>Ga0207131_1166_pt1 | contig 11960 bp, 8 predicted proteins | sample Alteio_BWMinHeat_13_FD_153557 | JGI IMG/M metagenome (GOLD analysis project Ga0207131, IMG submission 153557) | Enriched cells from forest soil in Barre Woods Harvard Forest LTER site, Petersham, Massachusetts, United States -... | ecosystem: Environmental > Terrestrial > Soil > Temperate forest >...
TAAAATATTTACACCCCTAAAATATATTGTGAGGGTGTTCAAATAATATTTTGTCTACAAGATGTCAATTTCCTGTCAGCCTCGTTGGGCCTGTGTCCCAGCTCAGAAGTCAACACGGAGAGTGGCGGTCAAACCATGCATGTACAAATTTCCATCGGGTAATGTACTTTTGCCCGCTGCCTGTGCATTAGCAATACTGCGAAACATGTTTTGATCAAAAAATACCTGAACGTTGTAAGCTGCAGAAAAATCTACATAATACCCGCCACAAAAACAGGTTCTCCACCCAATTCCAAGGTTGAGCTCGGCATGCGCCCTCAAAAAATAAACATCTTTTTGATGTATTAAATAACCATTGGCAAATTCCTGTTTGGAAAATTGATTCGTTTTCAGGTCATATTGGGTATAAAGCAAGTCAAATTCACCATCGCCAAATAGCCTAAATCCCTCGCAAAAACACCAGTTTGCTGCAAGTCCAATGCGTGGTCCAACTCCCCACGAATTGGATTTTTGAGTAATAAACGTCGAAGGGAAAATGAATGCCTGCGAGGCGTTTTCATTGATGTATTTGACGTGAAGGTGTTGATCAATAAATGCAGCTCGCAATCCAAAAAAAGGAGTAAGACAAAAATGAGTTCCCACATTAATGGCTCTTGCAAAATCCCAATCGATGAAATTCATCTCCAACGTCCATTTTTCCGAACCAAAGTTATATTGAGGATTCAGTAAGTTTGGAATTACCCATGCAGGCAGCAATACATGATTTTGATTGTTGGGATTAAGATTTCTGCGAACATGTTGCTCTCCCCGAAACCAGGTATATTCAACAAAAGTGCTCCACCCATCGCAACCGAGTTTCTTCCCAAGTCCAATTTTAAATCCAGGTTTGTAATCGAAGTCCATTTTCACATCCTTGCCATGGACCAAAAAATCAGAATGGGTGGTGTTAGAAACAACCCCAAGCTCCATATTCTCCTGGATGGGTTGCCAATAGATAAAACTTGCAGAAACAATATAATCAGAGGTCCCATTGAAGCTATCGCGACAACAAAAATTTTCTCCACATTCTTGTTGATCCCATAGTACCATCGAATTGGATGTCACGGGCGAAAATTGTGACTCCTGTCCTGCAACAAAGGCAGCGGCCAAGATAGAGGGAATGAGAAAAATTTTAGAAAAAGAAGAAATATTCATTAGTGTATCCTTAGTTTAAAATTGCGTGCAAAATCTCACAAACTCGTGACGTTCATCTTGTGTTTCCGTTTCACCTTCTTTCTTTTAGATTCTTCCTGACTCGATCTATCGCTGCTCGTTCTATCGCTATTTTCCGGTTTAGGACCGCCCAAAGCAATAGTAGTGTTGACACCGTTCGTAGTAATCACACCCTCTAAAGGAAGTATGGGATGGAATGCCCGCACCGATGGGGCAATCTGGGTGATATAACCTGGGGGGCCTGCATAAGGTCCAGTACTGTACTGGACTCTTAAAAAGAATTTATCTCCAGTAGCAGACGGAGGTACAGCCACCCAGGGACCGGATGCCGATGTGCTAAATTCCACCTTACTTACAGTCTGCGGCTCGTTAACGGTGATATTAAAAAGTGTCGTATCCGCATAGGGATCGGGAAAATTGACCCCCGTTGTCATATCATTCAAATCAATCGTTATCCTTGCATTCTGATTATGATCCCTCAGATTGATAATCACAATGGTTCCATCAGTGCCTAAAAAGTCAGAATAGGCTGAGGTATAAAAAAGGTTTGGAGTGCCGATCGTCAACATAGCTCTGGAATAAAAATCATACCATGGGACATTTCCAACACAGGGACATGGAGGATCAAGCATTGAAGTGAGGATAGGGTTATTCTGAAAATATTGAGAAGAGTGCGCTTGGACATAATCGCTGTTGATTCTAATCATATTCGGCTGGCAATTAATCGGGAAAAAACCAGCTATGATGGATGTCGCAAAGACCTTAAGAATCTGGCTCACTGTAGCTGCTGATGCACCATTCGGGATAATTTTAGGCTCGTAATCGCTTGCTGCTCCGGTGAAGAAGGCCTTAGAAGTTGTAGGTTTCGGGAATTGAATGATTCTCCCATTATCCGGCAAGCCGCTAATAGTAAAGTTAAAGGTTCCGGAATCATCCTCAAAGCCTGTGGCTGTGGCTTCTTTTGGGCTCGTAGTAGCATCTAGAACAAGATAAGCAGTTGTTGGCTTTCTGACTTTGTAGAACGCCTGCTTTCCAGAACTCGTCTCACCATCCCATACCGCATTGAACCAGGTACATCCGGCCGGTGACGATATGGTGTTTAAGAAATAATTTGTAGGGAAAAAGACTTTGCTAGGATTGGTTTGTTGTTGAGTACTCCCCATCGCAGTGGCGGGAGCAAAAATTCTCAAATTGCAAAGAGTGCTTCCTATAGAAGAAGGATTTGTGTAAGTAGCTTGCAGACCTTTCCAGATCCCATTAAATGGGGGAACGAGAGAATCCAATGCACTATCGTATTGAGTAAAAACATCGGAAAGACCCACTGAGGAAGGTAAGCCTGTCGTGGCGCAGGACAAGATGTAATCCGTGCCTTTTAGATAGTTATAAGTGGCCCGGATTAGCATGGGCAGTCCAAAAAAATCAACCCATGTTAAATTCAGATTTATTCGATTTAGGTTATTGCTCCCAATGTCAAATTCGATTTTATCATTCAGAATATAGTAATTGTCATCCGTAGCGATGACGTCCGCATGAATTTGTAACACACCCAAATTATTGATGAAATAGGTTAACGGTTGCTTTAATGAGATCAGAATTCTCGAAGATTGCATGAGTTGTGCACCCGGAAGACCTCCATCATTCGGAACATAAAAAGTGTATTCGTTCGGACCGGTGTTCTCAAAATCACTCAGTGCATGGGTATATATTGGATTGGAAATGTAGGTGATAGGTGTAAAATTGGCGATGGTTGCAAGTTTATGAGGTGAGCCGCCAAACGATAAATATTGTCTGTTTGAATTGACCACTACTGCGATGTAGATTTCTGATGCCGGCAGACCACTGTTATTGACGAAGGTGAAAGGTAAATAACCATCGAGCTGCGTGGGAATCGGTGTAAAAGGACATGCTCCTCCAGGAGGTTGACCAGCGGGGACGCCCAAGGGAGGTAACGGCGCAAGTGGTGGAGGGCACGACTGTGTTTGTGCACTAATTAATTGAATCAGCATAAACTGAAATATGGCGATCAATAAAATATACTTACGCATGCGCAACTCCAAGGTGATGGTAAAAAACAAGATAAGAGACGAATATAAATAATTTTATTTTTACCGCAAGTAAAATGTAACCTCTCAATAACTCATGATAGGATAGTTGTCTGATTGGGGTCTGGCCAGGGCTGTTTCATGAAATTTTCATTGACAAGCATTTCCTAGTAAAAATGCCTTCTCTCTGTGTTCTCTGTCTCGACTTTAGGCTTTCTCTAAAATTTTGCGGGTGCAATTAAATCTGAGAGATCTCAACTAGAAGAACAGTGACATTGTTCATGTCTGTCCACGCCTACCCATACTGACACTTTGTCCCTGTAGTGTTTGCGCGCAAGGCCCAACGGGCCGACATCTCATAGCCCAGGCCGCAAGGCCTGGGTAAGCAAAAAAATCCCTCTGAGCCCTGTAAGGGCGGCATAAAATGGGCTACGCCTTCAGACTCCTCGCGCTGCTCAATAGGCCGGTCCGATCCAAAGACATTGAGCTGGGCCTAAGAGGGTGTTGACAAACTCAAGCCCCTCTGGATTGCGTCAAAGCCTCGGGGATGAATAAATCGGAGCCAGGTCAATATTAAAAATATTAACCTGGCTCCGATTTTTCATCCGCGAGAGCTTTCACGCAATCCAGAGGCCGCTTGAGTTTGTCAACACCCTCTAAAGGCGCGGTCGGTTTTATGCCGCCCTTACAGGGCTCAGAGGCATTTTTTGCCTACCCAGGCCTTGCGGCCTGGGCTATGAGATGTCGGCCCGTTGGGCCTTGCGCGCAAACACAACTGGAACCATGTGTCAGTATGGGTAGGCGTGGACAGACGTTGAGGACAAAGTATATGCACAGGTTCAACAAAAATAACGAAATAGAGGATAGAGACCTAAAGGAAATCATCGAGCAGCTATCTGCTGCTTAAGATTAGGTTCTGGTATTGCAAAATGTGCGCTTATTTTTTATAAGAAGCCTAAAGTCGAGTCTGTGGGCTCTGTGGTTTAATAAAGTCCAGGTTCATGTTTATTTCAAAAATTTTAATAACCACAGAGCCCACAGAGCCCACAGAGGGACTAGTTCACCCCGCACTTTTAATTGCACCCGTCATATCCTGGAATCTTGAATTTTTTTTAGAAAAGACCTATGCTTAGAGCAACTAGTAAGGCTAATATGAAAAAATTCTGCATAGCAGGGCCGATTGACCCTGCGAGACATTATTTTATTCCTCATCGACTCCAAACCGTCAAGATTTTTACACTTATTGATGATCAGGAATATTTCGTTCTTAATGCTCCAAGGCAAAGTGGAAAGACCACTGCCATAGATGAACTCGCTCAATCCCTTAACCGCAATGGAAAATATACAGCTCTTTATATCAATGTTGAGGCCGCACAAGCAGCGCGGGATAATATTAAGGATGCACTCATAACAATAATTAGTATAATTGCTCGAGAAATTGATCGACAACTTCACCAGCCACACGATATTTCTCAGCTATTATTACACATGATTGAAAGCAAACCTATTTCTTTAGATTTGCTGACAAAGGCTCTAGCTTTTTTTGCAGAAGCATCCAACAAGCCTCTCGTTTTATTCATCGACGAGATTGATGCGTTAATCGGTGACTCGCTGCTGTCTGTTTTACGTCAAATTCGCGCTGGCTTTAAAGATAGGCCTAAAGCCTTTCCCCATTCAATCTGTTTAGTCGGTTTGCGCGATGTACGTGATTACCGTGTTTGGTCAAAGGAACAAGGCATTTATGTTTCAACAAGCAGTCCATTTAACATCAAGGCAGAATCGTTGACGATTGCCAATTTTTCACATGAACAAGTGCGTGCATTGTATAGACAACACACGGATGAAACAGGACAACTTTTTACAGAAGATGCTCTTGAACATGCTTTTTATTTAACACAGGGACAGCCGTGGCTTGTCAATGCACTCGCCTACCAAGCCGCCTTTCGGGATGTCGTCGATCGCACTATTCCCATCAATAAAGAAATCATCGAGCGATCAAAAAGGCATCTCATCTTACGTCGGGATACCCATATTGATTCCCTCATTGATAAGCTAAATGAAGAGAGGGTAATTCCCATCATGGATGCAATCATTAGCAGCGAAAGTCCCTTCGAAGCTTTCAAAATGGATGATGTGCAATATTTGCGAGATTTAGGACTTATTGCTCCTGACTCGTTTGCCATTGCAAATCCAATTTATATGGAAATCATCCCAAGAGAACTCACTCGAACAACCCAAGAACGGATTCGGCTCGATGACCTTTCTTATAAGAATAGCGATGGAACGATTAATTTCATCACTGTGATGAAAGAATTCACTCAATTTTACCGAGAAAATGCAGGAGCATGGCTAGGTGATTTCTCTTATAGAGACGCGGGACCTCATTTGTTGCTTATGGCCTATCTGCAGAGGATCATCAATGGAGGCGGCGACGCTCGGCGCGAATATGCCGTTGATCGGAAGAGGATTGATTTATTGGTCCAATGGAAAAATCAAAGAATTGTCATCGAGTTAAAGATTCTTCGAGACAAAGATTCCCGTGCGAAAGGGATCGCACAGATTGCACAATATTGTGAGCTCACAGCTACCCATGAAGCTCATCTTGTTCTATTTGACCGCGACGTCGGAAAGCCTGCAAATGAAAGAATTTCTCATAGCATTGAAACAATTGATTCTCTTAAGATTCAAGTTTGGACATTGTAAAATGTTTCGGGAATGTAAAATGTTTGGGATCTGTTTGCTCATAAAAAATGCTAATTCCGACAGAATCTACTAGTAAAAAATGTCAATTTAGACAATAATTACGACTATGAAGCGCATAATCTTTAAAGAACTTGAATCCTGGAAAGCGAGCAAAAGGCGAAAACCCCTGATTTTACGGGGAGTCAGACAAGCGGGTAAAACTTTTATTTTGCAAGAATTTGGAAACAAATGCTTCCTTAAAACCCACTACCTTAATTTTGAAAAGAACAAGGCTCTTTTCTCTGTCTTTAATGAAAATCTCGATCCTGAAAAAATCATTCAAAAGCTGAATTTCATTTTAAATTCAACAATTGATGTCCAGCGCGATCTTCTGATCTTCGATGAGATTCAAGAGTGCCCGAAAGCACTCACATCATTAAAATATTTTGCCGAAGAGATGCCTGAAATGGCCGTTTGCAGTGCTGGTTCCCTTTTAGGCATTCATTTAGGGCCAGTCTCTTTTCCTGTGGGAAAAGTCAACATGCTTCATATGTATCCGATGTGTTTTAGAGAATTTCTCATGGCATTAGAGGAACAACGGGCTATCAGTTACCTTGATGAAGCTCAAGCATCGCATTCAATTCCCGAAATTGTTCATGCGTACTTATGGGAGCGATTAAAATGGTATTTCATCACCGGTGGGCTTCCGGAAGTTGTCGACACCTTTGCCGCAAACCGCGATAATTTGTTTCAGGCTTTTTCATCAGTAAGAAAATTACAGCAAGAACTGATATTAGCCTATTTAGCCGATATGGCCAAACATTCGGGAAAAATCAACTCGATGCATCTGGATCGCTTGTGGCGATCGATTCCTGAACAATTATCTCGATCGCAAGATGCTTCATCAAAAAAATTCGTCTTTAAGGATATCGGGTCTGGGCTCAATCGCTATGATCACATTGCAGGTGTGATTGATTGGCTTGCTAAAGCTGGATTAATCATCAAAGTTGATATTATCAATTCCGGTCAATTGCCATTTTCTGCCTATACGAAGGAGAATGCATTCAAATTATTCCTCTTTGATATCGGAGTTTTAGGAGCTTTGAGTGACTTGGAACCGAAAGTAATTTTAGAACAGGATTATGGTTCATATAAGGGATATTTTGCTGAAAATTTTGTTGCCCAAGAATTTCTATGCAGTGGACAAGAGCGCTTGTATAGCTGGCAGGAAAAGACAGCGGAGGTTGAATTTGTTGTCCGGCAGGATAAAAAAGCGATTCCGATTGAGGTGAAATCGGGATGGGTCACTCACGCAAAAAGCTTGCAAATTTTTGCTGCAAAATATCAGTCACCCTACAGAGTGATTTTCAGTGCCAACAACTTATCAAAAATTAAAGAAGGATCCGCTGTTTATCGCTATCCTCTTTATATGGCGCGCGAATTTATGAAAACCATGTAATCACTTTCGACGCCCGTGCCAGAAACATTGCTTGCGTCCATTCTGATGCCCGCCATGAGTTGGCGCGAGCACGAACAACAGTTCGGGCACGGGCACGGGCCCTCTAACGAAATGCAGGCTGCAGACACGATTGTGCAGCAAGCGGCAGCAACAGCACCTTTTTTGGACCGGAAAAAGCGTCGATCAGGCTTGCGTCCGTAGTCGTTAAAAATACCTGTCCAAGTGAGGAGAGTCGATCGAGTAGCCGTTCACGCCTTCTTTCATCCAGACTGATGCCCACATCGTCGATCATGAAGAGGGGAATATCATCCGAAACCTGTTTTAAATGACTCCACTCGGCTATATGCAGGGCTGCGACGCAGCTGCGCTGCTGTCCTTCGCTGGCAAAGAATCTGACGTCGCGCCCTCCGATACCTATTCCGACATCATCTTTATGAGGACCTGACAGCGTATGACCTATCATCATTTCACGAACGCGGTTTTTGGAGTATTGCAAGAGGTGATGCTGCACAATTTCGCTTTCTGTTTTGCATTCGTTCGCCCCTGATAGATATTCAAGAGTTAGGGTTTCAGCATCGCCTGTGAGATAGTGATAAAAATTCTGACAGTGTGTCTGCAGGGCCTGCACGCTGCTCCGCCTTTGCAGGACTATATAGGCTGATGACTGCGCCATCTCGTGCTCCCAGCTTTCTATGCTGAGCTGTTTCTTTTGCTTCAGAAGCTGATTGCGATTGCGCATCGCCTTGTTATATCTTGCAAGGTAGTGAACATAAAGAGGGTCGGCCTGGGCGAGGAGGATATCGAGGAATTGACGCCTGACCATCGGGGAGCCCTTGATTAAATTCACATCATCAGGGGTCATGATCACCCCCTGGACAAGTCCTAATAAATTCGCAATGCCGGACAGGGGTGTATTATTTAATGTCATTTTCCGTTCTTTGCATTCAGAAAAAATTTTCAGCTTTTGATCGACGCCATGTTTGTTAATAATGGCCTCTAAATAGAATGAGGAGTGGTTTAGATGAGTCAGGTCCTGATTCGTTCCTGGACGGAATGATCGGCCGAACATTAAATAATGAATTGCTTCCAGGATGCTTGTCTTGCCCTGGGCATTGGGGCCGCAAATGAGATTTAGTGAAGGGCTGAACTCAAAATAGACTTCACGATAGATGCGGAAGTTATTTAGAAAGAGCGTGCGCAACTGCATTTATCAAATACCCTCTTATTCCTCGGAAAGGCGCATTGGCATGATGATAAATATGGGAGTGGAGTCAATCAGCTTTCCCTGAGGTTCTCCATCAGCAATGATGCCTGGATTGTAGGCATCGGTCATGCCGAGCGTCACGGTTTCCTCATTGCAGTGGCGCAGGATATCAAGAAAGTATCCAGGATTAAAGGCGGCTTCCAGTTTATCACCCTGGTAATTGACAGGCATGCACACATGTCCCTCGCCGATTTCTTTGGTGTTGGCAGTGATTTTAAGCTCTCCGTCTGTAAAGAGAAAACGGACGGCAAGATTTGGGTCTGGGAGAAACAGAGATATTTGACGTAAAAGCGAGATTAACTCATCCCGGTGGAGAGTGATGATGATATCAGAATTTTCTGGAATGACTCTGCTGAAATCAGGATAGTCACCCACGAGCAATTTGGACATGATTAGAGTATTGTTGATTTGAACCATGATTTTGCCTTCCAAAAGGAAGATAGATGCATCGCCTTCTTCTTGCAAATTTTTGAAAATTTCATCAACGGCTTTTGAAGGGAGGATGGCCTGGGTTGAAAAGTCGGGGGGAGTTTCTATAGGGAGGTGGGCTTTAGCTAGTCGTTTGCCGTCTGTTCCGACAAAAGAAACTTGCCCTTGGCCGATCTGCATCAAAGCGCCTGTTAACACGTAGCGGGTATCTTCTTTGGAAATGGCAAAGGAAGTGCGGTAAAGGAGATTTTTCAAATCTTTTTGTGGGATAACAAGAGTAGGTTGTCGGGAAAATGGTGGGAGGATAGGGAATTCCTCTTTTTTCATCCCGTTCATTTTGAAGCGGGAGGTTCCAGAGATGAGGGTGGTGATTTCGTGAGCCGAAGAGATCTCAATATTTGCGGAGGTGAGTTCACGGACGAGTTGGGCGAAGCGCTTAGCGGGAATAGCTGCCGAACCTTCTTCAATGATTTTCGCCTCGGTATTGCAGCGGATGCCGACTGTTAGGTCCGTGGCGGTAAGGATGAGTTCATCGTTGGCGGCTTCTATGTAGATGTTGCTTAATATCTGCATGGTGGGTTTTTGGGGGACGACATTGAAAATTTTGCCGATAAGGTAGTTGAGTTCCTGGGTGGATATAACAAATTTCATGGTATTTGCCTCGTATCTTGTGGTGATTGAGAATATTCCATCCTCATCCCTGAAGTCAAGAGTATCGAATACTATTGCTTATTTATGCAATAAGACACTAAAATTTCAATAATAACCCAAATAAGATAGGAAAGTGCACTTATGGTTTTCCCTGAGAAGCGGCCTCCATCCAAGAGTTCAAAAGCAAAAGCAAAGGCAAAGGCAGATAACAATGCTGATATGGACAATGACGCTAATCAGATTGATGTAGAGAAGAGTACGAAAAAGAAGGGGAGGCCAGCTAAAAATGACACAGCTCCGACAGCGAAGAAGGGGAAGCCTGCTGGAAAGGTGAACGAAGGTCGGAAATCTCGTAAATCGGGCGTAGGATCTGAATCTGACGAAGCCTTGGTGGGTAACCTGGCTGGTGTCGTCCTTTCAATATTGGAGGAGGGTTCATTAAAAATTGATGAATCTCTTGAGGACTATGCATACGTACTAAAGATGCGATTGTTTCAAGATAAAGAGAAGCTGTGTGAACGCCTCAAAAAGGGATATGCAACGCTGTTGGAGACTTTGCCTTCACTGGACACGTGAGAGGCTGACAGGAAATATCTGATGGGATGATTTGTGTGCGAAATTTAGTTATAGGCTCATAAAAAAATTTGGCCATATTAAATAAATATGGCCAAATTTTTTTATGAGCCTATAACTAAATTTGGCAGCAAAGCATCCCGTCAGCTATTTCCTGTCAGCCTCTGAGGGCCGGGTCGCCATCCAGCAGGCTAAATTTGGATCCTCTTTCTGTAGCTCCTTTAGCCAGTTCTGGGCATCTTCTGCTGAATCAAATAACATCAGCACTTTTGCAAGTGCGTCCGCCGTCATACAGTCCAGAGCCATTAAAGTTGCACTTGCAACAGAACCCGGCCGGATTTCAATCGGAGAAAGAGTGAGAGGATTAAATATATGACAGTAAGCCTTCACGCTGTTTTCCTCAACATTATCGCCATCACATCGCATTTCATATTCATTCATTCTTTTACTTGCATCATCTTGTTTGGCAGGGATTTTCCAATATTGGAAATAATCGCCGCTTGTTGCCAAGGCGCGGTCGCATAGATCAATTTCGGCAATGGCTTGTGACGGATCAGGATTGTCCAGTAAGCTTATATAGACACGCCAGGGTCGTAAAGAGGGATGAAGGCCAAGCGATCTGACTTCTCCGCCCCATTCAACGAAGAGGTGATTTAATCCGTGATGATGGAGCTTTTCAATGAGAAGATCGACGCAATATCCTTTTGCTACCCCTCCCAAATCCAATTGCGTTTGTTCATGCTTTTTATAAAGAACCCCATTTTCAATATGTAGACGGGACCATCCGACAGACTGTTTTATAGCCTCGATTTCACTATCCGAAGGTTGCTTTCCGAGTTCCAATCGGCTTTTCCATAATTGTTGCAAGGGCTCGACTGTTGGATCAAAACGTCCGCCTGACAGTTCCACAAGGGTGTCAACTTTTTCCAGAAAGGCGGCTAGTTTAGAAGATAGAATATGGGGTGTATGGGCGGGAAGGGCATTGATGTGGCTGATTTCTGAACGGGGATTCCATTTATTGTAAATTTCGTTAATTTCAGTGAATGTTTCATCAATGATGTTTTGGACTTTTTTCACTTGATCAGCATCTAAAGGATCGCCGACGGAAATGTGATAATCGATCGTCATGACGTTTTGAGAGAAGTGGACCGGCTGTTTGAATTTGGGAGTTTGAATGGGGGATGTTTTGCAGCCGCTAAACAAAATGAGGGTTAGCAGGGGAAGAATGTAGAAGAGGCGGTGTGTGATGTTTAGGCTGCTCATGGTATCCCATAAGGTAGTCAGGACGCCTACTCACACTGACAAATTATTCCAGTTGTGTTTGCGCCAAGGCCCAACGGGCCGACATCTCATAGCCCAGGCCGCAAGGCCTGGGTGGGCAAAAAAATCCCTCTGAGCCCTGTAAGGGCGGCATAAAATGGGCCGCGCCTTTAGGCCCAGCTCAATGCCCAAGCCTCAAGTCGCAGCCCATTTTATGCCGCCCTTACAGGGCTCAGAGGGATTTTTTGTCTACCCAGGCCTTGCGGCCTGGGCTATGAGATGTCGGCCCGTTGGGCCTTGCGCGCAAACACAACCGGGACAATGTGTCAGTGTGGGTAGGCGTGGACATGGACAATGTCACTGTTCTTCTACTGAGAACTCTCAGATT
>Ga0207131_1167_pt1 | contig 11924 bp, 12 predicted proteins | sample Alteio_BWMinHeat_13_FD_153557 | JGI IMG/M metagenome (GOLD analysis project Ga0207131, IMG submission 153557) | Enriched cells from forest soil in Barre Woods Harvard Forest LTER site, Petersham, Massachusetts, United States -... | ecosystem: Environmental > Terrestrial > Soil > Temperate forest >...
TCATTCTTTTAATTATCTCGACTTTGTACATTTTTTGGATCCGTATTCGAGAGTGAAGCAAACTACAGCGTAATAAATTTCGAAGGAAGGGGTATTTCTACCCCTTCCGAGGAATTTATTTAGCTGTAGAATGCTTCTCTCCGAAGATGGGTCCAAAAAATGTACAAAGTCGAGATTATGCTTTTACCAGCAATTGCGCGCTCGCGCGCAATTGCTGGCCGAGACGGCCTGACTACCTTTTTTGACCCCAATCACCTGGCGGAGCGCAGAAGGGATTGGACGCTATTGCGGTTGCTTGAGTGATTTAATTATTTTCAGTGTAGGATGCCATGGCGCAAGATATTCAAGTATTTTCATGTTGTTTTCAGCCCAGTTCGTGGCGTATGTATTGATATTCGGCCCTATATCTTTTTTTTCAACAATGTCCTCATCATCCCTGTTCAGCAAAATATCGAGATAATAGATTTTTCCGTCTTTGCCATACATTACGTTTTTTGGGTTGAAATCAAGGATCAGTTTATCGTTCCGATTACTCAGGTTTTCCCACATATGATTTAGAACTCCTTTAACGACGTCAAGCAAATTTCTGGATTCGACAGACAATTCATCATAGGACTTATCCTCAACAGGATTACTAAGCCAGCGAACCTGAATAGGTGACTTCCATTCAAAGTCGTCGCTTTGGCTGGTTTCAATTTTTTCCATAATCCAATATTTTCCGCCGGCGCCTTTCGAATCGCGGTCATTCGGTGAAAAGTAAACACGGGGCAAGCTAATTCTTAGACCTTCTAAAATCTGTTGATTTTCAGGAAGAGACATGAATTCAAAGAATTTTAAATATTGCTCGATTTCAGGCAGGTCACGCCGGATATTACTCTTCCTCTTTAGAGTTGTCACATCCCTCAAAATGCATTTTCTGGGAAATTTTACCACTAAATCAGCTGTTTTCACATTTTCATTTTTGATGACAATTTCTTTAAGTGAGTCGTTATCCTGGCAAAAACCATAAACGTCATTCACATCTCCCTTGGCAAGCAAAACAATCTGATATTTATTTCCCTCAAATTCAAACACGCGAAAACGGCTTGGGGCTTCAAAATTATTGGAGTCAGTACTACCAGCTTTTGCAATATCACTTCTTCTTTTGCTAGGAGGCTCCGGGTTTTCGTCAGAATTTGAACGTTTTCTACGAATCGGAGAGTTGCGAGATAAAACGTCGTCGCTTGAGTGTTTTCCGTTACTGCTGCTGTTGTTTGATGAAAAATCCAACTTTTTCAGGATGCATTCGGGAATCGAAGGCATTGCATTTTCGGAATCTGGAAATGTAGGACTATCATCTGAACTGCCTGCCGTTGAAAAACTTGCCTCTGTGCTGGCAATGGGAGATGCATCTGTGCCTACAATCCATTTGGCTGAAAAAGTAGATCTGATGATCCGGGGAGGAGAGGATGGTGTTTCTCCGTATGATTGCATATCCTTAAAATTAAGAAAACGACGGCTTGTTGGTTTCAGTGCCTGCTGAGGCAGTAGCTGAGGCTGTACTTGTTGAAGTGGTATTCTAGGTGAAGATGAATCTATACTTGAAAGTGACATGAAAATCCTTTAAAAAATTGTTTTGTTGTTGTAAAAACGATTGGTAATTTTATGTTATTAATTTAATAAACAGCAACTAAAATGATTTTTTAAAATAAATATATAATAAATATTTTATTAAAATTAAGAATTTGTGTAAAAAAAAATTAAATTAAACATAATCAAAAATTTTTGTAGCAGTTCAGACCGATCCCTGCATATTGGGGGGTTATTTATTATCAGTGGGCAAATTTTCAACCCCGGGGCTTTGGCTTTAGTTACACGAGTTTGGCAATTTCTGAATCCATTGCTCGACGGCCCAAAGGGCCATCGCATCGTAGCCGAGGGCAACGCCCTCGGGAAGCAATATCAAAAAAAACACATGCCCTGAAAGGGCATAACTAGGCATCATCGACCCATTTTGCAAAATGAATATTGTTCCAAATTGTTTGCCTGTATGAGTCGAATTCTATCCTCCTCAACCTAAGAATGTCCTTCTAAACAATTAGCGGTATTTGAAGATCATGTTCATCATTGAGTGCTCGCAAATAATTTTGTTATGCCCTTTCAGGGCATTATTTTCTGACATTGTTTTCCGAGGGCGTTGCCCTCGGCTACAATGTGATGGCCCTTTGGGCCGTCGAGCGATAGATTCAGAAATCGGACATTCGGCATTATGAAAATGATCGCAAAACGGCATGATAAGCACGATGTAGAGAGTGTGAATCTGAGGTTAATATTTCTGACGAAACTGTGAAAATAGCCGATTTGAATCCCTATATTTTTGTTGTCGCCATTGTTGCTTTTCGATTAACATCGAGAGAGCTAACCTAGAGAACAAAAATGCGTAGAAAAACTCTCATGTCTTGGAGCAGCGGAAAGGATAGTGCATGGGCGCTTCATGTATTGCGACAAGACCCTAGCATTGAAATTGTCGGTTTATTCTGCACAATTAATAAGATGTTTGATCGTGTTACTATGCACGGGGTACGGAGTGAGCTGCTTAAACAACAAGCAACAAGCGTAGACCTTCCCTTAGATATCATTGAAATTCCTTATCCTTGCAACAACGATGAATATGTAGCAATCATGAAGGCTTTCATCATCACGACTAAAGAAAAAGGAGTCGAGTGTTTTGCATTTGGTGATTTGTTTCTTGAACACGTTCGGGCATATCGAGAAGCTCTTCTCCAAGGAACTGGAATATCTCCCTTGTTTCCCATCTGGGGGTGTTCAACAAAAAAGTTATCTCGGCAAATGGTATCCAATGGGCTAAAGGCCGTGATCACATGTATAAATGCAGATCAGTTCTCACAAGAATATGTTGGCAGGGAGTACAATGAATCCTTTTTAGAAGATATCCCCGCTGGTATAGATCCATGTGGTGAAAACGGTGAATTTCACACTTTTGCATTTGATGGACCTATGTTTCAATATCCAATAAAGGTTATTCCTGGTGAAACCGTTCACCGAGATGCTGCTTATTTCACGGATTTGCTTCCATCAAGGTAATGAAAACTTATTGTAAAGAGAGATTTCCTATGAAAATGCTTAAAAATTTTGTTTCGCATATTGCTTTGTTGCTGTCTTTGCTGGTATATGTACCTCTTCATTCTTCATCAGATACAAGTTGTTCTGTAACGGCTATACAATTACCCACAACAGATGCGGGCAATTTTGACAAGATGAAAGATCTTGTTAAACAAGCTAAATCGCATGGGGCAGAACTGGTCATTTTTCCTGAAGAATCTGCCTTTGGCTGGCTAAATCCCGATGCGTTCTTAAAGGCTACTCCTATTCCTGGTAAATATAGCGATGCGTTTGCAGCAATCGCTAAAAGTGAACATATTTGGTTAGCAGCGGGTTTAGCTGAACAAGGGCCAGCAGCTGGCCCAGGCTCGCAAGAAGGCGCACATCAAGTTTATAATGCTGGAATACTCATCAATCCAGATGGTCAAATTGTCTTACATCACAGGCAGTTTAATGTGATAAGAAACTCGTTTGATCCGTCTGCATGTCAACAAATTTTGAATCAGGACGAATGTAGCTATATAAGTGGCTCTCTTTCTGATATCTCAATGGTCAACACCCCATTTGGGAATGCCTCGATCTTGGTGTGTGCGGATGCCTATACTTACCCATCCACACAAGTTTTAGATAAACTTAAGGAACTGCAACCTGATTTTGTTATAATATTTTGGGGCATTACGGCTTCCACACAAAACGAATGTGGTACACAAGGATTTAATGCAGCTGAATATGCCCAAAAAGCGGCTCTATATCTAAACAGTGCTGTTGTTGTGGGTGCTAATGCCATAGGAGCAAGATCTTATGGCAGATTTCTACCTTCAGTATACTGTGGTACAAGCGGTGCTTTTACTGCATCTGGACAAAGCATAGAGGCAAAACAATTATCGGATGAATTGATATGTTTTTACATAGACAAAGAGATAATCGATAAGTGAGCCGTTCGACTGCCCCGGAAGTGAGTTATGCTTTTACCAGCAATTGCGCGCTCGCCGAGACGGCCTGACTACCTTTTTTGCTTGCAATTGGTTTTCAGCTGGTTTAAAATTCGGATTTTTATTTTTAAAAAGTTTGTCATACATGAAAGATAATGTTTTATTCAGGGTATTCATTGCCATCGCCTTAGCTGTTTTAGCTGGATGGTTGACCGGGATTGATAAAGAAATTTTGGGCGTGCCCTATCTTAAAATATACAATCTCATGGGTCAATTATTTTTGAATGCGTTGCATTTGGTTGCTGTTCCCCTGGTTTCAGCATCTATTATTTTGGGGACAGCCAGAATGGGTTCTGAATCCTCATTTGGTAAGTTAGGTGTGAAGACATTCGGGTATTACATTTTAACAATATCCCTGGCTGTTGTTACTGGAGTCAGTGGATTCTTTCTATTTTTTTCCGGAAGCCATTCTTCTGATTTAGGTACTGTCACTGCTGCGAGCGGTGAGTTGACAGCACAGGTGATAAAGTCGCAGGGTGATGCCTTCGACACCTTCACTCAAATATTATTCAGGCTTGTTCCCTCGAATATTTTTCTGGCTGCCTCTCAAGGTCAAATGCTGGGTCTGATTTTATTCAGTATATTATTCGGATTTTTTCTTTCTAAAATTGATAGCGAGCCGGCAAAAATTGTATTGGCTTTTTGGAAAGGCATATTTCAAATTATTATGAAGATCACCCATGTCGTAATGATGGCCCTTCCCTTTGGGGTATTTGGATTAGTCGCTAAGGTGGTTGCGACAACTGGATTAGAAGCGCTGTCGTCCGCTGCATTGTATTTTATCACAGTCGTCTCTAGTTTTCTGGCATATAGTTTAATAGTGGTGCCGATTATATTATTCATTTTCGGAAGGATCAATCCCATCCTGCATTTTAAGGCTATTTCTCCCGCCCTTTTTACGGCATTTTCAACAAGTTCTTCTGCAGCGACGTTGCCAGTGACGATGGAGTGTTTGGAAAAGCGGGCAGGCATCTCTAACCGTATCTGCAGTTTCACTATTCCTCTTGGCACCTCTTTGAATATGTCTGGAGGAGCCTGTTTTATGTGCATTGCTTCGCTATTCATTGCAAAAATTTACGGTGTTTCCCTGACAATGGATACCGTAGCATTGATTGCCTTTATGTCGGGATTGACATCGATGGGGATTGCTGGTATTCCCTCTGCCAGTCTGATATCTGTTGCATTGATCCTAAATGCAGTGCATGTTCCGGCAGAGGGGATTGGCCTGATTATAGCAGTGGATAGAATATTAGATATGTTTCGCACGACGGTAAATGTATTAGTGAATTCTGTTTGCGCTGTGTTGCTGGCCCGCTCCGAAGGCGAAACCGCCATATATGGCGAATGTGATGCTAAAGTGAGCTGATAATTCCGGCTGGAATTTCAAATAATTTCTACTTGACTGAAACGACAAATCCATAGATTGTCAAGGTATGTGAAATGTATTTCTAGCAAGAGGATTATGAGGATTTTTTTTCTGGGTATAGAAGGAGCGCCCGAACTCCCCAATTTTCTGACCCTTCTTCACAGCTTTTATACTGATTCTCGCATTATTGCCTATCTGCATAGCTGGCAAAATATCTTCTTTTCCATTCTCATCGGAGCTCTGATATCCATTGTCTTCTATTTGGGGGCCTCCAAAAAAGAAATGATACCGGGAAGTTTCCAGAATTTTATCGAATGGATTGTCGAATCCTTCCACAGCCTGGTCATCAGTATTTTAGGGCCTAAGGGGGAACAATTTGTTCCTTTTTTAGGAACATTATTCATCTATATCCTCTGCATGAATCTCTTTGGATTAATCCCTCTGATGCATTCACCCTCATCCAGCCTCGACATCACAGTAGCATTGGCAATCTGTGTGTTTTGCAGGGTTCAGTATTTGAATATTAAAAATATGGGAGTTAAAGGATTTATCTATCATTTGGCAGGGTCGCCAAAAGATACCGCAAGTTGGCTCATGGTCCCTTTGATGTTCCCCATAGAACTATTAACACAATTTTCAAGACCCATCACACTCGCTCTGCGTCTTTTCGGTAATATCCTTGGCGAAAAAATTCTCATCGGATTTTTTGCCATTGTTGGTGTGACCCTTTTATACTTCATTCCGATTCAAACACCCTTTATGTTTCTAGGGCTGCTGACAAGTTTAATGCAGGCGATGGTCTTTACCCTTTTAAGCACAATTTATATTCTTTTGTCCGATCCTCATGCAGAAGAACATAGTACGAACCATTAAACAAACAGGTGAATCAATGGATGTTCAAACAGCATTATCTCTTTCAACTCCTCTTGGAGTAGGCCTTGCAGCACTTGGGTCAGGTATTGGCCTTGGCCTAGCCGTATTTGGCGCCCTGGTAGCAATTGGCCGACAACCAGAAGCTTCTGGAAAAATTTTGACCAATATGATCATTGGTGCCGCATTAATTGAAGCATTGACCATCTACGCGTTGATCGTGTTCTTCATCGCACTTGGAAAAATTGGATAACAATGATGAGCATAGATATCGGCCAAGTCATCATACAGATTTTTGCGTTTATCCTGATGCTCTGGATTTTAAAAAAGTTTGGATGGAAGCCTATTTTAAAAATGCTAAAAGACCGCCAGCAAAAAATCCAGTCCAGCTTCGATGATATAGATGCGCAAAAAGAAGAAGTAAAAAAAATTGCTGAAGATTACGAAGAGCGGCTTCAAGGCATTGAAACTGAGGCGCGGCATAAAATTCAGGAGGGCGTCATGAAAGGCCGCCTGATTGCTGCCAAGATTCAGGAAGAGGCGCAAGTCAATGCCAGAGAAATCGCTGCTAAAGCAAAAGCCGATATCGAAAAAGAAATCGCTAAAGCACGAAGCCAACTGAAAAATGATTTGGTCAATATCGCCATGTCCATCGCTGAAAAAATCGTGCAGTCGGATTTAGATGAGGCAAAGCATAAAAAGCTGATTACTGAATTTGTAGAGAGTGCGAAACTAGAATGATCAAACGCGGTATTGCTCTCAGATATTCCAAAGCTTTATTTGAAATGGACAAGTCCGAGGCAACGCTAAAAAAAAGGCTTGCTTATTTTCAACTATTGCAGAATCTTTTGAAAGCAAATCCTAAATTGGAAAAATTCCTCCAATCCCCCCAAATCGATAAACAGAATAAAGAGGAATTGCTTCTATCTATATTCAATAAAGATGCGGATCCTCCGTTCTTACTGTATCTCATGAATCTTGCCCAGATGCGTCGACTTGACTATATCGATCAGATTGCAATGGAATTTCATTTAATGGTCGATGAATTTCTGAATATATGGGAAGCAAAGATTATTACGGCAGTGCCGCTGGAAGAACAGACTGGGATGATGCTGAAAAAAAAGCTTGAAGATTTTTACAAGAAAAAAATCAAAATCACCAATGAAATAAACCCTAAAATCATCGGCGGCGCAATTCTTTTAGCTAATAATGAAATGATCGATTGGAGTGTCGCAAGCAGACTTAAAGAAATCAAAGAAAATCTGTTGAAAACACACGTATAGGAGTCAAATGGAACTGAAACCGGAAGAAGTTTCCTGGGTCATCCAGGAAAAAATCAAACACTTTGATGAGCAGTTAAAATCTGAATCGATTGGACGCGTCCTGCAAGTTGGGGATGGCATTGCCCGTGTTTGGGGACTGGATGACGTCATGATGTCTGAGCTCGTCGAATTTCCCAATGGCGTTCTTGGAATTGTATTGAATTTAGAAGTAGATAATGTCGGTGTCGTCCTGCTAGGGTCTGATGTCGGCATAAAGGAACAAGATCTTGTAAAACGAACTAAACGAATTGCTTCGGTTCCTGTTGGAGATGCTCTTAGAGGGCGAATCGTCAATGCCCTTGGTGAGCCGATCGATGGCAAAGGGAAAATTTACACAAATGAATATCGTCCACTTGAGGGAAATGCACCAGGTATCATTGAGCGCAAACCTGTGGATGAACCTGTTCAGACTGGAATTAAAGCGATTGACTCAATGATTCCCATTGGAAGGGGGCAGCGCGAACTCATCATTGGCGATAGGCAAACTGGCAAGACATCAATTATATTAGATACAATTATCAATCAAAAAGATAAAGATAATCACTGTATATATGTTGCGATTGGCCAAAAGGAATCGACAGTAGCCCGATTAGTCAAAACCCTTGAAGAGCATGGCGCTATGTCATACACCACGGTGGTTGTTGCTTCCGCTTCTGAACCAGCTCCGCTGCTATATATAGCACCCTATACAGGTGCTGCCATGGGCGAATACTATATGTACAAGGGACAGCACGCCATTTGCTTTTATGACGACTTATCAAAACACGCTCAGGCATACCGTCAGCTGGCCTTGCTGCTACGCAGGCCGCCGGGACGTGAGGCGTATCCCGGCGATATTTTTTACCTTCACTCCCGTTTACTTGAGCGGGCGGCTAAACTGAATAACGATTTTGGAGGCGGATCGCTCACTGCTCTTCCCGTCGTAGAAACGCAGGCAAACGATGTTTCCGCCTATATTCCCACCAACGTCATTTCCATTACTGATGGCCAAATTTATCTGGAGCCCGATCTTTTTTATGCAGGCATTAGACCAGCCATCAATGTGGGAATTTCTGCTTCCAGGGTAGGTGGAAAGGCGCAAACCCAAGCAATGAAAAAAGTAGCAGGGAACCTACGGCTCGATTTGGCTCAATACCGGGAACTGGCTGCTTTCACCCAGTTTGGGTCTGAACTCGATGAAGCCACACAGGCGCAATTGACTCGGGGTGAACGGATGGTGGAAATATTAAAGCAAGACAAAGGGGTTCCTTTCCCGCTCGAAAGAGAAGTCATCATTATTTTTGCCGGAACAAACGGCTTTTTGGATGACCTTCCCATAGATTCAATTAAAGATTTTGAAAAGGAATATTTCAATTATATTGAAAGAGAATATCCCGATATCCCACATGCCATCTCAACAACAAAAAAACTGGATCAGCAAACTTTTGATAGTTTGAAAAATGCGACAGCCGAGTTTAAAAAGGAATTTGTAAAACAATGGCAACATTAAGGGAAATCCGCAGAAAGCTCGCTTCTGTGCATAATATTCAGAAAATCACGCAGGCGATGGAAATGGTAGCTGCCTCGCGCTTGCGCCGTGCTCAATCCAAAGCCGAACAATCGCGTCCCTATTTTCTCAAGTTGCAAGAAATCCTCCAACAGCTCATTACCGCCTCTACTGATTTTAAACATCCCCTTATCGAAGGCCGGGAAGCCAAGAAAACCGGAATCGTTATCATCTCGGGTGATCGTGGTCTTTGCGGAGGATATAACAATACTATTTTTACAACCTCTGAAAAGTTGCTGACTAAATATAATCCTTCACAAGTGGAGCTGATTGTTATTGGACGAAAAGGTGTCGATTATTTTTCAGGTAAAAAATGGAAAATCGGTAGCAAGATTGTTGAGTGGGGCGGAAAAATTACTTATCGGCAGGTTGAAGATCTTGCCAACAACCTGATGAATCAGTTTCTAAATAAAGAACTCGATGAGATCTGGATTGTTTACACACAATATATCTCCATCTCAGCGCGGAAGGTCATGGTTGAAAAGTTGCTGAATATTGATGTAAAGCAGTCCGAAGGGGAGAAGAAAAAACGCACTTTAAATTATATTTTCGAACCGAATATGGAAGAAATTTTTTCGCAATTATTGCCACGCTACTGCACATCAAAAATACAATCGGCATTACATGAATCCTATGCCTCTGAATTAGCCGCTCGTATTTTTTCTATGCGTGCAGCTACAAAAAATGCGGAAGAAATGATCGAAAAACTGACTTTGGTCCGCAACAAAGTACGCCAATCGGGCATTACAAGAGAATTATTGGAAATCACTGCTTGCGTAGAGAGTTTAAAGTAACACACCTTGCGCACCGGAAGCAGCATTTTGACCGAAAAACTACCACAGAGCCCACAGAGAACACAGAGAGGGTTCTCTGTGCCCTCTGTGGGCTCTGTGGTAGTTATTACTCACCCAAATGCCTCTTTTGGTGCGCAAGATGAGTAAATAATAACAGAACCAATCAAGGAAATAAAATGGCTAAAGGCATACTTAAACAGGTTATTGGTCCTACGCTTGACGTCGAATTTCCAGGCGACAAAATGCCTAATATTCTCAATGCGATAAAAATCATGGATCCTTCCAGAGGCATTAATCTGACGGCAGAAGTCTCTATGCATTTGAGTGAAAACCTTGTCCGTTGCATCGCACTATCTTCAACCGACGGACTGGTGAGGGGAATGGAGGCTGTAGACACAGGTGCGCCCATCTCTGTGCCTGTCGGCTCTCCGACCTTGGGGAGGCTCTTTAATTTGCTGGGAGAACCCATCGATCAATTAGGCCCGATCAGCGATAAAACGAAGCGTGGATCCATTCATAAGAAAGCACCTTCTTTTGAAGACCAGGAGACGAAAACATCACTTCTGGAAACAGGAATAAAAGTCATAGACCTTTTAGCTCCTTACCCCAAAGGAGGTAAAGTTGGCTTGTTCGGCGGTGCCGGAGTAGGCAAATCGGTCATTGTCATGGAGTTGATACGGAGTGTTGCCATTCAATATGGAGGTTATTCTGTTTTTTGCGGCGTGGGTGAAAGAAGTCGCGAGGGGAACGACTTGTGGCTTGAGATGAAGGATTCGGGAGTGCTTTCCAAGACGTGCCTGGTGTTTGGGCAGATGAATGAGCCGCCGGGCGCAAGACTGCGCGTCGCATTGACAGGATTGGCGATGGCAGAATACTTTCGCGACGAAGAAAATCAAGACGTTCTTTTATTCATCGACAACATCTTCAGATTTATTCAGGCAGGCTCTGAAGTTTCTGCTTTGCTTGGAAGGATGCCTTCAGCAGTCGGTTATCAGCCCACATTATCTACTGAAATAGGGATGCTGCAAGAAAGAATAACTTCGACGAAGAAAGGGTCGATTACGTCGATACAAGCAGTGTATGTTCCGGCGGACGACTATACGGATCCGGCTCCTTCGGGCATATTCAGCCATTTGGATGCCTCCACAGCACTGTCAAGGCAAATTGCTGAGCTGGGTATTTACCCTGCCGTTGATCCATTGGCATCGAGTTCGAGGATATTGGATCCTGAGATCATTGGAGAAGAGCATTATCAAACAGCCAGGCAGGTGCAGAAGATATTGCAAAGGTATCGCGATTTGCAGGATATCATAGTCATTTTAGGGATTGATGAACTATCGGAGGAAGACAAGAAGATAGTGGGTCGTGCCCGGAAAGTGCAGAAGTTTCTTTCACAACCATTTTTTGTTGCTGAAACATTTACAGGCAAAGAGGGTCGCTATGTGAAGTTGGAAGATACGATCAAAGGATTTAAGATGATTATCGAAGGTGAAATGGATGATATTCCGGAGCAGGCATTTTACATGGTTGGACCGATAGAGGAAGTGTACGAAAAAGCCAATCAAATGAAGCAGAAATAGTATGTATCACCTTAAAGTTTTAACACCTGAGGAAGTGATTTTTGAGGGTGAAGTCAGTGCGTTGATTGCACCTGGATCGATGGGTTATTTGGGAGTGTTATCTAATCATGCTCCATTGGTCACCTCATTGAAAAAGGGATTTTTGATTATAACGGATAAGAATAAAGCAAAGCACTACTATGAGGTTTCGGGAGGATTTCTGGAAGTAAGTCATAATGAGGCATTTTTGTTGGCGGATAGTGTGCAGGAATCGGCTCCGGTCAATATTGGAGGCGGTATTTAAAACCGTGTCTTCCATTTTCATGCCCGTGCCCGATTTTCGCTTGTACCCTTGTCCACTCCCATTCCTGCG
>Ga0207131_1168_pt1 | contig 11914 bp, 15 predicted proteins | sample Alteio_BWMinHeat_13_FD_153557 | JGI IMG/M metagenome (GOLD analysis project Ga0207131, IMG submission 153557) | Enriched cells from forest soil in Barre Woods Harvard Forest LTER site, Petersham, Massachusetts, United States -... | ecosystem: Environmental > Terrestrial > Soil > Temperate forest >...
GCTCGGACTCACGTTTGGCGCGACGCCGAAGTTTGCGCGGCAATATGCCAACGTCGGCAAAATAATTTCCAATGCCGTGCGCGAATATTGCGACGATGTGCGCGGCGGAATGTTTCCGTCTGATGGCGAGTCCTACCATGCGGCGCAGATGGCCATGGAGCAGAAAGAAGCGCCAGTGAACAGTGACGGCGATTGGTAGAAAGCGCGCCGAGAGGCAAAAGCTAAAGCAGATTCCTCGCTGCCACTCGGAATGACAACCGAAATCTCATCTCACAAGTGGAGGGAAGATGACGCCGCAAGAAATGCGCATACTGTATGACTACAACGCCTGGGCAAATCGTCGTTCGATCGAAGCGGCGGCGGCTTTGACGGCAGAGAAATTTGTGCAGCGGATGGGATCCAGTTTTGGTTCGGTCCGCGACACGCTGGCGCATATTTGGGGCGCGGAATGGATTTGGCTGGAGAGATTTCAGGGACGCTCGCCTTCTTCGCTTCCAGATACGGCGCAATTTCAGGACATGGCGAGTTTGCGGGAACGCTGGGACGAACTTGAAGCACGCTTGCTGAGTTTCGTGCGCGGATTGGCACAGTCGGATCTCGACCGCGTGTTCGAATACAAAACTCTGAAATTTGGCGTGTACCGCAATCCGCTGTGGGAATCGATGCAGCATCTGGTGAATCACGGAACGTATCACCGCGGGCAGGTCACCACGCTGTTGCGGCAACTCGGCGCGCAGCCGATCGCGACGGACTTGATGCATTTTTATCGCGAGCGGGCCACGGCGGCGGGCGCGTAGTTTTGCGCATCATTCCTACTTCGAGAGAACGCTAGCCGGCAAGATGCCGGCGCTACCACACCGTGGAAACAATCCGGACGATTGCGTGGATGCGGGAGCGGGCGCGGCAGGCGCGCGCGGAGAACCGCGTCGCGGGACTGGTGCCGACGATGGGGGCGCTGCATCTGGGACACCTGGCGCTGATCGAACGCGCGAAGAAAGACTGTTCGCCGGTGACTGCTTCGATTTTTGTGAACCCGAAACAGTTCGGGCCGAACGAGGATTTTTCAAAATATCCGCGCACGTTTGAGAGCGACAGCGAAAAGTTGCAGCAGGCGGGAGTGGATGCGCTGTTTGCGCCGGGGGCGGCGGAGATATATCCGGCGGGATTTTCGGCGTACGTGACTGTGGAAGGATTGAGCGAGCGGCTGGAGGGGCGATCGCGGCCGGGACATTTTCGCGGTGTGGCCACGGTGGTGATGAAACTTTTGCAAATCGTTCAGCCGCATTTTGCCTATTTCGGGCGGAAGGACGCGCAGCAGTCCCGGATTATTTCGCAGATGGCGCGCGATTTGAATCTCGATACGGAGATTGTGGTTTGCCCGATCGTGCGCGAGCCGGACGGACTGGCGCTGTCTTCTCGCAATACCTATTTGAATGCGGAAGAGCGCAAGGCGGCGACAGTGTTGCATCGCGCGCTTGAGGCGGCGCGGAATGAATTGGCCACGGGAGTTCGCGACGCGCTGCAACTGCAAACGGTGCTGCATCGCGTGCTCGGCGCGGAAAAACTTGCGCGTGTGGATTACGCCGAGATCGTGGACGCAGAAGCGTTTGAGCTGGTCGCGCGGATTGGCAAGCCCTGCTATATCGTACTGGCGGTTTTTGTGGGGAAGACGCGGCTGATCGACAATTTGTTCGTCGAGCCTAAGGCACCGGGCTCGGACGAACTGATATTCCACCTCTAGCGCCACTAACGTTCTCTTCTTCGGATTCTGGCTTGGCACCTTCTTTCAAAATTCTCCGCACCGACTGGCTCCCCCTTAGTGGTCGGGGAGAGTTCCAAAGTGGGAAGCCTTGGTATACACCCGGCGGTTTTCGTAAGAGCGGCAAATGCAGGACTTACAGGATACGTAACTTGGAAGAGTGTGGAAACCATTGATTCCAGGATGCTTGCCGCACGACGTTTTTCAGCATTTTCCTTTCTGTTCGGGCAAAAGACCGAAGCTACCCCCCACCCCCCGTCAAGAGCAAAAGAGTGCGGAAGCTCATGATTGCAAAGCACTTGGTGTTGGCCCGTTGTGTCCAAGAGTGCACAAGGGAATGAAACGAAAGAGGTTAGAAATCTGCTCTTTTTGGCATAACGCGAAAGAGTGCGGAAGAGATTGAATCCACGAGAGTTAATCTGGAAACTTGAATTTGAAAGAGAATGGAGAAGGAATTACCCAGTCATTATTGTACTTGAGAGTTAGAGGATGTCAAGGAAAAGTTTGGGGAGGGGCTGCGGTGCGAACGGAGGGCGCAGCGGTGCTGCGCCCCTACAAGGGAAAGAGGTGGGAGGAGAAATCTTGGCGCGAGTGGAGATTAGTTTAGGAGGGTGGCTAGGGATTCTTCGACTTGGGAGTGGAGGTCGGGCGGGGCGCCGTAGAGGATGCGGGAGGTTTTGCCGGAGCGGTCGAAGAGGAAGAGGGTGGGGACGGCCGTGATGTCGCCGAAGGACTGGGCGGTGGGGGCGTTGGTGATGGCCCAGTGGAGGTCGGGGCTGAGGGAGGCGACGGTGGAGCGGATCTGGTCCTCGGGGGATTCGACGGCCAGGGCGAGGATGGCGAGATTGTCGCCGTGCTTGCGCTGGAGGTCGCCGAGCCATTCGAGAGTGGAGCGGCAGGGCGGGCACCAGGTGGCCCAGAACTCGACGAGGACGACGCGGCCGGCGAGGTCCTCGCGATTGAGAGGCTTGCCGGAGAGATCGGTTAGCTTGAAGTGGGGCAAGGCGGCGATTTCCTGGGAGGCGCCAGTGGGGTTGGGATGCTCGCGGGAGACGATATCTTTTCTGCCGGCGAGGATGAGGTCGATCATGCGAGCGAGATCGGCTTTGAATTTTTCCTGGCTGGCGGCGTTGCGCCAGGGAGCGTAGCGGCCGGTGCCTTCGACTTCGCCGAAGTAGCCGAATTCGCGCGGGGCGGCCACGAGGACGTCGTCGACGAAGACGGCGGGGTAGCCCTTGACGCCGAATTTATCGGCGAGCCTGGAGGCGCCGAAATTTTCGGTGACGAAGGTGACCTGGCCGGGGTATTTGGCGGCGACGTCCTGGACCAGCAAACTTGCCGGGTCGGAGATATTTCAAGTGTAGGGCCAGCGAACTAGAGTGATGTCTACGGTTTTACCGGAGGCCTGCTGAAGTGGCGAGGCGGGCTTTTTTGCCGCGAAATAAGCGGGGAGGACTTGATCGAGAATGATGCGAGCACTGCGCCATTCGTCGGCGGTGGGAGCGGAACCGTCGCCGTGGGCGGTTTGCGATGCGGCGCGCTCGAGGAAAAGCTGAGCGAGGGAATCGTCCTGCTTGGAGGCAGCGAACTTTTTTCGGGCAGCGACGAGGTCGGTTTTTAGCGTGGATTGCTGGGCGACATTGAGGGGACGGGCTTCCAGCATGGCGAAGTGGCGGGTGGCTTCCAGGTATTGATAGAGAGCGCCGGCATATAGTTTTTGGGCGTCGAGCTCTTCGGCGAGCTTCAGCGCGGAATTCAGTGCGATGAAGCGGGGATGGAGATCGATGGATGCGGGCGGCTTGAAAGCGGCGTTGGTTTTTTGCTGGAGCCTCTGGAGTTCCGGGAGATAGGAGCGCAGGGGGAAGGACGCGGAATTTCGGGCGAGGAGGAGCGTTGAGCTGAATTTGGCGAAAGCGGCCTCGCCCTGGGCCTGGCCGATGTAGAAGAGACCGTCGGTGGGCTTGGTGGAGGAGGCGAAACCGCGGCCGCCTTCGAGAAGCGGGATTGAGCTGCCTTCGGCGGTTTCGGCCAAGGCGCGAACGGCCAGAGGAGTGGAACGCCAGTCTTTTTTGCGGGCTTCGTCATTGAGCGAGTTGAGATTCTGGCTGGCCTTTTCCCATTCGGCTTCGAAGGCGGGGAGGCTGGACTTGACGGCGTCGGATTTGTCGACGACGGCATGAACGCCTTGGAAAAGATCTTCTGCCTGGAGGAGCCTTTCCAGAGCAAGATACAAATGGCCGGAATCGAGGGCTTCCGATGCGGAATTCACGGCGTCGCTCACCATGGATTGAATGTCCGGGAAGTCTGGGTTCTTGAAGGGCTTTTCCTGCAAGGATTGTTTGAGGCGGTCGATTTCGGCTTTGATTTGAAGCTTGGGATCCTGGGCGGAGGCGAGGAAGGGCAGCGCTCCGAGCAGCGTAAGAGCGAGCAATAGTTTGAAGGGCCTCGGCAAGATGCGCATAAGCAGGAACTTGATGGATGAGACGTAGACGATAGGGAGAAGTGAGCGGGAGCTGCGCCAAGGGGCTGGCGGGTTACGCCATATGAAGGAGCGAGGAGCTTCTAGGTGAACCGGCGCCACCCTGGTCGAGGGTCGCCGTCGGCTTGGGAGTCCGTGTCAGGGCCTACGTCACCTTCCGCGGGTAGAGTGAGCAAATCGCGCGCCGGGGTTGCCTCTTCCTCGCGCACCAAAATTTGAAACCCCGCGCCGGACCACGCCAGGTGTTCCCGCATTCCTCCAGCCGTGTCAGCCTGGACCATTGCCTGGATGCCGGCATCTTCGAGCAAACCCTTGGCCAAGTCCGCCTCAGGGCGGCTACCATAGGACTGGACGACGACAAGCTTGGGGTGCTGCATATTCTTATTATATGCCCGGATGAGCACCAGAGCTCGTCCCGCAAAAACGCTCGCGCTGCTGCTAGATCTTTCACTCGACGGATTTCCGATTTACAATCGGTTCCATGGCGGATCCCGATCCATTGGCGGGCATCGTTCCAAGGGCTGTCCATCAAGTAAAGGACGGCGAAACAACGATTACCCAATACGTGGAGAAGATCGAAGGCGAAGTCGCGCTCGATACCTACGTCAAGGCGCAAACGTCCGCGCCGGAGGTCGTGAAGCGGATCACTGAACTGGAGAACTGCCTGCAGCGCGTGGCCAATGCCCTCCTGGCTTCCAGTGAGGTTGATAAGCATCCGGAATTACGGGCTGCCGTCGAAGAGGCAAAACTGGTCCTCAAGAACCGGCTCGAAGTCGATGACGCCAAGCATCGATTCCACAGCGAATTGGGAGTGTTTAAGGACGAATTGCGAATGATCAAGGACTGACACCTAGCCTGCCTCGGAACAGTGTTTTACTGCTCGCGTCCAGAATATGAATTTATTAAGAATTTGGGGTGCTCACCCACGCGCCACCCCACGAGCGTCTGCGCAACCGGAAACATACCATCCATTGACGGTTGGGAGTGACACCGGCCTCCGATGAGGCGCTCGGGTTGTCCTGTACGGCGCGACGTTAGTGTTTTATAATGAATAAACGTTAGTACTATAGCAAACAAAACCATCCGAGCCCATAGTCGGTTCAGCATCTGAGCGAAAGCCGCGCAGTATCAGAGACCTCGCCACCATGCCTGGATTACAAAAAGTGCCGCTGCGGATCGCGCACTGAGACTAAGGACGAAATTGCGGAGCGTTTACCTTGAAATTCTCTAGAAAAGTAATCTTAAGTATTGGCGTACTCATTCTGAACCTCATGTCCGTGGCTCAGTCGCAGGCGCAGACGACCAGCAACGCCGCCGCGGTAGCTGTGACCTTCGCGGTTGCAAGTTCCCTGACGGTAACGGCCACGCCGGGCAGCATCGTCTTCACAAGGACGAATTCCAGAAACGCCACCGCCTCGGCTGCGATCGCGGTGGTAACCAGCTGGAACCTTGCCGTGGGCGGCGGAAACGTCTTCACGGTCGCCTACTTCGCAACCATCGCGGCAGCTTTGACGGACGGCACCCTAAATATTCCCAGCAGCGATGTGTTCGCCTCGATCAACGGCGGCACGGCCGCTGCTTGCACGCTAGCCAACGTCAACGTGGCAGCAGCGACGCCGGGCGCTATTTGCCCGCAGATCTTCGGCGGGATCGGCGTTACCGCCCAAGGGAGCCACTCCGACAGCATCCTGCTTTCTCTGACCAGCCCTACGGACTTTCCGGTAACGAGTTACGCGGGGACCATTACCATCAGCGCCCAGGCCACGTAAATTCGTTGCACGCTGCTGGGTGCGCGCTCGTTGAGGCGCACCCGCATTTGTTTTTGTACTGAGGGGAATGCGCAATATGAAGAGAGTCTTGTCCCTGCTACTCCTGCAGTTCTCGTTCTTCGCGCTGGCCGTTTCAGCCCAAACGGTCTCACCCATCATCGTGGAATGCGGCAAAAAGTGCCGTGGTGAGTTTTCCATCACCAACAATGGATTGACCGCACTCGCGGTCACGGTCGAGGCACGCAGCTTCAGCCTGGATACCCTAGGGCAGGCAACGAATCGACCCCTGGATCCTGGCGTGGAGCTCAAGCTGGAAGAAGGGAGCGCCCGCGTCTCGCCCAAAGGCACGCACACCTTTGGCTACCAACTGAAGTGTTCGGCTCCTCCCTGCGCGGTCGCGCTGCTCTCGTCCATGGTGGTGGGTCACACCGCCGAGGGCATATTAGTCCGGGTGCAACTGGCGCACACCATCTACATTTGTGAAAAACAGAAGGATTGCCGGAAGAAAGTGCGTGCAGCAGCAGGCGTCACGGTCGATTGAATGCTCCGTGTTTGCCTGTGCGTTTTGCTGCTTGGCGTTCCCGCCAGCGCACAGGTCCTTCAGCTTTCTGCTGGCCGCAGCACCTTGCTCGGTGGAACGGGAGGCGAAATCACGGCGTTCTTCCCGGAGAGCACCCTGAGTGCGTCCGCCGGGTTCGCTAACGGCCATTTTGTTCTTGGAGCGTCCGACACTTTCAAGTTTCATGGCTTGGAAATCACCGCGGGTGATAGAAATTTCGGCTATTCCTTTGACGGCGCCGGGCTGGGCGTCAGCACTCGCGGGCTCTTCGTGCAACGCAACACCCGGCATACGAGCCTCGCCGTCTTCGTGGGTTCCACCGGCTTCGGATATGCCACGCCATTCATGGTCACTGCAAAGGCACAACACGGCGGCGCCGGCTTCTTCCTGCAGCGCCATTTTGATAACGGTCTGCTCCTTTCATCCCTCGCCTTGATTGACGGCGGGAAACATACCGCGGTACAGGGGCTTTCCTATCGGAGCCACTCGCTGCATCTGGCGGGAAGCGGCGGTTTGCTGCAAAATCAAAAATACTTTACCGGCGAAGCAGACTACCAGCCGTTACGGAACTTAAACATCACGGCAAACCATAACGATTTTTTTCTGGCCGATCACCTGACTACGAACAGCCTCAGCGGCTTCGCTGGGCTTGGCCACATCACCCTGCAAGCATCCCTGCTCGATGGTCAATACAGGATGTTGAAGACTACGGGCGCGTCAGCCGGCGCGAGTCTGCGGATCGGGTCTATAACCGTGCGGTCCAATTTTTACGAATCCAATCACCGGGTTCTACTCGTTCACGCGGTGCAGGAGCACTTGCACCGCTGGACGGTCTCCGGAATCGTAAACCAGCTGCAAGGCCAGACTTCCTATGCCTTCGGCGGTGGTTATCACGGCAACAGAATCAGTCTCAGTCTCGATCACTCCGTGCTTTTCTTTCCGATCAGCGGCAAGGGCTTTCAACAGACCACCACCGTGCAGGTCTCCCTGCGCCTTCATGACACGGCACTCAACTTTCAAACCAACGTCGATCCGATGATGCACGTACAGTACACCACATACGCGTCCAGCTACCTGCAGGGGCCGCTAGCTGGAGCGGCCATGAATAGTCAAAGCCACAGCGTCGGGGGCAAGTTCGTGATCGGCGGCGCGGTCGTCGACGAGCACGGCCAGCCGGTGGAAGGTGCGGCCATTCAGTTGGAAGGCGGTGCAGTGGTGTATTCGGACAGCCAAGGAAAATTCTTCGCGCGAATGAAGCACGACAAGCCTGCAGCGCTGGTGGTGCTGCTCCTGGAATTTGCCGCGCCGGGACGCTGGGCGGTAACAAGCTGCCCCGTGGATGCCGCGCCCGGCACAGAGGTGCTTATCAGATTAAGAAGAGAAATTGCGCCGTGAAATGCACGCCTGAAAAGTAGAAGTCCCTCCCCATCCGGTAAAGCGACTGGAGCAGCAAATCGCTGGAGCAAAAATGGTGGAGCATGAAGGCTACTTCCCGGAGATGTGTTCGAGGACGGCGGCGGGGTGGCCTTTGGCTTTGACGAGGGGCCAGACGTGTTCGATTTTGCCGGTTACGCCGATGAGGAAGGAACTGCGGACAATGCCCATGAAGGTGCGGCCCATGAATTGTTTTTTCTGCCAGGCGCCGAGTTTGGCGATGAGTTTGTGAGTGGGATCGCTAAGCAGGGGGAAACTGAGATTTTGCTTGGCCTTGAAGGAGGCCTGGGCTTGGACGGAATCGGCGCTGAGGCCGAGGATGGCGACGTGGAGCTTGTCGAAGTCATCTTTTGCGTCACGAAACTCGGACGCTTCGATGGTTCAACCGGAAGTGTTGGCTTTGGGGTAGAGGAAGAGGAGGACGCGCTGGCCGGCGAAGTCGGCGAGGGAGAGGACGGTGCCGTCGTCGGATTTCAGGGAGAAGCTGGGGGCTTTGGCGCCTGGTTTGAGCATTTGGGATTTCCCCTCGCGTCGGATGGTGGGAGTTTAGCAGAAGATGGGGCCGGCGAGGTGCCGGTGGTACGCGGGGGCGGGCTGGCGCCCGCGGGGCACGATGTATCGTGCCCCTAGGGATCATCCGTACCGGTCTGAAGACCGGCCACTACAACGGCTAGGAGAGGAGCTTGCGCAGGATGTCGTTTACGGATTGGGGGTTGGCTTGGCCGCGGGTGGCTTTCATGACCTGGCCGACGAAAAATTTGAAGACGCCTTCGTTGCCGGATTTGAATTTGGCGACGTTGTCGGGGTTTTTGGCGATGACTTCGCGGGCGGCATGCTCGATGGCGGCGCCGCTGACCTGGGCGGCGAGGCCTTCGGCAGCGACGATTTCGGCGGCGGTGCGGCCGGATTCGAACATGGTGGCGAAAACTTTCTTGCCGATGGCGCCGGTGATTTCATTGGATTCGACGAGTTTTACCAGTTCGGCGAGCGCGGCGGGGGAGATGGCGCTGGCGTAGATCTCTTTGCCGGAATCTTTAAGGCCGCGCAGGAGTTCGGTTTGCATCCAGTTGGCGGCGGCTTTGCCGGGAGCTCCAGCTTTGACGACGGATTCGAAATAATCGGCGAGGGCTTGCGAGCTGGTGAGGACTTCCGCGTCGTATGGCGTGATGCCGTAGGCGCTGACGAAGCGCGCTCGCTTCGCTTCTGGCAATTCGGGCAGCGTGCGGCGGACTTCGTTGCGCCAGGCCTCGCTGATGTGCACGGGCAGCAGATCCGGCTCAGGAAAATAGCGGTAGTCGTGCGCTTTTTCCTTGGAGCGCATGGAAACCGTATGGCTCTCCGCTTGATTCCACAGCCGCGTTTCCTGCGAGATTCGTGCGCCCGATTCCAGCACGCCGACGTGGCGCTCGATTTCGTATTCAAGAGCTTTTTGCAAATAGCGGAACGAGTTTAGATTCTTAACTTCGACCTTGGTGCCGAATTCTTTTGCGCCGCGGAGGCGAACGCTGACGTTGGCGTCGCAGCGGAGCGAGCCTTCTTCCATGTTGACGTCGCTGACGCCGGTGTAGAGAAGGATTTGGCGGAGGGTGGTGAGGTAGGCGTAGGCTTCCTCGGGCGTGCGCATGTCCGGCTCGGAGACGATTTCGGCGAGCGGGGTGCCGCAGCGGTTGTAGTCAATGTAGGCCTTGCGGGCGGATTGCGAGAAGCCTTCGTGAAGATTTTTGGCGGCGTCTTCCTCGAGATGGAGGCGGGTGATGCCGATGCGCTTTTTTGCGGCCGCGATTTCGATTTCGAGATGGCCGCCGGTGGCCAGGGGCAATTCGTATTGGGAGATTTGATAGCCCTTGGGGAGGTCGGGGTAGAAATAATTTTTGCGGGCGAAGCGGGAATGGTCGTGGACGGTGCAGTTGAGGGCGAGCGAGGCGCGCATGGCCATTTCGACGGCGCGCTTGTTGAGGACGGGGAGAGTGCCGGGTAAGCCGAGGCATACGGGGCAGACGTTGGTGTTCGGAGGATCGCCGAAGCGGGTCGAGCAGCCGCAGAAGATTTTGGTGCGGGTGAGGAGCTGGACGTGGACTTCGAGGCCGATGACGGGCTCGTATTTGGAGCGAACTTCGGGCGAGAGCATGGTGTCTTCTTGGGCCGATCGGGACATAGCGAAACCGGAATTATAGCACTAGCACCGAGATGGCCAGCTAGCGCTCGCGAGTATAGGCCCGGATGGCGTTTCTAGCGGTGATGGTGAGGTTCGAGGGCAGATTGCTGAGCGGGAACCAGGAGACCTGGCGCGTTTTTTCGGGCTCACAGTTGCGGGCTTCGCCGGCGAGGACTTCGCCGAGGTACGCGGGCGAAACCCAGTGCTGCCCTTCTTGGGGGAGATGATGGTCGGTTACGCAGAGGAGGCGGGCTAGGCGGATTTCGAGGCCGACTTCCTCGCGAGCCTCGCGGACGGCGCACTGCTCGAGCGTTTCGAGATAGTCGACTTTGCCTCCGACGATGCTCCAGCGGCCGGCCTCGGGTGGGCGGTTGCGGAGTGTGAGAAGGACGCGGCCGAGTTTGTCTACCAAGAGGATACCAACGCCGACTCTTGGTAGAGGCATTGGCTGGGCGAGATGATTTTGCGATCGCATGGATTGTAGTGGAAAAAAGCGCAGCGGTGCTGCGCCCCTACAAATTCATTTGGTTGTCGCGCGCTGAAAGGGCGGGTACAGCGCGGGGACGTAACGTTCGGCAAGGGCGAAAGCGCCAAAAAACAGAGCGGCGTAGAGAGCGTCGCCGGCGAAGGTGTTCCAGAAAAGTGGAATGGCCGCGACGTAACAGGCGAGAAGGCCGGAAGGGTTATGAGGATAGGTTTTCATGAATTGCCAGAAGGCGAAATTGGAGACGAAAAAGAATTGGATGGCGCCGAGGAGGGTGGCGAGGCTGATGCGGGCGATGGTGCGGCGGTCGCGGAGCCAAAGACCGATGGCGACGTTCACGAGGAAGCTGGCGTAGATGATGGGAATTATTTTGTAAAGGCCGACGAAGATGTCGCCGGCAAAAAGAGCGAGGAGGGGGAAGAGGAAGGCGAGGCGGCGGTCCTTGAGAACGGCGCCGGAGAAGAGGGCCATGGCGCCGATGGGCGTTAAATTCCAGGGGTGCGGAGCGATGCGCAATACGGCGGCGAGTACGATTAACGCGAGAGCGAGCAAGGTGCGGTAGAGAAGAGTTTCTTTTTTAGAGATTTCAGTGTTCATTTTGTTGCTTCCTCCATTTGGGGTAAGAGATCACAAAAAATAAAACCCTCGCGGTTGACGACTTCGCCGGTTCGAACGGGGATAGGGGAGTGGAAAATAGGCGCGTCGAAGACGAAGGTGTGGAATTCGCCGTTTTCGCCGCAGGGATCGGCGTGCGGAGGGAGATCGCGGAAGAAGGAGGCGTCGAGTTCGCGGCCGGCGAAGCTGGGGTCAAGGACTTTGGAATCGATGCAGGAGGCGATGGCGCGGAAATGGCGCGCGTGGAAATGGCGGATGAGTTCGCGGGTGTCGCGCTTCCAGATGGGGAAGAGGGCGGTCATGCCGATGCGGGCGAGATTCTTTTCGCGGTAGACGCGGAGGTCTTCGAGGAAGATGTCGCCGAAGGCGACGGTTCGAACGCCCTGGTCGTAGAAGTGGCGGAGGGCTGCTTCCATGCGGGCTTCGTAGATGGGGTTGACGCATTGCGGGGGGATGGAGACTTCGTGCAGGGGGAGGCGGAGCGATTCAGCCTGGCGATGGAGGAGTTCGCGGCGGACGCCGTGCATGGCGATGCGGTCGTATCCTTCGGTGACGGTGGTGAGAAGGGCGACGATTTGGAAATGGTTCTGCTGGAGCAGGGTGTGGAGGGCCATGGCGCTGTCTTTGCCGCCGCTCCAGCAGAAGAGGATGGGTTCGAGT
>Ga0207131_1169_pt1 | contig 11822 bp, 12 predicted proteins | sample Alteio_BWMinHeat_13_FD_153557 | JGI IMG/M metagenome (GOLD analysis project Ga0207131, IMG submission 153557) | Enriched cells from forest soil in Barre Woods Harvard Forest LTER site, Petersham, Massachusetts, United States -... | ecosystem: Environmental > Terrestrial > Soil > Temperate forest >...
TGCAAGCCTACTCCAATTTTTGTAAAATACTTACTTTTAAGGTCTCTCTATTGGCGAAATTTTTATATAATAAATTTTTTACTTACCATCAACATGATTCTTCTTCGCGATGTAATAAAAAGTTATTGCAGTCAAGAGGAGAAAAGAAGGAGAAAAGAAGGACAAAGGACCTTGAGGACCTTGAGGAAAAAGGACCATGAAGACAAAGAAATTGAAGACTATGTCCTCACGGTCCTTTGTCCTCATGGTCCTCAAGGTCCTCAAGGTCCTCATGGTCCTCAAGGTCCTTTGTCCTCATGGTCCTTTGTCCTCATCACAAAACATTGAAACAAACGAATTTTTCATTTAACCTGAAATTGTGTTCCAAAAATCTGTTCTTTCATTATTACTGTAATGAGGTCGACGATGTCGCGTAAAAAGAAAAATCTTGATGATCCACGTCCGCTCAATTTTGATTATGATGAAAAAAAAGGACCAAGCGATCGTCTAAAAAAACCCTTTTTAACACCTGAAGATGAAAGGGGTGATAACGAAGACGATCAATATTATGACGAAGAAGAAGCTTTAAGCCCAGAAGAAGTAAAAGACAGGAAAGAAGAGCAGGATTTCTGAAAAACTCACCATTTACTGTCAGCCTCTTAGAGGCTGACAGGAAATAGCTGACGGGATGCTTTGCTGCCAAATTTGGTTATAGGATCATAAAAAAATTTGGCCATATTTATTTAATATGGCCAAATTTTTTTATGATCCTATAACTAAATTTCGCACACAAATCATCCCATCAGATATTTCCTGTCAGCCTCTTAGGCACGGGCGCGGGCACTAACGGTATGAGTCACATACCCCGACGAAAAAGGGGTATGTGAACTGTTAGAACTGTTACGATTAAAACGCCTGTCTAAGCGCCAATCCAACACTGTGATCTTTGTAATTGTGCTTCCCAACCAGATAACGGTACTCAACACCAAGTGTCGTCGTATCTGTCAGCTTGTAGCCTACACCAGCAATTGCTTGTGCTGCTGCACCTTTTCTATTACCTCTTGCTGTGCGGCTGTCAGATTTTGACTTCGCATGCGTATCTGAGTGCATATATCCTGCACCTACGCCAACATAGGGAACAACATTCGGTACATACTCAGAAACTTGATCGAAATCATACAATACATTACCCATATAAGTCCATGTCGATGTATGACCTTTCAGCCCATTCTCTCCATAGGAATGCTTTCCACTTTTATAATCATTTCTGCGGTAAGCCACTTCACCTTCTACTCGCACGCTGTTGTCAAATTTATAACCCCCTGAAATCGCGCCAGCATAACCCCTTTTATCATGAATGCGCGGATGCCCTGATCTTTGATTCAACCAGTTCGTCCCGCCATAGCCACCCACATAAAAACGTTCAGCATCGGATGGCGTCGAATTGCCCGCATAGGAATCCACATACTGCACATTCTGATTCACATTAGTCGGACAAGTCGGACAAGTCGGATAAGTCGGATAAGTCGGACAAGAAGGACATCCTTGCCCTAATACTACACCCGGCATCACAAACAAACAACCAAGAGACAAGAAAGTCGATAACAATTTTTTCATATTCTCTCCAAATTAAAAATTTATTCTCAATTCATTTGTTTTCAAATATAATTTAACAACCAATCAATTAAGCCGTAACTTAATTGAGATGAATGATGTTAACCAGCAATTATCATTAAAGTAAATAAGCAATTAAATTTTTAAAGAAAATTATTATCAAGATATTAGTTGATTTATTTACTCATTAAGATTGCATTTCATTGAAAATAAAAGACTAAGGAAAATCTCGAGCAGGTTATCACCCCCCACCAGCCACCACAAATAAATCTTCCTGATATTTAGGAAGGCGGTTGAAATAATCGACTGGAACTTTAAAGAGTTGCGCTAACAACTCGTTGGGATATGCTCCAAGACAGCCTGATAGGCCAATATCGGAGGGAAAAACATGATTAAAGAAGACGACCATCCGTGTAACGCCTGGATCCAAATTTTCGATATAATGGAAGTATCCTCTGGGCATAAAGCTGATATCCCCCTCTGTCATTTCAAAATCATCGACTTTTCCATCGGGGGAAAGGAGGAGAATGCGGACCTTACCCTGTATGACATAGTTTAATTCGTGCGCATTTGGATGCCAATGCGGTTCTCGGATCCCTTTTGGTTCTAATCGCAAACTATACAGCGTCAATCCTTCGAGAGAGGGCATCAAAGATTGATTGTTTAATCTGACAGTACCGCCCCCCGATTGGATTTGAGGCTGCATTTTTTCCATATCTTTTTTAAAGCGGTTGACATCCCACGAGTTCGGAAAGTGGTTTTCTGCGACCCCTTCAGCAAAGAACGAGGGTTTGACGGAGGCGTGAAGTCCTTCAAAAAATGAAGGACTGAGTTTAAATGTCGATCCCAAGACATGCGAAGGCATGACTCCAACTGCCGAGGATAAATTGATATCTTCAGACTGGGCATCGCTAAAACAGACCAGAAATTTTGCATCTTCAGTGCCGAGATTCTGGATATGATGAAGGTATCCCATAGGAACAAAAGCCAGGCATCCGGGTTCGATGATGAAACTATCGTGGCCGGCTCCCGGACTGAAAATTGTCATCAATGCCTTTCCTTGTAAACAATAGCTCAGCTCATGGGCATTTGGATGCCAATGAGGTTCTCGGAATCCCTTTGGACTTATTGTCAAAAGCGATATGGACATTTCCGTTAAAGCAGGAAAAAGGCTTTTCGTCGCATCTGTCCTTGAGCCTTTTGGATAAACATGCTGCGGAGGGATCGCGCCTAAATGAAAAAGATGGGGGTGGGTCATGCCGTAAACCTTGTTCAGATTATTACTTTTAGTGTTACAGGCGAACAAAGTCAAGGAAATCGTGTGGGAATTTTCAGGACGTAGAACTTGCAAACCTTACTCGACTTTCAGCGATGCCAAAGCCGACAAAGGAAACTGCCAAGCAAAATACCTCCTTGGGCAACATTTCGAAGGTAATAAACCGGGTAAAGATAAATGCTGCTCCTCCAAAAATGAATGCAAACCACGCAGAAGATGCATTGCCACGTTCCTTAAAAAGAGCCGCAAGCACTGGTACAAATAGGCAATAAACCGATAATTCATAACTTTGGATTAATAAATCGACAATCTGGCCCGAATAGTAAGATCCTGCAACTGCAAGCAAACCAATGCCTGCTGTAATTTGTTTGGAAACCTGCACACTCCCCTCGCCCTTCATTGCATCGAAATCAAAATCCTGGCTCAAATTAGAGCTCACGGCATTAAGCAATGAAATTGCAGTTGATAAGACAGCCATCAGTACTGCACAACCTACCACGGCAGCGATGGCCGGATTTGTCAATGTTTGAACAACATCCATAAATACGCTCGACCCTTGAGTAACTTCAAGGCCGAGTTGTTTACCTAATATGCCGAAAAAGACCGGAATCATGCAAACAACTATCGTGCATAACGCAGCATAGGCGGCAGCGCGCGAAACAATGCGCGGCGATCGAGCTGCGAAACATCTTTGAGCCATATCCTGCTCAACCACCATAAACAACAAAGGCATGAGAAGCCATCCGCTTAATTTGCTCGTATTGAAATCAAATACCTGACTGCTCCACCCTCCTGACACTACATCGGAGATATTGAATGTTCCAGTATAGATAATATACCCAAATCCAAAACCAAATACCGCAATAAAAAATAAAGCCTGGATGATGTCTATCGACACAACCGCTTTAAGCCCCCCCATGACTGTATAGACTATGACAATACCCCAAAATCCAAGAAAAAGAATAGTATTGTCCATTCCAAGGCTTACCATGAACTTATGCGAGGCGATCACCTGCGCCATTAATATCATGAACAACGAAATAATCGACAATCCAGAGGCCACTTTTTTCAGAAGAGGCGACTGATAAACCGTCTCAAATAACTGCGCAACAGTGGATACCGGAAACCGGGCCAGCCGCTTGCCGACGCCCATGGCCAACATCAAAAAACCCAAACATGCGCCAAGAGGATATAACAGAACAGTCCAACCAAATTGATAGGCCTCCTCAGCTGCTCCAAGTACCAACCCTCCTCCTATCTGAGTCGCAACAAAAGTCATCAACAAGGGAAAAAATCGAACTTCTTTGCCAGCTAGAAAATAATCTTCCTTATTATGGATATTTTTAGAAGCCCTCCGACCCGCCCAGAGGCAAATCAGCTGAAGAAGAGCTAATGTCCCTATAAATACTGTCGTGTTCATATTATTATTCATTAATAAATAATTTAAAATTCACAAAAAGCACCATTCAAAAGTTTTAACATATTTGAAAATAATTTTGTACTTAATTTGTGAGCTTTGTGAACTATAACACAAAGTTCCGAGGAACAGACATTTTTCTGCATTGGCAGACGATCAAGATTTTTAATATTTCTCCTGGGAGAAATGGAAACAGTCCCATGACCCAGACTGCGCTCCACCCAACGAATTGGGCCAATACAATCAACCCTAATGCCATTTGAACAGTACATGCAATCACGCCACCAGCAAACAAAGCCATCGCTCTTGAATAGGTGATATTTTCAACGGCCCATCCCATCAACCAGGCTTGCAGGCACCAACCAAGAATAAAGCCTCCCTTTGGACCCATCATTACGAATGGATCAGATATTCCGCCTGATAATACCGGAAGTCCTACCAAAATTTGTGCTAAATAAAGAAGGATCGCCAAAGCTCCATTTCGGCTACCCAGATTCGCGCCAATGAGCAGAACGGCTAATGTTTGCAGGGTCAGAGGAACAGGCGTAAACGACAAATCTATTCTAATCTGACTGCACAACACCATGAATAGCGATGCCCCACATACTTGCAAGAGCGTTTGAAATCCTGCTTGGGAGCGTTCTTTTCCCTGAATTTGTATATTTTGCAAAATTGCTGACATACCCATCCTATTTTTTTTCGATTGATAACATGAACAGTCATATTATAGGGACACTCGCCTGTCCGTCAATCTTTATCTATGGGCAGGGTGCATTTAAAAGTGCGGGGTGAACTAGTCCCTCTGTGTTCTCTGTGGGCCCTGTGGTTATTAAAATTTTTGAAATAAACATGGACCTGGGCTTTATTAAACCACAGAGCCCACAGAGAACACAGAGAGGATGGTTCATCTCCTCACTCCTGAGTAACCCTTAACGTTACTTTTCGATATTAGCGGCTTGCCGCTCGGGGCTTTTAATTGCACCCCTATGGGCAAATGGCAACACTAGTTTCGAATGAAATCTACTTCATAGATCCAGGGCCATTCCTTTCCCGTAATGAAAAAAGTACCTCTATCGGCACTATGAGCAATCCCATTCAGAACATTCTCTGAATTCAGACGAGCCCGTTCATGGTCTTGCAAAAGAGAAGATCCTTCAATAATACCATCTACCTCGCCCGTCGCCTTATCAATGCGCGCAATCCAGTTTTTGAACCAAATATTTGCGAAAAGATAATTGCCGACGCACTCCAAATCATTGATGTTATTTAAAGGTTTTCCATCCAAAACGACATTTAAAGACCCAACCGGTTTAAATGTCGACACTTCCCTTTTGGTGATTTGCGAGGTTCCATTGCTCATCCAAACATGGTTTCCATCCCGGCAAAGCCCCCATCCCGCTCCAGAGTAATGCATCACTTTTTTAAGAGTTAGAGTTTGCCTGTCATAGACCAAAGCTTCCATTTCATTCCATGTGATCTGAATCACTTCTCCAGGAAAAGCAGCAACGCCTTCTGCAAAGAAAAAATTTTCTATTTTTTTTCGCTGAATCACGTTTCCAGATTCGATATCGATCTTGCGTAGTTCAGAATGTCCATACAGACCGGTACTTTCATAAAGAGCTCCATCTTGGATCGATAAACCCTGGGTGAAGGCAGGCAATGTGTGTGGGATTTTACGGATAATCTCCAGCTTAAGTTTCTCAACAGACAATAGCAAAGAACATTTGAGGAACAGAAATATTAATAGAATTCTTGCACAATCCATTATTTTGCCTAGCACATGACAAAAAAATAAGCGATATATCTCTCCCTAACCGAAGGCAATGCAAAAAAAATTGCAATGTTGAGATGATATCGCTTATAAAAAATCAATACTCTTTACGATTTAAAAAGAGTAAATCGAACCTAAAAAGCCTCTGCGTTTTGGTTTTGATTTTCTTGCTGTTTTTTTTGTGCTTTTAGATCTACTAACGCTCTTTTTTGCCGCACTTCTAACAACAGTTTTTTTTCTGCTTGGAGCCGCTTTTTTTGCTGATGTGGTCTTTTTCTTTGCTGCAGGTTTTGCTCTCTTTGCAGCAACCGGCTTTCTCGCAGCACTCTTTTTAGCAGCTGGTTTTTTGGCCGCAGCTTTCTTTCCTCTTACTGGCTTCTTTGCTGCCGCAGGCTTTCTTGCAGCCGTTTTTTTGGCTCCAGCTTTTCTTGTTCCAACTGCTTTTTTCTTGACTCCTCCTATTGCTTTTTTAGCTCCAATAGTCTTTTTCTTGGCAGCTGTTGATTTCTTCACAGTCGATTTTTTTGGAGTCGATTTTTTTGCAGCTGTAGTTTTTTTTGCAGTTGAGCTCTTTTTTTTCGCAGCAGTAGTCGTTTTTGCACTTGAAGATTTCTTTTTTAAAGATGCAGAACGTTTGCGCACAGGCGCGCTTTTTTTGTGTCCCGCACTATTTAAAGAGGTCCAACCGTGCCCTTCAGATTCTTTTTCATCATGACCAATTTTGTCATAGCCATGTTCTGAATGCCTTTCTTGCTTATCTGTAAAGCTTGTATCGTCATCTAGCGACATAAACATTCCTCCTTTGATTGAATGCTCATTTCTCATTAAAATGTTTTTTACATATTCATGCAACCGATTATTTTCTAAAATGATATGAAAATTTCAACTCATATTTTTTAGCCAATCTTCAAAAAGCCATATATACCGCACCCATCACAACCAGCCCGACCAACATAAAACAGACATGAATGAAGTAATGCTTTACTGTTTTTCGTCCCCACAAAACAGCAGAAAAATGGGTTGTAGCAATGAAACCCAGCCAAATCCAGAATGCAGTGATTATCCCTTCTCCTATCGATTCCGCGCCCGAGACTTCAATAAAAACTGCCAAAATACAAGCAATAATCAACGAAATAATGAGTTCGCCAACATAAGATAGGATTTTACAACAACTCCAACACGATTTTGGTTTTGACTCTTTGTTTGCATCATTCTCAGGTTTGTTGTCATGTCGCTTGCATTCGTGACCAAACAAAAATGGGGCATACCAAATAGACCCGATTATAAAATATGCCAGCGCAGACACCAAAATTCCCCATCCACTCAGGAAAATATCAGGAAAGAACATGGAAACCTCCTTGTAAATTTAATTCACTCATGAGTTAATTCATTATCATACCGCCGCCGCGTGCCCATACGAGCCGGAATTTGAAAAACCCCCTAATGGCTTCTTTGGCAGGGTCACAGACATGAAAATGAATGATATGAAATGTTTCTCCAAACAAGAATTTCTATTTACTCCAATTTTCTTCGTGAGTCAATATTTTTGAGGGGTGCAATTAAAAGTGAGGGGATGAACCATCCTCTCTGTGTTCTCTGTGGGCTCTGTGGTTTAATAAAGCCCCAAGTCCATGTTTATTTCAAAAATTTTAATAACCACAGAGCCCACAGAAAACACAGAGGGACTAGTTCACCCCGCACTTTTAATTGCACCCATTTTTGAGAGTATTGTTTACATTTTATCGCCATTCTAATATGATGGTCCCATGTTTGCAAAGTTATGCAAATAACCCGTATAAGTGGAGAAGTTATGTCTTCTGTAAAAAAGAAGCGCAAATATAAAATTGCCAAACACAAGCGCAAGAAGCGTAGTCGGCGCGATCGGCACAAGCCAAAATAGGCACTTAGAGGCTGACAGGAAATATCTGATGCTATTTCCTGTCAGCCTCTTAAGATTGCTTTGATAAACGTCCTTTGATTTATCAAACATCATGCCCTGCCTGCGGACTGTTCATAACAGTCCGCACTTTCAACGGTATATATTATGTGGAAGTTCCCAGTCCCTTACGATCTCATCGTCATCGGCGCAGGCCATGCCGGCTGCGAAGCAGCCCTAGCCTCAGCACGCATGGGCCTCAAAACCTTGCTTCTCACTATGAACCTCGACACGGTTGCCAAAATGAGCTGCAACCCCGCGGTCGGAGGTATCGCCAAAGGGCACATGGTAAGAGAAATAGATGCACTCGGCGGCGAGATGGGAAAGGTCATCGACTGCACTGGTATTCAATACCGGATGCTTAATTCCACAAAAGGACCCGCCGTCTGGGGCCCTCGCGCCCAAGCTGATAAATGGGCTTATCAGATAGAAATGAAGCATCGTTTGGAAAAAACCCCAAACCTTGACCTCAAACAGGGAACAATCGAAGACGTCCTCATTCAAAATAATAAAGTTATCGGGGTAACTACCAAAGAGGGCATTTCTTATGATTGTCAAGCCGTTGTCCTTACATCAGGCACTTTTCTTAGGGGATTATTGCATATCGGTGAAACCAATTACTCCGGTGGTCGAGCTGGAGACCAGCCTTCAGTGGCTCTTTCTTCAAGTCTGGAAAAACTCGGCCTTCAACTGGGAAGGCTGAAAACAGGCACTCCGCCACGCATCAACAGACGCTCGATCGATTACACCCTCACGGAAGAACAGCCTGGTGAACCCTGGGTAAAATTTTCTTTTGACGACGAAGGAATTCCCCGCCTCCCTCAAGTTTCCTGCCATATCACCTATACGACTGAAGAGACAAAAAAAATTATCTTATCCAATATTCACCGCTCACCAATGTATTCAGGCAAAATCAAAGGGATAGGCCCTCGATATTGTCCCTCAATCGAAGACAAAGTGGTCAGGTTTTCCGATAAAGAACGCCACCAAATTTTCCTGGAGCCAGAAGGTCTGCATACTGAGGAAGTCTACGTCAATGGTGTCTCTTCATCCCTCCCATTTGACGTCCAATTGCAATTCATCCGCAGCATCCCCGCATTGCGCAATGCCGAGATCATGCGCCCTGCCTATGCCATCGAGTACGATTACGTCATCAGCGGACAGATCCAGCCTTCCCTTGAATGCAAAACCGTCGAGGGATTATTCTTAGCCGGTCAGATCAATGGGACTTCCGGTTATGAGGAAGCGGCGGGACAAGGGATCATCGCTGGCATCAACGCCGCCAATCGAGTGCAGGGAAGGCCTCCATTGATCTTACAACGCTCAGAGGCTTATATCGGGGTGATGATCGATGATCTGGTGACCAAAGGGCTCGATGAGCCCTACCGCATGTTCACCAGCCGGGCTGAACACCGATTGCTCTTGCGACAAGACAATGCCGATCTACGCTTGCGCCATTATGGCTATGAAGCTGGCATCATCGATGGGCAGCGCTACCAAAGAGTCTGTGAAAAAAAACGGATCCTTGAAGAAGAAGTCAGACGTTTGGGAAAAATCTTCAAACAAGTCGATGCAAAAGGGTATACCATCGCACAGCTGCTCTGTCGCCCAGAAAACACCTATGCAACATTACTTGCACAATATCCCGAATCTATTCAGGATTTTGGGGAAGAAATCAATTTTCAGATTGAGCTGAATCTCAAATACGCAGGATATATCGATCGTCAAACACAAGAAGCGAAAAAACTCGCCAACGTGGAAAATCTGGTGATTCCTCCCGGATTGGATTATCAGAGCATTCATGGTTTGCGCAATGAAGCCAGGCAAAAATTGGCAAAATTCGCTCCTACTACCATCGGCCAAGCACAACGCATTTCAGGCGTTTCACCCGCAGATATTTCCATTTTAATGATAGCCCTCCTTCGCAATCCAGTCAATGATGAGATGAATTCTTGATGCTTCCCAAACTCAATTTGGTCCGCCTATCCGCCATCCCCATCCTGCAACAATTGCAATGGGAAGAGGCGTTACTCAGGACAAATGCAGAAAATTGGTGCCTACTAAATATGGGATCCCCACCGGCTATCGTCATGGGGATCTCAGGAAAAGCCGAACAGCTCATCCACTTTGATAAACTCAGAAATATGCCCATTTCATTGATCCGCCGTTTTAGCGGAGGAGGAACGGTCATCGTCGATGAAAATACCTTGTTTGTCACGTTGATATGCCAGTCAAAAGCCATTGCTATTACTCCTTTTCCAAAATCGATCATGCAATGGACTGCAGATAATATCTACCGACCTCTTTTTCCCTCGCATTGTTTTGCACTCCAGGAAAACGATTATGCCCTGAACGACCGCAAATGGGGCGGCAACGCACAATCGATCGTTAAAGGACGCTGGCTGCACCATACTTCAATTTTGTGGGATTACCGAGAGGAGTTCATGGATATCCTGGCAATGCCTCCAAAAATGCCTGGATATCGACAAGGTCGTTCACATAAGGAGTTTTTATGCCGCCTGCGTGAAATTTGGAATGATTGTGAACTTCTCATCGAAAATATTGTGAAACAATTGCAAAACACCTATGAAATTGTGAAAAAAACCGAAAACGATCTCGTCGAAATCTGCGGTCAACCTCACCGGAAAATGACAGAAGTTATAAAACTAAAAGAAGGTAATGAAAATGAATGAAAAAATGATCGGTTATTTGGAAGAAGGCATCCCAGAACTCGCTGAAGCAGCTGTTACAGAAGCTTATTGGAGAGCGCTTGCTGCCGGACATTCTGTGTTAAAAGCAGAGGATGGAATGCTCATAGAAGTTCACCCGGATGGTACAAAAAAAGTGATTAAAAAGCTCCCACCTCCAACGTGTGTGGAAAAAGGACGGCGGTTAGAAATCAAATGAAAGAAATCACTCCCCGCCTACGCGTTTTTGCCGGGCCAAATGGATCGGGAAAAAGCACTATCACTTCCGTAATTAGCCAGGAAATATTGGGAATTTATATCAATCCCGATGACATGGAAAAAGAAATTAGAAAAGAAGGCCACCTGGATCTTAGGAAATATCAAATAGAATTCAATAAAATGGAAATATTAAGTTTTTTCCAAAATTCTTCTCTTTTAAAAAATTCTCATTTATTGGATGAAATGAATTTCCTGGACATTGAAAAAGGACGCCTCATTTTTCGCCAAACAGAAAATCAGGACTATTTGGCCGCAGTAACTGCTGATTTCATTCGCCAGCAACTCATAAAATCGAGGAAATCCTTTTCATTCGAAACCGTGATGTCCCACCCAGATAAAATTCAGCAATTATCACAGGCAAAATCGATTGGTTATCGCACTTATCTGTATTATGTGGCAACCGAAGACCCCCAAATTAATATTTCTCGAGTAAAGCTGCGTGAAAAAATGGGCGGTCACTCTGTCCCGGAAGACAAGATTGTTAATCGGTATTACCGTTCTCTTGATTTATTGCACATAGCAATTCAGAACACAGATCGTTCCTATATCTTTGACAATTCAAGCCACGAACACATTTGGATTGCTGAAATTACAAACGGAAAAACACTGGAAATGAAAGCTAACTGGATGCCTCAATGGTTCCAAAGAGCACTTTGGGACAAATTCGACGTAAAAAAACTGCCGAAAGGGGCTGGAAATTGCAACATCAACAGTGCTTATAAAAGTGGGTCCTCTTCCTAAGATTCGAGTTCGCAAATTGCTCAAGCAATTGAAGCTCTAACCTTAGCGTCGTGGTCCCCTAAACATCAAAATATCGTTGATTGCCTAATAAGATCCAAATGTCCCAATCAGCAGTAACACCT
>Ga0207131_1171_pt1 | contig 11785 bp, 4 predicted proteins | sample Alteio_BWMinHeat_13_FD_153557 | JGI IMG/M metagenome (GOLD analysis project Ga0207131, IMG submission 153557) | Enriched cells from forest soil in Barre Woods Harvard Forest LTER site, Petersham, Massachusetts, United States -... | ecosystem: Environmental > Terrestrial > Soil > Temperate forest >...
CTGGATCGGGTCGCTCCCAGCGCCGCACGGACCGCGAGCTCGCGCTGCCGGGTTGCGCCTCGTGCCATCAGAAGGCCGGCGACGTTAGCGCAAGCAATCAGTAGTACGGCAGTAACTGCGGCCAGCAGAATCCAGAAAGCCAGCCGCGCATCGCCGATTTGCCGGTCGCGAAGAGAACGTACGCGCAACGACACCTCTTTGCGAAACTGCGGCGGTACCCATTTCAACGACTCTTCCATCAACGGTTGCAATGCCGCTTCCGCTTGAGCAATCGTGACGTCCGGTTTCAATCGGGCAAACGCTCTCAACACTCTTCCCGGGTTGGGGCGGAGTTGCTTGGCTTCAGGCAGTGCCTGCGGCATCAAAAGATCAGCGTGCGCCAGCGTCGGAAACTCAAAGTTCGCAGGCAGAATTCCTACGATTCGGGTCGGCTGGCTGTCCACGGAAATGGTCTTACCCACGATGCCGGGATCAGCGCCGTAGCGTCCCCGCCAAGTCGCATAAGAAAGGAGCGCGACCTTGGGGGCGTCCGGCTGGTCCTCGTCGTGACTAAAATTGCGTCCTATCACCGGCTCCACTCCGAACGTCGGCAAGAACGTGGACTCGACCAGGGCACAACTCAAACGTGCCGGATTTTGTTCCGTAATGTCACAATCCGCAAGGTTGGGCATCATGGAGGTGAAGGCCTCGAACGCAGTCTGGTGCGAGCGCCATTCCAAATAGTCGGTTCCGAGCATGAACTCACCGTGCTCGATCGGCGCCACCATACCCACCGACACCAAACGTTCCTGGTGGGGATAGGGAAGGCCACGGAACAATGCCAGGTCCGCCACGCTGAACACGGCAGTAGTCGCGCCGATGCCGAGAGCGAGGGTGAGCACGACGATCAGCGTAAACGCAGGTGTGCTGCCGAACCCACGGAGTCCGTACCGCACGTCCTGGAAAAAATTCTCCATCCTCTTCATTCCTCCCTCAACGCCACCACGGGATCGAGGCGCGTGGCGCGATAGGCAGGGACATAACAGCCGGCAAGAATCATCGCAAGCACGATTGGTGGTACGACGCAGAAGGTTCCAAGGTCCCGCGGACTCACTCCAAACAGCAGGCTTGCCATCAACTGGGTAAGAACCACCGCACCCGCCAGGCCCACCGCAACGCCTGCCGCCGCCAGCCACGCACCCTGCCTCAGAATCAAACCCAGGACACTATTCCGTTGCGCACCCAGGGCAATGCGAATACCAATCTCGCGAGTCCGCTGCGATACCGAATACGCCATCACACCGTAGATACCTATGGAAGCCAGCATCAGCGCCAGCGCCGCGAAAGCGCCGATCAGCCACATGTCAAAGCGGCGGAGAGAGCCGGCGTCGGAAACCATCTCATCCATGGTCTTCACATCGAACACCGGAACCCCGCGGTCAATCTCCCCAACTGCGGCTCGAATCGAAGTCAGAAGCCCGGAAGGATTGCTGCTGCGCACCGCGATGGCCATGCTGCCCTCAAGCACCGGCAAGAAAGCGGTGGGCACCTGGGTGTAGGGATAATAGACCGTAGGCTCCACGTCGGTAACATCGGCGGCCCAGTGTCGGACATCGTTGGTCACTCCGACCACTGTGCACCAATCTCCTCCCGTCAACTCCGGTTTCAAGCGCTTCCCGATTGCGTTCTCTTTGGGCCAGTACAGCTTGGCCAGACTTTCGCTGACCACCGCCACTCGGGGTGATGCGGCCGTATCGTGGTCATCGAATTCCCGTCCACCCAAAAGCGAAGTCTGCAATCCGGCAAAATAGCCCGCACCAACTGCACGAAAGCGGCTCACGACGGGCACTTGCGAGGGTGGTGGAGGCGCGCCTTCGATGACGATCGGCATGGACGGATCCACTCCGCTCATCGGCAAATTTCTCGCCAACACTGCGGACTGAACCCCTGGAAGCGCGCGAATCCGGTTCAACACTTGCTGGTAAAAAAGCGGAATGCGCTCGCCCGAAAACTGCTGAGGCGCCGCCACCCGGAATGTGATCACCCCCGCCGGACTGAATCCCGGAGCAACCTTCTCCGTCTGCCACAGACTCTTCAGTGAGAGTCCGGCACCGATCAGAAGAATCGAAGCCAATGCCGTCTCCGCAATAATCAGTACAACCCGATGCTTCCCGAAACCGCTGCTGCTGCCGCGCGAACCTTCTTTCAAGGCTTCGCTAACGTTGATTCGCGATGCCTCTAGCGCCGGAGCAATGCCAAAAAGCAATCCCACCGCTCCGCACAACAGGGCCGTGTAGCCCAACACGCTGACATCAATCGCAATCGTGTCCACCGAAGGAATGCTCGAAGGATGAACGATCAGCAGAACTTTGATGGCGAGCCATGCTAGGCCCAGACCGAACACTCCACCCATGGCTGCCAGAACAATGCTTTCCGTCAAGAGTTGGCGCACCACTCGAGCCCGGGCCGCTCCGAGTGCGGTGCGCACGGAAATTTCCCGGCGTCGTGCACTTCCTCGTGCCAGAAGAAGATTGGCTACGTTGGAGCACGCGATCAGCAGCACAAACACAACAGAACCCATCAAGAGGAGCAAAGCCGGCTTCACATTGCCATTTATGTACTCACCGAAGGGCTGCACGGTCGTTCCGAATCCGCCCTCTCCCGAAGGGTCCTGTGCCTTCAGGCGTGCTGCTATGGCATCCATGTGGCTTTGAACCTGAGCTTGCGTCGAACCCGGAGCCAGTCGCATAAAACCAAACAACCAGTGAAGGCTTTTCGCGGATGCTTGCTCATTGGCCACTTCGAGTTGCAGGGGGACCCAGAATAATTCTGTGTCAAAAAGAACGTGAAACCCAGCCGGCATGATTCCGACTACGGTATAAGGCGCTCCCTCGATCGTCACCGCAGTCCCCAGGATGTCCGATCGCGACGCAAAACGCGTACTCCACAAAACGTGACTCAAAATCACGACGTGTCCAGCCCCAGGATGATCCTCGTCCGCGGAAAACGTCCGGCCTAGGATCGGTTGCACTCCCAGTATTTGGAATAAGTCGTAGTTGGCCTTGCCGCCTGCGATTCGCTCCGGTAAGGCATTTCCCGACCAGTTAAAGGTCACTCCGGAAAATGCTCCGACGTGGTCCAACCCTTCACCTTGCTGCTTCAGCTCCAAAAACGCTGGCGTGGAGAACGCGTTGGGGGCCCCGTTTGACATGGTCTTCCATACCAGCATCACGCGGCTGGCATCGCGAAAGGGCAGGCCGCGCAGCAATACTGAATTAATCACGCTAAACATAGTTGTGTTAGCGCCAATTCCCAACGCCAGAGTGATGACGGCAACGGCAGTAAATCCAGGCGACTTCCGCAACATGCGCAAGCCATACCGAACATCCTGGATCAGAGTTTCCATAAGCACCCTATTCGTCTCTCAACGCCACCATGGGATCGACTCTGCTTGCCCGATGTGCAGGAATGTAGCAAGCAAGGAGAGCAACACCAGTCAAAAGAATTCCCACTGCGAAAAATGTCGCGGGATCCGTAGGCGTAACGCCGTAAAGTAACCCTGCTAACAAGCGATTCAGCGCCAACGCGGCCACCAAGCCGATCACCGAGCCTTTCAGCGCCAACCTTATTCCTTCTCCAACAATGAGGCGCAACACGTCGCCCCGCTGGGCTCCCAAGGCCCGGCGAATTCCAATTTCCTGAGTGCGCTGTGAGACTGCGTACGCGATGAGTCCGTAGAGGCCGATTGCCGCCAACAAAAGCGCGAGGGCGGCGAACAACATCAACAGCTGTGCCGAGAACCTTGGCTGCGCGATGGAAGTCTGCACGATCTGGTCCATGGAACGCACCGAGGATATCGTTTCGTTTCGATCGAGAGCACTGACCGCGTCCAGCATCGCAGAGCCAAGCATTTGGGGATCAGAACCGGAGCGCACCACCAGATTCATGACGCCCGACGGGGCCTGCGCCTCTGGCACATACATTTCTTCAGGCTGCGGTGCATTGAGCGCAAAGTGATTCACGCCGCCGATGACGCCCACAATCTGCCACGGTTTTGCGAAACCTTCGACTAACAGACTTTCACCGATTGGGTTTTTTCCACTGAAGTAACGCTGCACAAATGGTTGGTTGACCACCACCACCCCCGGCGATGAAAGAACATCCCGTTCGTCAATCCATCTTCCCGACCGTAGCGGAATTCCCATCGCTTTGAGATAGCCGGGCGTAGCTCGACGAAAATCAGCGTCTTCATTTTCATCCGGCCCATAGGTGCGGCCCTGGATACGAAAAAAGTCGTCGTTGAGTTGTTGGCTAAGCGGCAACTCGGAAATAGCTCCGGCACTCTCCACCCCGGGCAATTCCGACAATCGTTGCTCCAGTCTGCGGAAGAACGTAGCTCGTTGTGCTTCTTCTTTGTAACCTCCTTCCCCGAGGCTGACCCGGGCACTCACGACGTGTTCGGTTCGGAAACCGGGATCCACGTGAATCAGGTGCCAAACGCTCTTCACCAGCAAGCCAGCTCCGACCAACAGCGCAAATGAAAGCGCTATCTCACCCACCATCAATGCGCGTCCCAACTTGTGACGTGCGACGCTCCCCGAAACGCGGCCACCAGATTTAAGGCTCTCCGCGACTTTGCCAGCCGACAATTGGAATGCCGGTGCCAGCCCAAATAAAATGCCAGTCAGGATTGAGATCACCGCGGTAAACAACAGCACTTCCGGGTTTACACTGATCTCCTCCAACCTGGGCAGATCGACCGGAGCCAATCTACGTAATAGAGAGACTCCCCACACCGATGCCACCGCACCCAGAGTCCCGCCGGCCAAGGCCAAAAGCGTAGCCTCCGTGATGATCTGGCGAACCAGACGGCCGCGGCTGGCCCCCATCGCCGCCCGTATTGCAATCTCTCTGCGGCGTCCTGTCACTCGGGCAAGCAGGAGGTTTGCTACATTGGCGCACGCGATTAATAGCAAAAGTCCGACCGCGCCGAATAAAAGCAGGATTACTGGACGCACCGGGCCCACGACCACTTCGCGCAAGCCGACCAGATTCAAGCTCCAGTCCTTGTCGCTTTCCGGATATTGCAAAGCCAGGGCATGAGCGATCGTATCCAGTTCACTCTGGGCCTGCGCCAGGCTCACACCCGGTTTCAGCCGCCCCACCACACTTAAAGGGTGCCAATGGCGATGGTTCATCTCCGGAGCGAGCATGGGCATTGGCAACCAGACTTGCGCCTCGGACAGCAATGGAAGGTCGGAAGGAAGAACTCCGACGATGGTTAGTTGCCGGCCATCGAGTGTAAGGGTGCGCCCGATAATTGCCGGATCACCGCCAAATTCGCGCCTCCAAACTCCATTTCCTAGAATTGCAACCTGTGGTCGAGTAACTTGCTCGTCGGTAGAAAGGAAGCTTCGTCCCAACCTTGGACGCACACTGAGTGCATCGAAGAAATTCCAGGAAACAATTGTGCTGCTTACTTGCTCCGGCTTCTCAACCTCGGTTAAGTTCGAAGTCAGATCCTGTGTGCTCTTGGCCGCGAGTTGCTCAAAACTTCGGCTCTGCTGCCGATAATCGAGGAAATCCAGCGCTGAAACACCAGCCCGGTCATTTAAAGGAAACTTGCCAAATCCTCTAGCCAATCGATCTGGATCGGGAAAAGGCAGCCTATTAAGGAGCACGGTGCTGGTCACGCTGAACATCGCCGTGTTCGCGCCAATCCCCAGCGCAAGGGTAATGACGGCGACGAGCGCAAAACCCGGTGCCTTCCGCAATGTACGGATACCGTAGCGAATGTCTTGAATTAGAGTCTCCATCGTTGCCCCCGCAGTTCTCCAAACTCGTCATTCGTACCGCAGCGCCACCATCGGATCCACCCTAGTCGCCCGCCAGGTTGGAAGATACGCAGCCAACAGGGCGACAACGGCCACCAACCCGGTCATGAGGCCAAGGGTCAGCGGGTCGTGCTCGGAAACGCCAAAAAGCTGGCTCTTGAGAAAACGGCTGAGCAAGAGTGCGCAGGGCAAGGCCACGGTAACACTTACGCCGACCAGCCACAGGACCTCGGTCAGCACCATTCGCGCCACCTTACCTCGTGTCGCCCCTAGCGCGATGCGAATGCCGATTTCGCGCGTCCGTTGCAAAATCGAATACGCCAGCACTCCATAGAGTCCCACCGCGGCCAGCACCGTCGCCAGAATCCCGAAGCTCGCCGCCAGCAGGGCGATCATCCGCTCCGTACTCAAGGTGTCATCAATCTGTTGATCCATGGTGCGCATAGTGTCGAGCACAATCCTGGAATCGAGTTCCTTCATCGCGCTGCGGATCGTGCCTTCGATGGCCTGGGGCTCTTGCCATGTCCGCACATAAAACTGCAACGGATACCTGAACGCCTCCGCATCCTGCCGGTACGGGACGAAGACAGATCGTCGGATGGAGCTACGCATGTCTTCGTGCTTAGAGTCCCGCGAAACTCCTACGATCTGCAGCTCAGGCTGACCGTCCTGAACCGTGCCACGCAGAATATGTTGTCCCAAAGCGCGTTGCGGGTCGCCCCAGTAGTGGCGCGCCAAACTTTCGTTCACGATAGCGACTTTAGCCGCATCCGGACCATCCTGAGCGGTAAAGCTGCGACCTGCTGCCAGCGGCATCTGCAACGCCGAAAAATATCCATCGGTCACGATCGACCATTCGGCGCCCATGTCTTCGTCTTCCTTCGCGGTGTAGCCTGGAATACTGATGTTCCGGTTCGAAGTATCCCCCGCCAGCACCGGATCGTTGGTTGCTCCCACTGCGTGCACCGACGGTAGCCCCGCAAGCCGGTCCGACACCCGCTGAAAAAGGCCCGGGACGTCTTTTTCGTCATATCCCGCCAGCCCAGCGTCGATGCCAAAGGTCACCAGATGATCGGTTGCAAAACCTACATCGAGTGTCTTCAGTTCGTACAGCGTGCGCAAAAAGAGCCCGGATCCAATCAGCAGCAACAGGCTCAGGCCAATCTGCACCCCCACGGAGGCGCGACGGAATCGCATCGCTCCAGTAGCCACCGTCGAGTTTTGCTGTTTTAGCGTGTGAGTGAGATCCGGTCGCCAGAACTGCAACGCCGGGGCCAGACTGAAAAGCAGACTGACCACAATCGCCAGACCAAAGTTGAAAGCGAAGATACGCAGGTCGGGCTGTGCGGAAAATGGTAAGTCGCCGCTAATGTAGGTGAGCATCCGGCGCAGCAATAGTGCAGAAACCTGAGGCGCCAGCACGAGCCCCAACGCCCCACCGGCCAGACCCAGCAGCAGCCCTTCGATCAGGAGTTGCTGCACGATGCGTCCGCGCCCCGCACCCAGCGCGTATCGCAACGAGATTTCCCGCATCCGACCGGCGGCCCGGACCAGCAGCAAACTGGCCACGTTGACACAGGCCATCAGCATGACCAGGCCGACCATGCTCATTACGATCACCAGGGGAGCCCGAATACTTTCCCGCAGCGGCGAAAAGCCCTGGTCTCCATCGGTCAACCGCAGGTGACTTTGTACATACTGTTCCAGGTACGCATCGGAGCGGTGCGGGATATCCTTAACTTCCTCGGCCCGCAGTGCATGCCACAACCCGGTCAAACCCGCTTCCGCCTGCCTGCGGCTTACTCCCGGCTTGAGTCGTGCAATGATATTGAGCCAGCGCGAGAAGCGATTAGTCAGATCATTGCAGCACGGCATGATTTCCGGCTTCATCATCATCGGCGCGAACAACGCGGGTGAATTGCCCACCACCACACTGTGAAAGCCCGGTTGCGCTACTCCGATGACGGTAAACGGTCGCCCGTTAATAAGTAATGTTTGATCTAGAATTTTCGGGTCTGAGCCCATTCGGCGTTGCCAGTAGGCAAAACTCAACACCACCACCGGACTCGCATTTTGGGTTACATCGTCCGCTTGAACGAACAGTCTGCCCAACGCTGGGCGCACGCCTAGCACTTCGAAATAGTTTCCGCTGACCAGTTCGGTGTCCGCCAGTTCGGGCTGGTTGTGCCACTGCACTCCGGTTTGGGTTGAATCGGTCGCCAACATGCCAGCAAATACGGCGTTCGCATCACGCAAATCACGGTACATCGGATAAGAAAAGTAGGCTTCACCACTTCCGCCATAGGAACTCCTGTTCCCGTAGTCTTTTCCTGAATGCTCTAATTGGACCAACTCCTGGGGAGCTTTCACCGGCAAACGGCGCAGTAGGACCTGATCGAACAGATTGAAGATGGCTGTGTTCGCTCCGATGCCAAGGGCCAGCGTGACCACGGCAACCGCCGTAAACATGGGGGCCTTCGTCAGCTGCCGGAATGCGTAACGGACATCCTGTGCGAATCCAGTCATCGTGACCTCCGATATTCTCTTCCCGACACCACCGGCCCGAGGCCACAGATCGAGATTTCACTCGTAGCGCAGGGCTACCATGGGATCGACTCTGCTTGCCCGTCGCGCGGGAGTTGCCGCTGCGCACAGCGTGATGAAAACCGTGAAAACTGCGGCGGCGGCATAGATTGCAGGATCTCCGGGATGGACCTCGACTAGAGAGGCTGAGACCACTCGCGCCAGCCCCCCCGCAAGGAGTATGCCTACTGCCACGCCAGGCAGTGCCAGTATCAAGCCTTCTCGAAAAATCATCCGCAGCACGTCGTGGGGCCGGGCGCCAAGAGCAACGCGAATGCCGATCTCGTTGGTGCGCTGCGCTACGAAGTAAGCCATCACCCCGTACAGGCCGATGGCGGCCAGCAACACGGCTATAGAACTGAGCGTACCCAGCAGGCAGGCCGCAATCTTCTGCGGAAAGAGCGAGGCGGCGATGTATTCCTCCAAGGGCATGGCATCAGATATTGGCACGGATGGATCGATGGCGTGGGCCTCGCCGCGCAGATCAGCCACCGCGCCATCCACCGGGGCTGACGTCCGTATGTAGAACTTCAGCCCCATCTCCGGCCTGTAAATTTGACGAATCGGAACATAGAAATAGGGGGATGGGCTTTCCGTGAGACGGTAAATTTTGCTGTCCTGCGCCACGCCGATGATAGTGAACCACTTGCCCCAACCGTAAACTTTCTGGCCAATCGCATCCTTATGGAGAAGAAAGCGCCGTACGAATGCCTGGGTAACGATCATGACCGGCTGGTTGGCCTTGTCGTCGCGCAGATTGAAGTCCCGGCCTTCGAGCAGCGGGATCTTCAACAGATCGAAGTAGCCGGGTGACACCAGATTGCGGTAGATCTTCATGTTCTCATTGGGGCCAGGTACATAGCCCTGGATTTGCAGGTCCTCCCACGAACCAGCCGAGATGCTGAGTGGGATGTAGTCGGCATAGCTGACCCCTGTAACTCCCGGCTGGCGCTCCAGCGCCTGTTGAAGACGTAACCGGAAAGAGTCCGCCTGGCCGACGTCGTAGCCGGCCGCGGACAGATTCATTTGAGCAACCGCAACCTGATGAGGGTCAAAACCTGGCTGGATTGCCCTTGCGAGCTGAAAGCTTTTGACGAAAAGACCTGCGCCAATGAGTGCGACCACTGCGAGTGCGACCTCGCAGCTTACCAGCAGTCCGCGCACACGATGTGAATGAGCACCCAAAGCTCCGGTTCTTCCGGCTTCCTTGAGCGCATCGTTTACATCGCTCCGCGCAGAGTGGACAGCCGGAACAAGCCCGGCGACGGCCGCGATTCCAAACGCCAGCACCGCCGCAAAAAAGACCACACCCAAATCGACAGGTGGCCGTAGCACGTCCGGCAGCGCGGTGGCAGGAACGAGCCAGCGAAGTGATCCGCCCAGCCACTGGCTGACTAACAGACCAACAAGCGCACCCGCCGCCGCAATCAACAAACTCTCAGTCAGAAGCTGGCGCAGCACGCGCGAACGCGGCGCTCCCAAGGCAAAGCGAATACTGAGTTCCTTCTGGCGAGTAACCGTGCGAGCCAGAAGCAAATTGGCGACATTGGCTGACACGATGAGAAGGACAACCCCGCAAGCTCCCATCAGGATGCTCAGCGGCCTCAGCAGCGAATCCTGAATTCCGTAGTGCGATTTCCACAGGGGCAGAAGCGTCGCGCTCATGCCCTCATTGGTGTCCGCATCCGCTTGAGCGAGCTGATTTGCGATGGACTGCGCTTCCGACCGTGCCTGCTCGATCCCGACTCCGGGCGCAAGCCGAGCCAAGACCCGGAACATGCGGGTTTTGCGATCCTGCAGCATCCAATCGTTGGTCGAGCTCAACTGGCCAAACATGGTCGCGGGTGACCACATCTCAAAGGAAAGTCCCGGCATCGAACCGTGGAAATTCTCCGGCGCCACCCCAATGATCGTGTAGGGAAAACGATTGATGCGTACGCTGGCGCCGACCACGGACGGATCGGAGTGATAACGGTTCTTCCACATCGAATGACTAATGACGACGACGGCGTGCGCATTCTGCTCGTCCCCGCTTTCCGCGTTGGAAAAAAATCTGCCAAGTTCGGGGCGCACGCGGAGCACGTCGAAATAGTTACCGGAGACCAGTTCGCCCCAGGTACGCTGGACTTCTCTTTCATTACCGACGGCGAGGTCCATTGGATACGTCACAGTCATGGACCCGAGCTGTTTGGAATGATCGCGAAAATCGCGGAAGTCGAGATAGGACGTCGGTGTCCATTCCCCGGAAGGAGTCACCATTTCCAGCGCCACAATCTGATTCGGCGCCCCCGCACCCGGCAGGGGATTCAGAAGCACGGAGCGAATCCAACTGAAAATCGTCGTGCTTGCGCCGATGCCAATGGCGATTGTCAGAATCGCGACCGTGGCAAAACCAGGGTTCCTGCGCAGCATCCGCAAGCCGTATCGAACATCGTGAAATAAAGTGCCCATAGTTAACCTCGAAGCTTCATTCGTAGCGCAGAGCTACCATGGGATCAATCTTGGTTGCCCGTCGCGCCGGAATGTAATTCGCCAGCAGCGCAACGCCCGCCAGGATGACAGTAAAGACAACCATAATCACGGGATCTCCAACTTTGACGCCAAACAAGAGACCTGAAATCAGCCGGGTCATTGCCAGCGAAGCCACAATCCCCACCACCACTCCCGCCAGTGCTAGCGACATTCCTCGCGACACCACAACCTTCAGCACGTCGGCTCGACGTGCTCCCAATGCCATGCGGATGCCGATCTCACGCACCCTCTGGTTCACGAAGTACGCCATGACTCCATAAATTCCAATCGCCGCCAGCAACAAGGCAGTGAAGGCAAAGAATCCCAACACCATCATTGCGAAGCGGCGTGGCGCAAGAGAATCCGCCACAATGCTGTCCATGGAACGTACCCCAAAAACCGGAAGGTCCGGATCCACCGCTTGCACCTCGCGTCGAATCGCGTCCTCCATCACATCCGGACTGGCCTTCGTCCGAACATAAACGGTCATAGCAAATTGAACGTTCTGCAGGGCGGGGTACAGGATATGAGGGCGAAAGGGAGCGTCCAGCCCCTCATTCTTCGTACGCGCGACCACACCCACGATCACGGCCCAAGGCAAGGGCGGTGTTCCCGGAAAGATCAACTGAATGCGCTTACCGACAGGATCTTGATTCGGCCAGAACTGGTCTGCAGCCGTCTGGTCAATCACCGCTACGGGTTGACTGGTCTCGTTGTCGCTCTCGGTGAACGTCCTTCCGCGCACCAGAGTGCTACCCAGGGTACGCGAGAAGTCCGGCGTGACTGAACCAAATTGCGCGGCTAACGCCTGACTGTCATCCGCAGCCTGGCCTTCGATCGTGAAATTGACGGCATTCCGTTGCCCCGAAAATGGCAGG
>Ga0207131_1172_pt1 | contig 11754 bp, 5 predicted proteins | sample Alteio_BWMinHeat_13_FD_153557 | JGI IMG/M metagenome (GOLD analysis project Ga0207131, IMG submission 153557) | Enriched cells from forest soil in Barre Woods Harvard Forest LTER site, Petersham, Massachusetts, United States -... | ecosystem: Environmental > Terrestrial > Soil > Temperate forest >...
AATGCAGCAAGGAATGCAGCAAGGAGTTCAGCAAGGAATTCAACAAGGAATTCAGCAAGGAATGCAGCAAGGAATGCAGCAAGGAGTTCAGCAAGGAGTTCAGCAAGGGGAATCTGCGTTATTGCTTAAACAGTTACAGGCAAAATTTCTGATTTTACCAAAAATTTATGTTGAAAAAATTTGCCAAGCAAAGCCAGAATCTTTAGGTGTCTGGGGAGTAAAACTGATTACTGCAAACGTACTGGAAGAAATTTTTGATGAGCAGAAATAAGATAAATCATGCGTATAATAGCTTGGTTGTTGGGGTGAGCTCATGCATTCTCAACCGTGGTTGGAGATGTGGGCCTAAATTAAAAACTCTCCCGTGAATCTCTCCTGGGCAAAGGTGGTGGTGCAGCAACCGCTGGAGCTTCACGATTGCGTTTATAACGAGACCTGGATAAATAATAACTAGAAAAATAATATGGGGTGTATGTAGGATCTAATGATTCTGGCGAGTTGCTACGGACTTTGCGACAAATATGTTCTACCACACGCGGTAACTGTGGCCATAAATTTGTTTGTAACAAAGCATTAAAAGTTTCAGTATTTGCAGGTTTATTTTGACATAGGTTTATAGGTTGATTACGCATATCGATATTAATAAAAAATACCCAGGTAGTGATAGTAAGTATTTCCTCGCCAGTGAAGGTAAACAAGCGAATGGGGGTATTATAAATAGCTGCGGTCAAGCTACGGCATAGAAAATCAGCCGGAGCATTTTGTCGAATACCATCAATATATGCTTGTAACTGTGGATGTTCAAATTCCGTTTGGTTGTTTGAGCTTAACATTTCGCGTACATATTTTTGTAGTACGGAGTTGCTAGCTTTGTTGCAACGGGCAGGATCAATAAAAGGGAGTACGACTGAAACAGACATACTGTATTCTGGAGTACATGCAGGCATACAAGCAGCTTGAATTATATCTGCTAGCATATTGCGCAATTCTTGTACGGTAATAATCATTGGATCGGCACATGGGATCAGATCTGGCTGGATTACCGGTGGTCTTTGGCTGCTTTCTATGGCTGAGAGGATCGCGGCGATATAAAAACTATCTGCAGATTCTGGCAATTTTACTTGCTGCAAGTTTGGTTCGCGGCCATTAAATATTGGGCTGTATGGAATAACGGCAAAAGTTTCATAGGTGGCAGTATCTATATCAACTGGGTGATCAGTATTTATTGGTGCAAGAACTGGCAATGGTAAGGCGGAGACATTTCGTAAAATATTAGTTAAATCGTGAATGGTAATATGGCCATTACTTTCTTGCAGCCCAACTTGTTGTAATATTTCTTGTTCTATAATGGCGGTGGCAGCGGTGTAAAAGTTTTCTAGGCTTAATTTTTGCTCATCCGCTAAGTAGTGCGGATTAATTTTTAATATATGATGAATTAGGTATTTTTCCGGGTAGCTAAGGTAAAAATTAGCTAGAGTTTCTTTCGCTATTTCTGCAGCCCATTGCTCTGGGTTGGTTATAATTTTAACCGCGTCATGGAGGCCAGCCAAGGCTAAAAATGCACGGAGGAATACTCCATGCACACAACTGGGGATGTCACTCGCACCATCATCGATGGCATCGTCATTATTTATATTATAAGCACGCTGGCAATCCACCAGCCAGTTAATTAAGGTTTGTTCTCTATTGAGAATATCTGCATCAGTTAATACTTTACCGGCTATAGCATGGCGGTCTTGGATGGCTAAGACTGCTAATGCCCAGATCTCTTTGACGGTAAGTCCCTGCGTGATACCGGGAATTTGGGGGTTATTTAGCCATGAAGATCGCCAGGTAGCAAAACAGCCAAGATGGCCATTAGCCCCACTTTTTATAGCGTTAAATATAGTTGAGGCGCAGTTGCGATATTCTGCATCCGATAGTTGATATGTATCCGGATATTCTTGAGTACTGTGTAAGCTATGGTAAGTGCTACTATCTGAGCGTGCAATCATCCCAACTATTTTTTCAAACTCTGCGTCTATGTTGATCTGCCTAGGATTAAAACGCATGTATGGAATTATCCGGGGCGGTGGTGATACTGGCACATTGTTGCTGGCTGTCTGTTGCTGTCGCAAATGGTGGCGTACTCTAATTGCATTGCGGCGCTGCAGTATAGGGTGACGTGCTGCTTGGAGCATGGCCACAACTTGGCTTAATATTGGGTGTAGAGGTGGATTTGCTTCTGGAGATGCAGGATACAGAGAATGTAATTCTGCCCAAGCAGGGTGGTTATTTTGTTCTGGGGAGGCATTTGGTTCAGAGTGATTATTTGGTTCAGAGTGGTTATTTGGTTCTGGGTGATCATTTGGATCGGTGGGGGCATTTGGTAATGGTTGAGTAGTAGCGGTACTGGCGTTAGTAGTGCTATCCATGTCAGCGTCATGGTCAGCATCAATATAATCAGCATCACCTGAAACATCTGGTGCCTGGGGTTCTAGAACGATGGAATCATTGCTGTCGGAAGAATTGGCATCTCCAGTAACGCGTTGAATTTCAATACCATATTGGTTACAAACTGCAATCACCGAGAGGATCACTGAATGGTCTATTTTGCCGATAGATTGCTCAAAATTGGCTAAATATGCTAGGTTTTCATTATCTTGTTCATGGGTTAAATCACGTAAATTAGCTTGAATGCGGCGCAGTTCCATGGTAAGGACTTGTAAACAATTAACAGCGTGTAGCATGCTAGCTTTGCGATGTAAATATTCTAGATCGAGATTATATTGTTCATTTTGTGTAGTACTACTGATATGGTTGAGTCGTTTATAGTCATTCAGCAGTGCAGTTAAAAATTGGTGATTATCTTGAGATAAAACTATTAACCAAGGATTTAATTCTTGATTACCCAACATTTCAGCTTCATTTAAATGTGGCACCATCAGTGGAATACGAAAGTGGTTGCGTAGCTGGCGGAAAATTGCTATATGCCCATTTCTACAGGCCAAGGTAATAGGATAGTCACCATAGATATTTGGTTCATAACCACAATTGTTATTTAGCAACATGGAAACTATGTTATTATAACCATGCTCACAAGCTATATCTAATGGTCGTCTACCGGATGGATCTGGTAGATTATAATTTACATATTGCAATAGTAGTTCTACTAGTTCCTTTTTGTTATGCGTGCAAGCAAAGGTAAGTATATTTTGATTGCCAATAGTTTGCGCAACATCTGCGCCAGCGTTTAACAGCAGTCTTACGGTTATTGTGTCAAATTGTTGTATGGCAGCAATAAAGTTGGCGTTAATATTTTGGAAATAGGCTGCAATTTTATGCTCTGCTTCTGCAGTGGTTAATGCGGTTAAGCATAAGCCTTGCAATTCTATCGTATGGTGCACGATATTGGCGTAATAATTGAACGGAGTAGTGGTATATTCCACACCATACATTTCGGCAAAAAATTTTAACTTGGCATTTTCAGCGCTTAAGCGTGAGTTTTCATCTTGAGGAATAGTTTTTAGAATTTGGTATTCATTAGCAATAATCCTATTGACTATGATTTGTTGCAAGCAACTACGGCCATCTAAATTGCTATCTAGGAACATGCCGTGCGGGACATGTGGGCAAACATCAAGTAATCTTTCAAACTGCGCCGCGCTAATGGAATCGATGGGTATGATGGTGTCATTTTCTCTGCTAGGGGCTATTAATTTTTCGCATAAGTTGGTAAATTCTGCATCAGTTAAAGAAGGCATGTTTATGTCCTTGCAGGTTTGGTGGTAGCGTAATTAATTATAGCGAAAAATTAACAGCAATTCATCTTGAGTGGAGGATTAACAATTATCGGTCAACAGCCACCACCATATTGGTATTATATGTATATTATAACTGCTATCTGCTACTACTAGCGAGCCATACCATGATCTACAATATATTGTTTTTTTTCGTTTTGAATTTGTTTGCGCAATGAAGCATCATATTTATTGCATAAAATTACTTTTGTCAAAAGTAATATTTAGGTTTGTTGCAGTGTAGTTATCAATCTTATATACTAATGGATAAATCTTAGTAGAATATGGCGCAAAAAATAAGGAATCGCGTATGATCCACAGCCTCGATCTATCATCCCTACAAAAAGCCATCTCCCAGCTTGAAGAAGCCCTCGAGTATTGCCAATCAGAACTTGCTATGAATGATACCAAGCTGGCGCAACATTTACGCGCAGCCGCCATAACGCCAAAGCGGACAATAAGAGAGATTTAATTGCACCAATCACCAATCAATATTCGACCAAATGATTTAGCCATTGTGCAGCAAATCTTGCGCGATGCATTACCCGTAGACGCTAAGGTGTGGGTATTTGGCTCTCGTGCGACACGGCAAACTAAAAATTCCTCCGATCTTGATTTAGCTATTGATGCTGGCCGGCCGCTTACCCGTAAGGAAAATAACACCCTGGATGATGCTTTTGATGAGTCTCTTTTGCCTTATAACGTAGATATTGTTGATATGCACAGCGTTAGTGCTACCTTCAAGGCAATTATTGAGCAAAATATGGTAGAGATGAAATTTACAAGGTAAATGTAGGGGTTTTGTGTTCATGTGTATAAATAAGGATCAATAATGACCGAACCAGTAATTGCAGGGTATAAATCTAAAAAAGTTAACTTAGTTAAGGGTGAAGAATATTATTGGTGCTCTTGTGGTAAATCCCAGAACCAACCATTCTGCGATGGCTCGCATAAAGGCTCAACGTTTACCCCGGTAAAGTTTATTGCGCAGCAAGATGGCGAGGTCGGGTTGTGCATGTGTAAGCATACCAAGAATCAGCCGTTTTGCGATGGGACGCATAGGGGGTTGCCACAGGATTTAGGGGTGGTTTGATCGGCCAGCAATTCATAAAACGACGCACAAACGTCTACTTAAGTCTAGTTTTAGTTCTGGTTGATTGTGTTGCATCGATTGGTGGCTCTTGAGGCGATTGTTCACCTTCCTTTGGTGGTGGGGTAGCTGCTGTGGCTTCTGCTGCCTTCGTGTCTTCTGCTGCCTTCGTGGCTTCTGCTGCAAGAGTTTTCTCACGTTCACTAGCAGAAGGGTCTAACTTAATTAGCTTGTTTCTAGCCTCTATAAATGGCTTCGCTTCTTCTGTTGCTTTGGCTTGATCTTCAGGTTTAGCGTTGTTAACTTTATCTTGTGCCTCTTTAGCAGCCTTGAGTATAGTATCTTGCATGTTAGTGCTAAATTTCACACCCATACCAGCGTTTTGTATTTTTTCAGCAGAGTCAAGTGCCTTAGCAGTATTATTTTGTGGACCTGAAATAAGAAGCGCTGGGTCCGTGATATTATTATCAAGAGCAATTTTCTTGGCAACGGCTATTAACATCGCTATAGAATCGTCATTTGCTTTAGCAGTAAGAGATGTACCTTTCCCAACTCCATTATCCTTAATTGAAACAGACATTTCCGTGCCTTCTTTGCCTTCTTTGGCTGGCCTTGTTATGGTTAAACCTACTTCTTTTCCATTCTCGAAAATTGATTCGGCTTTAACATCTTTACCAAAAAACACCGCTTTTTTCATTTCATGGTGTAATTCTTCACGGCCTGGTATCCCTTTCTCGGCATAGTAGCGTATTTTTTTGATTGTAGTTTCCTCTACCTTATTTTTTATCCTATTGTTATAGTCTTCTAGTTTTTCATTCTCATTTATAGGATCTTTTTTATGTACTTCCTGTTTAGCCAATTCTTCGATGAAAGCACGAGTTGCTGCTGCGGTGAATACTTTGTGGACATTTTCGTCTACTTGTGTTTTAAGTTTTCCGTCTTGTTCGTAAAGAGTTGAGGATAAATCGTGTTTATTATTTACATACTGCTTTAGCGATTCGATAGTTTCAGGCTTCACTGGAGCCTGGATTGTTGCTGCAACATCACCGGATGGGGCAACTGGATCAGCAGCATCACCTAGTGCGGGTGTAGCAGTAGGTGCAGTAGGATTGGGTGGTGCAGCCAACGCTGTGAGAGATGGGGCGGATGATGAGTCTCTATACTCAGTAAATAAGTCTTTATCCTCCTCAACGTCTTTAGCAGCTTCACCTTCAGTAAAAGTGTTCATGCTGCTTAGGAGATTCTCTTGCTTTATTGTTGCAAGCCTGTCGTTCAATTGCTTTCTTATGCCTTCGATGCCACTTTCAAGGTCTTGTTTTAAGGCGGGGGCAACTGTATCTTTAGTGTTATCATCCCCAGTTGCAGCAACTTCGGGGAGTAACTTTTTATCGGGATCTGCTTGTGTAATACCATTTTTGAAACCTTTTACAATATTTTTATTTTCTGGCCAAGATTCAACTTTATCCGTAATTTGTTTGGTTCTTGCATCTAACTTGTTTAATTCATCTAGGGAGGCGTCAACTTTCGCCACGGTGTCCAGGTTTGCTATTAGCAAGTCACCGTGGTTTTCTTTGAATTTTTCAAGTTCTTCTGCATGCGCGATTACTTTTTGTGCGAATAATGCGCCAAAATTTTGGTCGCGTTCTGCAGTTGCTTTTTTTTCTGCCTTTTCGGCGTTTTCTCTTTTAGTTTCCTGTGCTGTTTGTAGGCCTTTTTTGTATTCTTTTTCTTCCAATAGTTTTGTGGCTAATGTGCTTTTAAGTTCTTTAAGTTTCACTTGTGCATCGTGATTTACTGCCTTTGATGTTTCCTTTATAAAAGTAGGATTGTTAGGATTGCCAGCCATTGCTGCTAGTTGTTCGTTTGTAGGAGTGGCGTCAAATTTATAGTTGAGACCTTTTGTAAGTTCGGATACAAAAGATAATTTGCCTTCTGCTCGTAGGCTATTGCATGCTTTACATTGCTCTCTAACCGTACTCCTTGTGATATCGGTTCTTTTCTTCATTCGCATTTCTTTCTGTGCTGCTTTTACTTCTTTTTCCAAGGCATTTAGTTTAGTTATCTTTTCTTCTGCTTCTTTTATTTGGTCTTCCAGAGTAATTGGTGATGGTTTAGTAGCTGGTGGAGAAGTTGGTGGAGAAGTTGTCAAAAGACCTTTAACTTTTGCTTCAAGTTCCTCGGCCTTCTTATTTACTTGGTCTCTGCGTTCAAGTATTTTTTTAGCTGCATCGATGCCAGTTTTGGTATCTTCGGTTTTTTCTGTCTGTATGGCTGTAATTCTAGCGGTCAAACGTTGTCTTAGCTTGACAGTAGCAAGGTCTTGTCGTAATTTTGGTATAATATCACTATTTGTAGCTTTATAAACTTCTGGTAACAACGATTCACCGTTATTATCTTCGATACCTTTCTTGAAGCCTGCTATAACATCCTCAGTTGTTAGAGTTCGTTCAGCTTCCGCCATAATTTCTTCGGTTTTTTTATCTAACTCGGTTAATCTATCTAGTGCAATATTAACCTCAGCTTCTGTATTTAATTGGTCTACTTTGTTAGGATCATATGTTGTGTTTAACTCGTCAATATGTCGTGCATGTTCTACTGTTGTAGTTGCAAATATGTTTCCATGGTTTTCGTCTTCCTTGACCTTTGTCTCTGCATTTCCTTTTTCTTGTCGCAGTCTCGATTCGTTATTCGTTGCGATATCGAGTGCGGACTTTAATGTAATTTGAAGTCGTTCAAGTTCTATTTTTGCATTTTGATTTACTGCAGTTGATATATTATCAGTAGTAGTCGGTTCCTTAAGATCAGGTAGAGCCGTCTTAAGTTGTTTTTCAAATTCTTTTTTACCGTCTGTGTCTAGGTTAGCACATGGGTTACATATTTCTTCAACCTTTGGTGGTGTTTCATCATCCATTTTTTTTAATTGTGCAGTTATTTCATTATTTAGTTCAGTTATTCGCACTATTTTTTGTTCTTCTGTAAATATTTCTTTTTCTTTTGCAGTTATAAGGTCTTTCGATGACATTGTTGTAGATGCAGCGGGTGTGGCTGGGGCGGTGGCGGAGATGCCCTGCAAAAATGTTGTAACTTTTGTTTTAATGGCCTCGGCTTTATCATCCACGTTTTCTTTTTTGTATTTACGAAGGCGCTCAATTGCCGTGCTAACTGTTGTGGCATCTGACTCTTTTTTTGTTTGTTGCAGGATCTCTTTTTGTTTTTCAAGTGTTTTTTTGTTTTCAGTTGCGGACTTGAGTGCGTCTTCTAATTTTACTTTAAGATCGTTAAGCTTAGCTTGTTCATTTTTATTTACTGCCTCTGTTATGCCGTCTATATCTGCTCCCTTCGTTACCCCAAGGTTGTTTTTATTATTATTTAGCGTGTCTATAAGTTGAACTTTGCCATTGTCGCTTAATTTAGTATATTCGGTATTACCGTTAATATATGTTTTTGTGTTAGCGTTCATTTCTTCTGATTTTATTTTTACTTCATCGAGTAGTTTAGTTATTTGTTTTATTCTGGTTTCTTCTGCGGATATTTCGTCTACTTTTGCTTTTATATCGTCTTCAGGCGACGTTTTTGTAGCTCCTGTGGGTGGAGGTGCAGTGGGTGTGGTGGGGGATGGCTTGATTTGTTCATATTTGGTTTCAAGGGTCTGGGCTATCTTGTCTACTGTTTCTGCCTTGTATTGAAGAATTGCTGCAGCTACCGTGTTACCGTTTGCGATATCGGTATCTTGTTGTTCTTTTGCAGTTGTCAATTCTTTGATCTTCGCTGTTGACGCTTGATGTTGTGCCTCTAATTTTACCTTAAGGTCGTCAAGTATTGCTTTTGCATCTTTATTTACTGCCGTTGTTAAGTCGTCATTAGTTGCATCCGCGGTTACATTAACGCGACCATGACTTAATCTGGCTATAAAGGTATTTTTGCCATCCTCTGTCTGTAATTTCTTAAACTCTCCCCAATGCGTATCAACAGCTTTATGTGTCTGACTGTCCATATTGTCTAAATATTCTTTTACTTCGACTTGTAGAATTTTTATTTTATCTAGTCTATTTTGTTCTTGTTGTATATTTTCCTTGGTTGGTTCCGCTGACTGGTTTAAAATTTCAGGCAAATCGTTTACTATTTTTTGGAAAGCACCGGCAGCACCATCTACCGTTGCTTTTCGATCAGTTATTGGCGCAGTGTTAGCTGTGACTATTTGTTTATCAGCATCTTTTTTATCGGCCTCTGCTCTGGCAGTAGCCTCCTCTTGTTCTTGCCTGGCTTTTTCCTGAACAGCGAGGTCTGTTTTTCGTTGTATAGCTTCTAGTAAATTATTGCATTCTTTAGTAGCGGCTTCGTGTAGTTCGGTTGGACTCTTGTCTTTAGTTAAATCGTCACTGTCGAATTCTTTTTCTTTTCCAGGAGTATCTGTCTTTGATTTAATAGTCTCAACAAAAATACTTTTAGCTTCTTTATATGTTTGCAGCGGATTATGCTCTGCATTTATTTTGTCAGTGGTGGTTGTAATTCTTTGTTTTAAGCCATCAATTTGATCTTGGGTAGTATTGGCATCTGCGTTAAAATTAACAAGTTCGGCTTTTAATGTGCGAAGTTCTGTGGCTAAGTTCTTAGCCGCAGCATTTGCTGCGTTAAGTTTTTCTTTTTCTGTGTTATGCAATTCTTGCAGCGTATTTAGTTGTTTATTTAATTCGTCTTGGACACTTTTTTTCAAATTATCCTTATCAATATTGGTATATGCGCCAGTGGAGGTTGTATCAGCAAGCTCCCTCGCTAGAAATGTTCTATCTTGGACTGTGGTAGAGAAATTAGATATGCTAGCGGTTTTTTCGTTTACTTGTGTTTGTAATTCTGTAATTTTTTTTTGAAAGTTTTCTAATGTGACAGTTGATACGTCATTTGGTAATGGTGGTTTTGTCTCAGATATATTTTGGTTGAAAGTTTTTAGTTCTGTAGCGTATTTGTATATTTTTCCTAATCTGTCGATTCTTACATTTAATGACTCATTTGTTTGATTGCTTAGTTCATTCAGGTGTGTTTGTGGGTTTTTTGGATTCAGACTACGGTCTTCATTATATTTCCCATCACACGCGGTGATAGCATAATTGCCGGGAGGTTCTTTAATGGCATCATAACTTTTTGAAAGCTCATTTTTTTTATTATTAAGTTCTGTTAATTCTGTTGTATAGCCGTTAATCTTTTTATTGGAGTCTGCTTTATTGATATTTTCATTTAACGTTTCATATTTCTTCTGTAATTCCCTCATCTGTTCAGCCAGATCCGAGCCTGTTTTTTTTGTCTCATTTTGTACTTTTTCTATTGCGCCTATGCGCTCATTTATTCTAGCAATATTTAAATTATTTAGGTCTGCAGTTACTGCTTGTGTCATGATCCTGTTATCATTAACATTACTTTTGCCAGATGTGAAGTTTTTTGTTGCATCGTTTACAACAAGGGCTCCTTGGTATGAAGCATTAGAATCTGGATTGTCTAAGGATTGTTTAGCCTTAAATTTAAGACTTATATTTTCCTCAGTTAATCTTTTTAACTCTTTCCTCAATGTCTCAGGGTTGCTGTCGTCTTTTATTGTTTGTTCAAAGCTATCAAAGGCTTTTGCTTGCTTTATTACTTGTTCTGCGAAGTGTCTACCTTTAGTTTCATTGGTTTCTATTTTTTCTAAAAGATTGTTTAAGTTGCCCGTATCAAGTTTTTCTGTCATGTTTTCTAGGTCTGTTTTTAATGCTACTGGGGTTTCTTGGGGGTTATATGGTTCGGGTTCCTTGTGTTTCTTTGATTTTTTTGTTTCAGCGATAGGTTCAGCGAGAGTTGTTGCAAAGTTATTTACATGAGTACTAGTTTTAAGTATTTTTTTAAATTTGTCGCTAGTGTCTTTATCAGTGAATATAAGATCAGATTGAATTTTAATGTCTTTAGTTTCTTTTTCTATGTCGGCAAGTCGTGTTTGTAGTGCTATTATTGTATCCTTGTTTTTAGGCGCAGGGCTGTTGTTGAATGTTGTTAAGTCAGCATTTAAAGTGGCAATTTGTTCTGCATGAGTCGTCACCCTTTTAGCAAGTGTTTCCAGTGTGTTGTTAAGTTCACCCTGTGTTTTTAATTTTTGAGCGTGTTCTTTTATTATCGTTTCAAGACTTCTGGAAATATTGCTATTGCCGACAAAGTGTATGAATGGAGATAGCTTAAGTGATACTATCTCCTTCGTTTGAAGCCCGGATAACGCGCCAGCAACTGTATTCATTAATCCTTTTTCATTTAGGGATTTAAGAGCCATAGAAAAATCATTGTTATCTGGAGTACTTGCCTTATTTAATAAAGTTTCTACTTCGGTTTGAGTTGCTTTTTTACTAAACGTAGCAGGATTAAAAGAGTCTTTGTTTTCATTAAATACATTTTGAAATCTAGTGAGTATTATATTGTAATGCTTTCTATCATCATCTGTAAATGTGATGTTTGTCGATGTAGTTTCTTTCGCTGCTGTTGGCGACGTTGACCTTGACCCTGACGTTGGTGACTTTGCCATACTTACCCTCACTATAAAGTAATGTAAAACTTAAACTGAACTTAAAAATAACCTTACTTACGATTATGATGTATGCTCAAGTTAGACAATGGATCTTGATTTTTTCTCGATAAAAATTGGTAAAAATTGGTAAAAAATTGTGTTTTTTTAAACCCATTTAATTTCTGCCCCTTGCGGGTAACTACCCCTAAATAAAACTCAACTTTCGCAACCTAAAACAGGTGCAGGCAAACCTTTGGCTCTATGAAGTCCAGTGGGTAAATTTTAGCTCACAACCCCAGCTGCTAGCTCGGCAGCTGTCCCCTTTGAAGGGGACTTATTTATGCAGGCTATTGCATATACCACCG
>Ga0207131_1173_pt1 | contig 11745 bp, 3 predicted proteins | sample Alteio_BWMinHeat_13_FD_153557 | JGI IMG/M metagenome (GOLD analysis project Ga0207131, IMG submission 153557) | Enriched cells from forest soil in Barre Woods Harvard Forest LTER site, Petersham, Massachusetts, United States -... | ecosystem: Environmental > Terrestrial > Soil > Temperate forest >...
CGCCGGGCGCCGGATTTTTCACGGTCACATTGACCGGACCAGCCGCGTTTACCTGTGCCGCAGGAATGGTGATGGTTAGGGTATTCCCGCCGTTCGAAACAACTCCACCGGCGTCGGCGTTGGCGCCAAAATTCACGATCGAGCCGGCAACGAAGTTTGTGCCTGTGAGCGTCATGTTGATGGGCTGATTCAGCAGGCCGTTCGTCGGAGAAATGGACGTGAGTGTGGGAGCAGGATTGTTGACGATAAAGGTGGAAGCCGCTGTGACCGCAGAAGCTCCGCCGCCGGGAGCGGGGTTGGTCACGACAACCGGAAACATGCCAGCGGTGGCGATATCCGTTGCAGGAATGTTGATGGTAATTTGCGTAGAGCTCAAAGTGGCCGGAGCGCCAGGAGGATTGGCGCCAAAGGTTACCGTGGCTCCCGCCGCGAAGTTAGTTCCAGTGATGGCAAGCAAGAATGCGGGCCCGCCTGCGATGGCATTCGAAGGAGCGAGCAACGTGATCGCAGGCGCAGGATTGGTGCCCGTACCGTTCAGCGTGACGACCTGGGTTGTGGGATTGGCGTCGTCGGTGACCGTTACAGTCGCGGTTCTGGCGTTCAGCGCGGTGGGAGTAAACGTCAAGTTGATGACGCAGTTTGATCCGGGATTTACCATCGCGCCATTCGTGCAAGTAGTTCCAGCCGCGGTGGCGAAATCGCCAGGATTGGTGCCGCCGATGACGACGGCATTCGCCGCCGCCAAATGCAGGACGTCTGTTCCGCCATTGGTCAGCGTAGCGGCCATCGTTCCGCTCGTTGTGTTAATGACCTGATTGTTGAAATTCACAGGGTTCGGCGAGGGTGTTGCCTGGGGGAAGACTCCGGTGCCGGTCAAATTATCCGGCGCTGCTGGCGTGCCTCCTTGGAAGGTAACCGTGAGCGTGGTGTTTTCAGCGCCTAGAGCCGAGGGCTTAAAGGTAGCTGTAACCGTGCAGGTATTTCCGGGGCCGGGAGCAGCGGTCAGAGCCAAACTATTTGCGCACGTTCCGCCTGTAATGGCAAAGTCGGCTGCGTTTCCGCCTGCAATGGACACGGCATTCGCGGCCGCGAGCGTCACGGTGCCATTCCCGCTGTTCGTCAAAATAATTGTGAGAGCCGCGCTCGTCGTTCCGACACGTTGATTGTTAAATGCTGCTGGTGAAGGTGAAAGCGCTACCGTTACGCTCGTGCCCGTGCCTGTCAGCGAAACGATCTGCGTCGTTCCGACCACGCCGCCGGAATCGTCGGTGATCGTCAATGTGGCCACTTCCGCAGCGGTCGTCGAGGGAGTAAACGTCACGTTGATTACGCACGAATTCCCCGGCCCCGGTGCCGGCGGCACTGCGGTGCTGTTTTTGCAAGTGGTCGTTCCTGCGACTATGGCGAAGTCCGCGGCATTCGCGCCGGTGATCGTTACGGCATTGGCAGCCGCAAGGTTGAGGGTGTCACTGCCGGAGTTGATAAGCGTAGCGGTCAATGGTGCGCTGGTCACGCTCTTCGGTTGATTTCCGAATGCGAGCGTCGCAGGAGCAGCTCCGCCTTGTGGTAACACGCCTGTCCCGGTCAAGGAAACGTTCTGGGCCGTGCCGGCAACGCCGCCGGAATCGTCAGTGATCGTCAACGTAGCTGCTTCGGCCGCCGTGGTCGAAGGTGTAAACGTCACATTGATTACGCATGTATTCCCCGGCCCTGGTGCCGGAGGCACTGCCGTGCTGTTTTTGCAGGTGGTTGTCCCAGCAACTACAGCGAAGTCCGCGGCGTTCGCTCCGCTAATGGCCACGGCATTCGCCGCCGCCAAGTTCAACGTATCCGTTCCCGTGTTCGTCAAGGTCACCGTCAAAGCGGCGCTCGTGGTTCCCTTGCGCTGGTTGCCAAACGGCAACGGATTCGGCGCCGCCGAAGCTTGCGGCAATGTGCCGGTTCCACTCAACGTAACCGTCTGGATGGTGCCCGCGGTACCGCCCGAGTCGTCGGTGATGTTTACGGTCGCAGCCTGCGCTCCCGTGGCTGTCGGCGCGAACTTGACGCTGAACTTGCAATTAGCCGCGGGCGCGACCGGGGTCGCTGCCACAAGCGAGCAAGGCGTCCCCGAACTCGGAGCTCCGAGCACAAACTGCGTCGGATTCGCCCCCGCCAGCGCGATGGTCGCGATGTTGAGCGTACCTGTGCCGGTGTTACTCACGGTCACGTCGGTCCCCGCACTCGTCGTGCCCTTGCGCTGATTTGCAAACGGGATGTTCAAGGGCGCAACAGTGGCGGTGGGCGCCGTGCCGGTCCCATTCAGAGTGACGGATTGCGGACTCGTCGCGGCGTTGTCGCTGACTTGGAGGGTCGCGCTGCGCGCACCTGTGGCGGTGGGTTTGAATGTCACGTTAATCACGCACGATCCGTTCGTGGCGGCCACTACCAAACCGTTCGTGCAAGTTGTTGTCCCAGCCACAATCGCAAAGTCGCTCGGGTTCGTACCTGTGATGGTCACAGCATTGGCCGCCGCCAATGTTACTGACGCGGCGCCGGTATTGTTCAACGTGACGGTCATACTGGCGCTCGTCGTGTTGATGGGCTGGTTGCCGAACGGCACTGGCGAAGGCGACAGAGTCACGTTCGCCGCAGTGCCCGTGCCCGTGAGCGAAACGTTCTGAACGCCTACATCGTCGGTGATGGCCAGAGTTGCAGCTTCCGCGGCGGTGGTGGAAGGCGTGAAGGTTACGTTGATGATGCAATTGCCTCCGCCTGCAGCCACGGCCGCACTGTTCACGCAAGTTGTGCCGGCCGCTATGGCGAAATCACCCGCGTTGGCACCGCTGATCGCCACGGCGTTTGCGGCAGCGAGGTGCAGCGTGTCCGTGCCAGCGTTGGTCAGCGTCACCGTAAGCGGAGCGCTTGTCGTGCTCTTTGGCTGATTCCCAAAGGGCAAAGGCGAGGGGGTAGCGACGGCTTGCGGGAAAATTCCAGTTCCGGTGAGTGAAACCGGCTGAGCCGAACCCGGCACCGCGTTCGAATCATCCGTAATCGTCAGCGTCGCCGCTTCGGCCGCTGCCGTCGAAGGTGTGAAGGTTACATTGACGAGGCACGAGGCGGCGGGCGCTAGCGCGGTGCTGTTCGCGCATGGTGGTACTCCCGGCGCGCTCGCAAAATCGGCGGCATTGGCGCCGCTGATTACTATGGCATTCGCCGCGGCCAGATTCAGCGTGTCCGTCCCGGTATTCTTCACGGTTACGGGCATAGTTGCGCTAGTCGTCCCCTTGCGCTGATTGCCAAAGGGAAGCGGCGAAGGCGTAACTGTCGCTATGGGGGCGATGCCGGTCCCGTTGAGCGTCGCGGTTTGCGGCGATCCTGCGGCATTGTCGCTCACGTTTATGGTGGCGGTACGCGCGCCGGACGCTCCCGGTTTGAACGTCAGCTTGATGACGCACGCTCCGCCCGGCGCTGCCAAGGCTGCGCCGTTCGTGCACGTTGTGCCTGCAGCAATGGCAAAGTCCGCGGCATTCGTTCCCGTGATCGTTACTGCATTCGCCGCTGCCAGAGTTACCGTCCCCGTCCCTGTGTTAGTTAGGGTGACTGTCACCGCCGCACCCGTTGTGTTCACCCGTTGGTTGCCAAACGGCACGGGCGAAGGAGTCAGCGATGCGGAAAGCACGGCCGCGATACCCGTTCCGCTGAGCGGCACGGACTGCGGGCTGCCTGCAGCGTCGTCCGTCACACTGAAGTTGGAGTTTTCGGCTCCAACGGTGCTGGGCTTGAACTGTATGCCGATAACGCAGCTCGCGCCCTGCGCGAGAGTGAGCGCGCCAACCCCGTTCGGGCATGGCGTCCCTCCAATGGTGGCGGCGACAAGGGTGAAATCGAGAGTGTTGGCGCCTCCGGCGACGCTCGTGCCGGTGATGTGCAGCGGATCGCCATTAGCGGTGTTGTTGGTGACCGTCACATTCATCGTGGCGCTCGTTGTGCCCTGCGTCACGTTGCCAAAATTGACCGGTGTCGGGTTGAAGGAAATACTCGGCTGCGTTCCCGTGCCATTCAGCGGCACGGACTGTGGGCTGGCGGCAGCGTCGTCCGTCACGCTGAAGTTGGAGTTTTCTGCCCCGTTGACGCTAGGCTTGAATTGTATGCCGATAACACAGCTCGCGCCCTGCGCGAGAGTGAGCGCGCCAACCCCGTTCGGGCATGGCGTCCCTCCAATGGTGGCGGCGACAAGCGTGAAATCGAGGGTGTTGGCGCCTCCGGCGATGCTCGTGCCGGTGATGTGCAGTGGATCACCGTTTGCGGTGTTATTGGTAACCGTCACATTCATCGTGGCGCTCGTTGTGCCAACTTGCTGATTGCCGAAATTGAGCGGCGTTGGGTTGAAGGAAATGCTCGGTTGCGTTCCGGTGCCGGTCAGCGGCACTGACTGCGGGCTGGCTGCAGCATCGTCATTCACATTGAAGTTGGAGTTTCTCGCTCCACCGGCGCCGGGCTTGAATTGTATGCCCATGACGCAGCTCGCACCCTGTGCGAGCGTGAGCGCGTTGACCCCGATCGGACACGCGGTCCCGCCAATCGTTGGCGCGACAAGAAGGAAATCGAGGGAGTTGCCTCCGGCAATGCTGGTGCCGGTGATGTGTAAAGCCGCACCATTGCCGCTGCTGTTGGTGACCGTCACATTCATCGTGGTGCTCGTTGTGCCCACCTGCTGATTGCCGAAGGGGACGGGCGTTGGACTGAATGAAATACTCGGGATGGCGGCGCCGCTGAAGGTCAGATGGAAGTTCGTAGTGCCACCGTCGCCGAGGAAGGAGGAGACCATGAAGAAGTACGTGGTGCCGCTGGTGGCGGCGAACGACACTTGAGACTGCGCGATTCCGGGGGCCGCGTCGTTGTTGCAAGCCACTTGCGCGCCGGCAGGAGTGCCGCTGGTGACGTTGAGAATGGTGTCGTAGGGACTCGTTAAAGTGTCGGCCGTAATCGTGCCGCTGCTGGTCGGCGTGAACGAATACCACACGCTATTGTCCTGGCCGCTGCCCGCTGCGCCCGCAGCGCAGGGAGGTAGCGGATCGGGCCGGTTAGTGTTCGCCGTGGCCTGAATCGTATTCACTGTATTGCTGTAGGGGAGCGACGCAGGAGCAATGACCGTAGCGTTCAAACTGTCGTCGTTCGCGGGCGCGCTTTGCTGGAAGTCCAGGCTGAACGTCAACGTTCCACCGGCTCCGGTGGCGCTCGCGTCGGTTACCATAATGAAATACTTCGTTCCCCCGGTCACATTCACTGCGACCTGGGAGGCGGGTACCGCTCCGGCGAGATTGCCACTTTGGCAGGCATTTGGCACTGCCACGAGGGGTCCCGGCGGCGTACCTGTCCAACCGGAGAGAATCGTGGGGTAGCTGCTGAAGCGCGTGTCAAAGACTACCCTGCCGTTGGTGGGAGGCGTGGCCGTGAACCAGACGCTACGAGCCTTGCCGCCTTGCGTAGCAGTGCCGGGTGCGCAAGGTGGCGTGGGATCGGCGATGCCGCCGGTGTCCACGGTGGCTTGGGTGGTGTCTTGCGTGATGCGGAAGGGAGGGGTGTTGGCGCTGGTCGCGAAGGTGATGTTGTCGTTAGTGGAGACGGTGGCTTGCGCGACGATCAGAGTTTTTGGCTCGGATGTGGTGCCGCCTGGAACGGGCGTGGTGACGGTGATGGCGCGATTGCCGGCAGTGTTGATGTCCGAGGCGGGGATAGAGGCTTGAAGTTGATTGGCGCTGACGAAGGTGGTCAAGCGCGTGCTGCCGTCGAGGTTGACGACAGCGCTGGGGGCGAAGCCGCCGCCGTTAACGGTGAGAGTGAACGCGGGACCGCCGGTGGGGACGATGGAAGGAGAGATGGAAGTGACTTCGACTCCCACGCCGGTAAGAAGCGCGCTTTGCGGCGAAGCGATGGCATTGTCCGTAAGACTGATCGTAGCGGTTTCGTTGCCGACGATGGATGGCGAGAATTGCAAGCCGATGTCGCAGGGCGTGTTTGCAACTAGCAAGAATGGCGCGGCACCGCAGTCTGGATTAGTACCGGGCCCCGTTGCCGCAGCGACCACTTTGAAATCGGCTTGGTTCGCGCCGCTGATGCCGACAGCCGTTACGGTAGCTCCGCCGCCAAAGCTGAGCACGGTCGAATTCATGGTCGGGCTGGTGGTATTCACGGTCACCGCGCCGAAATTAACAGGCGAGATGAATACGACAGGGCCAACGAGCCCGCTTACGGATATGTGTTGGACCGTGCCCGCGGTTCCGCCGGAATTGTCCGTAACATTTAGTGTCGCGACGCTATTGGCCTGCCCAGGCGGAGTGTTGGCGCTGAATTTGATACCGAAGAAACAGGACGCGCCAGCCCCTACGGAGGCGATACCCGTCGTCTCGAAGTTGCAGCTCGGAGCGCTGGTTGCGGCTACAAACACGAAGTTCGCCGCATTCGTGCCTGTCAAAGTAGCAGCGGTAATGTTCAGCGCTGCTCCACCTACGTTCTGAATTGAGAAATTGGTGGTTGATGTGTTTGTTCCCACAGGAATCGGCCCTAGCGTGATGGACGAAGGAATAAAGACGGCGTGTGGGTTGGGGTCGGGGTTGATCGTAAAGGGGAAGGAAAATGGGGGATTTGGTCCGCCACCGGGTAGGGGGTTCGTGACATTAACGGTAATAGCGGCTGGCGCGGTGAGCAGGAAGGATGGGATGGGCACATCAAAAACGGTGCCACCAGAGGAGGCTACGCCTCCGGAAAGCGGAAGAAGAGGAAAGGTGCTGAGGATGACCGAAGTGCCGTTTACAAAATTCGACCCGGTGAAGTGCAGCGTCACGGGAGTGCCGACCGTCGTGCTTGGTGGAGTCATCGACACGGCGTTCAAGATGGGGTTCATGACGGTGAAGGGGAGAGTGCTGGTGTCGGCGCCAGCGGGATCGGTGATGGAGACCTGATAGACGATGCCATTGGTGAAAAAGCTGGAGCTGACGGTGGCCGTCAATTGCGTGGTGTTGACGAAGGTGGGCGCACCGATACTGACACCGTCGAAGAAAATCTTAGTGTTGGCGCTGAAGTTCGCGCCGGTGAAGGTGACGAGAGTTGAGGGATCTCCCACGTTTACTGCGCCGGGCGTAATGGAACTCAAAAAGGCTACCGCGGGGGGATTCTGATCCGTCAGCTGGAGGTTCCACATGCTGCGGCCATGGGTGGCCGCGCGGAGGATGCGGGAAGAGCGGCGCATGGCCAAGCCTAGAACCGGCGAGTTCGGCAGGCCGTCGCCGAGGACGGTCCAATTGGTGCAAGGTGTGGCAGCTTCCGGATCGGGACAGGAAAAAACGCCGACGTCGGTGCCGATATACAAGGCATCAAACGTTGGATTGTTGCTGTGGTCGACGATCAGATCGTTGACGGGAATGTCAGGCAGGTCGCCGCTGATGTTGGTCCAAGTGGCGCCGCCATTGGTGGTCTTGAAAACGTGGCCGGGAGTGGCGCCGCAGCCAGCGCAAGCGCCGAAACCGGAGAACGTGACATAGGCAATCATGCCAGTGGCATCGTTGCGCTTGGTTCGAACGGCGGTGACGTGACGGGTGGGCAATCCTGTATCGATCTCATTCCACAAAGCACCGCCGGTAGTGGTCTCCCACACTTTACCGTTGCTGGTACCGGCAAGGATGATGTTGGAATTCTGGTGGGCAACGTCCATGGTGGTGACGCTGCCGACACCGGGGCAGGTAGGACTAACGGCAGCATTGCCGGCGCTGAGGTCGCCGCTGATGGGAGTCCAGGTGTTCGCGCCGTCCGTGGTTTGGTACACGCGGCAAGTGCCGAAATAAAGCGTGTTCGGATTGTTTTGGTCAATCGTGAGCGGAGGAATAAACTGCGCACGGTCGGTGCGAACGATTCCGGAGTCGGCAGCAACAAAGGTTTGACCAGTGGCGATGGAGCCATTGAAGACGGACTTCGCGACGACAGCACCGGCGAGTCTGTCGCAAGTGGTGTAGACGGTCGTGGGGATGTTTGGATCGATGGCGGTGAAGCCGCCGTCTCCGCAGGCAAAGACGTTGGCCCAATCGAGAGTGCCGGAAAACACCTCAGTATCGTTGTCCTGAGTTCCGCCAACGCCGTAGTTCTCATCACCGATACCCGCCGAAGGACCGGGATAGAACTGTGTGATGGCCAGCGTTGCGTTCAAGTCCACCCAAGTTGGCGAAACTGTGCCCTGTACGGGGCTATCCGTTCGCCACATGCCGCCGTCATTGCCAACATAAAGCCTCAACGTTGTGCCTTGGGGAGTGAAAACAATCGCGTGCGTATCCACGTGCGGATGGATGCTTCCCATCCCGCCGGTAAAATCATCGCCCCCGGTCCCAGTCCACGTGCTGCCGCCATTTATGGTTTCGAACAGCGACGAGAAATTGTCTGGGCCGGCCCCGCCACCGACTACCACCACTGACGGGTTCGTCGGATGAACACCAATGGCCATGTCATAAAAGCATTGAGCGCTGCAGAATCCTCCAGTAAACGCGGGAAAGCTGGGAAACACCGGACCCGCGACGGCCGTCCATGTCGTTCCGCCGTCTACGGTTTTGAACATGCCCAGCAGCTTGGCTGAAGTCGTCGAGGAGTCCGCAATCAGTGCATATACCGTTGCGCCGCCGCCAGACGTCGACGGCGCATATCCAAGCGTAATTCGGCCTAGATTCGACGTGGGCAATCCACCGGCCTGCTTCGTCCAGTGCGCACCGGAGTCTGTCGACTTCCATATACCATTGTTGGTCGCGCTGGGAGAAAACACATCCCCCAAAGCAGCCCACGCAGTAGCTCCCGTGGCAGAGGCCACGCTCGTCGATTCGAACACCACGCCGGTTCCGGCCGCGCCTTGCCCGCCTGCCGTGGGCTGGTGCCACGTGGCACCGCCATCGAGCGATTGCCACACGCCTCCGCTGGCATCATTGCCGTCGAAGAAGAAAACCGAGGCCAGAACTACGCTGGAGTTGCCCGGCTGCACGGCGATGCCGCCAATCTTCGCCCCGCCGGTCTGCGTGGTTTGCGCACCTGCAAAACTCGAAGCGCCGATTTGCGTCCAGGTGTTTCCGCCATCCGTCGATTTCAGGATTCCCGCGCCGTAGAAAGAGTCTCCACTGAAGTTGTCTTCGCCTGTGCCCACATAAATGGTGAGATGATTGTTGGGGTCGATGGCAATCGCGCCAACGGCCAGAGATGGTTGAGTGTCCGTGAGCACAGTCCAATGTGCGCCGCCATCCGTGGTCTTCCAGACACCGCCCGCAGCGCCGCCGATATAAACGGTCTGCCCCGTGGCGTCACTGGGATCCACGGCGATGGCGGTAACTCGACCTGAAGCGGTGGGGAAACCGGAGTTCACGCTGAAGTGTTCGTTGACTGGCTGCGGGCCCATGAGGTGCCAGAGCGCATCTCCGGGAAACGAAATGATTCCCTGCGGGCGGATCTGACTCTCCGTCCGCTGGCGTTGCTTCATCAAATCGCGCTGGCGAATGGCCTCTTGCAGAGCCTCGGGAGGGATGTGTTGTAACGGATAGGCACGCTGATCGAAGAACCAGCTCCCCCTCGCGCGCACTTCGTCGCCAGACTCCGGCTCTCCCTCACCTTCTTTTATCGGAAGAGCGCCGGGAGAAAGTTGAAGTTCATGCACCGGACGGGGGGAGGGCGGGTTGAATTTTTGCGGCTCACTTTGCGGATTCGAATCAAGTTTCTTCTCCGCGCTTTTCACCTGAGCCACATGTTTTTTTTTCGGTTCGAATCGCGCTTTGCTTCGATTCCACTTTTAGTTGGGTCGGCAGCGACCTCGTTTCTGGAGCCGTGGCTGAGGACAGGGTCGGCGGATTCTTTGGAGACCGTTTGCCGGGATTTGGAAGCAGGAAGAGAGAGGCCAGTAGCAGAGCGGCGGCGAGAATGGCCATCATGGAGGCGTGCAGGGGCTTGAGACTGCGGGCGAGGGCGGTCATGCGCGTGAACGATGCGCGAAATTTCGCGATGGTCAGCTGGACGGAGGATGACGGCTGGGGATTCGAATGGGGATTACGCATGACTCAAGCCTCCCAAAGGCGATGATTGCTTGAACTATTCTCGCTAGTAGCCGCGTCCAAACTATTTCCGAACAGCAACAGCACCGATGCGGCTGCAGATCATTCAGTCTTTTTCCGTGCAATGTCCCCTGGCACGGAAAGGGAAAAGAACCTGCAAGCACGACTATCCGGGTTGCGGGGACCGACGAGGCAAAAAGGAAGCTCCGAGGGAGAGTTCGAGAGAGTCAAGCCGGACACATGGGCGAAAGACCTGCTCGTTCTGGGAGCGCGAGCGCTCATCGTAATAGGCCGCGGCTAACCGTCAGTTTCCGAGAGGGAAACTGCCCCGCATCCTGCTACCAGCGTCAAATTCTGTCAAGTAAATTTCGGGAGCGGCGGCCCCGGCGCAGATCGAACCTCCATGGATCGCCAGGAATGGCTCGGTGGTTTGTTGGATGGACTTGAAGAAGAACTTCTTTTAGCATGGCGCTCATGAAAAAAGGGAAATCGGATAACCACGGTTCTAAGACGAAGGGCAGAGGCGCTCCGAAAAGCGTTGAGGAATATCTTGCCGGTGTGGCGGAACCCGCGCGCAGCACTTTGGACAGAGTGCGGGCGGCGATTCGGGCGGCTGCGCCGCGAGAGGCTACCGAGACTATCAGCTATGGGATGCCGGCGTTCAAGTACAGCGGAGTGCTGATTTGGTATGCGGCGTTTGCGGACCATTGCAGTTTATTTCCCACCGCCTCGGTGATCGAAGCATTTCAGAAAGAATTGAAGGGCTTCACCCTATCCAAAGGGACCATCCAGTTCCCGACGGACAAGCCGCTGCCGAGTGCGCTGATTAAGAAAATGGTGAAAGCGCGGATCGCGCAGATCGAGGGCAAGAAACGACGCTGAGCGGTTGCGCTCGGAACTTGTTCCTGACTTGGAAGGCAGCTGAGTGTTTCGATTTGCATCTGCTCGAGGGCGCTCCCCTGACCCGCTGTTTGGCAGTTTGGCTTACGATGAATGGGAGAAGAAGGGACCCGCACAATGACCTCCTCGAACGTTGCTCGCATCCACGATTATCTGCGTGCCGTGAGCTCCATGGGCGAATTTGAAACGGTCGCCGATTTCTTTTCGCCGGATGTGGTCGTGCAGGAATTCCCGAACCGGATTGCGCCTCAGGGACGCGTGCGCCGCGCAGCTGACCTGCGGGCCGGGTACGAGCAGGGGCGGAAGATTCTTCGATCACAAACGTACGAAGTGCAGCGGATACTGGAAGCCGGTGATGAGGCCGCGGTGGAGTTGGAGTGGAACGGAATCCTGGCTATTCCGGTGATGAATTTGCCCGCAGGCAGTGAAATGAAAGCCACCGTTGCGATGTTTCTGACCTTCCGCGACGGCAAAATTATTTCGCAACGGAATTACGACTGCTATCCTCCGTTCGACGCACAACCTGCTCCGGCCATTCCCGCGTGAAGTGAGACGTTCGGCGATGATTCACGCGAGTTCACAAGAATATCAACTGCGCCGACGAATTCCGGTCCAGGAACGCTCTCACTTCTGAGGCTTGTACTTGCCTGGACTCAGGAGATAGCAATCCAGCGGTAGACGGGGATTCCAGAGTGTATCAGGTGCATTTCTCGCAGGGCTGAGTTCTGCGGCTAAGCCTGAAAACTTCCCGGACTCAGGGTCTCGAATATCTCTCACGAACTCGTCGCAACTG
>Ga0207131_1174_pt1 | contig 11734 bp, 10 predicted proteins | sample Alteio_BWMinHeat_13_FD_153557 | JGI IMG/M metagenome (GOLD analysis project Ga0207131, IMG submission 153557) | Enriched cells from forest soil in Barre Woods Harvard Forest LTER site, Petersham, Massachusetts, United States -... | ecosystem: Environmental > Terrestrial > Soil > Temperate forest >...
TGGTGCCAGTAGTTATGGCGAATCAAGATGCCTTGCTGCTGCATTTACAGACTGTGCTGCGTGATGGTGATATTTTGTTAATGCAGGGTGCTGGCGATATTAGCAAAATTGCTCATTATGTTGCGGATAAATTTGAATTATATCGAAAGGCTTATGATCACGCATAATAATCCACAAGTAATATTGCCAACCACACAGCCTAACACTAGTTTGCGTGGAATTTGGCGCACCAATGAGCCATTGGCGCCATATACTTCGTGGCGTGCGGGTGGCTGTGCAAAAATTTATTATCGACCAGCTGATTTGGCAGATTTAGCCGAATTTTTACGCGGTTTACCTGCGGACGAACCAATATTGTGGTTAGGCTTGGGCAGTAATCTTCTGATCCGTGATGGTGGTTTTCCTGGGGTGGTAATTCATCTGCACAAGTGTCTCGCTGGGATGAAAAGGTTGCACGCCGAGAATAATACGTATGATGCTAGTGTCGGGGAAGTTGTCGCCAAGTTATTGCTGGCAGCAGCAGAACTTGAGCAGCAAAAATCATTAACTACTGAATTTATCCGTATAGAAGCTGGGGTTACTTGTGCTAAGATTGCACGGTTTTGTGCGAAGTCTAATTTACTAAATGGCGAATTTTTTGCCGGGATCCCTGGAACTATGGGGGGAGCCTTGGCGATGAATGCTGGTGCTTTTGGGAATGAAACTTGGAAGCATGTTGTCGCGGTGGAAGTCATCGATCGTATGGGTAAGATCCACATATTACCTGCGGATAGTTTTCAAGTGAGTTATCGTGCGGTTACTATGGGCGTGGTGGCGCAACCATTATCTTGGGTAGGATTTGTGGCTGGTTATTTACAGTTCCCGGTTGGGGATGGTGCGCTAGCACAACAGCAAGTTAAGGAGTTATTAAATAAACGGAATACCACACAACCAATTGGTCAGTTAAGCTGTGGTTCGGTGTTTAAAAATCCTCCAGGTACGTATGCAGCAAAATTAGTTGAGGCATGTGGACTAAAAGGAATGCAGATAGGCGCTGCATATGTGTCTAGTAAGCATGCAAACTTCATAATAAATGCTGGCACTGCCTTAGCTACAGATATAGAGGCACTAATAGAATTAGTGCAAGCGCGGGTCTTGGAGCAACATGGTATTAAGCTGGAAACAGAAGTTAAGATCCTTGGGGTAAAATAATTAAGTAATATTAATAAGCTGAGTTATACTTTAACTTAAAGCAAAATTATTTATGGGCTAAAAATTATGTTTGGAAAAGTCGTAGTCTTAATGGGCGGAAATGGTGCGGAACGTGAGATTTCGCTAGAAACAGGTAATACTGTAATTACTGCATTGCAACAACATGGGATTGAAGTAGAAAGTATTGATGCAGTACCTGGATTTGTTGACAAGTTAATTAAAGCTCAGCCAGATCGGGTGTTTATTGCGCTACACGGGATGTTGGGTGAAGGTGGGGCAGTACAAGGCTTGTTGGATACTCTAGGTATCCCATACACCGGCTCTGGAGTGTTAGGCTCAGCTTTAGGTATGGATAAAATTAGAAGTAAAAAAATTTGGCAAGCGATAGGTTTGCCAACGCCACCGTTTTGTAGCTTGAATGCAGAGCATGAAGCGGATGAATTTATTAGTTCATTTGGTTTACCATTGGTAATTAAACCAGTTTATGAAGGCTCTAGCGTTGGTATAACTAAATTAACCAACAAAGGTAATTTTAAAGCCGCATATAATTTAGCTGCAAAATATGGGGCAGTTATGCTGGAGCAGTGGATAACTGGCGAAGAGTATACGGTTGGAATTTTAAATAACCAGGCGTTACCACCGATTAACATCATGCCAGTAGAAAATTTTTTTGATTATCATGCTAAATATAAATCTGAGGCCACCAAGTATTCATGTCCAGGTGATATATCTCAAGCAGAGCAAGCATATTTAAAGCAATTAGCATTAGACGCTTTTAATGCAGTCGGTGCCAAGGTTTGGGGACGTGTAGATTTTATTCGGGATTTAAATGGTGATTTTTGGATTTTAGAAGTTAATACTATTCCGGGTTTGACTAGCCATAGTTTGCTGCCTAAGGCAGCCAAAGAAAGTGGCATTGAGATTGATGAATTAATTGTAGAAATTTTAACGCAAACCTTGACTGAAAATTACAAGCCAGAGCTGACGCAGCTGCAGAAAGGGGAAAGTATTTCGTGAGTCGTTTGCGACTGAGCATGATTATTTGGTTTATGTTTATAACCTATGCCATAATCGTTGCTTATTTATGGCTAGGTCAACAAATGTTGCGTGTTCCAATCGCAGCTGTTGAAGTAAATAGTGATATGGAGCACATTACTAAGCAAGAAATAATTGATGTCGTGCAGGAATATATAGCTCCCGGTTTTTTTGCATTGAATATTGTGGCACTGCAGCAGAGTTTAACTAAGCTGCCATGGGTTGCGGCTGCAGATCTCAAAAAAGTATGGCCAGACAAACTGGTGATCAGCTTAACTGAGAAACAGGCAGTCGCACGGTGGGGGGATGATGGCTTTATTACGACACAGGGTGAAGTTTTTTATCCAGTTACATCCGGGGTGCATGCATTGCCGGTGTTACGCGGTAATAAAACCGAAGCCAGCAAGATGTTGGTCAACTATCTTTTGATTAATGAGCTATTAAGTTCCATTGGTTTAAAGATAAACGAGTTGGAAATAATGCCAGATTGTGGTTGGCGAGCTATGCTAGATAATGAAGTTATTTTATTTTTAGGTAAAGATGCTTTACCAGAACGTACCAAGCGCTTTGTGTTGGCATATAGAGGTTTATCGCAGACCAAGGTAGCAAAAATAGGGTATATAGATACGCGATATACGAATGGGGTTTCGGTTGGTTGGAAAAATTAATTGGTATGGAGAGAAATTGAGAGATGCCTAAAAAATTAAATAATAATCTAATAGTTGCTCTTGATATAGGTACTTCCAAGGTAGTAGCCATAGTTGCAGGTGTTTTACCAGATGGAAGGTTGGAGATTGTTGGCGTTGGCTCTTACCCATCTACTGGGATGCGGAAAGGGGTTATCGTAAATATTGATGCGGTGGTAAATTCAATTCAGCGTGCGGTGGAAGAAGCGGAATTGATGGCTGGTTGTCAAATTCATGCTGTATATACTGGTATAGCTGGCAGCCATATTCGCAGTTTTAATTCGCGTGGTATTGTGGCGATTAAAAATCAAGAAGTAACTAAATTAGATATAGAGCGGGTAATTGATGCCGCGAAAGCAGTAGCGATCCCAGCCGATCAAAAAATTCTACATATTCTGCCACAAGAGTTTATGGTAGATAACCAAACTGGTATTAAAGAGCCATTGGGTATGGCTGGAGTACGTTTAGAAGCTAATATCCATATGATTACTAGTGCGGTTAGTTGTGCGCAGAATATAACTAATTGTGTGCGGCGTTGTGACTTGGATGTAGCGGATATAACGCTGGAGCAATTAGCTTCAAGTTATGCGGTGCTGGCGGAAGATGAAAAGTATCTCGGGGTATGTATTTTAGATATCGGTGCTGGAACTACGGATGTTGCGGTGTTTACCGATGGTGCTATTCGCCATACTGCGTCTATTCCAGTGGCTGGTGATCAAGTCACGAACGATTTAGCCGTGGCGTTTAGGATTGCTACCGAAGCAGCTGAAAATATTAAATTAAAATATGGCTGTGCCTTGACTGAATTAGCAGATGCCGAGCTAAGGGTCGACGTTACGTATATTGGCGAAGGCAAAACGCAAAGTATCTCACAGTTTAATTTGACTAATGTAATAGAACCGCGCTATGAAGAGCTATTTTGTTTAGTGCGCGATGAATTAACTCGCGTTGGTTTAGATGGAGCGTTAAATGCCGGGATAGTATTAACTGGTGGAAGTTCTAAAATTAGTGGAATTATGGAATTGGCAGAAAGTGTGTTTAAATTGCCCGTGCGGTTGGGGGTGCCACATAATATTTTAGGTTTAACCGAAGTGTTAAAGGCGCCAACGTTTTCTACCGGCATTGGGTTGTTGCTGTATGGCTTACGGAGTAGTCAGCGTAAAGTTAAGGGGCGCTGTGAGCCCAGCGGTAGTATTCATAGTACGGTAAGTAAAATTAAGAATTGGTTCCAAGGTAATTTTTAGGCATATTAATAGTTTAGAGGGCATATCTATGTTTGAGCTAATGGATAATTTTCCAGAAAATGCAGTTATTAAAGTTATCGGCGTTGGCGGTGGTGGTGGTAATGCCATTGAGCACATGGTGCAATCTAATATTCAAGGGGTAGAATTTATTTGTGCGAATACTGATTCGCAAGCCCTTAAAAATTCATCTAGCCGGTCTATTTTGCAACTTGGAGCTGGGATCACCAAAGGTTTGGGTGCCGGTGCGGATCCAGATATTGGCAGGAAAAGTGCGCTAGAAGATAAAGAACGGATCCATGATGTGTTGGAAGGTGCGGATATGGTATTTATCACTGCTGGAATGGGCGGTGGTACTGGTACTGGTGCGGCACCAGTAATTGCGGAAGTTGCCAAAGAAATGGGGATTTTGACCGTTGCAGTAGTAACCAAACCGTTTCCATTTGAAGGGCGTAAACGTCAACTGGTGGCTGAAAAGGGCATTGAAAATTTAGGTCAAGTGGTAGATTCGTTGATTACTATCCCGAATGCCAAGCTTTTAAGCGTGCTAGGCAAGGGGGTATCGTTATTGGATGCCTTTAAGAGTGCAAATAATGTTCTGTTAGGTGCCGTGCAAGGCATTGCAGATTTGATTACCAAGCCTGGTTTAATTAACGTTGACTTTGCAGACGTTAAAACTGTGATGTCGGAAATGGGCATTGCGATGATGGGTACTGGTGTAGCGCGAGGCGAGGGTAGGGCACGTGCAGCTGCAGAGGCCGCAGTATCCAGCCCGCTATTAGACGATGTTAGTTTATCTGGAGCTAGAGGGGTATTGGTGAACATAACTGCTGGTATGGATATGACCATTGCAGAGTTTGAAGAAGTTGGTGATTCAATCAAAGATTTTACTTCCGACGATGCTACGGTAATTGTTGGTACAGTTATAGATCCAGACATGACCGATGAATTACGGGTTACTTTAGTCGCAACTGGGCTAGGCAAGTTGCAACCCGGTACTAAAAAACCAGCAGTGATCGGTGCTAATGGGGTGAATAATGCGACTGCTGGGCATCTTGCGACACATGCGCACACTCATGCACATGCGCACACACATGCTCATGCGCAAGCCCATACCCAAACGCATAGCCAAGCTACAGCATATGCACAGCCGCATGCGCAACAACAATCTAATGTGCCGCGGACTGCACCATTGAATGCCCATGACGCAAATAATGAGCGTTTTGAGCAAAAAGTATTGCAACGAACCGGTCATGCGCCAGCACCGGCTAAAAATAGACTTGAAATAAATGATACATCTGAGCAGAATATGAACTACTTAGATATACCAGCCTTTCTGCGTAGGCAGACTGACTAAGCTGGTTGGTTGTATTTTAACAAAGATTATTATGGATACCAAGTGACATTTATACCACAACGTACGTTGAGAAAGGATATTCGTGCTGTCGGTGTTGGCCTGCATACCGGCGAAAAAATATCGCTCGCACTCAAGCCTGCGCCAATTAATCATGGCATTGTTTTTAAACGCATTGATGTAGATCCAGTGGTGTTACTCCCTGCTCGCACTGAATATGTTGGCGACACCACTTTATCAACTACATTAACCGTCGATGATGTGCATGTATCAACGGTAGAACATTTGTTATCTGCTATGGCAGGTTTGGGAATTGATAACGCTATAGTGGAGGTTAATTCCGCCGAAGTGCCAATTATGGATGGCAGTGCTAGTCCATTTGTATTTTTGCTGGAGTCGGCAGGAATCGAAGAGCAGCCGGCGCCGAAGCAATTTATTCGGATCAAGAAAAAAGTTTATGTAAGCGATGGTGATAAATGGGCGTATTTAGAGCCATTTACTGGCTTCAAAGTATCTTTAGAATTGGACTTTGAACATCCAATCTTAAAAAAATCTAGTCAATCCGCAACGTTAGATTTTTCGAGTATTTCTTATGTTAAAGAAGTGGCGCGTGCGCGTACTTTTGGCTTTATGTCGGATTATGAATGGCTGAAAAATAATAACTTGGCACTAGGCGGTAGTTTGGATAATGCTGTAGTGTTAGATGAATATAAAGTTATTAATGAAGATGGTCTGCGCTATCAAGATGAATTTGTGAAACACAAGATCCTTGATGCAGTAGGTGATTTGTATTTGCTGGGCATGAGTTTAATTGGGGCATTTTCTGGGTTTAAATCTGGTCATGCGCTAAATAATATTTTGTTGAAAGCATTGCTGGATGATCCATCTGCTTGGGAAGTGGTAACTTTCGATCGCAAAGATGCGCCTATAGCCTTTTTGCCTCCAGTGTCGTCCAAGTTTTCTTGATTTAAACACCATAAGTTTACAGAGTGATAGCGTTATAGAGCATTTGATTACGCCATATCCTTTTCAGTTTGCAATCGTTTTTGCTATCAAATTCATCAAAAGTCGCATTAAAAAATGTGTGTTTTGAATAGCTTAATTGAGTTTTTAATTAAATATTGCAATCTAAATTGTGTTCGTTATAATTTTGTATCAATCGCAACCAATCAAGAAACATAGGAATCATAAATGAGTGGAATTACCGTAGGCATCGATCTTGGCACAACAAATTCAGTTATTAGCGTAAAAAAAATAAATATTACTACTATTCGTAATGCCGAAGGTGAAGAACTTACCCCCTCATGTGTTACAGCGATACCTGGGATCACAGAGACAGGCTTCGATTTTGTTGTGGGGCGTAATTCGCGTGATTTGTTAAAACAATATCCAAGGCAAACTATTACTTCGGTAAAAAGACTTATGGGTAGAGATTTTGAAGATCCTGAAGTACAAAGCATTATTCAAAATCACGCTGTAAGCTATGAAATTACCACCGATGCATCTGAGCCGGGCTCCATTTTTATTCCACTTGGCGGAAAAATGCAAACGCCAGAAATGATCTCTGGCATTATTTTAAATAAACTGATTCGCGATGGTGAGACGGATCTACAAGGTAAAATAGAGCAAGCAGTGGTAACTGTCCCTGCATATTTTTCCGATCGACAAAAATTTGCCACGCGTGCTGCCTGTGACTATGCAGGTATAAAATTGTTGCGTTTGTTACCAGAGCCTACAGCCGCTGCGTTATCTTTTGGTTTAGACGCAAATGCGGATGCTGCTGCGCGTACCATCATGGTATTCGATCTCGGTGGTGGGACTTTTGATATCTCTATTTTAAGCTGTGCCGGTGGCAGCTTTATGGAGGTTACCAAAGGTGGTGATATGTGGCTTGGTGGTGACAATATTGATAGACTGCTGATAGAACACATTTTTTCTTGTGCACAAGCAACGGCTAAGTGCCAGTCGATTGCAGAGCTGGTTGATAAACTTGCCGTTGCCGATCGGGCGCGGTTTTTGGCTGAAATAAAAGAAAAAGCTGAAGCGGCTAAAATCGAATTAAGTACGCAAGAAAGTGCCACAGTTGAGATGTTTGGCATTTTAAAAGATGAAAAAAATAAATTATTGGATATAGATGTTACGATAACCCGCGAGGAATTCAACCAACTGATCCAGCCGATTGTAGCTAGAGTTGCGCAGATCGCAACCCAAATCCTGCATGAGATCCACTTTGAGGCGGAATTAATTGACACCGTGTTAATGGTTGGTGGCTCATCATTTATTTTGGCAATTCAGCAAGAATTGAAAACCATGTTTGGTGCAGAAAAAGTTATGGTCCATCCTAGACCGATGTTAGCTATAGCCGAAGGTGCTGCATTGATGGCCGCAAAAATGACCAGTCAAGAAGATGCCATCGATCAATTTGCTATGATGCATTCTACGGCGCATGATTATTATTTACAATTAGCCAATGGGAAAAGACATTTATTAGTGGCAAGAAATACGCCTTTGCCAATTAGTGTGGAAGAAAAATTCAGCTTTGCGCATAGCGAACAAGTTTTAGCTCGGTTGCGCGTATTTAATGCCATAGATGGCGTTATGGATACGGTTGGTGAGCTTTGGTTTCACCGGGAAAGTGTGGAAAATGTGCATGATATTGATATATCCAGAAACGTGGAAAATAAAGGATCGGATTTAATGTTACGTTTTTCTGTAGATGAAGACAATATTATTACTATGAAAGCTTGGTCGTTAGCCAATCAAGAGTTTGCTGTAGAAGCTCAAATTGCGCGCGGTGGTCTGGCGGCAAAGCTCTATAATGATTTAGAGCGGACGCTATCTTCGATTGTTGCAAATTGCGATCATGGTTCTGTCGAGTATGATGCACTATGTTTAAGTCGAACAGTGGTCTCGACGATACTTTCGGCCAGTGATCCGGTAACTGGAGAAACTTGCGTTGAATATAAGCAGAAAGCACAACGTCAAATTAATGTTCTACAAGATTATCAGCAAAGAGATCTTTCACCGTTATCAAACTATAAATTTGGATTAATCGCGCAAGTCGAGGCAGCAGCCATTTTAACCTCTGAAGAAAAAATATCGTTGCAAAATACTTTAGTAGATTTTAAGCAAGCACTAGAGATCTTGGATGATGGTGCTAAACTTGATGCGCTAATAACCAGCTTGGATGAGTTTTTCGCTGCGGTGCCGACAGCAGACGTATTGGCGCGTGCAGAAAATGCCGCGCAGCTGTTGGAAACAGGGCATGTAACTGTATCGAGAAATATTCGCAAGCAAGCAGCCAATCTGGTTAATTTGCATCTTAGCAGGCAACCAGTAGCGATAATAAAAAATGCACGGGATGGTATACTGGAATTATGTGACTCAATCATAGACTATTCTGCACCGAGCGGTCGTTTTTATCGGGATGTTTGTTTGTGATTTGTCCTGCGTGTAAAACAAATAATGCAGAAAATCAGCAAGTTGAATTTTGCGTGCAATGTGGCTCGGATATGCAGGTGCATCGCTTACTTCAAACGGTACATAAGGAGCTAGAAATGCAAAGTTCATCTACTACCAAAGCATCAACATTACTCGCTATTCTGCATACAACGCCAGCAGTTATGTTAATTATATGTGCAACGTTTGGTATTTTTGTTGGCTTGCAGTTTTTAACTTTTCTTGAACGTACAGAATCTAGATACTTGGTGAAAACAGCTAAATTTCCGGATCGAGAATTGGCACAATTACAGCAGATGAACACCATTATAAAGCAAGAGCTGGATTTAATAATGGAGCAAAATAAAGACAATAAAATGTTGCAGGCTAAGATTGCAGAATTAACTGCCTCGCAGCATGTCCCGGCACTGCAGCATACATCAGCACTGCAAAATGCCTCAGTATCGCAGAATTCTTCAGTACCACAGGCAGTGAATTTGCCAGCGGTGCAGCTTGATCAAAAACAGGTTGTTCAAGAACCAGCGGAACAGAGGACAGAGTCATGAGTTGTAAGCTGAAAAAATCCCTGAAGCAAAAAATCCCAGCTCAGGTAAAGGCGTTCACGACACAAAAAATTCTACAACTTAGCGATGAAAATTATTTGTCTACAGCAGAATTATCTACGCAGGATCTGTATACACTTTTTTTGACCGCAAAAAATACTATGCCGCAAAGTTCGATTTGTACGGTACTTAAACGTCGTTTATTTGATCTCCTGTGGCAAACAAGGGATTATAAACAATTAGAGTGCGTTCTAAAAGCAGTGCAAATAGAGCAGGTTGGCATTGCAACAGAAAATTTAAGTAAATTAGTTTTTTTTCAACTAGAAAATAAATTAACCGGTAATATTGCAGCTTTAGTCGGGCAGATCTTAACCGGTGGCGCGTGTTTAATTTTGCGGAATGCGATTTATCATAACGATATTGCGAATGCAATAAGTTTCCTTGCCAATGAAATAAAACTGTTATTTGCTACGTTCGATAATAAAAACCGAGCTAAATTGGCTTGGAATAGCGGATCACTAGAAAATTTTATCGATCATGAGGCTAGTGTTTTAAGCCAAGTATTACAATTGGCAGTCCACAGTAAAGATCTAAGCTTGGATATTATCCCTACGCCAAGCTATTTGCTAGTTTATGATGTTGGCTCCAAGCGGGTTGACAAACAATTTTTACCTTGGTTAGCGGCTGTAGATCAAGAACTTGTTAAGTTGTATAAGCTGGACACTTATAATGCAGTATTGTTGACTGTTAGTAGTGGAAGTCTATCTACCAGCAAAAGTATTTTAAAATTGCCGAATAAAGATCGATTGCATCCATATTTGCGCTTGGCACTCATGTTACGTGCTGCGAGTGTTAAAAATTTTACTTGTCCAGAGCTGGTGGCTGTAGGTGAGATTGCGTCTCAAGATCCTCAAGATGTAACTACCAAACTATTTAAGCAGATCGCAATACAAACAATGAACTCTGTGCTGAATACAACTTCTGAAATAAACTTAACAGCTGAACTTTTGCAGCAATTGCGTAAAACAATGGATAATTTAAACTTAGATCAGGTATCGATAGCTAAGACTTCGGCTTTGTCATTGGACAATCCTTTTAACATACTTAATGTTCCGTTAAATGCTACGAAGCCAGTAATTATGCAACAAGTTATGCAATTAATCCGTCAAATGCCAGATCGAATGTCGATTTTTAGGCAAGCACAAAATGAGTTGTTTAATTCGGCTAGAAGATTTTTACATCATTATTTGCGTTACTTTAATGCAAACTAATGATCCTGCTGCAGCAGAGCAAATTGCCGCACGGATCGCTGCGTTACAAAAGTCCTACATCCTGTTGCAGGAGCAATCAAAAAACGATAAAAATACGGTTGAGCGTGATTTAGATGAAGCTGCATTACGCATTATTGATATCCTAGATCTTATAACGGCAAATTCCTATACAGATAAGCAAATTATCATCAATAAAATTGAAAAACGGCTGTTAGATTTACTACGGCGTTGGCAAGTGCAAGAGATAATATTTAAAGATGGCAAAATTGAAGTGGGCAAGGCCAGGGTTATGGAAACTCGTAGTGCAGTAGATATGCCAACAGGTACCATTCTTGAGGTTTGTCGGAAAGGGTATCAGCGAGGTGCTAAAACAATTCGTTCGGCGGACGTGATTACATCTGGTTAGTGAGGCTGCTTTTTTATGCAGTTTTTCAAGACAAATTATGTCGCGATTCATGTCTTAATTCATTGAGTTTGCCCATAATCTACTTTATAATGACAAATTATGTCGCGATTTGTTTATTTGCGACACCATTTGTCGTGATTCTGGTGGAGAGTAAAGAGTATGGTGGGGTGCATAATGGATTTTGATGAAAACACGCATACATTTTTACAAGAACTGAAAAAATTTCAATATAACTTCGATGGTGATCGAATTTGGAAAATTATCTTTCCCGATAAAAAAGATAAATGGCATAAGCTTCATATACAACAGTATAAAGAAACATTTTATATCTCGCTTATTGATGGCGATATACCTACTTTGGAGGTATCATCTAGTAAAAAAGTAGAAACCAGCGAATGGCACCGCAATGCTTTTGGCAGCCCAAGATTTGATCAGCTGGATGTAGAGAAACAATGGGGACCATTAATTTTTGCTGCTCGTATTTGGTTAAAACATGTGGAGCGCGATTGGATTAAAGCTAATGCCTTGGCCAATGCCAGTTATCCGGTT
>Ga0207131_1165_pt2 | contig 11678 bp, 10 predicted proteins | sample Alteio_BWMinHeat_13_FD_153557 | JGI IMG/M metagenome (GOLD analysis project Ga0207131, IMG submission 153557) | Enriched cells from forest soil in Barre Woods Harvard Forest LTER site, Petersham, Massachusetts, United States -... | ecosystem: Environmental > Terrestrial > Soil > Temperate forest >...
TTGTCCTTAAGTATCAGGCTGATTTCAGATTTATTCAGCCCGTCGGGAATACGCGCTATGAAACCTTACCCCTGGATGAAAGAATATTCCTGGGAGGTGAATTTATGGTCAGAGGTTTCCGCCCTTATCGCCTGGGTCCCCATTATAGACACCATCGCGATGTTCCTCGCGGAGGTCTATCCTTGCAATTTTATTCGGTGGAAATGGTCAGGAGGATCAGACAAGATTGGGAACTCTTTGCCTTTCTAGATGCAGGACATCTCTCTGCAAAAACTTGGGATTTCGGAAGAATGAGTGTTGCTATCGGATATGGATTGCGCTTTAAACTGATCGATTCCATTCCACCTTTAACCATTGGAATGGGCTATCCTCTCAACGCCCATCATCGCAGCGATGTGAAAAAATTCTTTTTTTCTTTCGGCGGAAATTTCTAAAATGGCATGATATAAAACATGCTTAACGTAAAAGGAGAAATCATGAAAAAACGTTCCTATCATTTTTTTGGATTGGGATTTTTACTAGCCTGGACGCTTACTTCTACGGCTTTTGCCCAACCAACAAATTATTCTAGTGACAATGCAAATGGAAATGCAAATGCAAATGCATATCAACAATTTTCAAACGCCCCTGATGCTGGCAAGCCAAGCAACGCAAATTCAAATCAGCAATTCTCAAATACCCCCAATGCTGGCAATACAACTTTGCGTATCGGCGTTGTCAATGCAAAGAAAGCTTTGGAAGAATCGAAATTGGGAAAACAGGAACAGGCTAATTTCGAAAAGATGAAACAACAAATGGAGTCAGTGCTCCAAAAAAAAGCTGAGGAATTAAAAGAGGTCGAAGAAAAGTTAAACGATGACGATGACTTAATGGATAGCCTTTCCGACGAAGCGCTCAGCGAACTTAAAAGAAAACGTCGCACATTGCGCCAGGATGGGATGCAAATGCAAGGACAGTTTATGCAAACTCTACAGGAAGCAAATGTTAAAATTATTCAGCGGTTGACTGAAACAATCGCCAAAGCTTCAGAGCAGGTAGCCAAAAATCCAGGTAATGGCCAGCAGCCCATTGATGTCATCTTCACAGATGAAGCTACCACATATGTGCAGCCGCGATGGGATGTGACACAACCTATCATTGTCAAAATGAATGAAATGTTTGATGCTGAACAAAAAAATAACGGATCAAAGCAGCGTTAATTATACATCGAATTGCATGTCCCTTGCCCCAAATAAGGGCAAGGGAACAGCCAAAGCACGGGCTAGAGGGACTTTAATGAAATCTGGAAAATCATTCGATTTGGCAACAATTGCATCCATGACCAATTGTAAACTTGTTGGGGACCCCACTTACCAAATTTCAGGAGTTGCCGACCTGGAAATGGCCGATCTTCATGATGCCTCTTTTCTTTCTAATCCCCGCTATCTAAATAAATTGGCACAATCTAAAGCTGGCGTCATTTTCATTGACGGCAATGCAAGCCTGTCTGAAGGTACTAATTACCTTATCTCTGACCAACCATCACGCGCCTTCCAAACACTGGTCGACGCTCTTCATCCTCAGCGCAAACATCCATCAGGTTTTACTGGGATCCATCCAACAGCAGTCATCCACGAAACAGCTGAATTGGGAGAAAATGTGAGTGTCGGACCTCACGCGGTTATTGATGAAAGAGTGAAAGTAGGTTCAGATACGATCATCTGTGCTGGCGTATATATCGGCCCGGACAGCATCATTGGCTCATCTTGTTTGATCCATCCCCGCGTGGTCGTGCGCGAAGAGTGCCAAATTGGAAATCGCGTGATCCTTCAACCGGGCGCTGTGATAGGTTCCTGCGGGTTTGGCTATACGACCGATGCACAAGGAAGGCACGTCAAATTAAATCAGATCGGCAATGTCATTATCAAAGATGATGTGGAGATCGGTGCCAATACGACGATTGACAGAGCTCGATTCAAGAGCACGGTTGTGAGCGAAGGAAGTAAAATCGATAATTTAGTCCAGTTAGGCCATGGTGTGGTCATAGGACCGCATAATATCATTGTTGCACAAACAGGAATTGCGGGTTCGACGTCAACTGGGAGGCATGTCGTGCTGGCAGGCCAGGTAGCCTTGGCAGGTCATATTCATTTAGATGATGGAGTTACTGTCGCTGGCAAAAGCGGCGTCACAAAATCTCTTCCCCATGGAAAGTATGGGGGAATACCGGCAATTGCCCTTCATGAATATAATAGGAACCAGGTTTTATTGCGGAATATAGATAAGTTTATCGCTCAAGTCAAATCTGTAGTTGATCGGATGGATCGTCTGGAATCGCGGGTGTAATTTAATCTGAGAGATCTCAGTAGAAGAACAGTGACATTGTCCATATCAGTCCACGCCTACCCACAGTGACGCATTATTTGGGCTGAACCCCCGTTCCTACTTTCCATGCCCGTGCCCGTGCCCGAAACATTGCCCGCATCCTTTCCGATGCCCGACATGCGTTGGCGCGAGCACGAGCAACAGTTCGGGCACGGGCACGGGACGGGCACGGGCACGAGAAGGAGAAACGGGCGCGGGAATCGGAATGGAACGCAGGGCTATGTTTGGGGCACGGGCACGAGAAGGAGAAACGAGCGCGGGAATCGTAATGAGACGCAGGGCAAAGTGATGGTTCGGGCACGGGCACGGGCACGGAAAGTAGGAATCGGGTCTCAGCTCAAATGCCGCTCCCGGTGCGTAAGGTGAGTGGGTAACATTCTATCCAAGGACCGCGCAAGGCCCAACGGGCCGACATCTCATAGCCCAGGCCGCAAGGCCTGGGTAGGCAAAAAATCCCTCTGAGCCCTGTAAGGGCGGCATATAATGGGCCGCGCCTTCAGGCTTGGGCATTGAGCTGGGCCTAAAGGCGCGGCCCATTTTATGCCGCCCTTACAGGGCTCAGAGGGATTTTTTTGCCTACCCAGGCCTTGCGGCCTGGGCTACGAGATGTCGGCCCGTTGGGCCTTGGGCGCAAACACAACTGGAACAATGTGTCAGTATGGGTAAGCGTGGACAGACGTAGACAACATTACTGTTCTTCTACTGAGATCTCTCAGATTAAATTGCGCCCTGGAATCGTTATTGGATTTTCTTAAACAGGCAAATCATAGATAATGCAACATCTCAATTACGCAAATCTTACAATGCGAGATGATTTTTAAATATGCCGAATACTAAAAATTCAAATTCACTCATTTGTATGACACTATCTGGAGTCAAAGAGAAACGTAATTGTGCATATGAAAGTGAGGAAACGTTTGACTCCCTAATGTACCGATATTCGTCACAAGAGTAAAACGTTTGGCATTCTCTGCAATCTTTTCGACTATTTTTAGTGCTGTTCTCAAGGCATCACATTGCGTTTGAAGTGGCATACTAAAAAAATGGCCGTAATGCTCAATGCTTTTAGTTAAATTTGTGCCTTCCATACTTTCCATCACAAGAATTCCTTTTGCTGCCTCCTCCTCATAACCAGGCATTACGTCCTTTTTTTTGCAAAAATCGCAGTCGTTCGGACCTGTGACTTTACCACTCAATGGCATTTCCATACTGGAACCTGGTTCTCTTTCGCCAACTGCGCTGAGAACAATATTGACAGTCCTTTTGTCTCTATTCCGTGTATCAAACTCAAGAATATATCCAGCGGCAGGATGATCAGATGCTTCAATCTGTGCATAAAGTTTATTCAAAATTGTGAGAATTTCTTTTTGCCATTCTTCTTTTAAAGTTGCAAGGTTTGTGATATCTGCATTCAATTTCATACGATGTTTTTTTAACAGTGTTGTCTCGAAAGGCTTTTCGGAATCTGCAATTTCAAATTTACGCCTCTCTTCTGTTCCATCAAGATAAGTACGGGTTCCATCAATTAAAATGTCATGTTCAAAATTACCCTTGTCCTTCGTCCCATTAGGGTAAGTACGCGTTCCTTCCACAAATATGCCGTCTTCAAATTTACCTTCATCTTTATTCCCATTAGGATAAATTTTCATTCCATCTATTAATATGTTATCTTTAAACTTGCCATCCTCAATATGGCTGTCAGGCCAAGTCTTCCTTCCCTTGGCCGTTGTGCCATCCATCTCTCCTTTGAATAGAGGGATATTTTTATTCAGCCCTTCAAAAAAATCTGCTATCAAACCAAAATAAATTTGTATCTGAAGCATCGCTACAGGACGTATGCAGCCAATAACAAGTTGCATTGGAACAATGAGCATTTCCAAAGCTTTTCTTCCAATGTTTATTTTGTCGTGAGTTAGATTTTTTTTAATATTCTTATCGACAAGAGAATGGCATTCCTTAATTTTTAAACTTTCAAAGACACCAAGGGTGATATATACGACTCTTGATATTAAACCTGCCATGAAGGGATGCATCCAGCCAAAACGTGTGTAACCTATGAGAGCCGCATATTCCAGAGAACGGGACTTCCAGGACAAATTTCCTAAATAAACTTCTCTATTAACACCATTAACATTAACTAATGCAAACATAAAAAACCTTGGTCATTTGTTTTTAAATTTCCACGCACCTTATCAGATATTTATTTCGCTGTCAATAATGTGAGGGTTGGAAATATACGGGCAATGTTGGTAAAAATCAGTCTGAATCAGCCATTTGGCGCCATGCCAACAAATGAAGAAATCTCCAAATTTTGGAATGCGGCATCTAAGAGGGTGTTGATAAACTCAAGCCCCACTGGTGACTAGCTTCCTTTTTCATTCATACCGGGACGGTCTTACTACCTATTTTACTATCTGAAAAATTCGCAAAAAGTTGTAGATATAAAAATATTTAAAATGATATAAGTGACTTTTATTTTATTTTAAATACAACAATTGTTAATTAAAGAGAGTAATTATGTCTACTGTTGGAAGCCCTCAAGTCTATTTAAGCCCAGTTAGTGATCCTATAAGAAATGTGGCTCAAGTGAAATATACAGAAGAACATGATACGCATTATTATAAGTCTTTGTTCAACGCCAGATACGAATATGCCATCCATGGTTCCATGGAGAGTCTTAAAATTTCAAAAGGATTTTTCTCATCAGCCTATACAAATATAGCGAAGGGGGATCCAGGACAATGCATAATTGATCTTGTTAAGGCAGTGTTTCAGGCTGTTATTGTCGTGGTTCTAGTACAGCCTGTAGTTGGGTCTTTTATCCCTAATGTTATGATTAAGATACAAATTATTTTTGGGCTCATTGGAGATGTGTTTGCAGAGGCAGAAGAAAAGCATAAAAAGCTGGTGGAAGAGTCCAAAAAGGCCAATAATCAGCCGCCAAATTCATCGACATCAACAACTACCTCTCAGGCAACAGAGCCAACAACATCTGTTTCCAGTTCCAATGAACCTAAAAATCCTATAAAACCTAGTTCAATAAAAACACATAATTTTAAAGTTGCAACCGAAGATCCAGTTGAGAATAGCAAGAACTATTGCATTTATGCGACAGCGACAGTAGTTGCCTTAATGGTGATTGGCATTGTTGTTTTGCCTAAGCTCTGTTCTAATACAAATATTTCACCTAGCGTTGACGGAGCGGGATTAGTTCCAGATGGAACACCTGCATGTTGGATATGGAAGGGTTTTATTGGTGCATTTGTAGGAAGTGTGTCATCACCATCACCTGCGCTAAAGACGCCATCTGAGCCACAACCGTCACCAGCACCAGCATCAAAAACACCAGCATCAAATATATCAGCATCAACACCAGCATCAAAAATACAAGAATCAAATACACGAGGAAAACGACCAATGGGTTTCCTTGAAAAGTACTGGCAAGAGCTGCGTAACGGCGGGGGAGGTAGCGTTTTCTTGTGAGTGTGAAATTACAGTCCATCGCTGTTGGCTAAGCACTTATTGGTGGAAAAATTTTGCATTCTCATAACTCATAGTAGGATAGCTGCCTGAGCTTGCGAAGGCAGCTATCCTACTATGAGTTATTGAGAAGTTACGATTTAACTTTACTTTTTATTTATTATTTATTATAACTTCTATTTAAATTTAATTTAATATTTAATGATGTGATATAATGATTACTAATACATCGTCAATAAATAATGGTTTTGTTTCTGTGGCAATAAATCAAGAACCAAGTTCTGCACCCACTACAGGTCTTAATTTATATTCTGTCATTGAAGACCAAGAACGTGTTGCAAATCCGAAGTGGAACGAGCGAGCCGTTGCCTATCTAAATCGCATAGATAAAAAACTTGAAGAGAAACTTCCCAATTTTGCCTTCCAAAACAAAATTGATGAAATAGGCCGATACGTTCAGAAAAAATTCTCTTTTTTAAATAGTTTTAATGACTGGCTTAATTCTAATGGTCATGGGACGTGGTGTGACAAATTAGCGACTTGCCTTGCTAAACTTCCTGTACGTGTTGCTCGAAACATCGTTAACATTCTCTATAATATCGTTAAAGGCTGCCTTTATGCCGCTGTCCATCCATTAAAGAGCCTAAACCATCTAGCAAAATTGTTGGTTATGCTCTGTCATGAATTGACTAAACCGGAAACATGGTCAAAAATGGGAGCAGGAATGATCGGAACGAGCTTAGGCCAAGGCGTGATCACTGGAAATCCTTTATCTATTATCGGTTTAGGAATTGGTGGCGCGATGGTTGTTGGAGGGATTACAGTCGGCTCATTAAAAGCCGCGATTGAGGCAGTAGAAGGAAATAAACTACAGTCGGTGAATCAACACCTTCTGTCTCAAATGCAAGAACTCCCTGAATCGTTCCTAACAGGGTTCTGCATGGGACTTATCATGGGAGGTGTTCAGCGTGCATTTGTTAAAAAATATATCATTACAGACTCCCAAGAAGCTGAAAAAATTGCTGCCAAATTTGTAGATGATCATAATCTTCGTTCTTGCGCATATGTTACCTCCGATCCTTCTACAGGTAATATTACGCTTCACTGGAATTGGGGAATTTGGGAAGATGGTGGATGGCATTACTGTTATGCTGATTTAACATTGACTCCGAACGGGTGTCCAGAATTTGTTACAAATGGATTCCGCATTGGGGATATAGTAAAAGCAACCGGTTATTGTCCGCCTGAATGGGGTATTGACCTTTTTACTACTCATCTCAACTGGACATATCCTGCAAGTCCCGAAAGCGTCCTATTGAACTCCTACGGTCCTGTTACAGGTGCTAGTGCGGTTTTCAATTCAACCTTTAACAGTGATGAAGCTTAAATGGGTACAATTAAAAGGGGATATTGTGGGCAACTTATTGGGTGTTAAAATTAGAAGTGAACCCCTTGACGCTGCCAGGAGGTTTAACGGTGTAACTATTCAGGTTGCTAGGGTTCAGATTAGAGAATGGTGGTTCAGGATTGGGCTTCATTAGCTTTAGTATTCGTTTGGTTAGCTTCTCCCCTACCTCAAAAACCATTTCATAAGATATTTCACCATAATGGGTCCAGATAAATATCGCAGTAATTGCCGCAACCCCCCCACCTACAGTCATCCAAGGAGTACTTGATACAGCATAGCCTATTGCCGCAATGACTAAAGAAGAGAAAAAGACGACTCGCTTTTTAAATATTAAGTTTTTTGTCGTATAAGCACGTTGATAATCTAAATCTACAAATTCTATGGCGCTTGTAAATAGTGACGAGACGTCCGTTTGGATTTTATTAGCAAAAGTCTTTTGAATACGCCCCCATCCTTCCTTTAACATTTTTATATCCACTTTCCAGTTGTCATGAGGAAGCACGCTATCTTCTGTTAAAAATTTTATACTCTCAAAAAACAGCCTCTTTATTTCACCAAATATTTTTGTGGGTAAAATTTGCAATTGGTTTAAGACATAATAATCCTGCAAATCCACATGAGGAGATCCACCATCTATAATAGAATCGCTATCAATCCCTGATGCTGGCGTCGGAGGAGTATAAGTAGATGTTCCTTTTATTGGCTTCGATGTAGAATCTTTGGGATCAGGATTAGCCAAAACAGCACTAATAATACCTTGTAAACGCCCCAAGATTCTTTCCTTCTCTGCCTTTAGAGATTCACTCTGTATTCTTCGATAAACTGTTGATGGACCTAGGTCTTTATTTATATCACAGGTATTCGTATACATATTAGTTATGTCCAATGTTGTTTCCCTAAAACTTACTAAAATCAAATTAAATAAAAATAAAGAGAATGTGAAGAAAAGATAAAGATCCCTTTCCTATGAAATCAAAAGCACTGCCGGATTTTCCAAAATTTTTTTGAGTTTTTGAAGAAAAAGAGCGGCTGCTGCACCGTCAATTACCCGATGGTCGACTGAAAGCGTCAAATTTAAAACTTTTCCGGGAACTATATTTCCCTGTCTTACAACCGCGACATCTTGGATCCCCCCAACAGCCAAAATAGCAGCTTGGGGAGGATTAAGAATCGCTTGGAATTCCTTAACGCCAAACATCCCCAAATTCGATATAGTGAAGGAACCTCCCTGATATTCCTGGGGACTTAGCTTGCCTTCTCTAGCCCTTTGAGCCAAGTTTCTGACCTCCAGGGCAATTTCGCCTAAATTCTTGTAATCAGCATGCCGCACAATCGGGGTAATCAAACCCGATTCCAAACTCACTGCAATGGCTATATCGACAGTCTTAAAACGGAGGATTGTTTGATTGACCGAATTAAAGCCAGCATTGATTTCAGGATGTTGTTTTAACGCTATTGCACACGCTTTTACAATCAAATCGTTAACGGAAATTTTAATCTCATTGTTTTTTAGTTGTTCGCGAATGGCGGCCAGGGGTTCAGCATCTATAGATTGCGTGACATAGAAATGTGGGATAAAAGATTTTGCTTCTTGGAGGCGTTTGCCGATAATCTTTCTTATAGGCGACATCGGTATTTCTTCGTACGATCCAGGTGGCACAGAGGGACTTTCGCGATGCCCGAACGCTGCTGCTCCGGCAGGCTGTGCCTTGGCTAAATCCCTGCTCATGATCCTTTCATTCGGCCCTGATCCTTTGACTGTAGAAAGATCCAATCCTTTTTCTTTCGCCAGTTTCTTAGCCAGGGGCGATGCCAAAATCTTTTTTTCTAGGTGCCGTGTTGGATATTCAAAAGAATAATTTTCTAAAGGAGGCTCAGGTACAAATTGAGGCTGTGCGAAAACTGTTTCAGTTTTCTTTTTAGGCTGTTGTGCTTCAACAGCTCCTCCTTCTTCTTGGGGGTTCTCCTGCTCCTTGGACGTTTCTGGTGTGCTGATCGTAATCCCTTGAGGCTGATACCCTTCAATACTCTCATTATTCTCAGCGGTGAAAATAGCGACGGGTTGATTAACAGAAGCTTCTCCTCCCTCTTGAATGATAATCTTGCGCAGCCAACCTTCATCCAAAGCTTGATATTCCACCGTTGCTTTATCGGTAGCAGCATCAAAAAGGACATCTCCCGCTTCCACGCGATCGCCCACTTTTTTATGCCATTTGACTATTGTTCCTGCTTCCATCGTCGGGGAAAGTTTTGGCATTGTCAGTGTAAAGGGCATGGTTTCTCCTAAAAGGGTGTTTGAAGGCATTTTTTGACGGCCTTCAATATACGGTTTACGTTAGGAATCGTTTCGTTCTCGAGGACTTTCGAATAGGGCATCGGGGTTTCGAGCTGACAAACCCGCTCAGGCGGTGCATCTAAATACTCAAAACAGTGTTCGATAATCTGAAATGCCGCTTCCGCAGCAATACCTGCGAAAATATGTCCTTCTTCAACGATGACAACATGGCCAGTTTTTTTGACTGATGCAGCGACCGTGGCAATATCCAAAGGTTTGATCGTCCTTAAATCAATGAGCTCGGCTCTTATCCCTTTTTTCGCGAGTTCTTTGACGACATCTTTGCAAACAATGACCATCCTACTATGCGAAATAATCGTCACGTCTTGTCCCTCTTGCACAATACGAGCTTTGCCAATCGGGACAAGATAATCGGCCGTGGGGATTTCCTCTTTGTCGCCATAGGATAATTCCGATTCGAGAAATAGTATGGGATTGTTATCGCGTATTGCAGATTTAAGCAGTCCTTTTGCATCGTAGGGATTACTAGGAGCAAGAATTTTCCAACCTGGCAAATTTCCATAGATGGCTTCGACGCAGTGAGAATGTTGGCTTGATACCTGAGCTGCTGCTCCATTAGGACCTCTAAAGACAATGGGAACAGAAAAGCGGTTGCCGGACATGTAGTACATTTTGATGGCATTTGAAATCATTTGGTCGGCTGCCACAAATGAAAAATTAAAACTCATGAATTCAACTATCGGTCGCAAGCCCGTCATGGCAGCGCCGATGCATAACCCTGCAAAGCCTAATTCAGAAATCGGAGTGTCGACAATCCGTTTAGGACCCCACTTTTCCAGCATTCCTTTGGTGACTTTGTAAGCACCGTTATATTCTCCTACCTCTTCCCCCATTACAAAAACAGAGGAATCCCTCTCCATTTCCTCGTCGATTGCCTGGCGTAAAGCTTCGCGAAGCTCGACAACCTGGACGTCCTGCTTTTCCTGACTTTTTTGATTCATGGGTGACTTCCTATTCTTCTATGGAGCAAATACATCTTCTTCGAGGGTCTGCAAGTCTGGCCAGGGACTCTTATCTGCATAATCGATCGCAGCTAGGACGCGCTCCTTCATTTCTTTATCCATCGACTTCATCTGTTCTTCCGACATGATTCCTGCTTCCAATAATTCATTCTGCAAAATGAGGATTGGATCCCGTTTCTGGATCAATTTCATGTTCTCTTTTGTCCTATAGAGGCCGGGATCTGAGATGGAGTGACCTTTAAAACGTTCTGTAATCGCCTCGACGAGGACTGGTCTCGATGTGATTTTGACTTCGTTGAAGATATGCTCGAAAGCTCCATAACATGTGAAAAAGTCCATTCCGTCGAATGTATAACTTTTCAAGTTATAGCCTGGAGCTTTATCTTCTGCCAGACAAGGGACACAAACGGCTCTCTGTACAGCTGTGCCCATCCCCCAAAGATTATTTTCAATGACGTAGATGCAGGGAAGATCCCAAAGCGATGCTAGGTTCAATGATTCATGGAAAGATCCCTGTGGGACAGCACCGTCTCCCATAAAACAGATAGAAACTTCTTCTTTATTATCTTGATACTTGAGTGTAAATGCGGCCCCTGTTGCAATGGGTACCTGACCGGTGACTATGCCGAAACCTCCAAGAAGGCGATCCGTGAAGAAGTGCATGGAACCCCCTCTTCCCCTGGCGTTTCCTGTTGCTCTGCCAAAAAGCTCTGCCATCAGTTCGGTGGGAGTGGCTCCAAGCAGCAAGGCTAGAGCATGACAGCGATAGGAGGTCGCATACCAGTTATTGGGTCCGAGAGCCTGCACAGCAGCGGTTTGTATTGCTTCCTGCCCAATATAGGCATGAAAAAAGCCGCCGATCTTTCCTTGTTGGTAGGCTGCTTCGGCCCGCAATTCAAAGTTGCGGATCAGTAGCATGCGGGATAAACACTCTTTCAATATGTCAGGACCCAGTTTGGCTACGACTGCCTGGCGGTCTACTTTAAATAGCGTTGGCGTTTTTTCCATATTTTTCTCGTTCGCAGAATGAATATATCTTAATCCTAACAAATTAACCAGAAAAAGAACAAATAAAGTAGGAGATTACCCAAAGTTTTTTGCTTCTGAT
>Ga0207131_1091_pt1 | contig 11583 bp, 9 predicted proteins | sample Alteio_BWMinHeat_13_FD_153557 | JGI IMG/M metagenome (GOLD analysis project Ga0207131, IMG submission 153557) | Enriched cells from forest soil in Barre Woods Harvard Forest LTER site, Petersham, Massachusetts, United States -... | ecosystem: Environmental > Terrestrial > Soil > Temperate forest >...
TTTAATACAGCTGTAGCAGCATTTGTGGCGAGTACGGCAAATGATCCTGCCCATAAACTGCCTCCTATTCACGCTGTCAACTCGCATTCGTGGGGCTGCGGACTTGTAAGTAAAACTCTGAAAGATACCCACAATATGTTTTTAATACCTTGCATTTTAACAATTCACTCTGAATTTGCTGAACAGGGAATTATATTAAACGATCGATTCAATTAAGTTGCCATCGAACATATGATGAACCCGACAAATTTCACTAGCTACGAATACTCCGCTTGTAATTAATTCTTCGTGCCATGGATAATGCGGCATAACAACACTAGCTTCGACATTATTTTTATCTTTATATTTGTTAATAACGCTAGTTAATGAACTTACGATTTCACCAACTCCGCCTAACTTTACATGACCGTATTCATAACACATATGCAAAACATTTATTTTGCCATTATTTTTAGAAAGTGTTTTTTTACGAAGCATTTTAGTAGCTTTTTGCTCTAATCTTTGCGCCAAACTTTTATTTTTAACAGCGAGCGCAACTTCACTTGGCAACATTCCAACTGAATTTCTCTTGGTTATTAGATTAAATTTACTTTTTAAAAGATCTTCAATTTTACTTGCGTCACCTGAAAAAATTGCTGCCGTTAATTCTGTTTCAGACTCATCTTTTTTTCGCTGTAATCTTGCAACATCGCCAAGAATACAATATAAATCTAAATATGCCTTTGCAGATCCAACCGTTTTTGAGTGCCAATCAAAGGATAAGCGCGCGCTTTCTCTTATTAATTCCATCGCGATATTTAAATTCTGTGCCGAAGATAAATCGCACCAAATATTTTGAATACTGCTTAATACTCTAGGCATATCGACTATTGAACTATATCGTGCTCCATTAGCATCAGGAATCACAACATTCACTAAACCGCAAATGTCAGATGAAACAACAAATGCACCAGTTATATTAGCTTCCATCGGTACCAAACCACAAGCTTCCGCATTTGAAGGCACAAAATATATATCCGCCAAACAACGAATTAAACTACCATAGTTTTGCTGCTGCTCTTTGGTATCAAAGATAATTACATTTTTATTTCTACCATATTTATGGTGCAATGCTGTAATTACAGGAGAATTACCAATCCCCATACAGATAAAAGTCCCACCATTTTCTAAGGTGGTGGAAATCGCTAAGTCTAAGTGCTCAATCCCTTTTTCTGGCGCATAACGACCGATAAATAATGTTACTGGTTTATTTAGAACTATTTCTTTTTCGTACTGTAGCAATATACTTTTGTTTACATAACTTTTTAATGCTAACTTACCATCGGCAAGTGTAGCATTACTAATGGGAGTCTGCCCAGCAACATGCTTTGCTACCACTTGTGGCACTAAATCAAAGTCGTCTGCAAAAACATTATTTAAAATTGCGGTTGCTTCGCCTCTGGCATAGCGTTCGAAAATTACTGGGCTAAAATAACTATCTTTAGTAGAACTTTCTTTCAACAATTGTTCGGACACATAGACTAAATGATCATGTTCTTTCGTCATAACTTCAGTAAAGCTAACTCTACTATCTCGGTGTAAACCTATATCAGGTAACTTTTCATAATCATATACCCCATCCCCTTCATGTGCAGAATGAACTGTAGCAACTGTATATGGAGAACAAATTTCTTTATTTTTTGAATATAGCTCTCTGTATTTATTAATTAATGCACCAATAAAGCACATCCCCCAACTGTGGCCTTGCACTACATGGGGCAAATAGAATTCCCCTTCTATCCCAGCCTTCCATTCACCGTGCATAGCAAAAGCTGCAACGGCGCTGGTAAAATAAGAGACTCTCTGAATGAATAGAGATTTATCGCAATCAGAATATATAGATGCTGCTTGACCCAACTCAAATAAAGATTTATGTTTGTCATCTGCGGCTACTATTAAATATTGAACTATACCATTAAGAATGGTTACTTTATAAGCCTTGGAAACAACAATTTTACCATTATAAAAATGTTTTACTGTTTGCACCAATTCAGCATGATCCAAATTAACTTTATCTCTGTGCAAAATTGGGTAATAAGGTAAAATTATTCTAGTGTCAATTCCTGCTTGTTGTTTTTGTGCAATAGTCAAAGAGCGTAATAGCGATCCGACACCTCCAACTGCTATACAGTTTGGGTCACTAGGCATACCATATTCGAATGCTGCATGCAGCACCTTTACGCTGCTCTTGTTTGCTTGATTACGGGCATGAATTTCAGCCGGGTTAAATCCCACTAACACCGGAAATTTTTGAGTACACTCGGCTTCAGCAACAGCTATCAGTTCGTCAAAAATTCCAGGCGGCATTATATATCTCCTGATTTTTTATTATCATAAAATTACAAATTAAATTTTCCTCAAACATGACTTAATATCTTTATCCCTTTTAATCGCTTCACTAATTGAAGACTTGATCTGCTGATCGAAAGCACGCTCAGTTCCGGTTTCAAAGTTATTCCAAGCCGCCATAAATAGATCTTGACGCGCATGCGGTAACTCAGCATGTAAGTTCCTAGTTATATTTTGCATAGATGCTGGACTGATCCTCTGCCCTGGCTTATATGCCCAACCCATAATGCCACCATGGGACAGCTTATAATCAATGTACTCAGCAACGGTGTGTTGTTGTTCTACGTCGGTAACATATGTGTATAGCCCAGGATATACACCAGGTGTACCATATGCACCAGAATATGAGTAAAAATCATTATATGATCCATAAGCCACGCCATACGAGTACATGTTATAATAATCTTGTGCAAAACGGTCCAGATCTGCCTGGTCTGCAAAAATACCCATCCTTAGCAATTCTGCTGCTGCGGGGCGCGCTACCGGGTTTAGTCTATCCATTTTCGCGAGAACACCCATATACGCGCTAACGGACTGATGACTCGTAAGATTTTTAACTATCGTACCCAACTCTTTAATGAAAGTAATATCCATAGAAAGAAGGAGATTGATAAAATCAATAGAGCGCATTTTATCGGATGAATTAATTTTATTTTTTATAACATCATTAAAAGCACTGGCTACCAGAGGTCCATCTATAGGATCAACACTATGAATAATCGCGACGATCTCGTCTCTTAATAGTTGTTGCTCTGGATCAAAAAGCAGCGCAAATGAATTAGCTACTACAGTGTTTTCATCAGCAAAAAGTTTCTCTGCTCCACCTGATAATCTACTTTTTAAAGTTGGGCAATGCTTAAGCATCAAAAAAAACGCTGACATTGGGCCGACAAATTGTTCTACTGGTTTATCGTGTGATGTGAATTTCATAACTATTACTCCAAATTTACACGCAACAACACCAAACAATGTATGCAAAGAAACCCATCTTCACGTAGCATTATTTCTAAATAAGTACCCTCCCTTATGAGTAAACGTATCACTTTGACAACTAAATAGCAAGTTTTCTGACAGATTACTTTGCAAAAATGTCGGGAAAAATAGTGTAATTCAGCATATTTGTTGCACAAAGAAATAAATGTAACCACACGCATTTCTTTGTGTTTTATTCTTTTATGGTGCATAATTAATGCCATAATAGCTTTATTCTAGAATTGGTACCTAAAATGAAAATTTGTGATCTCCTCAAAAAAAATCTACCTGGCTACGAAATTATTAGTTTGATGGAATTTGGCGGGAGTAGTGAGGTCTATAAAATCGTAAATAAACATAATGGCGAATTGTTTGTGCTTAAAGTAGTAACCCATCAAAGAGTGGTAGCCAAAGAAGCTAGCAATGAAATTAAAGCTCTCGAAACTCTTGGCCTACTAGTGAAATCTTTTGAGATCGATATTGTTAATGAAAATGAAACTTTGAAAGCAGTTTGTATACTAATGAAGCTTTATCCTGGCATCAGATTAGATTTATATTTAGCAGAACATAAGTCGTATGATAGGCTAGAGCGTCTAGAATTAGCACTTAAATGTGCGCAGTTAGTACAAAATATTCATGAAAAGTCATTATTACATAATGATATAAGCCCAAGTAATTTTATATACGATAGTCTAACGAATAATCTCAATATTATTGATTTTGGCTGGTCAAGACAGGTGGATGGCGATTTCAGCAAAGGGTTGGAAATACACTATTGGGGCTGGCGCTGGTTTAATCCTCCTGAGTATCTACACTACAAAGGCATCCCTGGTGGAATTTTAACTATTAAACCAAATTCAGAGATATATATGTTGGGACACACCTTAAAATATCTACTCGGCCAAGCTGATCCAAGTAGATTTAAAGAACAACCTGATAGATTAGAATTTAAAGAACTTGAAGATCTAATAGAACAGATGACCATTGAATCTTCACCAGAGAAAAGAATTAATATTCACGAAGTTGTTACAAAACTTAATACGTTAATGGCGAGCGTACAACAGGCCAACAATCCGCCACCTGCGCGTTGCCTCATATAAAAAGGTAACTATGGAGCATAATTTGCCCTATAGCCAACGCTCACGCCAAGCCTGAAACATCAAAATACCCCATAGCTGGTACTGCCAATTACGATTACCGGATAAATGTTCCACCCATTTTTGCCGAATTAAGCCCGGCTCCAGAATTCCTTCTATTTCTAATTTATCTGCAGCAAGTAAATTTTCTGCCCACTCACGCAACGGCCCACGTAGCCACTGCCCAATTGGCACTCCAAATCCCATCTTTGGCCGCTCTATTAATGCTCTAGGCACATGCTGATACAACACTTGCCGCAGCAACCATTTACTCTCACCTGCGCGGATCTTCATCTGCAATGGCAAGCCCCAACAAAACTCGATTACTCGATGATCCAATAGCGGTACCCGTGCTTCTAAACTCACTGCCATACTCGCCCGATCCACTTTGGTCAAAATATCATCAGGCAAATAGGTAAGCATATCGAGCAGCTGCATAGTTGCAATCAAACTATTATTTTTATCTCCGCCCTGCGCCAGATGTGCAAAATGCTGCTCTAAATTCACCCAAGGGTAAGCAGCAACTTCTTTACTATTTTTTACCACTTGCGCAGGATTTTGCCATTGACTAACGATCCTTTTATAAAACTCCTCTGGTGTCGCTGCTTGCATAATCTCCGCCAATTTATGTACCTTATCACCAAACAAATTGGGGCGGATCTGTTGCGGCACTATGTGCGCCAATTTATCCCAAGTACTCGGTGCCAATCGCATTAAGCTTTTTGCACCCGCCGCCCGTAACCAATGCGGCAAATAGCGTAGCTTTTGCCAAATATTTTGCCCAAACAAATAGCGATTATAGCCAGCAAATAATTCATCACCACCATCTCCAGACAAACTGACCGTAACAAACCTACGCGCCAATCGAGATACCAAAAAAGTTGGGATCTGTGAAACATCGGCAAATGGTTCATCACACCAATTAGGGATTTCTGGAATAATACTTTGCGCTTCCTGCGACGATAGATATAAACAATGATGATCAGTACCTAAATGCTTGGCTACACGTTCCGCATAACTAGACTCATCAAAATCTGTTTCTTTAAAACCAATGGTAAAAGTTTTTATTGGTTTAGGACTTACTTTTTGCATCAACGCAACCACGAGCGAACTATCTACACCGCCAGATAAAAACGCACCCAATGGCACATCGGCAATCATGCGCCGCTGAACCGCGTCCTGCAGTAATTGTTCCAGCTGTTGCGTTAAATCGCCATCCGATAAATTATGTCTCTGTTGCTGTTTTTGCGCAATGTCCACCAAATTCCAAAAGCGTAACTCTTTTGGCTGCTGGCTAGCATCAATAGTTAAAATCGTGCCCGGCTGCAATTTATGCACTCCAGAGTATATAGAGTACGGCGCAGGCACATAATTAAAGCGCAGATATGCGGTCAAAGCATTGCTATCTAAGGTTGGTGACCACTTTGGATGTCCAGTAAAACTCTTCAACTGCGAACCAAAAAATAATACTCCTTGATTAAAACCCCAATACAATGGCTTGATGCCAACCCGATCGCGTACCAAAAACAAGCGCTGTTGCTGCTTATGCCAATAAGAAAAAGCAAACATGCCAATAAACCGCTGGCAAGCTTGTTCTACTCCCCAAGCTTCACAGGCCTCTAGAATAACTTCGGTATCAGAATGACCACGAAATTGGCAACCTTCCGCTAGCAAATCTTTTCTAATTTCATCGGCGTTATAGATTTCACCATTGTAAGCTATAACTGATCCACCAGAATGCGAAGTCATCGGCTGATGCCCCGCGGCAGTTAGATCAACTATCGCCAAGCGCGCATGCCCCATAGCCACGCCAGCAGTCTGTTCACACCAGGCTCCCCAAGAATCTGGGCCGCGGGTGTTAATTTGCGCTGTCATTACTTTAGCGGTAGTTAATAATTCTGCGTTGGTTTGATCTGCCTTAAAGTTCCAAAATCCGGTTATTCCACACATATCATTACTCCATACACAGATACTAATCATACTCTGGTTTGAGGTGTTAAAAATTTACTTTTTTAAGCGAGCCCGTTAATTGATACAGATTAAGATACCCTTGCACACACGTGTCTAATGCAAATAACTCTGCTACTCGCGCTTTACCTGCCAACCCAAAACTCTGTGCTTGCTGTGGATCCCGGATTAATTTTAGTATAGCTTGCCTTAATGCTACTGGATCTTTAGCAGGCACTACCCAACCAGTTTTTCCATCCACCACTGCTTCTTTATTACCACCAACATCCGTAACAACCATGGGTAAACCCGCAACCATGCCTTCTAAAATAGCGTTAGAAAAGCCTTCTTCATGTGAACACAGCAAGCCAATATCTGCCGCCGACAATAAATCTGCAACATCAGCTCGGCTACCTAGCCATAAAATATGATCCGCCAGCCCCAATTTTTCCGCTGCTGCTTGCAAAGATGCGCCAATTCCATCATCTCTACCTACACAGAATAAACACCACTTTTCTGGCAACTCATCTTTGATCCCACTTAAAGCTTGCAGCAAATCTAAATGCCCTTTGTAAGAAATTAAATTGGCAACCAGGATTAAAACTAAAGCATCAGCAGTTAAATTCAACCGTTCCCGCGTCTGCCTACGCGATTTCACCACCACAAATGGAGTTGTGTTCGCTGCATTATAAATTAATCGAACTTGATCCCGCCGAAACCCTTCAGCTAATAATTGATTTATTACTGCCTGACTATTTCCGGTCGCCATAGATACTTTTCTATGTAAAAATCTTTCCACCTTTGCCACCCAAGGCCTACGCTGATGATAGTTATTTAAAGAACGTCTACTCATAATTGTAGGCCCTTTAAAACGCACCAACATGGCACAAAACATGCCTAAGATATAAGGCTCTGGCAAGAAAAAATGTAATATTATCTGCTGCGATAATTTACGCAAATGTGCAGCTAACAATAATATTTGAAAAACGCGACGCAATGGTTGTTCTATGCAGCGCGGCAATTTCTGCGCAATCCGTGCATACCTAGATCCCAATATGTTTCTAACCACAATTCCATGTCGCTGCAATACCGCTTGCAGCGGTCCGCCACCTTGCAATACTAAGCAGGTAATATCCCAGCCATGGTTTATCAATTCCGGTAAAATCAACGCGAGGTGCTGTTCGGTTCCACCAACATCCAAAGTTTTGGTGATTACAACTATATTTTTAGGCTCATCCATGCGCAATTATCCGCAACATTTCTTGATTAACCAAATGTACATCGTACTTGGCTACCGCAATTTCTCTACTTTTCTGTCCCATTTTGGCTACCAACTCTGGCTGCGTTAACAAGCGCAACATTGCCTGCTCTAAAGCGGTGCTATCCGCCGCCGGCACTAATAATCCGTTTTCACCATCACGCACTGTCTCGCGACAACCAGGGACGTCGGTAGTAATTACCGCTCTACCCATGGCCATCGCTTCTAACACCGCGCGCGGTGTACCTTCGCGATAGGATGGCAACACAAAAACTGCACTCTTAGCTATGGCTGGCCGCACATCAGTTAAAAATCCTACATAGTTAATTATTTTAGCCGCATGCCATGCTAATACCTGCTCCTGCGTGATAGCTGTAGATTTATCATCGACACCACCAACCAAATAAAATATCGTCTCCGGATATTGTGCGTGAATTTTTTTAGCGGCAGTTATATATTCATAAATTCCCTTTTCTTTAATCAGCCTAGATACCATTAAAAAAGCTATCTTTTCTGGCAACTTAACTGGCGCAAATTCTGCTAAATTCACCCCGGAGCCATTTACTACTGAGCATTTTTTTTGATTTACTAAACCGTGATTACAAAATTCCGCGTAATCATCTGGATTTTGAAAAATAACATTGCTACTGCAAGCTAATGCAGCACGATAAAGTATTTTTTGTATTTGTCGCACAATTTTGGATCGCCAAGTATTCACTGCAAAAGCATAACCCAGCCCAGTAAGCATCGAGGTTATAGATTTAACTCCAGCCAATTTGGCCGCCAAGCTGCCATAAATCACCGCTTTCGGCGTATAACAAAACACTACGTCCGGTTTTAGGCGTCGATATATTTTCCATAAATCTACCAGCGTAGCAATATCTTTAATAATATTGGTCCCAGTGCGATCTAACGTATAGGATATAGTTTTCACATTAATCGCGGCTAAAGCTGCATTTACTTCTGCCGAAACTGCTGGCGCTAACGCATACACCTCGTTCTGCTGCGCTAAGGCAATTAGCAGCTCCTTGCGGAACGTTAAAAAAGAATCTGGATGACTAGCAACTACGGCATATACAGCCAAAATAACCCCCAAAAAGTTGATTGCTAGTCATACTACCCCATAATTTGTGTTTACACCACACTGTAATAACTCTTGTATCTCATTAACTATTCCTGTATAACGAGTTTTCACCAGGGGTGCTTAACATCCGGTTAAGCTGAGAAATACCCTATAACCTGATCTGGTTAATACCAGCGGAGGGAGAGTGTAATGATGACCGATCAAGCATTTAACTACATATCCGTTTTATCCTGGCTAGACTGGCTAATTTTTGCCACGTCCATTGCTCTCACCATCGCTGCAGTATGCTATGGACACAGGGTACAACAACGCCTTATTCGTGCGGCAGCTAAACCCACCACGGCAGCAACCAACCATAGCATCACCAACCATAGCATCATAGAATACCTAATCATGGGCCGCCAACTAACCCTGCCCCTGTTTATCGCCACCTTAACTGCGACTTGGTACGGCGGAATTTTGGGCGTAACCCAAATTGCCTTTGAACATGGAATTTATAATTTAATCACGCAAGGAATATTCTGGTATATATCATATCTACTTTTTGCATTGTATTTAGTAAAAAAAATCCGGCGCTATAACGCATTTTCTTTACCAGAGATGATCAAAAAAATATTTGGTCCACGCTCGGCAGCACTTAGCATCATTTTAATTTTCTTTAAATCATTACCTATTGGCTATGCCATTGGTTTAGGCATTCTAATTCAATTATTTTTCAATATAACCCTACCATGCGCCATTATAATTGGTGTTAGCTTTGTAGTCGTGTATTCATTTTTTGGCGGCTTAAGATCAGTGATCTATTCAGATCTAGTACAACTCGGTTTTATGCTGTTTGGCCTAATAAGTGTCGTCGGTTTTTCTATGTATTCTTTCGGTGGAATAAAATTTTTAACTACTGCACTACCTGCTACCCATTTTTCTTTCACCGGCAATCACAATTTAAATACTACTCTCGTGTGGATCTTTATTGCTTGCGCCACTACATTTATCAATCCTACGTTTTACCACCGCTGCTTTGCCGCTAAAAGCGATAAAGTCGCCATCTATGGCATTCTCGGCGCAACAGCCTTCTGGGTGATTATTGATCTCTGCACTACCTTAGGTGGCATGTATGCCAAAGCGGTAATTCCTAATGCTGATCCAACTAACGGTTACTTAATTTATAGTTTGCAGTTATTACCCAATGGCTGGAAAGGTTTATTCCTCGCCAGTTTATTAGCCACAGTTTTGTCGACGTTGGATTCATTTCTACTTTTAGCCTCTAGTATTTTATTTTACGATTTTCCAATTTTTGATCGATTCATGATTTTTAAGCGCCATAAACTAAGCCTACATACCAAACATAATTTATCATTGATCCTTGTTGGTATTATAACAACCGTACTTGCCATTCACTTCAACGGCAAAATCGAAAGCGTACTCTTAACTTTTAAAGGCTTTTTTGCTGCCTGCCTGTTGTTTCCACTCTTGATTGGTTATTTTTTTCCCGGAATTATTAGTGACCTACAATTCGTTTATGCCTGCTTAACTGGCTGTTTTTGCTTTGGCATATACACTGTTTTACTGCCTATTTTGCTGCCGCAACTAAATCTATGCCTAGATCCATTTTATATTGGCAATTTAGCTACACTTGCGGCCATAGGCTATTTTATAAGCAAAACCCTGTATAGATATACACCGATTGAATTCATTAGTTCTAAACCTGCATCTGTAGTAAACTTATAGTGATAGAGATTTGAATCTAATAATTTAACTGCATGGTGTAAACGTGTTCCAATTTGCAGATTTACGCGAACAATTAGCGTCATATTTGACCCAAGAGCAAGTCGAGTGCATCACTCGCGCTTATGCTGTGGCAGCCAAAGCCCATGAAAGCCAAACCCGCTCTAGTGGTGAACCATACATCACCCACCCCATAGAGGTTTCGCGCATTTTAGCTAATATGCATATGGATTACCAAAGCATTATGGCCGCGATATTGCATGATGTTATTGAAGATACTAGCGTAAGCAAAGAAGAAATTGCTGAAGAATTTGGCGATGTAGTCGCAGATTTAGTTGATGGAGTAAGCAAGTTAGCCCAAATCAAATTTGAAAGTCGTGCCGAAGCTCAAGCTGAAAATTTACGTAAAATGATGCTTGCTATGGCCAAAGACATCCGGGTAATTTTAGTAAAATTAGCCGATCGTTTACATAATATGCGCACCATGAAAGTTTTATCTAGGGATAAACAACGCCGGATCGCCCTAGAAACTTTAGAAATTTACGCCCCAATTGCCAACCGTTTAGGCATGAATACTTTTCGTATTGAATTTGAAGACTTAGGCTTTGCTAATTTATACCCAGTACGTTACCGCGTATTAAAAGAAGCTGTCAAAAAAGCTCGTGGCAACCGTAAAGAACTAGTTAACTCTTTACGTACGGCACTACAACATCGGTTTAGTCAAGAAAATGTCACTCCTATAGACATAATTGGCCGCGAAAAACATCTGTATAGCTTGTACAAAAAAATGCGCGCTAAAGATTTATCTCTATCCGAAATTATGGATGTCTACGCCTTAAGAGTTATTGTTGATTCCGTAGATTCTTGTTATCGTGCTCTAGGCATAGTCCACAGCTTATATAAGCCAGTTCATGGACGCGTGAAAGATTATATCGCCGTTCCTAAAGCTAATGGTTATCAATCACTACATACTACCGTTTTAGGGCCACATGCAGTGCCGATAGAAGTGCAGATCCGCACAGTAGAAATGGATCATATGGCTGAAAATGGCATTGCGGCTCATTGGTTATATA
>Ga0207131_1175_pt1 | contig 11579 bp, 7 predicted proteins | sample Alteio_BWMinHeat_13_FD_153557 | JGI IMG/M metagenome (GOLD analysis project Ga0207131, IMG submission 153557) | Enriched cells from forest soil in Barre Woods Harvard Forest LTER site, Petersham, Massachusetts, United States -... | ecosystem: Environmental > Terrestrial > Soil > Temperate forest >...
GAAACATCGATGAAATAAGGCTTGCCGTGTACGCCGATAGCGGTGACCACGGTGTTGTGTTCGGCGTCAATCACGCTGATGTTGTTGGAGCCGGTATTGACGACGTAAATCTCGTTCTTTCTGCTGTTCGCGGCAAGGCCAGTGGGTTCACTGTCAACTTTGATTGTCTTCAACAAGCCGAACGTCCGTAGATCAATGACGCTAACCGTGTTGCTCTTGCCGTTGGTGACATAAGCGTATTCGCGATAGGCGGGGCCGTAGTCGGTAAGCTCGCGTTCGTGGAAATACCACCAGGCCAGGCCGGCCAGGATGGGGAGAAGTACAACGATGAGGAGGAGCTTTCTCAAGGCGATTTCAGATGACAGAATCAGTGTTGCGAGAAGCTATCGCATAAAAGATCTCGGGAAGAGTAAGGTTTCAGATGTGCCGCTTTACGGCGGAAAAAGAACCTCAGGAGCTGACACACGACATCCATGGAAACATCTGCCCGGTCTATTTCCCGCTCATGCTCGCATCCTAAAAGTTAACTGCGCGATCTGAACCTGGGGTCTCGACTCCCGCCAAGCCAGTGGTGGCATTCAATCCCGCCACCGACACCTTCCTGCCCACCACCGGCGCAATCTGCCGAATTTGTGACATCAACTCGTCAAACTGGTCGGGATAGAGCGACTGCATCCCATCGGAGAGCGCCTGGTCGGGGCGATGATGGACTTCGATGATCAAGCCGTCTGCACCCACGGCGACTGCCGCTCGCGACAGTGGTGTGACCTTGTTGCGTTTGCCGGTGCCCTGGCTGGGATCCACGATGATGGGCAAGTGGCTTAGGCGCTGCACTGCTGGGATCACGCTAAGGTCGAGTGTGTTGCGGGTATGGTCGGCGAACGTACGAATGCCGCGCTCGCATAGAATTACGTTGTAGTTGCCCTCACTCATCACGTACTCGGCAGCCATGAGGAATTCTTCCAGCGTGGCCGACATGCCGCGCTTCACCATCACCGGTCGTTTAGACCGGCCCGCGCGGCGCAGCAGGGAATAGTTCTGCATATTCCGCGCGCCAACCTGAATGATATCGGCGTACTGCTCCACCAGTTCGAGCGATTCGTTGTCAATAGCCTCGGTGATTGTCCGGAGTCCGAAATTCTCACGAACCTCGGCCATGATACGAAGGCCTTCTTCGCCCAAGCCCTGGAATGAATACGGAGAAGTGCGTGGCTTATACGCTCCTCCGCGAAAGAATTGCGCTCCGGCACGGCTTACACGCTCAGCAATGGCAAAGGCCTGATCGCGACTTTCAATGGCGCAGGGGCCGGCCATGATGGCCAAAGTGGGGCCGCCAATGGTCGCGTCGCTGCCGGGGAAGCGGATTACCGAATTTTCTGCCTTAATGTCGCGGCTGACCAGTTTGTAAGGTTTGGTGACACGGATGACTTCCTGGACGCCGGCAATCTCTTCGAGCGAGCCGGGATCGATCTCGCCTTTATTGCCGGTAATGCCGATGGCGGTGCGCTCGGCGCCGGGAATAGCGTGGGCGCGGTAACCCAGCGCTTCAATTTTCTGGCAGACGCCGCGCACCTGCTCTTCGGTCGCGTGCGCCTGCATTACGACTAACATGAGCCCACCTCAGAATGTTCAAGTCTATCGTCTGACGCGCCGTTACGGCAAACTCGCAGTTCGCAAATATTTCTCCGATCCATGATTGCGCAAGTATGAGGTGTAGATTGTCTCTACGAGCCGGAACAGCATCTTAAGGTGTTCATGAATAACGGGACTCTTCGATGTACTTACTGCCTTCTTGTGGCGCTCCCCGCTCTCTTCAGCGTGGTAACAGCAACATCTTTACCTTACGAAAACGAGGTTTCAGAAAAGAATACTGTGCAGGTCGAGATGAAGAACGTGATGTATCACTACACGCCCTTGGTCAGCGTGCATATCGTCAGCCTTCAGGGGCATCTTACTCCGACAAAAGCAGGTGAGATCGTTATTTTTGACGACAAGAATTCTTTTACTCTCGCCTTGTCGTCTGCCGAAATCGGAATCACGTGTAAGTCGCTAGCCCAAGTGTTGAACCAAAATGTTTTTTCTACAGAGAACACCCCGCTTAAAAACATCAGCATTGAAACTAAGGCCGATCAGTTAGTAATAAAGGGAAAACTACACCAGAAAGGAGATATTCCCTTCGAGGTCACGGGAATACTTTCCGCTGGGAACGATGGCCGAATCAGGCTGCACGCTGATCATATAAAGGCAGCCCATTTGCCCATGAAGGGATTATTGGATCTTCTGGGGTTGGACCTGTCACGCCTTATCAATACGCAGAAAGTGGCCGGAGTGACAGTTGAGAAAGATGATGTGATCCTCGACCCTGAGCAAATTCTTCCGCCGCCGCACATTAAGGGAAGAGTCACCTCGGTCCGTATTCAAGGACAGGAAGTAGTGCAGGTGTTCGGCACTCCGCAGCCAGTCGGCTTTGCCGCAAAGCAATCCGGCAATTACATGGCCTATCGGAACAATGAGCTGCAGTTCGGGAAGCTCACCATGCATGCTGCCGACCTGATCATGATTGATATGAATCCACGAGATCCCTTCGATTTTTATCTTGACCGTTATAAAGATCAGTTGGTTGCCGGTTATACCAAGATCACGCCTGAATTTGGTCTTAGAGTGTACACGCGCGACTATAACAAGTTACCGCGTTCGAAAGATGAGACTACGCCGCACAAGCGCAGAAGAGCCGCAAGCATAGCTGAATAATCTTTGTCCGGCGCCGTCACTGCCAACGCTTGTGCATGAGGCTTTTGCGGAGCAGAAGGTACTCATTGACCGGCTGGTCGTCTGACAGCGCGGGGGCGCGTGGGGCTTCGGCGATCACCTGGTCAGGAGAAAGTTCATTGCTGAGAATCTCGGCAAATTCACGTTCCACGCTTGGCTGGTCGTTCCACTCCATGAAGTCCTTCACCGCTGCAGGCGGTAACTTCTCCGCCAGTTCGCTGGCGGTAAGGCGGAGCAGAGGCCGGTTACTGGCAAGGAAATGAAAGCCCCATTCCCTCACCGAGGATAGCCTGACGGTATGGAACACGCGAACATAAGGAAAGGATTCGACCAGGGCGCGAGTCACGGAAGCGTGGACGACGGCATCGCCACCGGGCAACCACTGCTGCAGGATGCCATCGGGCCGCAACCGTTGTTTGACAGTCCGATAAAACTCTTTCGAATAGAGCAAGCTGGAACCCGCCGACTGGATGGGTGGAGGTGGATCGATGGTGATGACATCGTATTGATCCGAAGTGCGCTCCAGATAGCGGCGGCCATCGTCTATCACAACGTGTGACAAGGGGGACCGCAGGATCTCGGGACCATCGGAATGGAAATATCCGAACATACGAGGAACGCTTGGCACCAACTCGACCGCCGTAGATGGAACGCCCCACGAAATCAGAGAGAGGTAGGTGGTTCCCATGCCGAAACAGATGACCAAAGTCTTTTGCGGAGGGTGATCGAGAAAGGCCAACGGCAGATGAGCCATGATCTTGGTGACCATTAACAATCGACTCATTCCCACGCCATTGACAAACAGCTGTTTGCCCTTGCCGTCGTCGGCTGCAATAACGGTTGCGGTATTGTCACGAAGAACCACAGGGTTGGCAAAGTGGGACTGATAGTCTCTGCTGAAGACCAACAGACATATCGCCAACGCTGCTACGCCATAGCGAACCTTACCCAACCTGGCCGCACGAGGTTCCACTGTCTTCAGATCCGATGCCCATTCCGGATTCAGGCCGAGGATCAGCCACGGCAGTGAAAGAATGAATAGTACCCAACGCTCGCTGGTCAAAGGCAGCAGCAGAAATCCTGCGAGCAGCGGCCCCACAATACAACCCAATACGTTGACTGCATATGCGCTCCCAGCCTTGCCGGGATCGCCTGACGAGCACCGATCCACCAACATTGGAGTCACGAACCCCAGGGCAGCTGAAAACGGCGCTATCCCGAAGAGCAAGCGCAGCGCTTTAGGGATATTGAAGTGTGGATCGGCCGTAAGCAGTGGAAGGAGGGCAAAGAGTCCGAGGAATATCCAGACCAGTCTGCCATCGTCCTGCTTGATGCGGCGGCGGTAAATTCGGGAACCAGCAAACGTGGATGCCAAGTAAAGTCCCAGGATGGACGCAAACGCATAAACTGCCGTTCCCATATATGGAGTGAATTGTCGGATCCAAACTACTTCCATTCCCATGCTCGTCAGCCCGGTGGCGAACAGCAACGCAACTAATCTTCGGTTTTTCGGAGACGGTACAACTTTGATCGAAACCGTCGGAACTTCGCGCGGCGAAGGTCCTAGCTCGGGTAATCGCAAGCTCAGGACCAAAGCACATACGGCCAACATGCAATTCAATATCGCGCCGACCCTCAACGTCCCGTGGAAACCGTAGAGCTCGATCAGGAGCAGCGGAAGAGTCGCGCCCAGCACCGCACCCAAAACATTCGCAAGGTAGAGATAACTGAAAGATCGGTGGGACTCCTGCGGAAAACGGTTTCGGATGGCCAACATGGCCAGGGGAATGGTTGCTCCCATACATGCACACCAGGGAACAAGGGTTGCTCCAATGCAGACGCCGGATGCGAGATAGTAAGCCCACGAAGATGACGTACCCACACGCTCCAGCACATGCCGGCCCCACAACAATTGCAGCGGCACCAAGAGGGCGGAGATCCCGATCAGCAGTTCGGTGAGCGCATACAGCCGCAGCGCCGGTATCCGTCGAGTTTCATAGGTCCGCAGCAAATAGCCACTCCCCCATGATCCCAGCCCCAGGCCTGCCATGAACATCGAAAGCACAATGGAGACCAGCGCGCTGGTGACCCCGAACTGGGCCATGGACAGCCTGAGCCAGACTATTTCGTACAGGATGCTGCAGAATCCTGAAACTAGAAACAGGCCAAAATACCAACCCATGAAGACATTCCTCTCCTACACAACTTGAAAAGCAGAATTGCGCAGTGTACAGCCTGAGGAAGTCGATCTGCAGGGAAATCTCGTAAACTGGGGGGAAGCATTTTCTTCTTCGTTGTAAAATCTAAGGTTTATCCGTTACTTGATCGTCCCATCTATGGCGCAGGAAGAAAAAAACACTGTGGTCCGCGAAGATCGCTACGACGCCCAGCGCATCGAATCCAAGTGGTTCGCGCGCTGGCAGGAGGATCCGTCCCTCTATGCGGCCGAGCCCAATTCCACGAAGGCAAAGTATTACGTCCTGGAAATGTTGCCGTATCCTTCCGGCGCGCTTCATATGGGACACGTGCGTAACTACGCGATTGGCGACGCGCTCGCCCGCTACATGTGGATGAACAACTACAACGTGCTGCATCCCATGGGCTGGGATTCTTTTGGTCTTCCAGCCGAGAACGCGGCAATTTCGAATAACACTCCGCCCCGGGAGTGGACGCTTCGCAACATCGCCAATATGAAAGCCCAGATGAAGCGCCTGGGTTTTGCCTACGATTGGTCGCGGGAAGTCACCACCTGTTTGCCGGAGTTCTATCGCTGGAACCAATGGTTCTTCTTAAAGCTGCATGAAAAAGGGCTGGCCTATCGCAAGAAAAGCCGGGTGAACTGGTGTTCGAAGTGCGCGACTGTGCTTGCCAACGAGCAAGTGGTTAACGGTTGCTGCTGGCGACACGAAGACACCTTGGTAGAGCAGCATGAGCTTGAACAGTGGTTCCTGCGAATCACGAAGTATGCGGAGGAATTGCTCCGCGATCTCGACAAACTCGAGAACTGGCCGGAAAAAGTCCGTACCATGCAGCGCAACTGGATCGGCCGCAGCCAGGGCACGCTGGTCGATTTCAAGGTTGAAGGCGCGTCCGATTCCGCCATTACCGTATTCACGACGCGCGTGGATACGATTTACGGGGCGACGTCAGTGCAACTCGCTCCACAGCACCGCATGGTTGGCCGTCTGACCAAGAACAATGATCCGCTGCGCGAACAGGTTGAGCAGTTAATTGCCGAACAACGCAAAGCTAAAGAAGTCGGCGACATTGGGGCGATTGAAAAGCACGGAGTCAATACTCACCACTTTGCCACAAATCCTTACAATGGCGAACGAGTGCCGATCTGGGTGGCGAACTACATCCTCATGGATTACGGTACTGGCGCAATCATGAGCGTACCGGCGCATGATGAGAGGGATTACGAGTTTGCGCGGAAATACAATCTTCCGGTCCGGATTGTGGTTGTTCCTCAATCGGGTGACCCGGAAGAAACCAGTGTCGAACCGGCTCTTCCGTTCACTACGTTTGACGGCATTTTGATCAACTCGGGACCGTTTAATGGCCTGAATTGCACGGAAGCAATCCGCAAGATGTCCGCTCACGCGGAGAAAAGTGGTTTTGGCAAGGCCACCGTTACTTTTCGGTTGAAGGATTGGGGCATTTCCCGGCAGAGGTACTGGGGCACGCCGATTCCGATGCTCTACTGCGAGAAGGATGGAATCGTGCCGGTGCCAGAAAAGGACTTGCCGGTCATTCTCCCGGAAAACGTGGACATTACTTTGTCGGGTGGTTCGCCCTTGGGCCGAGTCCCCGAGTTCGTGAATGCCACTTGTCCGAAATGTGGCGGCCCCGCCCGGCGCGAGACCGATACCATGGACACATTTGTGGATTCGTCCTGGTATTTCTATCGTTATACGGACGCGCGCAACGACCATGCACCTTTTGACCCAACCACCGCGGCTTACTGGTTCCCGATTGATCAGTACATTGGCGGAGTTGAGCACGCCATTCTGCACTTGATCTACTCGCGCTTTTGGACCAAGTTCATGCGCGACATGGGATTGGTGAAAAACGATGAACCGGTACAACGCCTGTTTACCCAGGGCATGATCATCAAGGGTGGAGCAAAGATGTCTAAGAGCCTCGGGAATGTCGTGTCGCCGGATGACATGGTGGCGCGCTACGGAGCCGACAGCACACGGATGTACACACTTTTCGCGACGGCGCCGGACCGAGAATTGGCATGGCAGGATGAAGGGGTCGAAGGTGTTCGCCGCTTTCTCTCTCGCGTGAGTGCTTTTGTCAGTCAAGCGCCGGTCATTGCTGGTTCTTACCAGCAGGATTATTCTGCCACGGATCTGACGCCGGCTGCGAGAAAGGTCTTGCGCAAACTGCATCAGACGATCCGCCGAATCACGGAAGATTTTAAAGGGCGCTGGCATTTCAATACTTCAGTCGCCGGCCTAATGGAGCTTTTGAAGGAGTGCAACAGCGTTCCGGAGATTTTTGCGCCGCATGACGAAGCTGTCCGCCCCCGGGCTTTCGTTGCGGATGTGCAGAGGAAGTTTGTGCTCCTGCTGGCACCTTTCGCTCCTCATCTTGCTCATGAGCTATGGGAGATGCTGGGCGAAAAGGGAAGTCTGCTCCGGGCTCCCTGGCCGAAGTATGATCCGGCTCTGGCGAAGGAAGAAGAGATTGAAATCCCGGTCCAGATCAATGGCAAGTTGCGCGGATTGATTGTTGTGCCGGTGGACTCGTCGGAGGAACTGATTCGTGAGCGTGCGTTGTCGGACGACAAGATCAACTCCGCAATTGCTGGCAAGCAGTTGGTGAAGGTGATTGTGGTGCCGGGCAGATTGGCCAATATCGTGGTGCGCTGAAAGCTACCAGGGATTGGTCGCGGCCTTGGCCTGCGCCATTGGAATTCTCATACGGGGTGAATCGCGGAGGGCTTTTTTGATCAGCGCAACTAGCTCGACTTCTCCGACTACTCCCTGGGCCAGTTTCGACTTCTCAAAGTATCCGACGGCGCCCGCTTCTTTGGCTTTGGCTTGATCGGTTGGAGAGAGCTGGCTGAGCACGATGACCGGAATCGACACGGTTGCTGTATTTCGTTTCAGAGCCTGCAACACCTCGAAGCCGCTGAGCTTGGGCAATAACATGTCGAGCAGAACCAGATCTGGATTGGCTTCCCCGGCAAGGCGGATGGCATCTTCGCCGTCGGCAGCCAGGAGCACCAGATAACCTGCCCGAGTGAGGATTTCCTCATTGGTGAGCTTCTGGATTTGACTGTCTTCGACCAAGAGGATTGTGGGTTTCATTGTCGCCTTCTGGAAACGATGGCTGTGATGCCAGTTGTGAGCGGCCTAAGGTTGTTTATCGGCAGGATGGTGTCGGTCTTGAAAGGATTGTGGTTACTTGCGGGCATGGGGTGCAGCCCGCCAGCGACGCACTGAGGTATCCTAAGCAGGATGAACCGCTCACCCACGCTGGAGGGTTTTCGCGCATTGTTACGCCGACCTTCCTTTGGGTTGGCCGAGATGGCCTGGCGGTGGAGCTTTGGCGCGGCTGCGGGCCTGCTGCTGGGGTTCGCTGGTTTTGAGTATCTGGACACGTTGCCGGTGGGACGATCGGACATGCTCCTGCTGCGGACTGCCCAGCCCACGTTAGTCGCTCGCGCGTTCAATCATATTTTTAGAGGCAGTTCGTTTCGTTTGATAGCGGCTGGCGTTGTGCTTGCGCTGGCGCTGGGAATTGCCTGGGTGATCGTCGCCTCTTTGGCTCGCGCCGCGACGATCAAAGGCTTAATGGCATATTTTCATGATCTCGAACCGAATGCGGTAACCCGGGGGCAGGGTGAGACACGAAACATCGGCGCTCTATTTGGACTGAACTTCCTTCGACTAGGCGTGGCCATCGCCGCAGGCTTGGGATTCCTCGGGGCCATGGTTCTGGGCGCGGCGGTTTCGCGACCCGACGATCCTGCTCCCGGAAGCGCGCTACTCATCATGCTGACCGTAGTCATGCTGGTGTGTTGGGTGTGGTGTACGCTCAACTGGGTTCTGTCGCTGGCAGCGATCTTTGTGGTCACTCGTGGGAAGGACACATTTGGCGCGATCGGGGGCGCAGTGGATTTGTGCCAGGCGCGCGCCGGATCGGTGTTCGCCGCCGGAACTTGGTTTGGGCTGGCACACCTCACGGCATTCGCGGTCGCCAGTTCAATTGTTGCGTTTCCGCTGGGATTTGCGGGCGTGCTTCCTGCAGGTGTTGTGTTGGGGGGCGTGTTGCTGGTCTCTGCACTTTATTTCGCAGTGGCGGACTTTTTGTATGCGGGGCGGCTGGCGGCCTATGTGGCAATTCTCGAGCTGCCCTACGATCCTGCAGCGGCCAAGATTGTGCCACCCGCGCTGCCTCGACCTCAGGCCCCGGCTGGCGTGGATCGGGATGAATTGATTCTCAGCGATGTACCGCTGGTGTGGAAGCCGGCGCCCGAATCTGGCTCATAGTTTTTTCACCGCGAGTCGCTTTACACTTCCTTGCAGATTTGAGACACTCGTCCGTGGAAACCCAATCTATCGTGGTCCTCGACTTTGGGGCGCAATATTCCCAGCTGATTGCGCGCCGCATCCGTGAACAAAATGTTTTTTCGGTAGTGCTGCCTTGTACGGCCAGCCTGGAGGAAATCCGCAGCTACTCCCCGGTGGGCATTATTCTGTCCGGCGGTCCCTGCTCGGTTTACGATCAGGACGCTCCCACCACCGACCGACGTGTCTTCGAGATGGGTTTGCCGGTACTCGGCATCTGTTATGGTTTGCAGCTGATGGCGCATGTGCTGGGCGGAAAAGTGAAGGCTGCAGAGAAGCGTGAGTACGGTCATGCCAACGTCGAGATCAAGAGCGAGTCGCGGCTGTTTGGTGGACTTCCGAAAACACTGAATGTATGGATGTCACATGGAGATGAGGCGGTCGAGTTGCCTTCTGGTTTCCGCCTAACTGCGAGTTCGCCCAACGCTGTCGCCGCGATTGAAAATCCTGAGAGAAAGATGTGGGCGGTGCAGTTTCATCCCGAGGTGCGGCACACACAGTCGGGAACGGATATTCTTCGGAACTTCGCGCTGAACATCTGCGGAGCAAAGCCGACCTGGACGGCGCAGCATTTTATTGACGCGACTGTTGCCAATGTACGGCAGACCGTGGGCACGGGGCGCGCACTTTGCGCGCTCTCCGGCGGAGTGGATTCTGCGGTGGCGGCAACATTGGTGGATCGCGCTTTGCGGGAGGGGAAGGGGCCTTCGCGCTTAACGTCGGTGTTTGTGAACAACGGCGTGTTGCGCAAGAACGAATTCGAGAAAGTGCAGCAGAGCCTGCGGGAGAAGCTGGGTCTGCACGTAATCGCAGTAGACGCGACCGAGCGTTTTTTGAGCAAGCTGGCCGGCGTGACCGATCCGGAAAAGAAACGCAAAATCATCGGCAACGAATTCATTGTCGTGTTTGATGAGCAGGCCCATTGCATCGAAAAAGAAGAAGGCAAAGTCGAATGGTTGGTGCAGGGCACGCTCTATCCTGACGTGATCGAGTCGCGGTCTGTGCGTGGACCGTCGCAGGTCATCAAATCGCACCACAACGTTGGCGGACTGCCGGAGAAAATGAAGCTCAAGCTGATTGAGCCGCTGAAAGAATTATTTAAAGATGAAGTCCGCAAGATTGGCCGCGATCTGGGTATGCCGGAAGAGATCCTCCAGCGTCAGCCGTTTCCGGGGCCCGGTTTGGCTGTGCGTGTTCTGGGCGAAGTCACGCCCGAGCGTCTGGCAATCCTGCGCGAGTGCGATGACATTGTGGTGGGCGAAATCAAGAGAGCTGGTCTGTACACAAAGATCTGGCAGTCTTTCGCTGTGTTGCTACCCGTCATGTCTGTGGGCGTGATGGGAGACATGCGAACTTACGCCAATACTTGTGCCGTCCGGGCAGTGCATTCCGATGATGGCATGACGGCTGATTGGGCACCGCTGCCGCATGAGGTGTTGAAGACCATCTCTAGTCGCATCGTGAATGAAGTGAAAGGCGTGAATAGGGTGGTTTATGACATTACGTCGAAGCCGCCGGGGACGATTGAGTGGGAATGAAGCTTTCAGCTATTAGCTATTTGCTTTCAGCAAGAACCCAGGGACCTGGGACGGATGCGACTTGTGCGGATCCGCCCTGTTTTCTGACACGAGCCTTGCGGTCTTCGGGCGGGGACGCCCGTCCTCTATTAATTAATTCTTCGCGAAACCTACCCTTTCTGATCCAGAATCTTGCGTGAGATTGCCGTGACCAGCTTGCGCGGGCTTACTCGCAAGGATTCCATCAGCAATCGGTTGCGAAGTCCTGAGATGACCAGGGTCTTTCCTGCCATTAACCCGCGATAGCCATCGCGGGCTACGGTCTTTGCATCCATGGGAGGAAGCGCTTTGAAGAGTGCAGTATTTTCTGTGCCTGCGCGTCCCTGGAAGCCGGTGTCGGTCGGGCCGGGACATAGACAGGTTACGGTGACGCCCGTCCCTGACAGTTCATTGGCCAACGCCTCTGAGAATGAGAGCACATAAGCCTTGCTGGCGTAATACACAGCCATCAGCGGACCGGGCTGAAAACCGGCGGTGGACGCCACATTCATGATCCTGCACGCGCCGCGTTCGAGCATCGGGGGCAGAAAAAGCCGGGTCATGTGGGTGAGCGCACTAATGTTGAGCTGAATCTGGCCCAGGCTTTCTTCCAGCGAGATCTTCGAGAATTTACCCAGGATCCCATAGGCAGCGTTGTTCACCAGGACAT
>Ga0207131_1177_pt1 | contig 11532 bp, 11 predicted proteins | sample Alteio_BWMinHeat_13_FD_153557 | JGI IMG/M metagenome (GOLD analysis project Ga0207131, IMG submission 153557) | Enriched cells from forest soil in Barre Woods Harvard Forest LTER site, Petersham, Massachusetts, United States -... | ecosystem: Environmental > Terrestrial > Soil > Temperate forest >...
TTATCGCCAACGGGACGGCCCGCATCCGTGGTCATAATCTTCTTTTTCTCTTCCGGCATGGTTCCTCCTCAGTTCCATCGCAGTGGCTGCGCAAAACGAATCCGCTGCAATCGCACCTGCAATGTTGGAGGGCCGAGAGCTATACATCCAATATATAGTTCGGATACGATGGATAGGAATAGCCTATGGAGCTGCATCAACTTCGCTACTTCTGCGCCGTCGCCGAAACCGGCAGTTTCAGCCGCGCCGCCGAACAATCTCACGTCTCTCAGCCTTCTCTCTCCCAGCAGATCATGAAACTGGAAGATGAGCTCGGCGCACGCCTCTTCGACCGGCTTGGCCGCTCCGTGCGGCTCACCGAGGTGGGCAAGACATTTCTGCCCCGCGCTCGCTCCGTTCTCCGCGAGCTCGAAGCCGCCCGAGGCGACGTCGTCGAGCGCAAGGATTCCATCGGCGGCCGCGTTAGCGTCGGCGTAATCCCCACCGTCGCTCCGTATTTCCTTCCCTCACGGCTCACTTCTTTCTCCCGCAAATATCCGCAGGCCGAGCTGACAATCGTTGAAGAAATCACGTCCGTCCTGCTTGACCGTCTTCGTGCCAGCGCGATTGACGTCGCAATCCTCGCACTTCCCATCCGCGGCCACGAATTCGAAACCGCTCCGTTGCTCACCGAGCGACTCTTTGCCGCGCTTCCCAAGAAACACAAACTCACTTCTCGTCCGTCCCTGTCCCTGAAGGATCTTCGCACTGAGTCCTTCTTGCTTTTGCGTGATGGCCACTGCTTTCGCGATACTGCCGTCGCCGCGTGCGACCGCGCGCGTCTCCACCCGCGGATCGTTTTCGAAAGCGGCCAATTCAGCAGCCTCCTTAGCATGGTCGGCACCGGCATGGGCGTTTCCATTGTTCCCGAGATGGCTATCGAGCGGAAATCTCCATGCCGCTATATCCGGATCGCGGATGAGCAGGCCGTTCGCACGATCGGAGTCGTTGTGCTCCGCGGCCGCTCGCTCACCCGCACTCACAGTGCCTTTCTCTCTCACCTCCGGGCGGCATCTTCGCGCGATTCCGCCTAGGGGAGTGGAATCTCTCGAAGCATCATCAAGTTGCCGCCGGAGAGATGGACGCGGTCATTCCGCTAAGGTAAAATCTATTGCTTGTTCACCCCGGTGGGGCCGTGGCGCAGTTGGGAGCGCGCCTCGATGGCATCGAGGAGGTCGTGGGTTCGAATCCCATCGGCTCCACCAAATACTTGCGGCATGGGATATTACGTTTACATCCTGCAGAGTACGGCGACGAGGCGTTATTACATCGGCCAATCTCAAGACGTGGAAACACGCCTGCTTTATCACAACGCTAATTACTCAAAATCGTCGAAGAATCGTGGCCCGTGGAATCTCCTTTACCACGAACACTACGCAACCCGCAGCGAGGCCATGCGCCGGGAACGTCAGATCAAGTCATGGAGAGATCGAGCGATGATTGAACGTCTGGTGAGCGCGTCCCGGTGACCACCGGGAAGGTCGTGGGTTCGAATCCCATCGGCTCCACCAATAATCCAAAATTCCTTAGGGATTCTTCTCACTACATCAGCGCCAGCCGCGACTCGCTTAAATCCAGCTCGCGTTCCACTTTTCGCAGGACTTCATCATTGATCCGGCCTTCGTTGCGCAACTTTACCGCCGTCCGTCGCTCCACGCGCACTAGCTCGCGCCCCAGTCCCACGTAGCGCGCATAGACGGCAGGGTTCGCCCCGATTCCTTCTTCATCGGTCCCCCTCAGTTTCGCAAGGCGATGTCTGTAACGCTCGCTGAAATCCTTGTAAACACCCTCAAACTCGTCCCCATCCTTTTTCCGCGCTTCCTCGAGGTGCGCCAGCGCCGCTTCGACCATTGCTTTTCGTGCACCATCCTCCTCGGTCTCGTGGCTCCTTGCGCCTGCAAGTCCCAGCGCGCGAATAAGTGGCGGCAGAGTCAGCCCCTGCAACACCAACGTTACCAGGATCACGCTAAACGTCAGAAACACGATCAAGTTGCGTTGCGGAAATGGGCTGCCGTCCTCCAGCAAGTCCGGAAGCGAAATCGCTGCTGCCAGTGCCACCACGCCGCGCATTCCCGTCCAGCCCACCACAAAGATCTGCCGTTTCGACGGCAGCGGTACTTGCTGATGCAGCACCCGCGTTCGTATCGCGTTGGCGATGTATGCCCCGGGGAACATCCACATCATCCGCAGGACAATCACGATCGCACTGAAAAGCGCGCCGTACAGCAAGAGTTGCTGGAGGCTATAGTCGTGAATCCCCGCAAGCACGAAGTGCAGCTGTAGCCCGATTAGCACAAAAACCAGACCGTTCAGCACAAACGTCAAGGAATCCCACACCGCCCACGCCTGAATTCGCACGTTCGCCGAGAAGAGGTTGGAGCTCTTGTGGCTCAAGTACAGCCCGCATGCGACGACTGCCAGTACTCCCGAGGAATGAATAGCGTCCGCAGCCAGATAGGCTACATAAGGAACCAGAATGGTCAGCGTAATCTCGATCGGTCCGTCATCGATGTGCCGGTGAATTTGCTCCACGATGATGCCCACAAGCAGGCCAAGTGCCAGCCCCGCAATGGTTAGATAGGTCAGCCTCAGCAAACCAGCCCCCACGCTCGGCGTTTGCCCGCTCACTACCATCGCAACGCCAAATTCCAGCGCGAGCAAGCCCGTCGCATCATTTACCAGGCTCTCGCCTTCGAGAATATCCACGATGCGCTGCGGCAATCCGATGCGCTTCGCGATCGATGTTGCGGCGATCGCATCCGTAGTAGCCACCACGGCCCCCAGAACGAATCCCAGCCTCCAGTCAAATCCCTTAAACGCCCACTCCGCAGTCGCTGCGACTCCCGCGACGGTAAATCCCACCAGCCCAAAAGCCAGCATCAGAATACTTACCAGATTGAACTTGAACTCACGCCACGATGTCAGCCAGGCGGCCGAGTACAGCAGCGGCGGCAGCACCACCAGAAAAATAATGTCCGGATTGAGTGAGATCTTCGGGATTCCCGGTACGAAGCTGAGCAGCAGACCCGCAATCACCAGCACGATGGGATACGGCGTCTGCAGCTTCCGCGCCAGCGCTGCAAACACTATGACGAAAAGCAGCAACAGCAGGAGAACCAATTCAACCGCATGAATCCCGCCGCTCTGCATCATCTCAGGTTCATCCCTTTATCATCAGAGGAAGCCTGCTCAGTTTGCCGCGCTCGCTTTGCCGCTCTTCTGTGCGGCGATCCAGGCGGTGACGCGCGCTTCCAGCACGTCAAGGGGAAGCGCCCCCCCGTTCAAGATTTCATCATGGAACGCCCGGATGTCATATTTATCTCCAAGCTCGGTCTGCGCGCGCTGGCGCAGCTTTAGGATTTCCAATTGCCCTAATTTGTAAGCGAGAGCCTGCGCGGGTATCGCGATGTAACGGTCGGTTTCCGCCTGCACGTCGGGCTCGTCCTCGGTGGAGTGTTCATGGAAAAAGTCCACCATTTGCTGGCGCGTCCAATGCTTGTAATGCACTCCGGTATCCGTCACGAGCCGCACCGCGCGCAGCATTTCATCCGAGAGCCGCCCAAAATCGGAATAGGGATCTTGATAAAAGCCGATATCCTTTCCCAGCCTCTCCGAATACAGCGCCCATCCTTCTCCGTACCCGACATATCCTGCCTGTTGCCGGAATGCCGGAAGCTCCGGCAACGTCTGCGCAATGGAAACTTGCATGTGATGCCCGGGCACACCTTCGTGATAGGCCGTCGATTCCGCGCTGAGCAAGGAGCGGTGCTGATAGTCGCCGGTGTTCACAAAAATAATTCCCGGCCGCGACCCGTCCGGTGTGCCCTGGTCGTATTCCGCGGAAGCCGCCTCCTTTTCGCGGAATTCCTCTGTCGGGCGCACCTCCACCGCGGTCTTTGGCAATAATCCAAATAGCTTCGGCAGTTGCAGCTGCATTTGGGCGATATACCGGCGATAGGTGTCCAGGATCTGCTGCCGCGACGTGGGAATCAGTTTGGGATTTGTCTTCAACGACGCGCGAAACTTTTTCAAATCATCGAAGCCCAGCTTTTTGGCGATGACCAGTTCATCGGCCTCGATCTGTGCCACTTGGGACAAGCCCAGCTGATGGATCGCTTCTGGATCCATCGTGGTGGTGGTCTGTTGCTGGATTCGGAAGCGGTACAGCGCATCTCCATTTGGCAGCGCCCACATGCCGGGGTCGGTGCGGCCCTTCGGCGCGTACTCTGTCGCAATGTAATTCGCCAGCTTCGTATACGAGGGCCGCACTTCCGTATCCACTGCCGCCACGATCGCATCATGCAGCCGCTTGCGGTCCGCTTCAGGCACTGCATCCGGGAAATGCTTTGCCGGTTGGCCGAAGGCGTTCACTTCCCCAGCAGGCTCGGCGATTGACGTGCATTGCTGCACCGTTTTCTCCAGCAAGAACCGCGGCGGCATCATTTTGTCTTTCGCGCCCTGGTTCAGTATTTCGATGAGGTCCCTCATCAAGCCTGGAATTTTGTGAAGGCGCGTCAGGTAATCCTCATACTGTTTTGTAGTGTTGAAAGGAATATTCGACACAAACTGCGCCAGTTGCAAGTGCGCGCCGTAGAACTGGTCGACCGGCATCTCGTAGAGCTTCAGATCGGTGCTCTCGATCTGTCCTTTTAGGTTTCGCACCATCAGCTGCTGGTTGAGTTTTTCCTGCTCCGGGAATCCCGTGGTGTCGATTGCCTCGAACCTTGCAAGCCACGTTTTCGCATCCTTCTGGGTTTCTGCCACGTGCGCTAGAGAACCATCGCTCCAGCGGTCGTTGTACCGGTAGTCCCCGATAATCGTGGCAAACTCCGGGGCTTCCCGCATGGTGTATTCCCATTGCTCGGCAATCAGCTGCTTCAATTCCTGCCGCCGGGCGTCCAGACTTTTTGTTTCAGCACTTTTCACGGACCCTGCCATCCCCACCAACATTAACCCCACTACGAGCCCCAAACTGCGGCGAATTGTGTTCACGCATCCCCCTCGATGAGCGGCTGCCCTCTCGGACTCCCACTGCCGTGTGATCCTGTTAGACGGCGCCGTCCACATTGTATCTCACACATCTCCTGTGCGAATCCCGGAGCCCCGCGGCATCGCCGTTTTCTTCCGTCTGCGGTAGAGTGGCAACGTTGCATGGTTTCCATTCGAGTCGTTCTTAAACGTCTTACTCTGGCTGCCGCCGGATGCCTGATCCTTGTATATGCCGGCGACTATCTTTACCTTCGCGCCCGCATACTCCACCCGAAGCCGGCCGATCCTTTCGAATCTCTTACAGCCCTGCGGGTTCTCGCCATCCCCGAGAAAAACGGCAAAACCGAATACGAAGTCGATGCGCAGAATCCGCAGCAGACCGTCACCTGCGTCCACTCCCTGTTCCCGCATTCCGGCCACTCGCCTTGCTGGTACGTCAAGCCAAGGCTCAACCAGCCGATTCCCATGTGATCGTTGCAGTTTCAAGCCTATCTGGTAAGGGATTCTGCCTCGCAAGGATTACTTATCCGCGGGATATTTTGGGGGAATTTCCGCGTAACCCGGCGCTGCTTGCTTCAAGTTCGTATCCAACTGCGCGCTCGCGTCGCCGATCGCCCAGCGTATTCCTCCACCGAGCAAATTCACGAAAAACTCATTTTTCCAGTTCTCCGGCCGGTCGCCCATGGCCATATAAAACACGCGCCCTATGCCGTGCATCCGCGCCCAGGCCACCGGATACGGCGCGCGATGGTAGGCCGCGCCATTCATGGTGTGCGTGTCCAGCGTCAGGATCACGTGGAGGTCGGGCACAAAATCCTTCAACGAATACCACTCTTCTGTGAAACTTACTGGTGACGTGACGCCCTCAAGCCCGGGAAATTTCGGATCATTCACGATCAAGTTCGCGGTCTGCAGCCGCGGATCCTTATCCTGCCCGTGGATGATGAATTCGCCGCCCAACATCTTTAAGTAAGGATCTTCGTTCTCGCCGTGCGCGATGTAGCGGTTCGAAAGGTCCTTGGGATCCGGCTGCGTGTGAAACGTGTCACTCGCGGCATGCACGCCCACAAATCCCGTTCCGCCTCGCACGGCATCAAGCAACGCCTGCTTGCCTTGCGCCGTCATCGGCGGCTTGCCATCGGTGCCCAGCGTAGTGAGGTCGCCCGTGGTGAAAAACACCACGGCAGAGTAACTGTGGAACTCCTTGTTTTCAAAAATTCGGCCATCCTTCGTTACGCCTACTTTGAATCCATGCCGATTCCCGATCTCCGTAACCGCGTCGTCCACGATGCAGGGCTTCCCGTTGATTCGTTTCACCACGTCGTGTTCCCAGCCCGAGGACTTGGTGAAAACCAGCACTGACTTTTCTTTGGCGGCGAGCAGCCGATTCGAAAGCGCCAGCCCAGCGCCCGTCAGCGCCGTCGCGCGAAGAAACTCCCTGCGATTGGAAGTTGCGTTCATGACATCCCTCACAGCAGTGCAGTCCAAACAATAATTCTAACTGTGTCCCTCTGGATGCTCGCAGCCCGGAAACTTTTCATACACATAATCTCCAGTCCAGCCCAGCTCCCGCATCCCCGCTTCCGACGAGTAGTACGCCCCGCTGATCCACCCCTTCAGGTTTTCGAAGTGCCCGTGAAGCCCGGGGTCCTCTGTCTTGGCGTCTCCCAATGATTCTTTTTTCGAAGGAACTGCCGCCGCGTCCGTCAGCAGCTCATGTTGCTGCCCAGCATCCAGGGCAGGGAGGTTCTTGGCAAATCGTTTCTGCGACTCCGTTTCGAACGCCGTTAGCGAATCCGCGAAGCTCGTCCGGTGCTTTTCCGTGTCCACACTCAGCAGCAAGTCGATGAACCGGTTTACCTCCGCCTTCCTCGATCCCGGCACAACCGCTTCGGCCAGCGCCACCAGCGTTTCATTCTGCTGCGTACTTAAGAAAACAGGCTTCCAATCCGCAGCCCCGAGCTTCCCCGCCTCCTCAAAAACGTCCGCGCTCATCAAGTGCGCATAAATGGGATGCGAAGCGGCCACTAGCGGCCAGGCCGCACCTGCCCCGGCTCCCGCCAGCATCCGCCGCACCATCTCCCGCCGCGTCAGCCGCCCGCTCGCTGCGACACCGTCATGGATTACCGGGAATTCGTTCCTTGTTTTCATCCAGCGCCCAAATGTTCCGCTTTCTGCCGCGATGGTACCACCCGCGCACAACTCCTCACAAGAATCGCGAAAGGCTCGCAGTGAAACTATTCCGCGCAAGCACGCTACACGATTGGTCACGTCCTGGAACACCTGAACCTCGGGTCAGGTCCAGTTCGGAATGAAAGCAGTTACTATAGTGCGACCTTAACTTGGTTGCGTCCCTGGTAATCGAGGGAATTCAATGAAGGTCCTAAAGTCTATCTTTTTCTGCTTCGTGTGTTTGCTGGCGTTCCTCGTCGCTGGAGCCGCGAGCTGTACGATTCGAGCCAAGTATTGGGGCATACCGAAGGTCAGAGCTAGTTTGGCATATTCTTATACAGGCTTTTTTGGAGAATATTCCTTTCTGCAGTATAACCAAGCAGATGCGGAACAAGGCAAAGCAGCGCTTTTGGATTACCTCGGCTTACTTGATAGAATTCAGAATGAGAGAATACAGTATCCGCGGTATACACTGCATTTTGATGCTGGCCTCACCTACCTTCGGCTTTATCGTCTAGAAATGGCAGCAAACAAGCCTGCTGAAGCGGGTGAATACTTGCGGTCCGCCCAAAAAGAATTTGCGAGTTCTGGAATGAGGGGGGACCTGTCGAGCGAGACGTTGGCGAAGAACATCGCCGTAAGAGAGGCCGGTGAGGCCAAGCGTTACAACAAGGTCGAAGGCACGACCGTTCCAGCGACAGAACAGAATCGGTAGGTTCAAGGACAGTTAATGAGAAGGGTCATCGCATTCTCGATCTGTGTTTTGCTGGGAGTTCTTGGTGGCTATCTTTCTGCTCCCATTCTATCCGTTGCGGTGGCGCAATCCTCGGACCCAGAAATGTTTGCTGGCTCCATGCTAACCACCTACAAGAATTTGGTTGTGTGTGATTGTAACGACCGGCCCGCGAACGAAGGTCTCAAAGAACTGTCGCGATATCTCTCCGTACTTCAAAGTTTTAAGGACACGAATCAAAAGAGCAAAGTGCTGGCGCAGGAGATCGGACTCACATATGTCCGGTTATCGATGGTCGAGCGGAAACTCAACCAGCAATCTCGAGCGGATCAAGATATGAAGCGCGGGCAGTCAGAATTGGCAACCCTCGGCTGGAAAGACCTTTCCAAAGAGCATCTGACTTCTTTGGTGACGCAATTGAATTCAGAATACAAGCAGGTGGGACCTAAGGACAAAGCGGCGTCAACCACCGCGACCGCACGGTGAGGTCTGCGAGCCGTTGCCCCTGTTAGTGTCGGTTTTCCGGAAACCCACGGCTGAGAAATAGATCTGCGTCCCAGAATTGACCTGTCCTCGCGCACTTGTTAGCATCCCTTTTCGCACTCACCTCATGGTCAACAAAACAAAGCAGCCTTACGACGTCATCGTTGTTGGCTCCGGCGCTTCCGGAGGCTGGGCCTGCAAGCGTCTAGCGGAAGCCGGCCTGAAAGTTGCTCTCCTCGAGGCCGGCCGCCCACAGTCCGACGAGAATTTCTCCGAGCACAAACCCGCGTTCGAACTCAAATACCGCAATCGCGCCAAGGAAATCGTCCGCAAAACTCGCCCCATCCAATCCAAATTCGAAGTCTGCAACGAATATACCTACCCCTGGTTCGCCAACGATCTCGAAGAACCGTACACCACTCCCGCCGGCCAGCCCTTCAACTGGATGGGCCGCGTGCGCATGACCGGCGGCCGCACCAACGTCTGGGGCCGCGTCAGCCTGCGCTTCAGCGATTGGGATTTCAAATCCGCCTCGCACGACGGCTACGGCGAAGACTGGCCGCTCAGCTACAAAGACATCGAGCCCTACTACGACCTCGTCGAAAAGTACGTCGGCATCACCGGCAGCGCTGAAGGCCTCGATCATCTCCCCGACGGCCAATTCCAGCCGCCCGTCCCGCTCACTTGCCAGGAAACGCTGTTCCGCAATCGCGTCAAGGAAAAACTCGGCCGCACGGTCATGCCCACGCGCTCCGCCAATCTCACCAGGCCGCTCAATGGCCGCGGCCCCTGCCACTACTGCGGGCCCTGCGAACGCGGCTGCATGACGCACTCGTATTTCAATTCCGCCTTCACCACCGTCGCCGATGCCCTTGCCAGCGGCAACTGCACGCTCATTTCGAACGCCATGGCCCACAAAGTCCTGATGGATCACCACAGCAATCGCGCCCGCGGCGTTCTTTACGTCGATCGCAACACGCGCCAATCGCGCGAAGTCACCGCGCGCGCCGTCGTCCTCTGCGCGCAAGCCCAGGAGTCCACGCGCATTCTTCTAAACTCCGCCACGCCGCAGTATTCCAACGGCCTCGCCAATTCCAGCGGCGTCCTCGGCCATTACCTCACCGCGCACGTCCGTAGCGGCGGAGGCCGGGGCGAATTTCCAAACTTCGGCGCAAAGCCATCCGTCGAAGGAGGCGGACCCCACAAGCCGTTCGGCATCTACATCGCGCGCTTCCGCAATCTAAAAAACGCTCCGCCCTACAAAAAATTCCTCCGCGGCTTTGGCTACGAAGGCGAATCCTCAACCGAATTCAACTGGGACGCCCCTGGCTTCGGCGAATCCTACAAAAAAGCTCTCCTCCAGCCTCGCAACACCATCAATATCACCGGCTTCGGTGAAGTCCTCCCGCGCTGGGAAAATTTCGTCGAGATCGATTCGAACGTGAAAGACATCTACGGAATCCCCGTCCTCAAAATCCACATGGCCGACGGTGAAAACGAACGCGCCATGATTAAGGACATGGGCGACTCCGCCGGAGAAATGCTGGAAGCCGCCGGCGCAAAAAATATCCGCACCTATGCCCATCCTTCCGCCCCGCGCTGGGCGCTTCACGAAGCCGGCATCGCTCGCATGGGCGCCGACCCGAAAAAATCCGTCCTCAACCAGTTCCAGCAATCCCACGACGTCAAGAATCTTTTCGTCATGGACGCCTCTGGCTTCACCTCGAACCCGTGCCAGAACCCCACGCTCACCATCATGACGCTTGCCGTGCGCTCCTGCGACTACCTCATGTCCGAAATGAAGCGCAATGCACTCTAGGTTTCTCGGCTGCCGAAATTCTCCCGAAAAGCCACACCTGCCGCCTTGACTCTGCAACAGAGCCGCCTCCCGTCACTTTCTTGGTTTGCTGTGATTTCTTAACTGAATTGCCGCGGCCGCTTTCCCGCGCCGCACAACGCACAAAAGTTCATTCTCAAACTATCCCGCTTGTCTCTTCCGTTCTTGCTCCGCCCCATCCAGCCAGCGCTCCAGCACCTCCACCGACGGCGGCGCGACTTCCAGGAATCCCACTCCTGCCCCCATATTCGGTTGCGAATAAACGATCTTCGCTTTGGCCTCGAAAAACGCATCTCCCGCCGAAATCTTCACCAGCACCATCGTCCCCGTTGGAAACGGATTCATCATGTCCAGATAGCAGCCGAACCGGCTCAGCTCGCTCACGCGCGAGGCGATGCGCACGTCGGCTCGCTCTTCGATCAGCTCTGCGCTCGCAATGAACGAATATCTGGGCGAACGGCGTTTCTCATGGTATTCGATGGCGGCCTCCGAAGGACTTCCCCTTACCACCATGGTACGACGTTTTCTCTCGTTTTCAGTCCGGCCCCCCGTAACCATTTTGAAACTTCCCCGGCGTCGCCGATTTTACGCCTCAGAGGCAACCTCTGTGCGTTTCCTCGATTCAGAGAGCTGTAACGATCGCATTTCCAGGATAGTGAGGTGTCCTTAATGAAGCGACCAAAATCTGTTCCAATTGCCGCCGTCTTGCTGGCTTGTATCCTGCTTCCCGCCGCAGCCTCCGCTCAAGAAGCGCCCGCCCCGCAAGATAACACCGCGAAGCCGCTCACCAAGAAAGAAGCCAAGAAACGCGAGCATAAACTCTCCAAGGAACTTGGCCCTGGTTACTCGGACTGGCTCCGGAACGTCGTCCCGGACATCATCACCGACGAAGAGCGCCGCGCTTTCCTCGAACTCTCCACCAACGAAGAGCGCGAACAAGCCATCGAAATCTTCTGGGACCGGCGCAACCCCCATCGCGAATCCCCCGAGAATTCCTTTAGGGAAGAACACTACCGCCGCCTCGCCTACGCCGACGAACATTTCGCTTCCGGCATCCCTGGCAGGAAAACCGATCGCGGCCACATCTACATTCTCTGGGGCCCGCCCGACGAAATTGAATCCCATCCCACTGGGGGGATCTACGAGCGCGCTCCGGGACAAGGCGGCGGCTCTTCCAACGCCTACGCATGGGAATTGTGGCGCTATCGCCACCTGGAAGACATCGGCGAAAATATTGAAATCGAATTCGTTGATCCCACCAACTCCGGCGAATACCACA
>Ga0207131_1180_pt1 | contig 11434 bp, 11 predicted proteins | sample Alteio_BWMinHeat_13_FD_153557 | JGI IMG/M metagenome (GOLD analysis project Ga0207131, IMG submission 153557) | Enriched cells from forest soil in Barre Woods Harvard Forest LTER site, Petersham, Massachusetts, United States -... | ecosystem: Environmental > Terrestrial > Soil > Temperate forest >...
GGCCTTGCGGCCTGGGCTATGAGATGTCGGCCCGTTGGGCCTTGCGCGGTCCTTGGATAGAATGTTACCCATGTCCTTGATCAAACAGCGCGCAAACACAACTGGAATAATGTGTCAGTGTGGGTAGGCGTGGACAGACGTAGACAACGTCACTGTTCTTCTACCGAGATCTCTCAGATTTAATTGCACCATTCGGGGTGCAATTAAAAGTGCGGGGTTGAATTATGAGTTGTCATATCTCCTCTCTGTGATCTCTGTGGGCTCTGTGGTTGTAAAATATAACTACCACAGAGCCCACAGAGATCACAGAGAATGAAGATGGCATAAGAAACCAATTAACCCCGCGCTTTTAATTGCACCCCACCATTCGACAATGCTTTACAAAAATTGAAATTTATAGATAGTGATGCATAACCATATAATCACGGAACCCATGGCTGAATACATTCCTGTTTATATCTACTTTGGACTTGTCGGAGTCATCACTTTAATTGTGCTGGCGATGAGTTCTCTTTTTCCTTCGAACAAGTCCTCGCCTGCCAAATTTATGCCTTATGAGTCGGGGATCGCGACTGAAACACATTTGCTCGACAACCGGTTTACCTTGCACCATTACCTAGTCGCGTTGATGTTCCTAGTCTTCGATATAGAAGTTATCTTTCTTTATCCTTGGGCAGTCATCGCAAAACAGATCGGACCCTTTGCCTTCTACGAAATGTTCTTCTTTCTCGTGGCTCTTTCTGTGGGTTTTGCGTATGCGTGGCGCAAAGGGGGATTGCAGTGGGAATAACGAACAAAAAATGTCAATAACCAATTGGGATTTAGGGAATTTATTATGACAAACAAAAGAGACAGAGTCCCTTTTTTGGTCGCACCATTTGAGAAAATACTCAATTGGGCACGAGGCAACTCGTTATGGCCTGCACAGTTTGGTCTTGCTTGCTGTGCGATCGAAATGATGTCCACAGCCGCATCCAAGTACGATATTGCACGTTTTGGGATGGAGGTCTTTCGTGCTTCGCCCCGTCAAAGCGATGTCATGATCGTCGCTGGACGCGTCAGTCAAAAAATGGCTCCGGTCCTCGTCACCATCTACGAACAGATGCTCGAACCGAAATGGGTAGTAGCGATGGGCGACTGTGCTTCGTGCTCAGGCGTCTTTAACAATTATGCCATCATTCAGGGTGTCGATAAACTTGTACCGGTTGATGTCTATGTTGCCGGCTGCCCACCCAGGCCTGAAGCCCTTTTAGATGGTTTAATCGTCTTGCAACAAAAGATTCAAAATCAGCCGACCCAGATCAGACGCAAGGGATCTCCACAGTCCTCCATATCCTCTTCTTCTTCCGAGTCACAAAGGGACCGTTTATGAAAACATCTGAGGTTGTGGTTGAAATGAAATCTCGATTCGGCCACGGAATAATCAGGGATAGAGAATGTTGCGGTCAGTCTACTGTAGGGGTTGAAAAGCATCATTTAATTGAAATACTTTCTTACCTGAAAGCATCTCCAGCCGGTTTTGAAGTGCTTATGGATTTAACCGGCGTCGATTATATTGAACCTATTGTGGGGACTGTTGTTGTCTATTGGCTACATAATCCCTCCAATTATCAGAGAATCCGCATCACAGTCTTAGCAAAGCGCGACGAGGAAATTCCATCTGTCGTACGTCTCTGGCGTGGAGCAGACTGGTATGAGCGGGAACTCTTCGATCTCTTTGGCGTTCGCTTTGAAGGGCATCCCGACCTTAAGCGGATTCTGATGCCAGATGACTGGAAGGGCCATCCTCTGAGAAAAGACTATCCTTTAACTGAGGAACCTGTGGCTTTTAAACATGGGGCAAAACCCAAAATTCCGTCGGAAATTATTCATGTACGGCGAAAACAAAAATACCCCGTATAAAATGGAAAATCGAATATGTCAAAAGTTTCTGACGACTTGCGCCTGGAATCCACAGGGGATATCATGGAACTCAATTTGGGTCCGCAGCATCCTTCTACACATGGTGTGCTACGCATCAAACTCAAACTGGAAGGAGAGGTCGTCATCTCCTGCGAACCCGTCATTGGATATTTGCATACTGGAATTGAAAAAGAATGCGAATCACGCACTTATTTTCAGGTTTTTCCTTTAATCGACCGTCTGGATTATTTGTCTGGTCCTGCCGAGGAACAGGTTTACGCCATGACAGTGGAATCATTGATGAAAGTCGATGTTCCTGAAAGGGCGCAAATCATACGATTGATCATTCTGGAGCTGGCAAGGATAGCCAGTCACCTTGTTTGGGCGGGAACCAGCGCGCTCGAACTCAATATGTCTTCAGTCTACATGTATTGTTTCGCAGAAAGGGAAAAAATCCTCGATATTTTTGAGGGATTTTCCGGTGCAAGAATGTTTCCGAACAGCTGGAGAATCGGCGGCCTTGCCTATGATCTCAATCCGGGATTTGAAGAGCAGGTGCGCAATTTTCTAGAACATTTTCCTGATATGTGGAAAGACTTGGACAATTTGCTCACGAACAACTATGTATGGTGTGAAAGGCTGCAAGGCGTTGCAGTCATCAATAAAGAGCTATGCAAGCAATACATGTTGACGGGTCCTGTCATACGTGCTGCAGGCGATCCTTATGACATTCGCAAAATCTATCCCTATCTTGGATATGACACCTATCAGTTTGATATTCCAACAAAGACTGAAGGCGATGCTTATGCCAGATATCTGATCCGCATGGAGGAGATGAAGCAAAGTGCGTCTATCCTCGAACAAGCGTTAGGCCGGTTAAAACCGGGCCCTGTGATTACCGACAACAGGAAAGTTGCGTTGCCTCCCAGAAAAGAACTCGTACATAGCATGGAAGCGGTCATTCATCAGTTTAAATTGGTCAGCGAAGGGATTCGCCCTCCAGTTGGCGACGTATATTGCTGTGTAGAATCGGCCAGGGGGGAGTTGGGCATGTACCTCGTTTCGGACGAAGGGCCGCGGCCTCATCGGCTTCGAGTTCGTTCGCCCTCTTTTCCAAATATTGAGATTTTAAAAGAAATACTACCAGGCCATATTATTTCGGATGTTGTCGTTGCTATAGCCAGCCTTGACCCTATATTAGGAGATGTAGATCGCTAATGCTTAAAGAAAAGACAAAAAAAGCCATATTGGACTTGCAAAAATTATATCCTGAAAAGCGTTCTGCGCTTATCCCTTCGCTGCATCTTGCTCAATCTGAGTTGGGATATCTCCCCCGCGAAATTCAAAATGAGGTTGCCGAATTGTTTGGATTGGATCCCAACGAGGTCAATGCCGTCGTCACTTTTTATGACATGTTCTTCGAAGAACCTGTCGGCAAGCATGTCGTTCATGTCTGTAAAAACGCCTCATGCATGCTTCGCGGTTCGGATGAATTGTTGCAGAACATATGTACAAAACTCAATATTAAGCCAGGGGGTACCACTTCTGATGGGGAGTTTACGGTGATTCCTTCAGAGTGCCTGGCCGCATGCGATCGAGCACCTATGATGATTGTCGACGATAAAGTTGTTGGTCCGGTGAAAGAACAGGATTTAGACGCCATCCTGGAAGAAGCAAAGAGAGGTCCGGGGCATCCTTCTCCCATCGTGAAACAGGAGGTTGAACATGCCTGAAATGCGCATTCTGATGGCTCATGGCGATAAACCAGATCAATGCAATATCGACGTTTATGAACGCAATGGCGGCTATCAGGCAATCAAAAAGGCGATTCCAAAAATTCCTCCTGCAAATATTACAGAGATGGTCAAGCAATCGGGATTAAGAGGACGCGGAGGAGCCGGTTTTCCCACCGGTGTGAAATGGGGATTTATCCCAAAAAATCCAGCATTACCCAAATATCTCGTTTGCAATTGCGATGAAAGCGAGCCCGGAACATTTAAGGACCGATGGCTCATCGAGCATGATCCCCACCAGCTTATTGAGGGAATGATTTTGTCTAGCTACGCTATCGATGCCCATTTTTCAGTCATCTATATCCGCGGAGAATTTTTTGAAGGAAGCGTCTTGTTGCGCAAGGCTGTCAGGGAAGCTAAAGCAAAGGGTTATCTTGGAAAAAACATATTAGGGAGCGATTTTTCCCTTGAGATTGTCGTGCATCCTGGTGCGGGTGCTTATATTGCGGGAGAAGAAACGGCACTCCTCAACTCCCTTGAAGGATTCCGGGCTACACCCAGGCTGAAGCCTCCATTTCCAGCTGTAGCTGGCCTCTATAGCAAACCCACAGTTATCAATAATGTAGAAACGCTTTGCAATGTTGTTCATATCGTAAACCGTGGGGAGGAATGGTATCAGAAAATCGGCAAGCTGAAAAATACTGGCACGAAGATCTTTCAAATTAGCGGACAGGTTCAGCGGCCGGGATGCTATGAATTTCCGTTAGGTGTTTCACTACAGGAAGTGATTGATGCAGCCGGAGGAATGCTACCAGGTAGATCCTTCAAAGCTTGCTATCCAGGAGGATCTTCTTGCTCGCTTTTGACTGCGCGCGATGTAAACATCACTATGGACTTTGAAACTTTGGCAGCGCGTAATTCCGCTTTGGGAACCGCTTCGATAATCGTCATGGATGATTCAGCAGATATGGTGAAGGTGGCGCATCGTTTAATGCAATTTTATCAGAATGAATCTTGCGGAAAATGCACACCCTGCCGTGAAGGGACCCGATGGGTCGTTCAAATTTTGGCTCGCATAGAGTCGGGTGGAGGAACTTTTGGAGATTTAAGCAACATTGAACAGATCTGCAAGAGCATGGAAAAAACTTCGTTTTGTCCGCTTGCTGTTGGCGCGGCACCTCCCATTGTGAGCGCCATTGTTGAGTTCAGAAACGAGTTTGAGGAATATATCAGGAAGAATCCCAATGCAAACGGCACTCCGCCTTTAAAAGCTTCTTATCCTTATTCTCTGGATTATATGGGAGCGGCAGTGCATCAGAAAGAATTGATTACAATCCGGTCATCAGACACTCATAAGAAATAAGATACGGAAGGATAATAACTATGTCGACACCAACAACACCACCGCAGACGATGGTCAATTTCACAATCGATGGCAAACCCGTCTCCGTACCTAAGGGAACTACGGTTTATCAGGCTTGCAAGAAGCTGGGAATAGAGATTCCAATCTTTTGTTATATGGACCGTATGCCACCTTTTGGAGCATGTCGCGTTTGTTTGGTCGAGGTCGAGAAGATGGCCAAGCCCCAAACATCATGTACGCTTGAAGCAACGGAAGGAATGGTCGTCAAAACCCAGAGCGAGGCTGCTGTTCAGGGAAGAAACGAGATCATTGAATTTCTGTTGATCAATCATCCATTGGATTGTCCCATTTGCGATAGGGGAGGCGAATGTCCGCTTCAGGAAAATGCCTTAAAGTATGGACCTGGAATGAGCCGTTTCTTTGAAGATAAAAAAAGATTCAAGAAGCCATTGCCGCTGGGTCCTGTGTTGATGCTCGATCGCGAGAGGTGTATTGTTTGTGCCCGCTGCACAAGATTTGGAGACGTCATTGCTGGCGACCATGCCCTTGAATTTTTGGAAAGAGGCTATAAAACCGAAGTAGGCACGCCTGATGGTGGACCGGCTGAATCCAAATTTATCGGAAATACGATTATGATATGCCCTGTAGGCGCATTGACGAGCCAGGTATATCGATTTCGTGCCCGTCCCTGGGATAATGATCCTACTAGCAGCACATGTACATTGTGTCCTGTCGGGTGCAGTATGATTCTTGATTCTCGCGATGGACAGATCATGCGTACCAGGTCTCGGGAAAACCCCAATGTCAACGACGTTTGGTTGTGCGACAAGGGATGGTTCGGTTACGAGTTCACTTACCATCCGGATAGGTTGCAGGTGCCTCTTATTCGCCGAAATCATCGTCTTGAGCAGGCGACTTGGGATGAAGCGTTTTCATTAATTGCTTCCAAAATTCAACTTGCAAAATCTGATAAAAAAATTGCCGCTTTTGGGGGCAATCCTTTGACATTTGAAGAAAATTATTTATTTCAAAAACTCATGCGCGATGGCGCAGGTGTGCATAACGTCGATTATCGGATCGGTATGACGGTTTGTAGCCCTGATGAGGAAGGTCTTCCTCCTGGTATGGAAATGTCAATCGGCAGCTGTGAAGACCTTTCTTATGCTGTCCTGTTAGGACTCGACGTAACTGAACAATTCCCCGTGATATGGCTGAGGCTTCGGCAAGCGATCAACAAAGGTGCCAAGGTAATATTTATCGGTCATTTTGCACCTGAGATTGCACCTTACTTGTCTGAAGTCGTTTTGCATGCTCCCGGTAGAGAGCTGGAAATGCTCCAGAAATTTCTGCCGCAAATTTCAGAAATGGCAAAAAAGGGAGGGAAGGGAGCGATTTTTGTCGGAAGACAGTACATTGCCAATAAGAAGAGAAGGACGATATTATCGCAGCTCCTTAATTTTAGAAATTCCAATCCCGGGTTATCGTTAAATGTCATGGAGGGAAGAGGAAATAGCATGGGGGCTCGCCTGGCTGGCATGCATCCCAATTTTGATGTATTCAATAAGCCTGTCAGGCAACCGGGATTAAATGTTCTGCAAGTATTGGAATCGGGCTCACGCAATGGTTGGGACTGTTTGTATGTCGCAGGGGCGAATCCAGTCTTAAAATATCCTTCCAGTTTGTGGACGCAATTTCGTTCCAAATTAAAATTTCTTGTTGTACAAGATCTTTTCCTGACAGAAACTGCGCAGGAAGCCGACGTGGTGTTGCCGACTTTGTCTTTTATCGAAAAGGGAGGGAGCTTCATTAATATTGAAGGACGCGTGGAGTCTCTTTTACCAGGAAAACAGGTACCTGAAAATATTTACAGTGATGGCGAAATATTTATGGAAGTAGGAAAAAAACTGAACATAGACCTGCAGCTCGATCCTTTGTTCTTTACTGGCAAAATAAAAACAGGCAATATTTTATTTGAAAAGAATGACAAACTTGACGTCGAAACAGTCCAGGAAGCGAAACCTTTTACAACGCAAGGCTCCTTGGCAGCGACTTTTAACAGAGTTTTATTCGACAATGGAGTAAGGATGCAGCACAATCCTCATTTAAGCCGGATGATTAAATTCCCAAAGCTGCGCATGAATTTTAAAGAGGCAGCAAAACGGAATCTAAAAGACGGTGATTATGTGGAGATCGGTGCAAATGGTCATTCTTTCGTTGAGCAAATCAATATCGATGATGGAGTTGCAGATGGAACGATTGTCATCCCTCTGGGGTTTGAGAAAGTGATACCCGTACGTGAACTGGGTCCCTCATTGCTGAATGGCATGGAAGTCCTCGTTGTTAGAAGTGAAGCTCCGTATGGAGGCGAGCGATGAAAGAGATTGTCATAGAGGTCGTTGTAAAAGGAATCGTCGTCATTTCTCTTCTTATGCTAGCTGCTGCCTACATGACATTTATGGAAAGGGTAGTCATGGCACGCATGCAGCTGAGGTTAGGTCCTAATCGCGTGGGACCCTTTGGTCTTTTCCAGCCCATTGCAGATGGTATCAAGTTATTGACGAAGGAGAGTTTCCAGCCCGACAGCATTGATGTGGTGACCTATTGGCTTGCTCCTGCCATCGCCCTTTTTACAGCCTTTTTCGCCTTTGCATTGATTCCATTTGGCGGTACCGTTACGGTATTTGGGCAACAAGTATCTTTGCAAATTGCCAATGTCAATGCAGGTGTCATTTTCTTCCTTGCATTTTCTTCACTTGCTGTCTATGCAGTCGTCCTTGCAGGATGGTCTTCCAATGACCGCTATTCGCTGCTTGGCGGTTTGCGTGCCACAGCTCAGATGATCAGCTACGAAATTCCAATGGGACTATCCCTTCTAACAGTTGTACTTTCTGCCGGCACATTGAATTTCAATGAGATTGTCGACGCTCAGCGCGGTCATTGGTTTGTCTGGACTCATCCAATCAGTTTTATAGTCTATGTCATCACGATGTTTGCGGAAACAAATCGTGCACCCTTCGATTTGCCTGAGGCCGAACAGGAATTGACCGGAGGATACAACACTGAGTATGGTGGTTTGAAATTCGCCATCTTTTTTCTGGGTGAATATGTCAATATGCTGGCAGTATCTTCTATTGCTGTGACGCTATTCCTTGGCGGTTATTTGGGTCCTTGGGATATTCCTGTCCTCTGGTTTGTCGTCAAAGTTTTTATTCTCATTTTTTTCTTTATGTGGGTCAGGGCAACCATGCCGCGCTTTAGGTATGGCCAACTTTTGGACTTCAGCTGGAAAGTGTTGCTTCCTGTTTCGATTGTTAATTTAGTTGTTACATCCTGGTTTGTATTGGTGGTAAAATGAAAGATACTATTCATAAAGTTCTGTCGATGATCAATGGCCTGTTTATCGTATTAAAATACGCATTTAAGCAACCTATTACTGTCCGTTATCCTGAGGTTAAGAGACAGACATCTTCCCGATTCCGTGGACTCCACTATTTAACAAAATGGGATGACGGCCTCGAACGCTGTGTCGGGTGCGAGCTTTGTGCGATTATTTGCCCTGCCCAAGCCATTTATGTGAAACCCGCGCAGAATGATCCCGATCACCCTCATTCGCATGGCGAACGGTATGCGTCCGATTTTCAAATTAATATGATCCGTTGCATCTATTGCGGATATTGCGAAGAGGCATGCCCCACCGGTGCAATAGTCCTCAGCAATGAATATGAACTATCCACATATACGCGTGAAGAGATGATTTGGACTAAAGATATGCTTACTGAAAAGTATCCAGGCGAATCGGGCCGTGATCCCAAAAGGGAGATTTAATATATGTTTCCGCAGGCCACCCCATCCCAATGGATACTTGGAGTGACTTTGCTGCTCACATCAATTGGTGTGATATCCGCAAAAAAACCGATTCATGCAAGCATCTCGTTTCTTTTGTCACTGATGCTGCTCGCCTCCATGTATTTGCATCTTTCTGCCGAATTCATCGGCATTATGCAGATTTTAGTTTATGCCGGAGCAATCCTAGTGATTTTTGTTTTTGTCATGGTCCTATTTCAGGATGCGCATGAACACATTAGTCAAAGCAAACCGAAAAGCAAAAAAATGTTATTGGGTATCGCAGGGCTTACGTTTATTTTGATCATGATTTTGTTTGGATCATTACTTGTTCAGCTTCAACCTTACTTAAAGACGCCCCCGGAAGGGTTTGGAAGTGCAAGTGGAATTGGAAAAGTGCTTTACCTTAATTTCTTCTTTCCTTTTGAAGCTGTGATCCTTCTTTTTCTGGTCGCTATTGTAGGAGCCCTGTTTATTGCAAAGAAGGAGAGATAAGTGGATATTTCATTTCTGGTCATGTTGAGTATCGGACTTTTTGTCATAGGGACAATAGGCATCTTGGTGAACCGAAATGCATTAATTCTCTTTTTATCGATCGAGATGATGCTGAATTCGGCCAATTTGCTATTTGTGGCTTTTGCAAGGGAATGGGGGAACCAGATAGGATTGGTCTGGGTGTTCTTCGTCCTGGTGGTTGCAGCTGCAGAAGTTGCTGTAGGGATGGCAATTATCATCAACCTGTATCGCTCCAAAAAATCGGTTGACATAGATCAATACAATGTGTTGAGGGGATAAAATGCCATATATCTTGTGCCTGGGTTTATTTTTGCCGCTGTTGGGATTTATTGGAATTACAGCCAGTTATAAGACCATTTCGCGTAAATGGACAGGGGTCGTCGCCTGTTCGGCTGTATTCATTTCTTTCCTGTCATTCTGTATTTTATTGGGGCTCTACCTTCATCGCGGCATGGTTGCGGAACAGTTTGCATTATTTCGCTTTGTTCCCATGGAAGGAATTCGCGCTGATTTTACTTTGCATATCGATTCTCTTTCTTTGCTTATGGCATTAATTATTACCGGCGTCGGTTTCCTTATCCACGTGTATTCTAACGGATACATGGACGATGATGAGGATTTTGCACGCTATTTCGGATTTTTAAATTTCTTCATCTTTTGCATGCTTCTCCTGGTGCTGGCAGGTCATCTTTTAGTCCTTTTTATCGGATGGGAAGGGGTCGGCCTGGCCTCCTATTTTCTGATTGGATTTTGGTATACAAAGCCTGCTGCGGCCAAGGCAGCCACAAAAGCATTTGTCGTTAACCGGATCGGCGATCTTGGATTTTTGCTTGGACTGATTTTGACATTTTATTTATTTGGGACCGGTGATATTGCAGAGATTAATGAAAAGGCAGGAGGTATGTTTGCGGTAGGCGCGCCAATGATCACAGTTGCTGCCATGCTTTATTTTATTGGTGCGACCGGGAAGTCGGCGCAGCTGCCGCTCTATACATGGCTACCCGATGCGATGGAAGGTCCAACGCCTGTTTCTGCATTAATTCATGCGGCGACCATGGTAACAGCCGGTGTGTATCTGTTGGTCAGGCTCCATGCTCTATTTTTGTTATCGCCCATCACATTGCAGGTCGTAGGGATCGTTGGGGGTGTCACCTCGCTATTTGCCGCCCTGTGTGCATTGGGACAGACCGATCTGAAAAGAGTTTTAGCCTTTTCGACGGTTAGCCAGCTGGGTTTGATGTTTTTAGCGTGTGGTGCAGGGGCTTTTTATTCTGCAATGTTTCATTTGACTATGCATGCTTTTGTCAAAGCTCTTTTGTTTCTTTCAGCCGGTAATGTAGTCCATATGCTCCATGGAACGACAGAAATGGCAAAGATGGGAGGATTGGCGAAGTATTTTCCAAAGACACACATATGTTTTTTAATTGGAGCCCTGACTTTATCGGGCGTACCGCCGTTGGCAGCGTTTTTCAGTAAAGATTTGATATTAGAGCAGGAGTTTCTTTCAGGGCATGAATATTTGTTTCTGGTTGGATTAGCAGCTTCAATATTGACTGGCGTATATATGATGCGTGCATACTGTATGACTTTCCTGGGCGAAGAGCGGCTGGACGAGAAAAGTGCACAGCATGTACGCGAGGCGCCGAATGTGATGTTGATTCCCGTTGCAATATTGGGAATTTTGTCTGTGATCGGGGGGTTATTGGGCTATTCGTTTGGAAGAGAGCCACTGTTAGAAAGCTTTTTGAGAGGGGAAACGGGACTGACGGGGATGGAACAAGAATTGCGCAGCGGTTTTGTGTTGACGAAGGAGACATGGATTGCCATAGCTGGAGCCTTTTTGGCGGTTGGGTTTACTATGAGGGTATATAGGAAATATGCTGCCCGCTTAGGTTCGACAATTCCATTGCTGAAGAATCAGTTTTATGTGAATGAGATTTATGACCGGTTGTTTGTGAAGCCGTTGAAAGCGGTGTCACGGTGGATTGCAAATATATTTGAGCCTCATTTTTTTGAGGGTTTTATTGATGGGATAGCGGAGAAAATTCAAGATGTGGCTGAGGGATTCCAGAAATTA
>Ga0207131_1181_pt1 | contig 11418 bp, 11 predicted proteins | sample Alteio_BWMinHeat_13_FD_153557 | JGI IMG/M metagenome (GOLD analysis project Ga0207131, IMG submission 153557) | Enriched cells from forest soil in Barre Woods Harvard Forest LTER site, Petersham, Massachusetts, United States -... | ecosystem: Environmental > Terrestrial > Soil > Temperate forest >...
CTATTTAGCCCATGTCAAATTTTTCAATTGCCCATTTTGCAAAAAAATTTAAAGGTAGAAAAATAAGCAAGTACCGAGCAGGGAGAAATAGAAAGAAAAACAAGCCCTTTTGGACTCTTATTGGCGTTCAGCCAAGTTTAACACGTATTCTTTATAGCGATATCACCACCTGCAGGAAAGGCGATACATTTATGATCTTTGTCATCAATACACCCAGGAACATTTGCCTTGCATAGATCGGTCAAAGCCTGAAGGTTAGGAAGCTTACAAGACTGCGAAGAAGCTGAAAAAGGGATTGTCTCGAATGTTCCAACTAAATTGCCCAGAGGCTGGCTCTGCGTAGCAGAAACAAGATGACACGCCACTTCCGTACGACAACACTTATTTGCTTTTACTTCTTTAACCCAACAGTTGACGAAAAGGAACGCAAGACCAATCATAAAGGCTTTATTTTTTAAAGTAATCATAGATTTTTCTCCATTAATCTTTCTTCAGTAAAAAATCAATTACAACCGGCTAAAGCCGGTGGTTTGAGTTAACGCTTGCAAAGCAGATTAAATGAGTAAACTCTAGAATTCTGATATTTTGAAGTCATCCTTCTTATGATGCTCTTCTTGTTGTTCAATATAACGCTGTACATCTTCTGTATTCACATTTCCAACTGTTACAACAAAATACCCCCTTGCCCATAGATGCTGTCCCCAATATTGCTTCCTCAAATGTTCGAATTCTTGTAGCATTTTTCTACTACTTTTGCCTTTGATGTATTGTACAATCTTCGACACAGACAGACTCGGAGGTACGGAAATGAGCAAGTGTATGTGATCAGGACTAAGGCTTCCGCTTACAATATCCACGTAATTTGCAGCACATATTTCTCGAATGAGCTCTCGAACTCTTGTAGCAACCTGCCCAGTCAGTATCCGAAATCGATACTTTGTGCAAAACACGATATGATATTTTATATCATATACGCTATGTGACCCGTGACGATACTCCATAAAAAGAATTATACTGAAGTGTTCGCCTAAAGGCGAGGGTGTTAACCCTATCCCACTTATCTACATAAAAAAATTAATAACTGTTTAATTTATAGAATAAAATAGAGTTCTTTCGAAATTGTTCCAATCTTTCAAAAGTAAGTTTGAAAAGGCCTATCATAGCCACACTTACCTGATCTTACATTTATCACTCTATAACAGGATTATGCCCATGTCAAAATTTTCAATTGCCCATTTGATAAAAAAAATTTAAACATAAAAAAAACAGGTAAGCACACACACGTGGAAAATATCAAAAAAAACAAGCCCTTTTGGGCCCTTTTTAGCGTTCAATTTTTAGGCTCTTTTAATGATAATTTTTTTAGAACAGCCCTTATCACCCTCATTACCTATCATTTAACAACCTATTCTGATACGGCAAAATCTCTTTTTGTTTCAGCGGCCTTTGGCTTATTCATGCTGCCGTTTTTTGTGTTTTCCCCCCTTGCGGGCCAGATGGCTGATGCCTTCGATAAATCGAAAGTCATTAGAGGCGTAAAAATTGCCGAACTTCTCATCGTCAGCTTAAGTGCCTATGGGTTTGTGGAAAAAAACCCTTATTTTCTTTTAGGCGCTCTGTTCTGTATGGGAATTCATTCTGCCTTCTTTGGCCCTGCCAAGTACAGCATTTTGCCTGAAATTCTTGTTAAGGAGGATCTTTTAAAGGGCAATGGTTACATCGAAGCCGGCACCTTTTTTGCCATTATGCTTGGCACCCTCTGTGGCGCTCTTATGATCCATTTAGAGCTTTCTCTCTATATTGTAGGCAGTCAGCTAGTTAGCGTTGCCCTACTGGGACTTGTGATGAGTTGGCAAATCCCTCTGATGGCTCAAGCCGCCCCTCACCTTAAAATTCATTTCAATTGGCTGTTTGAAATGAGACGCCTCCACCTCTATGCCCGTCATAATCAACGAGTTTTTAAAGCTATTATGGGTATTTCCTGGTTTTGGTTGGTAGGAGCCATTCTCTTGGCCCAGCTTCCCCCTTTGGCGCAAGGTGTTTTAAAAGTTGAAGAAAGTGTTTTTATCGCTCTACTGCTGCTTTTTACAATAGGCCTTGGCTTAGGATCCGTTCTCTGCAATTGGTTGTTTAAAGGCGAGATTACAACGAAATACGTGCCCTTACTCTCTCTCCTCATGATTCCTCTTCTATTTGATCTTTCCAGTTTTAATAGTCCCCTTGCTGAAACCATGACACCTTTATCTGCTTTTTTTATGTCTTTTCAAGGGTTACGCCTAACCTTTGATATTTTAAGCCTTTCTTTTATTGGGGGGCTTTTTATTGTTCCCTTATATACATTTATCCAAGTCCAGGTTCTGTCCCGACAACGTTCTCAAATCATTGCCTTTAATAACATTTTAAATGCGGGTTTCATGGTCTTTGCAAGCGTTGCTTCTTTTTGTTTATTAAGCCTGCAGCTTACCATTCCTATGTTGATTTTCCTCTGTGCCGTGGGACAGGTCGGCGTGACGTTTTATGTGCTCAGAATACTTCCTGAACCTCTCTTCAAAAATTTTCTGTATACTCTCCTACGTCTGTTGTTTCGTCTGGAAGTTCATGGTCTTGAAAATTATGGAAAGGCAGGGACACGGGTTATTCTGATCGCTAATCATACATCCTACATTGACGCCCTGCTTATTGCGGCTGTGCTTCCTGAAAAGCCCGTTTTTGCCATCAACAGCTTTACGGCTCAAAAATGGTGGATCAAGCCCTTTCTTGTTCTCGCTAAGGTTTTTCCGATAGATCCGATGTATCCTTATGCCTTGCGGGAAGTGATTGAGGAAGCAAAACAAGGCCATAAGGTGATTATCTTTCCTGAGGGGCGCTTAACCCTGACAGGAAGTCTGATGAAAATCTATGAAGGGCCGGGAATGATTGCGGAAAAAGCGGATGCTTCCATTCTTCCCATTCATATTGAGGGTGCCCAATATACGCTCTTCTCCCTTTTGAAAGGCCAACTCCCTCGTCATTTCTTTCCTAAAATCACCCTTACAATTCTCCCCTCCCTTACACTTGATGTCGATCCAGCGATCAAAGGAAGAGCGCGCCGCCACCAACTCAGTGAGCAGCTTTATGATATAATGACCACCATGATATTGACGACAAGCGCTTTTCAAAATACTCTTTTTACCTCCTTAATTGAAAGCTGTAAGCGCCATGGTTTCTCCACAAAAATTTTAGAAGATGCAACCTACAAAACCTTAACCTATGGTCGCTTTTTATTAAAGGTGTTCACCTTTTCTCGCTTTATGGCCCGCCATACCCCTATAGATAAACCTGTGGGCTTGATGCTCCCCAATATCCATGGACTTGTGGTAAGTTTTTGGGCGTTGTCTGCCATAGGGCGAACTCCTGCTCTTTTAAATTATACGAGCGGTTCTCAAGCCCTTTTATCAGCGTGCCGGGTGGGTGGAATCTCAACTATTTTTACCTCCCGTTTGTTTGTTGAAAAAGCCCGCCTCCAAGAGGCTGTTACGCTTTTACGCAAGCATAAGATTCATATTCATTATCTTGAAGATGCAATGAAAAAAATATCTTTGATCGATAAAATTTGGGGGCTTTATGGGCGATTTTTCCCCGAACAAGCCTATAAAAAGAAAGTCCCCTTGCCAAATCCTGAGACCGCTGGCGCTCTCTTGTTTACATCAGGATCAGAGGGGAGCCCTAAAGGGGTTGTGTTAAGCCACACAAACCTTCAAGCAAACTGTCGCCAATTAGGGGCGGTTGTTGATTTTAATAGGAAAGATCGTGTCTTAAACGTTCTCCCCATCTTTCATGCTTTTGGATTAACAGCGGGAATGATTCTCCCTCTTTTATCGGGTATTAAGGCCTTTCATTATATTTCACCGCTCCACTACCGCGTTGTGGCCGAGCTTGCCTATGGTATGGGAGCCACCATCTTATTTGGAACGGATACCTTTTTGTATGGCTATGGGCGGGTTGCTCATTCTTACGATTTTCATACCCTGCGATATATTTTTGCAGGGGCTGAAAAGCTTAGGGAAGAAACCCAACGCCTCTGGTATGAAAAGTTTGGTTTAAGACTTTTTGAAGGGTATGGAACAACTGAAACCGGCCCTGTGCTTTGTGTGAATACGAGCATGCATTATAAGGCAGGGACAGTCGGGCGCTTTCTGCCTGGTATTGCTCATCGCCTACGGTCCGTTGAAGGCTTGAGCCAAGGGGGGAGACTCTCTGTGAAGGGTCCAAATATCATGAAGGGCTACCTTTTAAACGCCTCTCCTGGAGTGATCACCCCTCCTCCTGACGGCTGGTATGATACGGGGGATATTATTCAGATTGATGCGGAAGGCTATGTCACACTTAAGGGTCGTGCAACCCGTTTTGCAAAAATTGGGGGAGAAATGATCTCTCTCCTTGCCGTTGAAGAGGCCCTGCATCGCCTTTGGCCCGAACATGTTCATGCCATTGTTGCTCAACCCGATCAAAAGAAAGGAGAGATCCTCATGCTGTTTACAACGTTCCCTGCGGCCGATCGAGCGGCCCTGATTACCTTTTGGAAGGCTCAAGGGTTATCTGAGCTATCTCTTCCCAAGGTGGTTAAGATTCTGCCTGCCCTTCCTCTCCTGGGCTCAGGAAAGATTGATTATAAGACGTTGGAGACGTTTCAGGGTTAATTGGTGGTTTGGTAGCCCCCTACTTCTCACACTTCTTGCAATCTTCTTGGCAAACACGGCAAGACGCAGCACATTTTTTGCAAGCTGCAGCGCAATCTTTCACAAAGTTATTCTCTGCTCCTTCGCACTTGGTCGCGCATTCATCACAAATCTTAGCGCAGAGCTCATAAAGTTCCTTATGACACACGCCTTTGGCTGTGAGGCGTCCTACCATATTGCAGATTTCTGCACAAATAATTGTGTGACAATGGCTAGGTAAGCATTCCTTAGCTGTTTTGCAGCCTTCACAGGAAGATCTGTCGCAAGCCTTCACACAATCAAAGCATGCGTCAATACATTGTTTATAGATCATTTTTTTCTCCTATAGCTTCATTGCTATCCCATCGAAAGTAGGGACTTTATCCAAGTATAGGAGAGAAGAAACTAATAAATTATTAAGATTGTGGAAGTGGTAGCTACGCTTGCCTTTACCTACCACGGTAAACGCATCTAAATTATAGGCAAAATCTTGAGTGTATGAGGAGTGAACACACTAAATAACCTCAGCTTTGGATAAGGAGTAGGTTTTTATATTTAAAAAACAAAACACTGGCGTCATCCCGGGATTTAGCACTAGTGTCCGGGGAAAATTATACAATAAAAACAACCGGATGTCGTCATTGCGAGCCCCGCTGAGCGCGGGGCGCAGCAATCCATAATAAAACTTTAACTGCTTCTGATCCTCTCACAACTTTCTGTTTTTATTACATTTTTTTTGCCAAGAACGGCTTTCCCAATTTTTTTCTGGATTGCTTCGCCTTGCTTTATGCAAGGCTCGCAATGACGCCAGCGCATTGTTTTTCCATCAATTTTTTCTCGGACACTAGTGCGGGATTTAGAATAGCTTAACGAACGGATGTGAGTGTAGCTATTCTTAATACCCGGGACCCAGGAAAAAGCAGAGGCAGAAATTTCTGGGTCCCGGATACTAAAACCTAAGCTTCGCAAAGGTTTTCTAAGTTCCAGGATGACGCTGGGGGGTGTTATTTAGTTGTCTTATCCAAAGCTCAGGTTAAATAGACAAATGGGATGAATCATTCTTTTTAGTACTTCAGGGGTACCTGGGGAGTTACCTTTCTACCAAAAATTCTAGAGCGATATTAAACAGATAGATTAATACACTTTTGAAAAAAGCCCGCAAGGCTTGACTTTTCTCTTCAATTGGGCAAAATTGCTCTATCGTCTCACACTATCAATTTGCATAATGACACCACCCTCAGGTAAATTCATCCTTATCATTCTTTGTCTATTCAGCGCGTACGCTCTTGTATTTTTTGTATCATTCAGAATTCCTGACGATAAGAAAATTGAGAAAATTGAAGCTGAGCTCCCCTCCCCTCCCCCGCCTGAGGAAAAAGAGGATGTGGTGGCTGATGAAGGTCCTTATGATGAAACGCTCACGATCACTGAAGGAGACACACTAGCGAGCATTTTAAACCGCATCGGTATTCCTTCCGCTCAAGCACACGAAGCCATTGCCTCGCTTTCGACCGTGTTTAACCCAAAAGATCTCAGGGTCGATCAAGAAGTCTACGTCATCTATGACCTGGACCCAAATAACGATCATTACAATCTCAAATTCCTGCGCTTACGGACAGATATTGATTATGATGTTGAGCTTGTCCGAACAGGAGGTGGACTTTTCCAAGCCACAAAATATAGAAAACAACTTAAGCATGAATATGTGCATGTGGCAGGGGACATTAGGATCAGCCTTTACGCAGATGCCCTCAAGGCTGGGGCATCGCCTAAAATGCTTTATACTATGATAAAAGCTTTCAGTTTTGATGTGGATTTTCAAAGAGACATCCAACCAAACGCACAGTTTGCTCTTTTTTATGATACCTATAAGGATGAAGATTCAGGACTTGAGCGTCCGGGAGAGCTCTTATACGCGAAACTTGTTCTTGAAGGAATTCCCTATGAAATTTACCGTTTTCAAGCACCAGGAGAGGTACCTGCCTATTATACAGCAGCAGGAGAAGCTGTGCGCAAATTCCTTCTCAAAACCCCCATTGATGGGGCGCGGATTAACTCAGGATTTGGGAATCGCAAACATCCTATACTAGGGTATACAAAAATGCATAAGGGTGTGGATTTTGCTGCTCCCAAAGGGACGCCTATTATGGCTGCTGGGGACGGGGTCGTTGAAAGGTGTAGTGCGTACGGCAGTTATGGAAACTATATCTGTATTCGTCATAATGGAAACACAAAGACCGCCTATGCGCACCTCAGTCGCTATGCCGTTACGAAAGGCAAAAAGGTCCATCAGGGCCAAGTTATTGGATACGTGGGGGCAACAGGTCGAACAACAGGCCCGCACCTTCATTTTGAACTTATTCAAAATGGAAAGCACGTGAATCCTCAGAAAATAACCCAGCTTCCTAAAACAAAATTAGGTGGCAAAGGTCTTCTTGCTTTTAGGGTGTTTGTTGATAAAATCAAAAAAATGATAAAAGAAAAAAATGAAGAACAATCCCGACCCTCTGGAACATATACAGGGGTGTAGTGCTCTGACAATATTAAACTTTAGGATGAGTTACTACATTACGCCATTCGGTCCTTCGACTTCGCTGCTCCGCAGCTACGCTCAGGATGAACGGAGAGAGGAGATCTCTCGTTGAGATTATTCAGTTTATCTCTCCCCCTTCCGTTTGTCCTGAGCGTAGCTGCGGAGCAGCGAAGTCGAAGGACCGAACGACACTGAACCCCAAAATTAAAGATTGTCAGAGCAGGAGGGAAAACGACGCGGTGATCCCTATTCCATAAAACTTTTCTCTTTTTTTACCTTTTAATTTATGACAGTATTTGAAAAAGAACAGCTTCTAAAGGGAGGGGAGGGTGAAAATTGCGCTTTTAACAAACATTTTCTTGCTAAGTCTGGGACTAGGCTTAGGACATGCAAGCACCTCATCTTCAATATCGCCTCAAAAAATCCATGCTGTTTATAACAATGAAGACATTTCCTTGCGTTTTCATGCTCAATGGATCGTGGATGAAAGAACACGGGAAAAAATACAGAAAACATATGGCGCAATGCGTGTTGATTTTGATCGAAAGGGCCGCCCTATTCCCCATGGTCTGACACCTGCTCAGACAAAACGTTGGAAAAGACTTTACACGTTGTGCATGAGCGATGGGTGCTATTATTGTGATGCTGGAGAAGGAAGCTGCGAGTTAGGGACTTGTGGTCCCCGTAACGAGTTTTGCACACCCTATACAGGTCAGGATGGTCAACCCATATGTGGCAAAGTCTGTGCAGACTATGCCTTTAAGTCAATTCTGATTTGTAACGATCCTTCATAAAGAGAAGAGCGATAGCTGAAATAACAGATGCAAGGCTCAAATAAAGCGCTGGGGCCGCATTATTATCTGTTAAGTGAATTAACCATGTAGCCATCAAGGGAGCACTCCCTCCAAAAACGGCCATACTAATACTATGGGAAATACTAAGACCAGAATATCGCACATTCATGGGAAACAGTTCAACCAAGGTTGCGGGTATGGGAGCAAAAAAAGCCCCCATAATAAAGGAAAGGGAAATTTGGGCAAAAAGAGCCAGTTCAACACTACCCTCAAGAGCTCCAAAAAGAGGGCAAGCAAAAACCACAAAAGCAAGAGCGCTGGAAATAAGCACAGGTTTGCGTCCAATTTTATCTGAAAGCCATCCAGAAAAAGGAATAACAATTCCCATTGCTACCATACTCATTGTGGTCATCATGAGACTTGTGACCTTATCAAAATTAAGTAAAGCTGTTAGAAAGTTATTTATAAACGTAACAATCAAATAGAAACCAACAGCAAGTGTCAGATCAATCATAACGACATGCACGATGGTCTTAAGATGGTGTTTAAAAAGCTCGGTAAGCGGCGTTGAGAGTTCTTTGTGTAGTTCTTTAGCTTTAGCGAATTGAGGAGGTTCTTTGATCATACGACGCATGGCTGAACCTATCAATCCACCAACAACGCTGAGAAGAAAAGGGATTCGCCAACCCCAATCCAGCAACTGGTCTGGGGAAAGACAATAGCACGTAAAAGTCGCTATTGCGGACCCAATTAAAATTCCCACAAGCAGGCTAAAAACAACCCAACTGCCATAAATTCCACGATTATTTTGTTGAGCATGCTCAATAACAAAAACCATGGAACCGGTAAATTCACCACCCATAGAGAGACCTTGAGCTAAGCGTATCAGCGTTAAAAGAAAGGGCGCCAACCATCCAATCTGCTCATAGGTAGGTAAAAGACCAATGAGGGTAGTCGGAATAGCCATTAAGTAGATCGACCATAAAAGAGCGCTTTTCCTGCCAATCTTATCGCCAATATGGCCAAACACAAGACCCCCAAGGGGACGCATAATAAATCCAGCTGCAAAGATACCAAAGGTAGCCATTAGGGAAGCAAAGGTACTAAATTTAGGAAAGAAAAGGGAACCTATGGTTGTGGCAAAATACCCATAAAGCGCAAAATCGTACCACTCAAGAGCGTTCCCAATCATGCAGGAAAGAATAACCCGTTTTATATAATTCCCCGTCTGAGGGGTGCTTATACGATCATACGTAATGGTTTCAGTCGTCACTCTTTTAAGCTCCAAAAAACAAAAGGGATGTTCCCTACCAATTGTAGAGCACCATCTAAAAGAGAGCCGATAGGTTTGACAAGACAAACATTTTAAGTCATTGAAAATATTTATAAAAAACTTTTCTCGGGTCTGGCGTTCTTACTTCCTCACCCACTCTCTTGCGTCTTCACCCCTTGTACTGGGAAAGCAACGCACTTTTGTTTTCGTAAAAGGGGAAAGAAGTGCGGTCCATGTATAAACCCATCTCTCATCCGTCAAAATTGCTTTTTTTTCAACATGTTTGCCAAATCTCAACGCATAGGGGAACGCCTTCAAAAGGCCTAAAATTTCAACACCATGAAAATCCTTTAACTCGATAAGAAGGCGGATCTTTCCATGCTGTCCTATACGTTTTGTGAGATGAGGAAGAAGGGTTTGATAATCTTGAGATCCCATGTAACCCACGACACGGATAACAATGATATGGTCTTTGCTTTCTGGTAGAATATTGTACATGTTAACCCTCCTGTCTTCATACTCTATCATACTTGATTGGATTCCCAAAATTGTGTATTGTTAGCCTTAGCCTTTATTAGAAGGGCGGAAACTTATTGAGGAGACAACCATGCATCGACATCATAGCCATCATACAAATCAACGAACACTGGCATCAAATCAATTTATTAAAATAAGGAATCTCAAATGTACGCCCTTAAAAACCTGACCAAAGCTCTTTCAATCGCTTTTGTGTCTTTTTTTATTTCTTCTGCTTCCGCTGAAACCCCTCCCACCAAAATTTCCATCATCCAAGTTATTGAACACCCTGCCTTAAATGCAACTCGCAAAGGTTTTCTCGATGAACTTCAAAAATTGGGGTATGCGGAGGGAAAAAACCTTACGGTGGAGTACCAATCCGCCCAAGGAAATGCAACTTTGGCCGCTCAAATTAGCCAAAAATTTGTATCTAATCAACCTAATATCATTGTTGCGATTGGAACGAAAGCGGCTCAAGCCGCAATGAATGCCACAAAGGGCACAAAAATCCCTGTGATCTTTAGTTCTGTTACAGATCCTTTGGGAGCAAAGCTTGTCACGAATCTGAAAGCTCCAAAAGGAAATGTAACCGGCGTCTCTAATCTTATTGGGGTCGAGCCTCAATTTAAGCTTTTTAAAAAGGTAGCGAAAAACCTCAAAACATTAGGAATTGTTTATGATCCTGGAGAGGCGAATTCTATAAGTCTGAATGAAGCTATGGAGAAAGCGGCAAAAGAGTTCGATTTAAAACTTGTCCTTGCTGTGGCCACAAAAACGAGCGAGGTCTTAACAGCCAGCCAAAGCCTTTGTGGGAAAGTTGATGCTATCTTTGTTAATAATGATAACACGGCCCTGGGCGCCTTTAGCAGCGTTGTAAAAGCTGCAAAAAGTTGTGGTATTCCGGCCTTCGTCAGTGATATTGATCTAGCCGATCAAGGAGCCCTTGCAGCGCTAGGCCCTGACCAAACTGAGCTGGGTCGCCAAACAGGGCGTATGGTGGATATGATTTTAAAGAATCCTTCTGCCCCGCTCCCCTCTGTTGAATTTCCTCAAAAAACAGAGGAGTATGTGAAGCAGTAGCCAGAGGTCAGTAATCAAAAAAGTTCTTGAGTGACCCCTCTTCCGTTCATCCTGAGCGTAGGTGCGCAGCACCGAAGTCGAAGGATGACTCAGATAAAACTACCATTCTCCAGGGAGAGGATCTTGAGGGGGGCACCATTCCGCCGCATAACGATTCCTACAATCCGTATAACATGCCTTAAGTCCAGGGGTGCCTCCCCACTGGGCACCCGTTGAGCGCTGGCACTTCTTAAAGCATTGATCACAGGGAGACTCTGCATTAGCGACCTGAACCATCCCAATAGATCCTATAAGTATGGCCATAGTGAGTATCCATTTTTGCATCTTGGTCTTCCTTCTCAGTTAATATTTATTTCCTGACTTACAATTATCATTCAAAATGTTTAAAAATTCACTAACAACTCTTTACACTACTCATCACTTTTTATAGACACTTGAAAAAGAAAGAAGAAATGGTGTCTTTTTTGGAATCATTCCTCGCAAAGAAAGGATTAGTCAGGGGACGAGTCAAGGCGATTGAATGCT
>Ga0207131_1182_pt1 | contig 11411 bp, 8 predicted proteins | sample Alteio_BWMinHeat_13_FD_153557 | JGI IMG/M metagenome (GOLD analysis project Ga0207131, IMG submission 153557) | Enriched cells from forest soil in Barre Woods Harvard Forest LTER site, Petersham, Massachusetts, United States -... | ecosystem: Environmental > Terrestrial > Soil > Temperate forest >...
AGGGACTTGCCAAGGGTTGACATGCGGAGTTGGGTAGAAATTTCGCTGCAACAAATTCGCGCCAACTTCCGCGCCGTACAGGCTCTGGTGGGCGAATCCGTCGAAGTGATGCCGGTGGTCAAGGCCGATGCTTACCGTCACGGCGCGGTAGCGGTCGCTCATGCGCTTGAAGCCGAGGGCGCGAAGTGGCTCGCGGTCTCCAACGTCGAAGAAGGCTGCGTGCTGCGGCAGACCGGCACGCAGGCGCGCATCCTGGTCATGGCAGATTTTCTCGAGGACCAGCGCGAGATGCTGGCCACGCACCATTTGACGCCGGTGATTCACTCGCTCGACGATTTGCACGCCGTGCGCGTCCCCTATCACTTGAAAATCGATACCGGCATGAACCGTCTGGGAACCAGCGCGGAGCCGGAGGAAATCGCGCGGGCCGTGACGGCCGCTCCCGCTCCTCTCGAAGGCCTGATGACGCACTTCGCCTCCTCCGGCAATTACGAGAGCAAACAGACGGAGCACCAACTCGAGCGCTTCACAGCCGTGATCGAAGGCCTGCGACGCGCGGGCATCACGCCGCAATATGTGCATTCGTCGGCGACGACCCCCATCGCCTATCGCCGCAAAGAGGCCTGGGGCAATCTGGTGCGGCCCGGGCACGCGATCTACGGATACGTCTCGCCCGCGCGTGGGGCTCCGGGCAGAGCGTTGAACGTGGCTCCCGCGCTCACCTGGAAAGTGACAGTGCTCGAAGTGAAAGACGTAGAAGCAGGCTCCCTGATCGGTTACGGGGGCATTCACAAGGCGCAGCGCCCCATGCGCATCGCGGTTCTGGCAGCAGGCTACGCCGACGGCATTCCGCACCGCTTGGGGAACCGCGGCCAAGTCATCGTAAAAGGCAAATTCGCGCCGGTCGTGGGCGCCGTCTCCATGGATTTAACCACCATCGACATCACCGCTTGCCCCGATCTGAAAGCCGGCGAGGCGGTTACATTGCTAGGTTCCGAAGGCGCTGCGTCAATCAACGCGCAGCAGATGGCAAAGTGGGCGGGAACCATTTCCTACGCCGTGCTGTGCGGGATTCATGCGCGCGTCAAACGCGTGTATATCGACTGATCCGGGCTCCTATTTTCCACCCGTCATTCTGACGATAGAACCGTATATGGAGCGATCCATACCGGAGAAAATTCAGCGCGTAATCGGACCGTTGCCGGGCCATCGGGAAGCCCGTGCCTTCAGCACGTTCGCGCTGATCGGCGGCTTGGTCGCGTGCGGGCTCTCGCTCTACTACGGTTTCCGCGGCGAAACCTTCATGGGCCGCCCCATGGGGAGCGACTTCGTGCAGTTCTACGCGGCCGGCAAGCTCCTCAACCAGCACCAGCCCGCGCTGATCTACGACATTCCCGCGTTCAGTAAGCTCCAGCATCAGGTCGTGCCGGAGATGTCGCCCACCCAGATGCTGGTGTTCGGCTACCCTCCAGTGGTTTCCGCATTGTTCCGCCCCTTTGCGCTGCTGCCCTACCGCTGGGCGTATTGCGTGTGGCTGGTATTTTCGCTTGCTATATATACATCGGGTTTGTGGCTGCTGTTTCGCAGTCTGTCGCGCGCGAGTTACCGCCGCACCGCGTTTCTGCTGGCGCTCTCCGCGCCCATGTATACGCTCGAGACCTGGATGGGCGCGCAGCTTTCCGTCATTGGATTTTTCGCGGTTGTTTTGTTTCTCTGCTGTTTCGAGAGGCGCTGGCCGCTGCTGGCCGGGTTGGCGTTGGGTCTGGCTACCTACAAGCCATCGTTGGTTGCGATCCCGGCGGCGGTAATGCTGTTAGGTGGCTGCTGGCGTATGCTCGCCGGCTTGAGTGTAAGTTCGGCCCTAATGATTCTGGCCTCGATCGCTGCCTCTGGTGTGAATGGCCTGTGGCTGTGGATCCTGCGCTTGCGCGTTTTTGGCGTGTACGCCACCACCAATGAGGCCATTCTGCGCCGCACAAAGTATGTGGATCTCAATTCTTTCTTCACGGTCCTACTGGGCGCCGGTTCGCTCGAGCGGGCGATCGCGACCGTCGCGACGTCGGTGGCCTTCCTGATCCTGGGGTGGAACTGGTGGCGGTCGCGCCATCAAGCAACACATGAGGCCCAGCGTTATTTGTGGGCCGCCACGCTCACCTGGACCATGATGATCAACATCTATGTGCCGGTCTACGACACCATTCTATTGGTGCCCGCCGCGGCATTGGTGGCGTGTTCGCTCGCGAACGCGGACCAGCGGCAACAGGCCGGATTGCAGGTGTGGCTGATTATCTTGTGGCTGGCGCCCTGGCTCACACAATCCTGGGCCGACTATTTGCGGCTGCAGATCCTCACGGTTGTGCTCGCGGGCTTCGGTTACTGGGCCTTGAAATTGGCACGCGCAGCCGCGGCGTCAGAAGTTGCGGCACCGCGCGAAGACGCCCTCCGGGACGCTGCTTAGACGTCCAGATTGCGCACGTCGAGCGCGTTGTCTTCGATGAACTTGCGGCGCGCTTCCACGTTTTCGCCCATCAGCGTAGTGAAGATCTCATCGCTCTGCACGATGTCTTCGAGCGAAACCTTCAGCAGCGTGCGGGTGTCGATGTTCATGGTGGTTTCCCACAACTGCTCGGCGTTCATTTCACCCAGACCCTTGTAGCGCTGGATGCTGACTTCGCGCATGCCTTCGTTCTTCACGTGCGCCAGCAGCTCGCGCCACCCGGCGAGATTTTCGCGATGATTGTCGCGGACGACCACGAACGGCGGTTGATTGTACTTGCCGGCTTGCTTCGCAAGCAGACGCAAGCGCCGGTACTCAGGTTGCCCGGCTAGCTCCAGATTGATAGCACGCTCGGCGTTGGTCGGATCTTTGAAGGTCACCATCCAGGCCGAGTGTTCCTCTTCGTGCGTGAGTGCGGTTTCGATCTTCAAGGCCTTCAGCGCGTCATGCACCGGCTGCAGATTCGCTTTGTCGGCGAAGTCGGCTTTGGTGTCGAGCGCCAGTCCCGGGTCTGCGATGACTTCAATGACGCGCGGGTCGCGCAGGCGGCGTTCCATGCGGCGCCAGGCCAGTTGTAGCTCATCGAGCGACATCAGGTAATTGCGCAACTCCGTGCCTTCGAGCACCGTCTTGCCGCCCACACCCACTTCGACCTTCAGGTTCTCAGTCGCGCGCCGCAGAATCTCGCGCGTGAATTCCTTATCGTCCTTGATGTACTTCTCGCTCTTCCCTTTTTTGATGCGGTAGAGCGGCGGCTGCGCGACGAAAATATTGCCGCGCTTGATCAGCTCCGTCATGTGGCGGAAGAAGAACGTGAGCAGCAGTGTGCGGATGTGCGAGCCGTCGACATCGGCGTCGGTCATGATGATGATCTTGCCGTAACGAATCTTCGCGGGATCGAAGTCGTCCTTGCCGATGCCCGCGCCGATGGCGGTGATCATGGCGCGGATTTCTTCGTGCCCCAGCATCTTGTCGTAGCGCGCCTTCTCGACGTTCAGGATCTTGCCGCGCAGCGGCAGAATCGCCTGATAGCGGCGATCGCGCCCGCCCTTGGCGGTGCCGCCGGCCGACTCGCCCTCGACTAAAAACAACTCGCAGCGATCCGGATCGCGTTCCTGGCAATCGGATAGTTTTCCGGGCAGCCCGCCCGAATCAAGAGCACCTTTACGCCGCGTCAGATCGCGCGCTTTACGAGCCGCCTCGCGCGCACGAGCCGCGTCGATCGCCTTCGAAACGATCTTCTTCATCACCGACGGATTCTTGTCGAAGAATTCGCCTAGCTTTTCGTTGATGAGCTGGACCACATACCCCTGAATATCGGAATTGAGCTTGCCCTTGGTCTGCCCCTCAAACTGCGGCTGTGGCAGCTTCACGCTGATCACCGCGGTCAGCCCTTCGCGCACGTCGTCGCCCGTCAGATTCTCTTTGACGTCCTTGAAGAGCCCGGCAGCCTGCCCCGCTGCATTAATGGTGCGAGTCAGTGCGCTGCGGAAGCCGCTCAAGTGCGACCCGCCATCGACGGTGTTGATATTGTTCGCGAAACTAAACACTGTTTCGCTATAGGAATCGTTGTACTGCAGCGCCACTTCCATGGTGAGCACGCCGTTCGGCAAATCGCGCTCGCCCTCGATGAAAATTGGCTTGTCGTGAAGCACGCTCTTGCCCTTGTTCAGGTGCTTGATGAATTCAGCAATGCCGCCGATGAATTGGAATTCGGAAACGCGTGCCGGTTCTTCACGCTCATCGGTGAGCGTAATCTTCAGGCCTTTGTTCAAGAACGCCAATTCGCGCAGACGTGTGGCGAGTGTATCGAAGTTGAACTTGGTCGCGTCCATGATGGACGAATCGGGCTTGAAGGTGATCTTGGTTCCCGTCTTCCGTCCCGCTTTTCCAGTCTTCGCTAGCGGAGCTTTCGGAGCGCCCTTGGCATACTCCTGCTCCCACGTCGACGACGCCGTCTCGCCCTTCGCCGGCCGCCAGATTTCAAGCTTCAGCAATTCCGAAAGTGCATTCACGCAGCTCACACCGACGCCATGCAGCCCGCCCGATACTTTGTACGAGTTCGAATCGAACTTGCCGCCCGCGTGCAACTTGGTCATGACGACTTGCGCCGCCGACACACCCTCGTCTTCGTGCAGATCGACAGGAATCCCGCGGCCGTTGTCGACTACCGTCACTGAATCGTCTTCGTGAATCGTGACGTTCACCTCGGTCGCGTAACCCGCCAGGGCTTCATCGACCGAGTTATCGACCACTTCGTAGACCAGGTGATGCAACCCGGCCTCGCCAGTTGACCCAATGTACATCGCGGGCCGCAGGCGCACAGCCTCGAGGCCCTCCAGCACTTTAATACTGGTGGAATCGTAAACGGGTCGTTTGGGATCGTCTTCTGGAAATGCAGCTGTTACTTTGCTGGACATAGTTGAAATGCGTCGATCAAATTCTCATCGGCATGATCACGTAGCGGTACGTATCCGCCTTATCGCCGCCCGGCCGCAGTTCGCCGGCACTGTGCGGGTCCTTAAACCAAAAACTGACCTGGTCGGTCTGCACTACACGCAGGAAATCGATCAAGTACTGCGCGTTGAATCCAATCTCCACCGGAGTGCCGTTGTACTCCGCCGGGATGCTCTCTTCGCTCTCTCCGGTTTCAGAAACCGAGGAGTGCACTTTCACCTCGCCGTCTCCTACTCGCACGCGAATCGCTCGCGAACGTTCGTCGGAGAACTGCGCCACGCGCTCAATCGCGGCGCGAAATTCTTCGCGCTGCAGTGTCACTGAATTCGGCTGGTCTTTCGGCAGCACACGTTCGTAGTCTGGAAAATTCCCGGTCAGTTTACGACTGAGCAGCAACCGGTCACCGAGTTTGAAAAATAAATGATTCTCGTCGCCGGAAAATTGCACGATCGCGTCTGGATTAGAATCGCTCGCCAGCTTTTGCAGCTCCAGCATGGCTTTTCTAGGCAGCAGCGCGCGAAACGCCGCATTCACACCAGGAAGCTCGCCTGAGCTTTCGACCATTGCCAAGCGATGCCCGTCCGTCGCCACCATCACGATGCCGCCTTTGCGCAGCACCAGCAGCGCACCGTTCAGTGTGAAGCGTGATTCTTCACTTGAAATCGCGAACACCGTCTTCGCGATCATCGCGCCCAGGACGCCGATCGGCATCTCCGCCAGCATCTCCGGCATCTCCGGCAATTCCGGAAAACTATCGCGCGACATCCCCGCGATACGCGTCTTCGAGCGGCCGCATACCAGATTCGCCCAGTGGTTGTCGCCCACTTTTACCTGCACATCGGAATCCGGCAGTAGGCGCACGTAATCGAGCAGGCGCCGCGCCGGAATCGTGCCCGCGCCGGACTTCTTCACCCGCGCCGCACAGGAACAGCGAATCCCTAATTCCAAATCCGTGGCCGTGAGAAGAATGCGATCTCCATCGGCCTCGACCAACACATTCGACAAAATCGGAATGGTGGTTTTCTTCTCAACTACGCCTTGCGAGAGGTTCAGTTCCCGCACTAGATCGGCCCTGCTGACGGTGAATTCCATGCACGGTTCCTTCGCGATTCTTCTCTCTAGATTTCTCTCTCAAATAGACTTGAAAGAGAACCGGATTCATAGGGGCTGTTGAAACGTTGATTTCTCCCTAAATTATAGCAAGATCGTGGGGTTAAAGTCATCACAAAGTGTGGGTTCCTGGGTAGATTTCGTTGCATGATCGGGCCGCGCCGGTTTGTTCCTCAGGAGTCCACAGCCAACCCCGAAGCGCGTTTGAGGATAAGTCAAATAACCTCAATGGATGGTGTCGATTACGTTGTGGATGAGCCTGTTTAAATCGGCATCCTTCTGCCGCAGTGTGTCGATTTTATGAATGGAATGCAGCACTGTGGTGTGATGCTTGCCTCCAAACATGCGTCCGATCTCGGGAAGCGACGAGTGCGTCAGCTCCTTGATCAGGTACATCGCAATCTGCCGCGGATACGCAATCTTCTGCGTGTTGGTCTTCAATTTCAACTGCGCCGGCTGCAATTGGAACTGATCCGCCACGGCGCGCAGCACGGAATCCATAGTGATGCGCTTCTCTTGTCCCGGGATCAAATACTTCAACACCTGCTGCGCCATCGCCAGCGTGATCGGAGTCCCCATCACCGAGGAATAAGCTACCAGTTTCACCAGCGCGCCTTCCAGTTCGCGCACGTTCGATTTCGTTTTCGTCGCGATGTAAACGCGTACATCTTCCGGCAGGCTGACGCCCTCCGTCTCGGCCTTCTTATCCAGAATCGCCATCTTAGTTTCCAGATCCGGCGGTTGAATGTCCACCATCAACCCCCACTCGAAGCGCGAACGCAGCCGCTCCACCAGCCCCGGAGTGCCCTTCGGCGTCGAATCGCTCGACACCACAATCTGCTTCTGGTGCTCGTGCAGTTCGTTAAATGTGTGGAAGAACTCTTCCTGCGTGCGCTCCTTGCCGGCCAGGATGTGGATGTCGTCGATCAGCAGCACGTCAGCCGAGCGGTAATAGCGGTGAAACGCCGGCATGCGATCGCTCTTGATGCAGCCGATCATCTCGTTCATGAAGCGCTCGCTTGACGTGTAGACGATACGCATCGACGAATATTGCTCGGAGAGCGCCGTCCCAATCGCGTGCATCAAGTGCGTCTTCCCCATCCCCGACCCGCCATAAATAAACAGCGGATTGTAGCTACGCGAAGGACTGTTCGCCACCGCCCGCGCCGCCGCATGCGCAAACTGATTGCAGGAACCCACCACATAGTTATCGAAACGGAATTTCTGGTTTAGCTGGCTCGTGGGCGACGCAAACACCGGGTCTGCGGAATGGCTGGCCGCCGCCGCGCTGGCCGCCCGAGCCGTATAGATCACCCGCTCTACCGGCAGATTCAACTCGCGAATCGCCTCGCGGATGTCCCCGGCGTACTCCTGTTCCATCCATTCCTTCGTGACTTGATCCGGAACAGTGACTCGAAGCGAACCGCCCTCCTCAGCCTCAAACGCGGTTCTCGTAACCCAGTCTTCGTAGGCCCGTCCGCTGATTTTCGTCGTCAGCCGGGCCTTAATTTGTTCCCATGGATTTGCCAATGCGATCGCTTCCCCAGTCATATGTCCTCCGACACGCACAAAATTCCCACATGATTTCCACAAGCTGTGGAAAACCTGTTCCATCTCACCGATTCTGTTACTGGAATCGTCGCGCTCCAGCGGTCGCCGAGAGGTGGTTCTGGTCCGGCGGACTGTCTTTCGCGGAATTCAAGAATAGCACAAAATTTCCAAACGCAATAAATTACTTAAAACTTTTTAAATCTTTTAATATCAATAAGATATAGGACTTATCCTAAAACAAACAACATTGTATGAACATCCTGTTTCAGTGCCTCTGAAACGCATTTGACAATCCACGTTTGGGGCGCGACAATGGAGCCTGCTCGTCTGCCAGATGCGGGAGTAACTCAGCTGGTAGAGTGCGACCTTGCCAAGGTCGATGTCGCCGGTTCGAATCCGGTCTCCCGCTCCAATTCTCTCAAAAACTTGCCGCTGCGCTTCAGCGCCCGCTAAAATTCCTACTTTTCTAACTGCTGCATTTCCAGTATGATTGGGGTGTCTAGCCAGAATATTGAAACATTTTGGCGCTTGCCTCGTATCTATGCTGAAAGCAGGCCGCTGAAAGCACGCGAATGAGCCTCTATGCCGATTAGGTGTTATGGACGTTAAGCGCGAAGGCGTCGCGAAGAAGAAAATGATCCGCCGGGTGCTATACCTGGTGCTGCTGATGGCCGTCGTCGCCGTCGCCGGATGGCGCGTCAGCCTGCTCAAGCCGGCCGTCCCTGTGGTCGAAGCCGCCACCATTTGGCCCGACACTGTGAAGCGCGGCCCCATGGTTCGCGAAGTCCGCGGTCTAGGCACGCTCGTTCCCGAAGACATTCTGTGGTTCCAGGCTGAATTCGACAGCCAGGTCAGCCGTATTCTGGCGCGTTCCGGTGACGACGTCAAGCCCAACACAGTTCTGCTGGTGCTCAGCAATCCGCAGATGGAAGCCGACGCTGTCGATTACGAATGGCAAACCAAGCAAGCCGAAGCGAATCTGGTTGACCTGCGAGTGAAACTGCAAAGCCAGGCTTTCGACCAGCAATCCGCCGTCTCGACGGCGCAGGGCGAATTGAAGCAGGCCGACATCAACCGCGATAAAGAAGAGCAGCTCTTCAAAGCGCAGCTTGAACCGGAAATCAATATGCGGCTCGCCGTCGCTAAGTGGGAACAGGCCGACGCCCGCTTTAAGATGGAAAAGCAGAAGCTCGACATCTTCAAAGACTCCGTGCAAGCGCAAATCGATTCACAGAAGGTCCAAGTAGAGAAGCTGCGCGCCACCTACAAGCTTAAAAAGAAACAACTCGACGAGCTCACCATCCGCGCCGGCATCCGCGGCCGCATGCAGGAAATGACCTTGCAAGTGGGACAGCGCGTGAAGCCCGGCGACGTGCTGGCGAAAGTTGCGCAGCCGCGAAAGCTGATGGCGCGTTTGCAGATCCCCGAGACGCAGGCCAAAGACATCGTGCTCGGCCAGCAGGCGCAGATCGACACTCGCAACGGTATCGTGCACGGCCACGTCATTCGCATCGACGCATCCATCGTGAACGGAACGCGCACAGTCGATTGCAAACTCGACGGCGTACTCCCGAAAGGCGCAGTGCCGGATCTGAGCGTCGACGGAACCATCGAAATTGAACGCCTCGCCGACGTCCTCTATGTCGGCCGTCCGGTATTCGCGCAACCCGGCAGCCCCGGCACTCTATTTCGTATCGACGCCGATGGCAAAGGCGCCGAACGCGTACCGGTGCGCTTCGGACGCGCTTCTGTCAACGCCATCGAAATCGCCGAAGGTTTGAAAGCCGGGGACCGCGTGATCCTGTCCGACATGGCCGCGCAGGAACAAACGGCGCGCGTGCGCTTGAACTAAAGAGAACCTCATGCCCGAATCACTCATTCGCCTGGAGAGCGTTACCAAAGTGTTCGTCACCGATGAGGTGGAAACCCACGCTCTCGCCGGCATCCAAATGGATATTCAAAAAGGCGAGTACGTCTCCATCTCCGGCCCCTCCGGCTGCGGAAAGTCCACGCTGCTGGCGATTCTCGGATTGCTCGATACTCCCTCGGACGGGACCTACGTGCTTAATAATCGCCCGGTGCAAGGCCTCAAGCTCGCCGAGCGCGCGCGCATCCGCAATCGCGAAATCGGCTTCATCTTTCAAGCCTTCAACTTGATCGGCGACCTGACGGTGTACGAAAACGTAGAACTCCCTCTCACCTACCGCGGCATGCCTAGTGACGAGCGCAAGCGCAAAGTCCAGGCAGCGTTAGAACGCGTAGGCATGGCGCATCGCATGAAACATTACCCGTCGCAGCTCTCCGGAGGCCAGCAGCAGCGCGTAGCCGTAGCGCGCGCCTTGGCCGGTGACCCTTCGATTCTGCTCGCCGATGAACCCACCGGCAACCTCGATTCCGCCAACGGCGAGCAAGTGATGGACCTGCTGCGTGAGCTCCACCGAGGCGGCGCCACTATATGCATGGTCACCCATGACCCCCGGTATGCTACCTACGCCGATCGCTCCATCCACCTGTTTGACGGCCGTCTTGTGACGGACAACCTCCAAAAAGCGTAAAATTTGGTGTGCAGCCGACATTGGCAGTACCGGCCACGCCCGCGTCAATACCTCCGCCAGTAACCGCCCGCGACAACACCGCTGAAGGACTCCGCGGCCTAGCCGCCGTCACCGTTTTCCTGGCTCACTTCTGCCTATCGTTTTTCCCGCGCGGCTTCGACCGGCTCTATCCCGGACTGCAAACCTCGCCCGCCACCGACGCCACCATCGAAAAAATCCTGCGCCTGCCGTTCCTATCCATTCTGTGGAACGGCAACTTCGCTGTCTGCATTTTTTTCGTGCTGAGCGGATATGTTCTGTCGCGCCCCTATTATTCCGGGAACCGCCTGGAAACTCTCCGTGACCGCTATTTGAAACGCTATCTGAGATTGAGCGCCCCCATCGCCGCCTCAGTTTTCATCGGCTACGTCCTGCTGAAATCCGGTTTGCTGTGGAATCACGCGGGAGCGGCGATCTCGCATTCTGACTGGCTTAATAGCTATTTTTCTTTTACGCCATCCTTCCTGGATGCGCTGAGCGATGCCACCTATCGCGTCATCCTCCTTGGCGCGGACCGCTTCAATCCGCCGCTCTGGACCATGAAGGTGGAATTCATCGGGTCTCTCATCACCTTCGCGTTTTACACCCTGATGCCCTCCCAAGGGGCCTGGCGGAAAACGATTCACTACGCCATCGCCGTACTGACCATCGGAGTCCTGGCCGGAAAAGATGGAGTTTTCTACTACGCGTTCTTGTTGGGAGGCCTCATCTGGGCATTGCCGAAACCGTCGGGAGTATTTAAGTGGTTGCTGCTGTTCGCCGGCTGGTTCTTAGCATCGTTTCAGTACGATGCTCTCTTCCGCTGGATGCCCGATCCGCAGGTGTGGGACGAAAAATATTCTTACAGCGTGGCCGGTGCGTTTCTAGTGCTATGGTCCCTGCGCTCCGGGATGTGCGACGGGTTTCTCGCGTCGCCCCCCATGCTCCGCCTCGGGCGCCTTTCCTTTTCCCTGTACCTGACCCACTTTTTTGTCATCAGCACCTTCTCCTGCTGGTTCCTGGTCCAGATGCAGGGAAGACTGTCACGACCGCTATGGGCCTCAGCGGACTTGTTATTAAGCGCACTTCTGCTGTTCGCCGCCGCCGCCGTCTTTGAACGCTTGGTGGACCGCCCCGGTACAAACTTCGCCAGCTGGTTCATCGGCCGTGCGAGTTGATGAGTCGCGCCTTAGTACCACCCCCCACCAGGTACTAGGGATCGC
>Ga0207131_1183_pt1 | contig 11403 bp, 8 predicted proteins | sample Alteio_BWMinHeat_13_FD_153557 | JGI IMG/M metagenome (GOLD analysis project Ga0207131, IMG submission 153557) | Enriched cells from forest soil in Barre Woods Harvard Forest LTER site, Petersham, Massachusetts, United States -... | ecosystem: Environmental > Terrestrial > Soil > Temperate forest >...
ATCTCTGCGCTTCCTCTGCGCTTCCTCTGCGCTTCCTCTGCGCTTCCTCTGCGCTCTCTGCGGCTCTGCGGTTAAGCTTGGGGTCTCGGGTATGAGCGTGTCTTTGGACAAGAACAACGATACGTTCCGCATGAGCAATGAAAGTGACAGTTACGTAAGGTGAGTCAATAAAATGTTAAAAAAACTTCATTGACAAAAAAAACCAAGTTGTGCAAAATGATAGTGAGCAGTTTATTGTAGTTGCGTTTTATAAAATTTGTTCATTAAGGAGTTTACCAATGTGTACCCATTACGAAGAATTGGAGAGTTATCGGCTCGACAGCCTTGATCATTCAACTATGTGTTCTTTTCTAGATTCTTTCATATCCCTATCATCCCCTTTTGCGTCATTGAAACGCAAGTCTTCTTTCGTTTGTTCTAAACGAAAATAATCCTCTTTTTTTTTAGCTCTTAGATAAAGCTGGCTTTGCCCTTAGCAGGCTAACTTGACTATATTCTTGTTTTGTTCCAGTTTGAGCTTTTTGCTTGGGACAGCTTTCTCTTATGAGTAGAATTTTTTATCAACTTTTGTTCATTATTAGAAGGTCTTTATGATTATCATGAAATTTGGAGGCAGCTCTCTTGCCAATGCTGAAAGGATACGCCAAGTAAGCAAAATTATTGAGATGTATCGGGGAGAGGACCCTATTTTAGTTCTTTCTGCGATAGGCAAAACAACTGACAATTTAATTGAAGCTGGCAAGCTAGCTCTTTCTGGTCTCATCGATTTTAAAAAGATAACAGAAAGTCATATTGCTATCTTAAACGAACTCAAATTGTCAAATACAGGTGTTGAAGAGTTATTAAATGAGCTGTCAGATTTATTAAAAGGGATTTCAGTCATTAGAGAGTTGACCCCAAGAACAATGGATCATCTTCTTTCTTTTGGTGAAAGGCTTTCCACGCGTCTTTTTTGTGCCTATCTTTGTCAACAAGGAATTATCGCAAAGGCCTTTGACGGTTGGAGTGCTGGTCTAGTCACTACTTCTACTTTCAATCGTGCTGAACCCTTACCCGAGTCGTATGAAAATATTTCGATGGCATTCCGGAATTGTCAGAACAGTATTCCTGTTGTTACAGGATTTATTGCAAAAGACTTAAATGGAACCATTACAACATTAGGAAGAGGTGGCAGTGACCTTACCGCTGCAATCATTGGTGCAGCCTTAGACGTTAAAGAGATTCAAGTTTGGAAAGATGTGCATGGAATTTTGAGTACTGATCCTCGTGTGTTGGAAGTTGCCTTTCCTATCCCTTCCATCTCTTTTGAAGAAGCAGCTGAACTTGCTTATTTCGGAGCAAAAGTCCTTCATCCGACATCTATTTTACCTGCAATGAAGAAAGGAATACCCGTACGTGTCAAAAACTCATATGACCCTGCCCATCCTGGAACCTTGATCGTTTCTAACGTCACGCATAATAACGGATTAGTAACGGCTATTACATATAAGCCGAGCCAAACAATGGTTCACATATGTTCTACACGCATGCTTGGACAATATGGATTTTTGGCCAAAGTTTTTCAAATCTTCGCTGATCTAAAAATCTCTGTCGATGTGATTGCAACAAGTGAGGTTAGCATTTCCTTAACCTTAGACAGTCAAGAAGGGTTAGTCGAACTTGAAAGGCGTTTAGAAGAAATAGCCACTATCAGAATGCAACAGGGCAAAACAATTGTTAGTTTAATTGGCAGCACGAAATATTCATCACAAATTTTAGAAATGTCGTTAAAGACTCTCTCTCAGGAAGGGATAGTAGTTCAAATGATTTCTCACGGGGCGTCAAGTGTTAGTACCAGTTTGGTTGTCAATGATAGCGAAGCAAAAAAAAGTATCCAGCTATTACATGAACATTTTTTTCAAGATAGGAGATAAACTTATGAAAATCGCTTTAATAGGCTATGGAAAAATGGGCCAAATGATTGAAAAGGCAGCTTTAGCTCGAGGTCACACTATTATTGCACGCATGACTTCCAAGCAATGGGATATGGAGTCTTTACTAAATGCAGATATTTGCATGGAATTTACCCATCCTGAGTGCGTTTTAGAAAATGTTAAGAGGATTTCTGAGCTTAAAAAGGAGGTCGTTATCGGCACTACGGGGTGGGATAACCAGATGGAATTGGTTCGGTCTATTATTGAAGAGCATCAAATAGGAGCTCTTTATTCGCCTAATTTTTCCATTGGCGTTAATCTATTGCTTGAAATATTAGCTCATGCTTCCAAAGTCATGAATGCATTTGAAGAATATGACGTTGCAGGCATCGATATGCATCATAATAGAAAAAAAGATAGCCCCTCGGGCACAAGCTTAAGAATTGCGAGAACTATTGAAGAGAATATGGAACGTATCGATAAGGTCCCTTTTTCAAGTATCCGTATAGGATCAATTCCGGGAACTCACACGGTTCTCTTTGATTCTCCTTACGATACAATTTCCATTACACACGAAGCGAGAAGTCGTGAAGGTTTTGCCGAAGGGGCCGTTCAGGCTGCTGAATGGCTAAGTGGAAGAAAAGGGTTTTATACATTTGCAGATTGTATGCAGGAAATCATCCAAAGGAGGTCATCATGAAATTCACAGGTACTATTACAGCTTTAGTTACTCCATTCATCGATCAAGAGCTTGATGAAGGGGGGCTAGCTTACAATATCCGCCATCAAATAGCAAAAGGTATTAATGGAATTCTCCCCCTTGGATCAACAGGAGAAAGCCCTACACTCTCGTCCGAAGAGCAGGCTAGAGTCATTTCTATTGCAGTTAAAGAAGCTCATGGAAAAGTGCCTGTATGGGTAGGAACAGGGTCATATTGCACCAGACAGACGATTGAAAAAACAAAACGGGCGAAAGATTTAGGAGCCGATGTCGCACTCATTGTAACGCCCTACTATAACAAACCTACTCAAGAAGGAATTTATAGGCACTTTGAGGCCATCTCATCATCTATAGAAATGCCGATTGTAATCTATAATATTCCAGGAAGATGTGGGATTAATATCGAAACGCCCACATTGATGCGAATAGCAGGTCTTCCCAATATTCTTGGAGTCAAGGAATCTTCTGGAAATATCAACCAGGTAGGCGATGTTCTTCATTCAATTGTCGAAAAATATCCTCATTTTTTGGTGTTTTCAGGAGACGATGCATTTACACTCCCTATGATGGCACTCGGTGCATCAGGGGTCGTTTCTGTCGTGAGTAATCTTGTTCCAACTCAAGTCATCGCACTCGTCAATGCTGCTTTACAAGGAAAGTTTGATTTAGCTCGAGAGATACATTATCAACTGCTGCCCCTCTACAAAACTGCCTTTATTGAAACGAATCCTGTACCAATTAAAACAGCGATGGAACTGTGCGGAATGCCATCTGGAGGATGTCGTCTTCCATTGTATCAAATGGAGCCAGAAAATATAAACACCCTTCGTCAGTTACTCCTAGAGATGCGATTGATGGAGCTATAAATAAGGTATAAAAAAAATGAAAAAAATCTCAGTAGGAATTTTAGGTGCAACCGGAATGGTTGGCCAACAATATGTGCAACTTTTAGCAAATCATCCCTGGTTTGATGTTTGTTTTTTTGCTTCTTCAGAGCTATCAGCAGGTAAAATCTATGCTGAAGCAGTATCCGGAAGATGGCATATGAATATGCCCATTCCTGAACGTTTTCTAAATTTACCTGTACATCGTATGGATGAAATCGAACTAGCAAAAAGGTCGTGTGATTTTGTTTTTTCAGCGGTCAGCAACGATGCAGCAAAGATCTATGAAGAGCTTTATGCCAGGAATGGGATTCCTGTGATCTCTAATGCGGCTTATCATCGACGATCTGCGGATGTGCCTGTATTAATACCAGAAGTCAATCCAGATCATGCTCAAATCATTCCAATTCAACAGAAAAATCGAAATTGGGAAAGAGGATTTATTGTCGCCAAACCCAACTGTTCTTTGCAAAGCTACATGATCCCTTTATCCCCTCTTCACCAACAATTTAAAGTGAAACGTTTGATTATTACTACATTGCAAGCCGTCAGCGGTGCCGGATACCCGGGTGTCTCTTCTCTAGATATTATGGATAATGTCATTCCCTATATTGCTAACGAAGAAGAGAAATCAGAGCAAGAACCTTTAAAAATATGGGGTCATATTCAAGATAACTTCATCTCTTCAACGAATAACATTGCTATTTCAGCACATTGTAATCGAGTTCCTGTACTGGATGGACACCTTGCATGTATCTCTGTTCAATTTGAGCAAAAGCCGGACAAGGAAGAAATCTTAAGTATATGGAAAAATTTCCGTGGTCTTCCGCTACCTTCAGCACCTGATCGACCTATTATTTATCGAGAAGAATGCAACAGGCCACAACCACGCCAAGACAGAAACGCAGGAAATGGAATGAGCGTGACTATAGGTCGTCTGCGAGATTGCTCGATATTCGATTACCGATTTGTGGCTTTATCCCACAACACCATTAGAGGAGCTGCCGGCGGTGGTATTCTCAATGCTGAATTTTTAATGCAACAGGGTTATTTGGAGGGAATATGTTAAATGATTCTATTTGGAAATCTGTCATCGAGCTAGAAAATCGAAATGGTATTTTATATTTCGATGGTTGTGATGTGCGCAAACTCGCTGAAGAATTTGGCACTCCTCTCTATGTTTATAGTCAAAACCGAATTCAGAGCAATTATAGACGCTTAGTTGAAGCCTATCGCTCTTATTACCCGAACTTTCAGGTTTATTACGCAGTAAAAGCGAATAACAACCCTGCCATAGTTAAAATTTTGGCTGAAGAAGGCGCTGGAGCAGATGTATCTTGCATTCCTGAAATTCTGATCGCTGAACGTTCAGGAATCCCTCCAGAAAAAACCCTTTATTCCGGCGTATATAATGCAAATAAAGATTTGAAATATGCAGTTGAAAATCATGTGAGGCTTAACCTTGAAGACCTCAGCCAGCTCGATCGACTAGCCTCTTTCTCTATCCCAAATTTTCTCTGCTTTCGCATTAATCCCGGCTTGGGCAGTAGTGGCATAGAAGGATTAATCTTTGCTGGTCCTGATGCTAAATTTGGCATTATTGAACGCGATGTTGAGCAAGCCTATGCTACAGCAAAAAAACTGGGAGTCAAAAAATTTGGCATTCACATGATGACCGGATCTAATATTTTATCGCCCGATTATTTTGAAGAAGTTGTTGAAAAATTGCTTGATATCGCAGGCCCCATGAGTCAAAAATTGGGAATTTCCTTTGATTTTATAGACATTGGAGGCTCATTGGGAGTCCCCTACCGGCCAGAAGATCAAGAAATTAATATTGATGAAGTTGCTGCCCGAGTGGTAAAAAAACTTAGAGAAAAATTGGAAGCCTATCAAATGGGTGAGCCGCAGCTTATTCATGAACCGGGCCGGTACTTAGTCTGTGATGCAGGCATATTAATTGCCAAAGTAACCTCCATTAAGAATGGGTATAAGAAGTTTGTCGGGCTCGATGCAGGAATGCACACTTTACTTCGTCCGGCGTTATATGGCGCTTACCATCACATTCTCTACGCAAATGATCTTAATGCTGAGAATGACCAGTCAATGAATGTTGTAGGACAGGTTTGCGAAAATTCAGACATCTTTGCAAAAGACAGGATGCTCTCGTCAAAAATTGCGGTCGATGACCTCTTAGTTTTTTTAAACAGTGGAGCATATGGTTTTTGCATGAGCTCTCAATATAACAGCCAACCGAAGGCTGCTGAGGTGCTTGTCAATAATGGACAGGCGGCTCTCATTCGGGAACGAGAATCGATACAAGATATCTTTAGAGGAACCCATCAACCCAAGTTTATCCCATGAAAAGAAATCCAAACATGACATTCTTAAAAGCAAATTACCTTTTTCCCGAAATTAACTTACGAAAAAGGCAATACATTGCTGAGCACCCTGAGGCCATACTTATTAGTTTAGGGATTGGGGATACTACAGAACCTATTCCCCATTCAATTGCCAATTCTCTTGGGAATGCTTCCAAAGATTTAGGTACAATAGAAGGATATTCAGGCTATGGGCCAGAGCAAGGAGGAATACAATTAAGAAAAAAAATTGCTTCAATAATTTATTCCAACCTTGTGCATCCTGAAGAAGTTTTTATATCGGATGGAGCTAAATGCGATTTAGGTAGATTGCAAATGCTTTTTGGGAGTGATATTTCTATAGCGGTACAAGATCCTGCTTACCCGGTCTATATAGAAGGCAGTTTAATTCAAGGGGTAAAAAAAATCATTCCTATGCCCTGCCATCCTGACAACCATTTTTTTCCGGATTTAGAGACGATACCACGAACAGATCTTATTTATTTCTGCTCGCCTAATAATCCCACGGGAGCTGTTGCGACAAAATCTCAATTGGAAAATTTAGTTAGATTTGCCGAAAATAATCATTCAATTATTATTTTTGATTCTGCATATGCAAACTATATTCAAGACCCTTTAATCCCAAAATCTATCTTTGAGATTGAGGGTGCTAAGAAAGTCGCTATTGAAATCAGTTCCTTTTCCAAACTTGTGGGATTCACTGGGGTTCGACTTGGATGGACTGTGATTCCAGAAGAGCTTAGGTACGACGATGGTTTGTCCGTAAAAGCAGACTGGAACCGCTTGACCTCCACGATTTTTAATGGTGCATCCAACATCGCCCAAGCAGGCGGATCAGCTGCTTTAGAAGAGAATGGGCTGCAAGAAATTTCATCTTTAACAAAATTCTACTTAGAAAATGCCCGAATCATAAAAGAAACTCTTGAGGGTCTCGAATATGAGGTATTTGGAGGTGTGAATGCTCCTTATTTATGGGTGCGTTTTAGAGGGCAGAATTCCTGGGATGTCTTCCAACAGTTTTTGGATAAATTTCAGATTGTAACCACTCCAGGATCAGGTTTTGGCCCGGCAGGAGAAGAATATATTCGTTTTACTGCTTTTGGTCATCGGGAGAATATTTTACAGGCAGCAGCCAGATTAAAAGCGCGTACATATGATAATCAATAAGCTTTGTAACAGATTTAATTTCACTCACTAAATCGTATTTTCTTGATTTGGTGACGCAAAAATAATAAGATAGCTCATCACCAAATAAGGATTTAGAATGGAGCATTCATTTGTAGGTCGAAAGAGAGAACTTCAAATGCTCGGAGAACTCTTTAAAAAGAAGTCAGCAAGCCTAGTAGTCATTAGAGGAAGGCGTCGTATTGGCAAGAGTCGTCTAGCGCAGGAATTCGCCAAGAAAACTCCTCACTATATATTTTCTGGGATCCCACCGGCAAAAGGCATCTCAGCTGCGGATCAAAAAGAAGAATTCGCAAGGCAACTACAACGCGAAATGAAAATTCCTCTCCCAAGATCAGATGATTGGGGTGACCTGTTTTGGCACTTAGCACAACAGTCTGAAAAAGGAAAAATTGTTCTTGTGTTAGATGAAATAAGCTGGATGGGCTCAAAAGATCCTACGTTTCTCGGAAAACTCAAAACTGCTTGGGATCTCTATTTCAAAAACAATCCTCAATTGGTATTAATTCTATGTGGATCGATTTCAAGTTGGATTGAAGAAAACATTCTTAGCAGCACTGGATTTTTAGGAAGAATTTCTTTAGATATCGTATTAGAAGAGTTGCCTTTATATGAATGCAATGAATTCTGGAATGCAGAGCAAGATAGAGTTTCTGCTTTTGATAAGCTTAAAGTACTTTCTGTAATGGGAGGTGTTCCAAGGTATCTTGAAGAAATTTTACCAAATCAAAGTGCTGAAACAAATATCAAAAGATTATGTTTTCGAAAAGAAGGTTTTCTTTTTGGCGAATTTGAACGAATTTTTTCGGACTTATTTTCCCTAAGAAGCGCTACTTACAAGATTATCGTTGAAAGACTAGCTGAAGGCCCTTGCGAACTTAAAGACATATATACCGCTTTGAATGTCGAGAAAAACAGTCTCGTTTCAGAATACATGGAAGATCTCGTTACAGCTGGATTTGTTTCAATAAAGGCAGTTTTGTAGAGGGGCAGCAGTTGATAATGTATCTCTCGAGCTAAATCAAACTTTCCTTGTAAAGCAGCATTGACGAGTGCGATGACTTGAGTTGGAACAAGATTACTCACGACAGAAACGACCCCTGATGCACCGAGTGCCATCATAGGGAGTGTAAATGCATCGTCTCCTGAAAACACCAAAAAATGAGGATATTTTTCGACAATTGAATGAAGAACATCGCCTACCTGGTTGATATTTCCAGAAGATTCCTTGACTCCAAGAATATTGGGAAGACCTGCTATTCGCATCAATGTGGGCGTTTCGATATTAATCCCACATCTTCCTGGAATATTATAGATTACAATCGGCATTTCTATAGATGATGAGATGGCCTCAAAGTGCCTATAAATTCCTTCTTGAGTAGGTTTGTTATAGTAGGGCGTTACAATGAGTGCGACATCGGCTCCTAAATCTTTCGCCCGTTTTGTTTTTTCAATCGTCTGTCTGGTGCAATATGACCCTGTTCCTACCCATACAGGCACTTTTCCATGAGCTTCTTTAACTGCAATAGAAATGACTCTAGCCTGCTCTTCGGACGAGAGTGTAGGGCTTTCTCCTGTTGATCCAAGGGGGAGAATTCCATTAATACCTTTTGCTATTTGATGGCGGATATTGTAAGCTAGCCCCCCTTCATCAAGCTCTTGATCGATGAATGGAGTAACTAAAGCTGTAATAGTACCTGTGAATTTCATGATGACCTCCTTTGGATGATTTCCTGCATACAATCTGCAAATGTATAAAACCCTTTTCTTCCACTTAGCCATTCAGCAGCCTGAACGGCCCCTTCGGCAAAACCTTCACGACTTCTCGCTTCGTGTGTAATGGAAATTGTATCGTAAGGAGAATCAAAGAGAACCGTGTGAGTTCCCGGAATTGATCCTATACGGATACTTGAAAAAGGGACCTTATCGATACGTTCCATATTCTCTTCAATAGTTCTCGCAATTCTTAAGCTTGTGCCCGAGGGGCTATCTTTTTTTCTATTATGATGCATATCGATGCCTGCAACGTCATATTCTTCAAATGCATTCATGACTTTGGAAGCATGAGCTAATATTTCAAGCAATAGATTAACGCCAATGGAAAAATTAGGCGAATAAAGAGCTCCTATTTGATGCTCTTCAATAATAGACCGAACCAATTCCATCTGGTTATCCCACCCCGTAGTGCCGATAACGACCTCCTTTTTAAGCTCAGAAATCCTCTTAACATTTTCTAAAACGCACTCAGGATGGGTAAATTCCATGCAAATATCTGCATTTAGTAAAGACTCCATATCCCATTGCTTGGAAGTCATGCGTGCAATAATAGTGTGACCTCGAGCTAAAGCTGCCTTTTCAATCATTTGGCCCATTTTTCCATAGCCTATTAAAGCGATTTTCATAAGTTTATCTCCTATCTTGAAAAAAATGTTCATGTAATAGCTGGATACTTTTTTTTGCTTCGCTATCATTGACAACCAAACTGGTACTAACACTTGACGCCCCGTGAGAAATCATTTGAACTACTATCCCTTCCTGAGAGAGAGTCTTTAACGACATTTCTAAAATTTGTGATGAATATTTCGTGCTGCCAATTAAACTAACAATTGTTTTGCCCTGTTGCATTCTGATAGTGGCTATTTCTTCTAAACGCCTTTCAAGTTCGACTAACCCTTCTTGACTGTCTAAGGTTAAGGAAATGCTAACCTCACTTGTTGCAATCACATCGACAGAGATTTTTAGATCAGCGAAGATTTGAAAAACTTTGGCCAAAAATCCATATTGTCCAAGCATGCGTGTAGAACATATGTGAACCATTGTTTGGCTCGGCTTATATGTAATAGCCGTTACTAATCCGTTATTATGCGTGACGTTAGAAACGATCAAGGTTCCAGGATGGGCAGGGTCATATGAGTTTTTGACACGTACGGGTATTCCTTTCTTCATTGCAGGTAAAATAGATGTCGGATGAAGGACTTTTGCTCCGAAATAAGCAAGTTCAGCTGCTTCTTCAAAAGAGATGGAAGGGATAGGAAAGGCAACTTCCAACACACGAGGATCAGTACTCAAAATTCCATGCACATCTTTCCAAACTTGAATCTCTTTAACGTCTAAGGCTGCACCAATGATTGCAGCGGTAAGGTCACTGCCACCTCTTCCTAATGTTGTAATGGTTCCATTTAAGTCTTTTGCAATAAATCCTGTAACAACAGGAATACTGTTCTGACAATTCCGGAATGCCATCGAAATATTTTCATACGACTCGGGTAAGGGTTCAGCACGATTGAAAGTAGAAGTAGTGACTAGACCAGCACTCCAACCGTCAAAGGCCTTTGCGATAATTCCTTGTTGACAAAGATAGGCACAAAAAAGACGCGTGGAAAGCCTTTCACCAAAAGAAAGAAGATGATCCATTGTTCTTGGGGTCAACTCTCTAATGACTGAAATCCCTTTTAATAAATCTGACAGCTCATTTAATAACTCTTCAACACCTGTATTTGACAATTTGAGTTCGTTTAAGATAGCAATATGACTTTCTGTTATCTTTTTAAAATCGATGAGACCAGAAAGAGCTAGCTTGCCAGCTTCAATTAAATTGTCAGTTGTTTTGCCTATCGCAGAAAGAACTAAAATAGGGTCCTCTCCCCGATACATCTCAATAATTTTGCTTACTTGGCGTATCCTTTCAGCATTGGCAAGAGAGCTGCCTCCAAATTTCATGATAATCATAAAGACCTTCTAATAATGAACAAAAGTTGATAAAAAATTCTACTCATAAGAGAAAGCTGTCCCAAGCAAAAAGCTCAAACTGGAACAAAACAAGAATATAGTCAAGTTAGCCTGCTAAGGGCAAAGCCAGCTTTATCTAAGAGCTAAAAAAAAAGAGGATTATTTTCGTTTAGAACAAACGAAAGAAGACTTGCGTTTCAATGACGCAAAAGGGGATGATAGGGATATGAAAGAATCTAGAAAAGAACACATAGTTGAATGATCAAGGCTGTCGAGCCGATAACTCTCCAATTCTTCGTAATGGGTACACATTGGTAAACTCCTTAATGAACAAATTTTATAAAACGCAACTACAATAAACTGCTCACTATCATTTTGCACAACTTGGTTTTTTTTGTCAATGAAGTTTTTTTAACATTTTATTGACTCACCTTACGTAACTGTCACTTTCATTGCTCATGCGGAACGTATCGTTGTTCTTGTCCAAAGACACGCTCATACCCGAGACCCCAAGCTTAACCGCAGAGCCGCAGAGAGCGCAGAGGAAGCGCAGAGGAAGCGCAGAGGAAGCGCAGAGGAAGCGCAGAGAT
>Ga0207131_1184_pt1 | contig 11357 bp, 10 predicted proteins | sample Alteio_BWMinHeat_13_FD_153557 | JGI IMG/M metagenome (GOLD analysis project Ga0207131, IMG submission 153557) | Enriched cells from forest soil in Barre Woods Harvard Forest LTER site, Petersham, Massachusetts, United States -... | ecosystem: Environmental > Terrestrial > Soil > Temperate forest >...
AGCCAGCACTGCGCACAGAGTTTTGCTCGTGGATGACGATAGCGCTGTGCTTGCGATGATGACCCAAGGGCTTGAACGCACGTCGAAACTCGTCAAAGGAACGATATACTGGCTTGGCAGTCTGACTCATGTACGATTCCTCATTCTTCTGCCTCTTTCTTTTCTGTAGTAGTTCGCAAAAAAGTAAGGGTTCAAGTCCTTATTGAAATAGTGTTTTCGTTTTATCCAGATAAAACCATCGCCTTTTGATATTACGGCCACATCGATGGGACCACCAACAGTCTCTGCTTCCCGTGAGATACGCCGTTTGAAAGAGGTGAGATTAACAAGTGACTCTGCCATCGCCGCCAAGTCGTCCTTAGGTAAATCCGCGACGATATCAAGAACAGGACCAATATATTTTCTTCCCTCCAGACCCTCCCACTGAATGTCAAACTCTTCTGCAATGCCGCGTCCAAGCTTGATCAGCTCCGCCAACCCATTCCGTTGTTCCTCTTCAGACAGGCTTGCCTTGAATTTCTCAATTAACTTCTCCGGATATTCTGTAGTCAACAATGTACGAAGATATTTGCGCATTTCTTGCTTGTACTCCGGATCGATTCCCTGAATGAATCTATAAACGATTTCGGCCTGCGCGAAGGGAATAATAGAGGCGTTAGAACTCTCGTTCATATCATTGCTGAGATTCGGAGTGGCGGCGGACCGTACTTTGTTATCAGCTACAAATTCGAGCACATAGCTCTTGACGCACGGAAAAACATCCTCTGTCCCGAAGCCAGCAAATACCAGTCCTGATGAATTGATCCAGTAGTCTTTTGACATGCGGAATGCCGCCAGACCACGCAGTAACTCGGCACAGTTGCCAATAGGCAGTTTTTCGAAGACAGTGTCAGCCGCGGTTGTGATGTCTTGATCGTAGGTTTCTTTTAACGATTTCTCGAACGCATCATCAAACTGCGGGAGGTGCTTAACGGCCGACCAGTTTCTGTAATACTCCTTGATTTTGTTTTCACATATGTGCGCTACGTCTTCGTCCGTAATGGGGCTCTTTCCAATCGCGGACTTGACCTCCTCATCAATTTCGAATCGGATTCTCCAGAACATTGCCGATATCGCGGAGCGAAACTCTGCCCTTTGGCGTTCGGGATGAAAAAGGCGGCTATTCGTTTCCAGAAAGCGGAGAAAGTGCTCTGCGTAATCATTCAACTTGGGGAATCCCTGTGCCGCCAACTCGGCCCTATAGATTTTTATGATTGTTTCCCAAGGTATGGACATGAACTCGGCGGACCCGAATACCATAATCCCTACCGGTTCAAATTTGGACAACATAAACAACTTGTTAGCCGTATTGTAGATCTTTGAATTATTCGGATCACGCAGTGTGACTGCACTATCTGCTGCCAGTGCAACCGCATTCTTGTTGATAATGGCTATTTCAGCTGTCATTTTCTCCGGCCTCGCAATAATACTCACGTGCCTAAGAACACTGACGCAGAAGCAAACTCACGAATCGGCTTCCGATTATATGGGAGTATTTGACTTCATGTTCAGAAGATTCGAAAAGGGGTGACAAGAAGGTCAAGAACCACTCGTTTAGTCAATGAGTTTGCTATTGCCCAGCTTGTTCGGCCCTGAGACGCGCCTTACAATTCACGCCTGTGATGGCATACAAAGTCGCCAAGAATTGGGCATGAAAGAATCGGGTGACACGCTACCAAATGCTGTCGCCCTCGGTCTCCGCTCTCAAAACGGCTCTGCTGGATGCCGAGGTGCGTGTGCGACAACCCGGCAATTAATTACCCCGCGCAAGTCGATGTGGTCACTCCGTCAGGGTTTCTGGGATGTAGACGCTGAGGAGGGGATGCAAAGTTTGTTAACCGTGGTCTTGAACCGGAATTTCTTCAGTAGCCGCATGTTTTTCTTCGAAAGATTCAGACCCCACTCGGGCGCGCTCATCAATTCCCCACCATAATCACGGCTGACACACAGGGCGTTTGGACTTTCCCAGACGCGAGACGGAATGAGGTAGAGTTCCGGTGCCTTCCGGTCATGGAATAGCCCGAATGCAACGTACAGGTTTTCTCGCAGCTTAAACTTCGATTTCTGCATATAAACATACCCGAACTTCCGGAGCGACTTCACCTGCACCTCGATGAATGGACCGCCGTCGCGCCGAGCAACGAAATCAATGCCGCGATCATCGACTTCGGTCGAGTACACCTCGAACCCGTACATCGTCAGTTCCATCTTGACGAAGTATTCGGCGTACTTCCCGACCTGCAGGTCATTCAGGTGGCTCCAGATGTAGCGTTTCATTTTGTTTAGCATCATGTGTGCCTCTTTTTCGCGGAGCCTTCAGCTTCTCGAGATGGAGAGAGCCATAATTCTGGCGTTCCCGTCCTGAGTAATAATCTCCACTGAGCGTGTGGCCATCGACTGACAAAACCAAACTCGCAGTGCCCCGGTGTGCATTGCACCCGTGGTCGGACAAGTGGCTTCCTTCTTGCATTCGCCTACTACTCCTTACTTCTTCTGGTCGCGCTCCTCGCGGTAGCAATACCGAATGACCCCATGACGCACCATCGTTTGGACATCATCAGGACTACTGATCAAAGCTAATCCATTCGGCGCACCCCGGCCAACGACAATATCTCGATATGGGCCAACTGTCAGATAGAGGTATTCGGGAGGCACGCTAGCTCCAACAGGCAGCAGCTTTCCTGAACGGTCCCGGATGATACTCGCCATCATTCCATTCTTGTTCGTATTAGCAGCAGCGAACTCGACACTCGGGTAGCGATTGATCAGGACGAGAGAACGTCTTCGTAGGTTGCCGGCGGAGTCGCGAGTCGTGAAACCGACCTTCACATGGTAGTTGGCTCCATCGTACGCTGCAACGCCTTCCTGCCCATCAGTAAACTTCTCTTTTTTCTTATCCGGCCACGTGTGGTAGAAGCTGTAGACATTTTCCAGCTGTCAGCCCGAAACTAACCGGCTGCGCTGTGACTTTGGCGGACGGTAACGATGTCAATGAGCCATTTTTGAAAGCGTTCAGAGAGGATTCGCTGATCCGGATGTGCCCTCCAATCAGGATGGCCTGTAACCGCCTTTTTTCGATCTCTTCCTGAATCGCCTCTTCTGGAACCCTCAGGTGTTTCGCTACCTCTTCAAGTGTATACATGTCGTCATTAAGCATATGTAGGGAAAATTTGCGTCCCTCCCGTTACGAGCATTCGGTTTGTCGAAAATCATCCCAAGAGTCTGGAGAGCTGGGGATCGTTGCGCAAAAGAATGCACCATCTCGCGACGGAAGACAACTCTTCCGTCGGGCCTACGCTCAGTCTCATCTGACGAGCCAGGTCGCGCATCTTCTGCTTAGCAGCTGGATTCCCGCCGTCACCACAATGTGATTTCGCATGGCTGTATTGCCCAATTAAGTCTGATACCTTGGCCCAGATCTTCCTACGTTCTTCAGTCAAGGCTTCGTGCTCGTTTAATTTCAAGCGCCTGACTGTCTCCATTACACGGCAAGTTTCCCAATCAGAGGCGCCCGGCACCGGAACCGCCTTACCCTCCTCATCGAATGCAAGAAGCTTCACGTCATCAATATCAATTGGGTCTAGCAGATAGCCTGTTTCCGACTCCTCACAGCGCTTTTCATAGCTCGAACGTAGGGAGCCATCCTGCAAAGGGAACCAGCCTCCTTTTTTCCGGTTACCAACATTCCCGCATACGCGGAAATTCATGTAATCAAATGCCAGCCACCAGTAGCCGTCTCGAATCGTTCCATCAAGTGCTTTGGCTTCCTTCTTTGGCCGAAAATGTTCGACATCATAGTGGGAATAAAGCTCCTTGGCCTCCGAAAACCAGCATTTACCGTGAGAAATTGCTTGAAGCCAGGGCTTGAGCTTGCCCCAGTGGGCACTGTTATCATCAATGAATTTGTTTCGCGCATTTAAGTCTCCCGCTGCGTTCAACGCTGCGAGTCTTTTTACTAGACCTTCCGACTCAGTCAACCACTCGGTCCACGTTTGTCGAGACCAGGGCTGCCATCCAGGGATGTCAGCATCTGTCGGCTTCTTGTGCTCAAGGTCGATCCAGATCATGACTTACCGGGTTTCTCGCGAAGAATGTCGTCAACAATCTGATCAGCAATTTCATCTTGTTCTTCCCGCTCTTCTGGCGTGAGCTCCGGTTTGTGGAAACGAGTATGCTTGGCCAGAGCTTGGACGAATTTCGCATAATAAGGATCTTTGAAATCGGTGTTGGAGAATCCCAGTTCTGCCAACTCGGTGCTCAATCGACCCAGTTCAGCGTTCTGCTCTGGAGTTCGATTTTCAATCGCAAACAACTCGTTGCGTCGGAACAAACGACGCGTAGTCTCAATATCTAGGGTGGATGAAAGACCGAACAAGTCGCTCTTTAGCAGGCCAGTGATACCCATACCTTGTGGATGCACATAAGGTGTGTCTACAACGGTTTTGTCCCCCTGCCTGCGTAGGATGTGTACCTGTTCGCGTCGCAAGCTACTCACCATCATCGGGTCATGTGTTGTAAGGAGGATTTGCGATTCTCCTTGAAGCAGCGCATCACGGTCTGCACTAAGCACGTTTTCGATATCATCGAAATACCGCAGCTTCCAGACTGGATTCAAATGCGTGTCTGGCTCGTCAAGCAGGAACAAACAATGATCTGCGCTGGTTATCCGCATCAGGCCAAGCACGGTAAGCATCTGCAGCTCACCCTCGGAGAGCAGCGTAAAACTAACCCTCCCACCGTCCTCATCGCGTTTTTTGACTGTAATTCTCACTTCATCGATGAGATCACCGATATAGGCACCCTCCGCGTAACGGAAGAAGCTATCAGGTGTGCCGACCAATTCGCCGAGTTTCCTGAGTTTTTCCTGGCTAGGTACAAATAAGTACAGTTGCTTTTGTTTTTCGCGCCGGCCACGAAAATCGATTAATTTGTTGGCCTCTTGTTCGATTGGTGCCCAGGCCACCTGCCAAACTTTATCGAGGAACTCAGTCACGACATTGCCACGCGCATACCAAAACCGCGGGTCACCCTGCAAAATGTCTTCATCCTTCAATTCTCGCAAGTGGTGTGGTTGCTTAAGCACGAAGAGTGCAGATTCCAATGATTCAATGTGCAGCTTGGCAAGCACATTTTTGAAAACTGGATCATCGGAGAGCAAGCAAGCCAGTAGCACAAGCTGACTATGTCCGCCACGGCAATAGAAAAGGCGGCGCAGACGATCGTCGCCGAATTGACGTAATGTCTTCCTCTCTTCGCGCTTGCGCACTTCTTCGATGGCGCGAATGTCTGACTCACTTGCAGTAAAGCCACGCAACAGATTCTCCGGTAGGACCTCCTCAGCTGTGATCTCCTGACGGCGATTGAAGCGGCGCTGGTGTTCCTGGAAAAGTTCCTCGATGCGCTCATTGCGGCCCGAGTAATAAGCGAAGATATGAGAGGGCAGCAGCTCGCGATTTCGCAGGAGATAGTTCTGCGACTCAGTCTTTCCATCAACCCGAACGTAGGGGCGCCTCTGTAGGCTCAAATCGGCTTTAACCTGTACGGTACGGCCACGGATCGAGTAGTCGACTTCGTAGTCAAATGCGGCATCACGGTCCAAATCAATGTCACGAAAAATAGTGATCAGTGCCTCGATCAGATTGGATTTCCCGGTGCCGTTTTCGCCGATCAAGGCGTGACTGCGAATCGGTTTCAGTGTTGCATCGGACTCGTTTTCGGTTGACAGGTCGAAGTGCGTCTTGAATACAATCTCCACCCCATCGAGATTACGGAACGCTCCTATGCGAATGCGTTGCAGTTGCACGTCAGGCCGTCTCCTGCCGCATCTCGGCGACCGCGGGCTCGCGTATCCAGCCCAGCGCTACTTCGTGCTTTAGTTGTGCGTAAAATGCGTCTATTTCACCCCCAAAACGTTGCCAAACATCCTTTGCGCTCATCTGACCGTCGTGGTGGGCGAGGATGGTGGCCAGCGGCGCTGCGTTCCTCACGCCGGGTGCTTGCCCTAGGACCAACGGCGCAATCAGTTCAGTTTGGGGGGCTCTCATAGCTTCACGCTCCTGTCTTTCGGTTGAGACGCCGGTAATTACTTCAACGAACGAAATTGCGAGATGACCGCCCAGACTCTGTTTGTTTCTTAGTTGTTCTGAATGCAGCTCACAATACCGGAATAAATAATCGACCAATTCAACGATGCGATCCTGCTCCGCCCTCGGAGGAACCGGAACAACCAAGTCTTCAACGCCGCCAACACGGAGGTGCTTCACCGTCATTCCCACAGCCGATTCCACCATTCTGTGCTGAAAGCTTGGGCTCTGTATGACATATAGTAAAAACTGATTACTAAACAACTCAGGAAGCAGACGTATCAACATCGTTCTCTGTCCGAGGCAAATTTTTTCTCCATCGGGAACGATGGCGGCCTCTCCCATCGGTGCTTCTCGCGTGAAGATTATATCTCCTGGCCGTGGAGACATCCTTCTCGCCCAATGCGCATAACTTTCTTCCGATATCTTCTTTGTGTTGGTGAGATCCATACGTCCGTTCCGAATGTCAGAGGTGCGGACCAGGTGAATACCATTGCCTACATAGGTCGCGGTTTTGTTATGGCAGTCGACAACAGCCTGCGATACCTGCAGCAACGATGCCCATCTCCAATGCTCGGGTAACTTTGCGTCGGGCACAGTTAGAAGTTGCGTTCGCAGTTTCTTGAGCATTGATAGTGCTTCTCTTCGCTCTTGATCAGATGCAGCACTTGCCCACGCAAGCCGGGCGATGCCTATTGACTCGAGAAGCTCCGCAGCAGTGGTTTGGACTCGTACCTTCGAGCTGAGTAGTCGACCCGAGACGGCCAAGTCAAGAATCAACCCCCTAAGGTCGCCCTCGTCCTCCGGCGTTTGAAAAAGGTGAGAGAAGTTGTCGGCGAAGCGGGGCCAGGTGGCCTGCAGCTCATGCGCGCTACCAGTACCGGCCACGGCTCTGACGGTAGCCTGCCGCAATTGCTTTTGGAGGTTGCGGCCTCGTTGCTGCTGAACTTCCATTCGATCGCACAAAGCCAACAGTTCATCTACTTTGGCAACAATCAGCGCTTGCTCCTCAAGCCCCGGGAAGGAGATTGGCAAGTCACCTACAATTGATCCAGAAACCTCCTTAAATGTAGTACCTGAGGCTCGGCTCTCGACGAATTGGGCAACCGCTCGAAGATACAGATGAATGAACTCACTCATTGCATCAAGGGCAGGCACAACCGACTTGAAGCCTTGATTCGTTGCGGCTTCCGATCCAAGGATCGCGACATATCCTATTGGTGCTCTACTCGAAAAAAGAACCGTTCCTGCAGGAAGCAGCTGCGCTGAACTGCTCTCAAGACCTTGTTTCGTCAGCCTACGTCTGCTGCGGACGACGAACTTCTCCCTATTTCCGTACAAATCTGCGGGAGTATACCAAGCGATTCCATCGTCCTCGCTGAAGTTCGATGAGACCTCGCTGCGAGGTGTTCCTCCTCCAACAACTTGTCCGATATCGTTGATCCTCGCTCTAGCCCAGTGATCAGGAGTTTGCACGAACAGATCATTTGGTCCGGTTTCTGTACGATGTCCCTGCCTCTTGAAGAGTCCATTACCCTCCAACGATTTACGGCGCGTGAGGAGCGCATCCAACAACTCATTTGCCGTTGTTCTCGATTGTGGAGCGATGAGCTTCCCAGATACACCGAGTAGGACAATCATCTTTCGCAGCTGCTGAGCTCCGTTGGACGCGGCAGCGACGTGGCCCAACTCCGTTAGAAAGCTCTGGGCGTCCATCAGAGTCCCCTGGAGGCAAAGTGGCTCGCGAGTGCGGCGGCCAGCGCGCCCTTCAGCTGATTCTGGGTTTCTTCAACTTCTCCGAGCACGTTCTTGTATTTTTCGAGTAAGACGTCAGGATCGTGGCTTTCTGCCTCCGGGGTGTTTGGATTTTTTATGTCGAGGTTGTAGATGGGCCAATAAAGCCGGTCACCCGCGGCCTGAGCATCACGTGCTTGCTGACGCAAGGTTTCGGACTCCAAGTGAAGCTGCTCGATTGCGGCGGTTATGTCCTTACGCCGAGCATCATCGGTACTGCCGTTCATACGGCTCTTTTGTTCGCGAACCTTATCATCTAGAGCGGAGGCTTTGTTGCTAAGTTCCTCGGCCCTGTGCCAGTGCGGCTGCGCGGCTGATTCAGCCTGTTCGCGTTTCGCCTTGAAATTTACTTTCCACGCGAGTTCGTTCTCCTCCCGATCAATGAAGTCGTTGGCTTCATTGCCCCACCACTCCTGCTCCAGTTTGAACTCTTCCAGGCGAATGGGCTTGGTCTTGGAATAGCTCTTATAGCCGGGTGGATAGGGATGCTCGTAAAACCAAATCATCTCTGTAGGCTCCCCTTTCGTGAAGAAAAGCAGATTCGTCTTTATGCTTGTATAAGGAGCGAAAACACCCTTGGGCAGGCGAATGATGGTGTGCAGATTGCATTCGCGCAATAATAACTCTTTCAACTTGCCCTTGATCCCTTCACCAAACAGGAAGCCATCGGGTAGCACGACCGCAGCACGGCCATGGTCCTTGAGCAGTTTCTTCACGATCAACGCGATAAACATATCGGCGGTTTCACGAGTACGCAAGTCTGGCGGGAAAGTGCCTCCGACTGTATCTTCCTCGAAGCCGCCAAACGGAGGATTCGTAATTACGCAATCAACTCGATCGCTGCGAGTCCAATCGTTCCATCCCTTGGAAAGCGTGTTTTCACGCGTGATCTGGCTGGGAACATCAATACCATGAAGGAGCATATTGGTAGTGCACAAGAGGTGAGGCAGTTGCTTCTTCTCAATACCGCGGATTAGTTCTTCGATCGCCCGCTTGTCTTTAGCACTGGCTTTCGTGCTGAGCTGCCGACGGAAATTGTCGATTGTGGCTGTAAGAAAGCCACCAGTGCCGCAGGCCGGATCAAGTACAGTTTCTCGTTTCGCGAGCCTCGGATTCGCCTGGGCCACCATAAACTGGGTAATGGCGCGCGGGGTATAAAATTCGCCCGCATTGCCAGCGGCACGAAGGTCATTGAGTATCTGCTCATAGACGTCGCCCAGCTGCGCCCGCGTCTTGAAATCGTGGAAGTTAATCACCTCTTCCAGTTTCTCGATCACGCCGAGCATCAAGGGACCAGACTTCATGTAATTATGGGAGTCTTCAAACACTTGCTTAATGACTCTGTGTTGGGGACTCCTGCCGGGATCAATCTGCTCGCTCAGGGCCGGAAATAGCTCATTGTTCACAAAGGAAATCAGTTCGTTGGGCGCCATTTGCGGCTTCCGCTTACCCGCCGCATCTGTCGTATACGCAGCCCAATTCCGCCAACGGAACCGTTTGGGCAATGGAGACTTGTACGTGGGGCTGTCGTCCTCCCATTCCTCTTCTCGCTGGTCAAAGATCTTCAGAAACAACATCCAGGTGAGCTGGCCGATCCGCTGAGCATCGCCATCGACGCCGTCGTCTTTGCGCATGATGTCTTGGATTGATTTGATAGTGCTGCTAAGGTTCATCTCTGTTTTTCTCGATTAGTTAACAAACACTCATATCTCTAAGCCGATATTTGCGTAAACGTGCTTCCGTAGAGTGCCCTTTCAAGTGCCTGGAGAGCTATGGTGTACTCCTCGATACTGCCGAATACTCCCCGCCGAATCTGGGTCTTGCTGCCAATCTCGTCGAAAGGCGGCAGCTCTAAAACCTTCGGGTCTTCGATGTTCTGAACACCGTGGTCAGCGAATTTCTCCAGCAAAGCTTCGAGCACTGCTCGGGCCTGCTCTCCGTATTGCCCGAACACGTCATGCTTCTTCACATTGTTGGCCCGTTCACGCCGAGTCAGCGGCTTCTGATCAAAGGCGACATGAGCTACCAGATCAAACGCATCCAGTTCGCCGCCGTTGGGTACGGCTTGCTGTAACACATCTAGAGGAACCCCATGTTCGGACAGCTCATCAATGATGGCCTGTTTGCGCTCGGCTTCATTCCAGCGGCGCAGGAAATCATTAAGCGTAGCAAATTCTGATCTCAGTATCTTCCTGATGTCATTCCTAAGCAGGACGCGATAGTCTTCGGTGATAAGTCGCCCGCTTGAGTCAAGATATTGCGAGCGTTCCACAGCGACTCTTACGTTAACGTCGTCGATAACATATTTGCTTCTGCCTATGCTCCCTGTTCCAATTTCGATCTCGTTTGGGGCGGACGACCGGCCACGTGAGAAGTCTTCTTCGCCAACGATGGAGGCTTCGGCTTCATCCGGGGGAACCACTGGATCGCTTGGCTTGGGCTCATAAATCACAACCGGTTCACCATCGAACTCTGGATCAGCAAATAGCCTCGTTGCTCCCCTAAAATCCATGATGGTGAAATAGAGTTTTCCGTAGTCCTCGCGCAATCGAGTACCCCGGCCGATGATCTGCTTGAATTCAGTCATGGAATTGATGTTTTGGTCGAGCACGATCAACTTGCAAGTCTTCGCGTCGACCCCCGTGCTGAGGAGCTTAGCCGTCGTGGCAATTACGGGATAGGGCTCGTCATTATCGATGAAATAAGAGAGCTTGGCCTTGCCTTCCGCATCATCTCCTGTAATCCGCATCACATAGCGACGGTTACTGGCTGCAGCCGGGATGAGCTTGACCAACTCTTGGCGCATGCGCTCCGCATGATCCTGATCGTTGCAAAAGACAATGGTTTTTGCCAAAGGGTCAGTGGCTTCCAGATATTCCCAAATCTTTCGTGCTACGAGCTGTGTTCGCTTTTCCAAGATCAGGTTGCGATCAAAATCAGTGGTGTTGTACTGGCGTTGCTCCACGAGCTGACCGTGTTTATCGACCTTGTCCTTCTCGGGCACATACCCCAGAGCATCAACATCAGTTGCGATACGAATGACCTTGTAGGGTGCAAGAAAACCATCGTCAATGCCCTGCCTCAATGAGTAGATATAGAGAGGGTCTCCGAAATACGTTTGGGTGCTGACATCTTTTGTTTCTTTGGGTGTAGCAGTCAGCCCAAGATGTGTGGCTGCACCGAAATAGTCGAGGACATCCCGCCAGGCAGAGTCATCGGCTGCACTGCCTCGATGGCACTCGTCGACGACGACAAGATCGAAGAAATCGGCTGGAAACTGTCGGTAAATCTGTTTCCATTCGTCCTTTCCGGTAACGGCTTGGTAAAGTGCCAGATAGATTTCGTAATTCCTCTTGACCTCACGGTTGCTGATTTTGTGCATGACTTCACCGAAAGGCGCAAAGTCCTGCTGCATTGTTTGGTCAACAAGAATATTCCTGT
>Ga0207131_1185_pt1 | contig 11342 bp, 7 predicted proteins | sample Alteio_BWMinHeat_13_FD_153557 | JGI IMG/M metagenome (GOLD analysis project Ga0207131, IMG submission 153557) | Enriched cells from forest soil in Barre Woods Harvard Forest LTER site, Petersham, Massachusetts, United States -... | ecosystem: Environmental > Terrestrial > Soil > Temperate forest >...
TGTGGAACGCGGCCCAAATAAAAAAAATGATTTTTTAGCCAGAAGATTCTGCAAATCTAGCTTTCGTTGTATGTACATCTTTATCCCTGTATATACTTAAAGTTAGGGATAATATAGCCTATTTTGCTAATTTCAGCAATAGAGTTGCTGAAATTCGACTAATTTCAGCAATAGAGTTGCTGAAATTAAGAAAACATGCGCAAGCCATGGGTATTGTCAAGTTGCTGTTGTGCAGCTATTACCATACCCAATAGCTATCCAATAGGGCGCTTCGCTTATACCAAGCATCATGTAAATAATTAACAAAACTACTCTTGGTGGTTTTTAAAATGGAATTTCATCATCAAACGCAGCGGCCATCTCCGGTACCGCTTGCTGCTGTGCCGTTGTTGCTGACTTAGACGCCGCCCGTGGTTCTTGCGCCATATCCATGGGTGCATTCTGCATGCCAGCGCCACCAGCACCGCCACGTGAATCTAGCATTTGCATGCTGTTAGCAATAATTTCGGTGGTATAACGATCGGCACCACTTTGATCCTGCCATTTTCTGGTTTGAATACTGCCTTCAATATATACTTTAGAGCCCTTCTTTAAGTACTCTGCAGCAATTTCCGCCAAACGATTATAAAATACTATGCGATGCCATTCGGTGCGCTCTTGTAATTCGCCAGTTTGTTTATCTTTCCAGCCTTCACTCGTCGCCACGCGAATATTTGTAACCGCGCCACCACTTGGCATATAACGTGCTTCTGGATCCGCACCTAAATTACCAACAATAATTACTTTATTTACACCTCTAGACATAAAATTTTCCTATTTTGTTAATGCTAATCAAAAACCATAGTGTAGCTAGCAGCAGACACAAGATAAACACTGCATCTACCCCAAAGCCAGACTGCACTAAACCACCAAACGTACCACCTAAAAAAATACCTAAAAACTGTGCACTTGAGTATATCCCTAACGCCGTACCTCTGCCAGCAATGCTAACATTTTTTGCCGCCTGTGCTGGCAGACTAGCTTCTAATACACAAAACCCCGTAAAAAACAAAACCATGCAAGTAACTAAAACTATACAATTTGCTACAGCTGCACCCTGCTGTACAACATTTACCTCAGCATAAAACAAACTACTTAAAGAAAACAGTAGCATTAATATGGATAATTTTTGCCATAAAGCGCCACTTTTGCGTCGCTCCATTAAATGTATAATTGCCATGGCTAACATAAATGCCAGCAATAAACTAGCTAAATAAACTTGCCACAACTTAGCTGCCACAAAACCAGCATTTTGCAATAGGATCGGTAACACCAAAAACAAGGCAGCAAGAATTGCATGTAACGCAAACGCTCCAAAATACAATTTACGCAATTCACCATTAATCACTTGTGGTAAAATTGCCTGCATTACTGCGCGCCAGTGGCCCCCTCTCTGCCCCTCCCCCAAATCTTTGATTTTAGGGAGGATCAGGGAGGTGGCCACTGGAATAAATTTTAGCGCCAAACCAATGCTGACTAATGCAAAAATAAAAGTTAGCCAGAAAATTCCCGGTACCCCAACGTTTTGATTAAACACTGGACCAAGAATCATAGCTAACATAAATGAAGTGCCAATCGTCGCTCCTAAATAGGCCATAGCTTTCGATCTAACCTGCTCCCTAGTAGCATCAGCCATAGTCGCCATCAACACGCTGCCTATTGCCCCAGTACCTTGCAGCAAACGCCCAACAATCACTAGATAGATATTATCCGCTAAAGCCGCAACCAAGCTGCCCAGCGCGAATAGACCTAAACCCAGGATAATTATTGGCTTGCGCCCATAGTAGTCCGATAAAATCCCGCAAGGGATTTGCAAGATTGCTTGCGTTAAGCCATAGCCCCCAAGCGCTAGCCCAATTAAATATTCTGGCGCATCGAAAGTCTCCCGGGCATACAATGCAAACACCGGCATAATCATAAAGAGCCCAAGCATCCGTAACGCATAAATGCCGGAAATGGTGCCAATACTGCCACGCTCTAGCCCAGTTAAGGCTAATGATTCACTGGTCATCGACACTTATTCCTATCCCCCATGCAGCTAAATCTTATACATATCTCTTATTTTGCCCACCTTATCTGCCGCGCAAGGTTAGGCACACTGACCTGACAATGATATAATACCCCACAAATTAACAAGTAATGAAGGTTTAAACCAAATCATGCAATTTATTTCTGTCCGTGGCGCAAGAACCCATAATTTAAAAAATATCGATGTCACCATCCCTCGCGATAAATTAACTGTGATAACTGGATTATCTGGTTCTGGAAAGTCATCCTTGGCCTTCGACACGCTATACGCGGAAGGGCGCAGACGCTATGTTGAATCTTTATCCACCTACGCACGCCAATTTTTAGCGGTAATGGATAAACCAGATGTAGATCATATCGAAGGCCTATCACCAGCCATCGCCATTGAACAAAAATCCACCTCGCACAACCCGCGCTCCACCACCGGCACCGTGACTGAAATTTATGACTACCTCCGCTTACTCTATGCACGCGTTGGTCAACCGCGCTGCCCACAGCATGGAACTATATTAGAAGCTCAAACTATCAGCCAAATGACCGATCAAATTTTAGCTCTGCCGGCAAATAGCAAAATTTTACTTCTCGCCCCAATTATTCAAAATCGCAAAGGAGAACATTTAAAACAACTAGAAGCATTAAGAGCACAAGGCTTTATTCGCGCGCGGATCAATGGGACTATTATTGAACTCGATGCAGTGCCACCATTAAACCCCAAACAAAAACACGACATCGAAATTGTGGTCGATCGCTTAAAAATTGACCCCAGCTATCAAGCGCGGATCGCCGACTCCCTAGAAACTGCGCTAAATTTATCGGAAGGTCTAATTAAAGTCGCTATTGTTGATAGCCCTACGAATAATCCTACGGCCAAACAAGAGCTGATCTTCTCCGCAAAATTTGCTTGCTTCCAATGTGGCTACAGCTTGTCGGAACTAGAACCTAGATTATTTTCCTTCAACAATCCTGCCGGTGCCTGCAAAACTTGCGATGGCCTCGGGGTAAAACAATTCATGGATCAGAATAAAATTGTTTTCGATAGTAGCTTGAGTTTAAGCAGCGGTGCCATCCGTGGCTGGGATAAAAACAGCATGTACTTTTATAGTATGTTGCGATCACTAGCGAAACATTATAAATTTGATTTAGATGTACCCTTTAAAAGCTTGGCTAAAAATATCAAACACCTGTTGCTGTATGGTAATGATGATGAAATTATAAAATTCACTTATCATCCAGAAAATCGTGATCCGGTAATTAGAAAACACAGCTTCGAAGGCGTGATCCCCAGCATGACTCGCCGCTATCATGAAACTGATTCCCAATCTATCCGGGATGAATTAGCGCGGTTTTTAACTCAACAAGCTTGTCCAGAATGTAATGGTAGCCGCTTGAATGCCGCAGCAAGAAATGTGTTTGTTGCAGATTTACCTTTAGCGCACATCACTGAAATGTCGATTGCTACTGCCCACAAATTTTTCTGCGAACTGCACTTAACCGGCTGGCGATCTACAGTTGCCGAAAAAATCGTCAAGGAAATTAAAACTAGATTACTTTTTTTAATTAATGTTGGTCTCGAATATTTAAGTTTAAATCGTAGTGCCGATACTTTATCTGGCGGCGAAGCGCAGCGGATCCGCTTAGCGAGCCAAATTGGCGCTGGCTTAGTTGGCGTAATGTACGTCCTGGATGAGCCGTCGATCGGTTTGCATCAACGCGACAATGCACGGCTAATTGAAACGTTAATTACCCTACGCGATCTCGGCAATACGGTTATTGTAGTAGAACACGATGAAGATACGATCTTAAGTGCCGATCATGTCATCGACATTGGCCCGGGTGCTGGTGTGCACGGTGGTGAAGTAATCGCTGCTGGCACCCCGGCACAAATTAAAGCCAACAAAAATTCATTGACTGGCAAATATTTATCCGGAAAAGAAAGCATCGCGATACCGAAAACACGTCGGAAACCAGATCCCAGCCGTATGCTGACCATCCATAATGCTAGCGAGCATAATTTACAAAATATAACGGTAAGCTTTCCCATTGGTTTGCTTACCTGCGTTACTGGAGTATCTGGCTCGGGCAAATCAACATTGGTCAACGATACGTTATATCCCTACGCTGCACGCGAGCTAAATGGTGCACAACCCTTAATCATTGGTAAACACGAGCGTATTTCTGGCTTAGGACATTTAGATAAAGTAGTCGACATTGCACAGAGCCCGATCGGTAGAACACCTAGATCCAATCCAGCAACTTACACTGGCTTGTTCACTGAAATTAGAGATCTATTTGCTGGCACCCAAGAATCGCGCGCCCGTGGCTATAAACCTGGACGTTTTAGTTTTAATGTTAAAGGCGGCCGCTGCGAAGCCTGTTGTGGCGATGGCTTAATTAAAGTAGAGATGCATTTCTTACCGGACGTCTATGTCGCCTGCGATGTTTGCCAGGGTAAACGTTACAATCGCGAAACTTTAGAAATAAATTATAAAGGAAAAAATATTCACGATGTGTTATCCATGACGGTTGAAGCGGCGGCAGTGTTTTACCAGGCTATCCCAACCATCGCCAACAAATTAACTACGTTGATCGATGTTGGCTTAGGCTATATTCAACTCGGCCAAAGTGCCACCACGCTATCTGGCGGTGAAGCCCAACGCATTAAACTCGCCAAGGAACTGGCCCGCCGTGACACTGGCAGCACTTTGTATATCTTGGACGAGCCAACTACTGGGCTACATTTTCATGATGTGAAGCGCTTGCTAGCAGTACTACAGCGCCTACGCGAACATGGCAACACCATAATAATTGTGGAGCATAATCTGGATGTGATAAAAACCGCAGATTGGATTATTGACCTAGGCCCAGAAGGTGGTAGCGGTGGTGGCATGATTATTGCCACTGGCAGTCCAGAACAAGTGACAAAGGTCAAGGGTTCGCATACCGGCAAGTTTTTACTAACCACTATTTGATAAAAATAGAGACATTTAAAATTTACCCACTGACTTCTTCATAGAACCAATTATTTCAAGGTTACACATTATGTAAGATCATCCATTCGATGTACTACGGCTAATTCTTTGCCACCAAAAGCAACCCCTACCTTTAGGCAATGCTTAATTCTATGTTGCTGCATAGTAGCAACATATTGCTTGTGATCTATTTGCTGTAGCGCGATATTTGCGGCCTCTTGTAGCCGTAAATCTAAATCGGTTGGATCCAACTGCTTACCTAAACTTTTTAATTCCAGCACAATTCCAAGTTTAGCAGTATCATTGGGGATTATGGCTATATCATATCTGCCTAAACCACTTTCTTTATTAGATTCTATGTTATATTGCTTACGGTCAATACCGGCCAAAAGTCCTAACATAAAGCCATGATAAAACTTTTCTGGCTCTGATCCCTTCACATCATGCACGCTAAACGTTTGCAACATAATAGTACGCATGTTATTAACAAATGTATCTATTTTGCCTACCAGCAAGCTGGTTAAAAACTCGTTAAATATAGCAGCATCATTAACCCCAGATAGCCATTCAGCAATTATGACTCGATACAAAATTTTTACTTCGTTATTAGGAATTTCTAATTTACATAATTGGCCAAGCTCCATTTGTGTTGACGAGGTTATTTTTAGATAACCAGACATTAGTAATAAAGACCATACTAGAGATTCATTAGCCGTTAAATAGGTAAAAACAAAATTTTCAGTAATTAATTTTTCAATCGGATTATCTTGCAGCAGCGTTTCAAATTGTTCCTTAAAACCTGCGCTCGAATTAATGAGTAATTCTTTAACTAAGGTGTTATTGCTAGTATTAATCCAGTAGGGGCTCAATTTCCCTCGCTCTACCAGGTAATTTATAATCGACCATGGATTGTAAAGAATAGTATCGCCAGCTTGATAACCATTATACCAAATTTTGACATCTTTTATATTGTGGCTAAGGTTGGTTTTTTCAAGTAATGCTGCGACCTCTGGCTCTGTGAAACCAAAATACTCACCATAAGTAGAGTCTAAAAGTGAATATATTTTTATATTGTTTAAACCAGAAAATAAGCTTTCTTTAGCAATACGCAAAATGCCAGTCAATACCGCTTTTTGCAAATATGCATTATCTTTAAGAGCAGAGCTAAGAAATTCACGCATAAAATCAATCATTTCTTGATAATAATTGTTCACATAAGCAGTTTGTATTGGGGTATCGTATTCATCGATTAATACAATAGGTTTAACCCCATAGTGTTGATATACATAAAATGTTAAATCCAGTAATGCGGTTTTTATATTTACATATACGGCTTCTCTTTCCAAGACTAACCTATATTGCTTTTTTTGATAGACAGTTAATTTATCACCCAGCAAAATTTGTTCATGGCTTTCATATAGATCTCCAATTAAATTACAAATGCTTGCATAAAAATCTTCAAACGAACTACTTTTTATATCTTTAAATGTTAAAAAGATTACTGGATATTTCCCTTGATGCTGCATACACTCTGGATGTGCTGCTACCTTTAAGTTATTAAACAGGCCTTGGGTAGGTCTGCCATCAATTTCTGCACTAAGGAAATGGTACAACATGGACATATTCAAGGTTTTACCAAACCTTCTAGGGCGCGTAATTAAAATAGTTTCTGCCAAATTATTTAAAATGTCATATATAAACAAAGTTTTATCAACGAACAGATAGTGATTACCTGTCAAATCTGTTTCTGTAATTAGAGTTTTAAAATTACTAATTCCAATAGGTAAGTGCATTTATTTAATCCTATTAACCTTATGTATACAAGTTATTGTACAGTATGACTAACAACATCTCCATACGAATCTAAAGTTATTTGAATAACCACCAGATATAATAATAATTACCTCTTTAAGATCCCTGGCATTAGCATTAAACTGACAAAAAGGACCTTGCAAATCGGCAGCACTAGGAGCAAGGTTATAGAACATGGAAAGGAAGGCGAACATTTATGCAACAAAACCAACATATGGCTCACAATATAAATATTCTCACCTCACTAACCCCGCAATATGCAATCCCAGCGAAAATAAAACCGTCGAAAGTAAAACCATGGCTAGTTTGTTTAACCGCCGCACTATTTTTCTATTTTGAATTTTTTCAAATTAATATATTTAGCGTGTTGGATAAACATATTATGCGCGAATTTTCCGTGGGTGCTTACGAATTAGGCGTGATATCTTCCGCATATTTTTATGCCATAGTATTTTCCTTAATCCCGGCTGGAATTATCTTGGATTTTATTTCCACGCGGAAAATAATTTTATGCTCCATGGTAGTAGCCATTGCTGGTACCCTCTGGTTTGCCAATGCGCCAAATATCAACCAATTAATCTATGCGCGCTTATTTGTAGGGATAGGTGGCGGAGCTTTTTGCTTATTAAGTTCTATAAAGTTGGCCACACGTTGGTTTCCGGCGCAACGCTTGGGATTGGCGATAGGAATGGTAATATCCATCGGCATGCTTGGTGGCGTAATGGCGCAAACCCCATTTGCTTTAGCTATTGATCTCTTAGGTTGGCGCAATGCTATAGTTTTAGATGCAATAATCGGCATTATTATTTTCACGTTGATCTGGATAATTGTAGAAGATTATCCACCGCAAACTATGACTAACACCAGCGAACATACGAGACAGCAATTATCCTCCCCCACACCAACCATCAGCATCCAAGCATTTGTGGCCAATGCTAAAGCTGCAGCTAAACGCTGGCCAAACTGGGCCGCCGGAATTTTTGCAAGCTTACTGAACTTACCAATATTTTTATTAGGTTCGCTGATCGGCAGTTTATATTTAATGCAAGTTTATGGTTACCATGCTATTACTGCTTCATTCATCAATAGCATGCTGTATTGGGGGATGTTGCTAGGCTGCCCATTCTTCGGACTCATTTCCGACAATTTACACTCGCGCAAAAAACCAATGCTGTTTGGTAGCATAATTACATTTATAGCTATATGTTACCTTATTAATAACCATTGCAGTTTTTCCATACTGCTGGCATTATTTTTTATCATCGGCTTCGGCTCCAGCAGCCAAATTTTATCCTACCCCATGGTAGCGGAAAGAAATCCCCAGCATCAAGTAGCCAGTGGTGAAGGGATCGCGGCAACCTTGATTATGAGTGGCGGCGCAATTTTTCAGCCACTTTTGGGGTGGTTAATTGAACTTAACTGGAATGGCAATATGCTGGATAATACCCCATTATATTCCCTGAGTGATTACCACTGCAGCTTTTGGTTAATGCCAATTGCGATTGTAGTTGCACTGGCCGTGCTGTTGCCGTTACGGGAGATGTCACCTAATACACCACTATTGTCATAGTTGAGCATAAAAAAGTTGTAAGTTTTTTATGCTCATGTTATACATATGTCATAGTTGAGCATAAAAAAGAGGTGCGCCGTGATGCAAAGCTTTATTGGGCGTGAAAAAGAGCTATTTGCGCTCCATGGGTTAAGCTCCCTACAAGTGGCTTGTTTAGTGGTTATACGTGGCCGTAGACGTATAGGCAAAAGCCGCTTAGTTCAGGAGTTTGCAAAAGACTATAAGTTATTGTCTTTTGCTGGGCTCGCCCCAATCAAGGGGGTCAAAGCTCAAGATCAACGTAATAATTTTGCTCGACAAATCACAACTAATTGTGGGGTGCCACCAGTACAATTTGCAGATTGGAGTGATGCTTTTGCATTTTTAACTGAACGAATAAACGATCAGCCAACAATTATTTTATTTGATGAGATATCCTGGATGGGAGCCAAGGATCCAACATTTGTCCCAAAATTAAAAAATTGGTGGGATATGGCTTTGCAAAACTATCCTAGGGTGATTTTAGTGCTTTGTGGATCAGTATCCACATGGATTACTAAAAATATAATTAAAAGTACTGCTTTCTTCGGACGTATTTCTTTAAGCCTTAATTTACATGAATTAAGTCTTCCTGAATCATATCAATTGCTGCGGAATAAAGGCTTTAGTGGCTCGATATACGACGTAATTAAGTTGTTATCAATCACTGGAGGAGTACCATGGTACCTCGAACAAATCAGGCCTAACCAAACTGCTGATGATAATATTAAAAATTTGTGCTTTGATAGCAATGGGAACTTAATCGATGAATTTGATAAAATATTTCATGATCTATTTAAGACCAAAGGAGAAATCTACAAAAAAATCATAGTACTTCTAGCTGATGGAATGCAACCATTAACAAAAATTCGATCTGACATGGGTTTTGCAAAAAGCGGTTCACTTTCAAAATATATGCAGGATTTAATTGTTTCAGGTTTTGTTACAGAGCATTATACTTGGTCAATAAAAACTGGTAAAATAAGCAAAAATAAAATTTATAGATTAAGCGATTGTTACTTGCGCTTTTATATTAAATATATAGAACCAAATTTGCTTAAAATAAAACAGGATGCATTCAAGGATATTGCAATTTCTACCTTACCAGGCTGGAATTCAATATTTGGATTTCAAGTAGAGAGCTTATTATTAAAAAATCGTTTTTTATTGCAAAAAAATATTGGAATACACCCAACAGATATATTGGCAGACAACCCATATATCCAAAATCCTACAACCAGACACAAAGGGTGTCAAATAGACTATCTTATTCAATCCCATTCCCACAACCTATTCGCTTGCGAATTTAAATTTTCCCGTCGAGAAATAGGAATACAAGTAATCGAGCAAATGCAAGAAAAGATTAAACGTCTATCTACTCCACACGGTTACGGTATATGTCCAGTACTAGTCCACATGGGTGATGTGGCTGGAGGTGTATACAGCAAGAATTATTTTTATAGGATCATTGATATTATCAATTTGTTGGAAACTGGGGGGCAATAACCGATAACCGTGAATTTACAGCATGACTAACTTTCAGAGGCTATATGCCGAACCACCCCAAAGTTAAATTATTTCTCCGCGCCACAACATAGTTAAAAACTCTTTAATCGGAAAAATTAGTATTGTTTTATCATCGATCAACATTTTTCGAGCAGTTGGATCGTTAGAAACAACTAACGCTTGCACGGGATTATAGTCCTCCATAAATAATAACATGCCTCTAATATCTGCTTTTCTAACATTTTTAGAGATTTTAACTTCAATTGCAATTTTTCCATTATCTAAAACAAAGTCTACTTCTAATCCTGTCTTGGTATGCCAGTAATTAATATCAAAATTTAGATCATTCAGATCCCGATATGCTAACAATTCTAAAAAAATATAATGTTCTAAATTTTTACCGGCTATTACCCCATTTAAGCTTTCTACATGTTGTTTAGCTATATAATTAGCCACCCCAACATCAAACAAATAAAATTTAGGCAGAGAAGAAATAATGTCTCTTTTCTTCTGCTTAACAAAAGGCTCAACATAATAGCCCAGCAGGGTATCAACTAAAATTTGAAAATATTCTTTTACTGTTTTAGCACTAACACTACAATCTTGCGCAATATTAGCATATTTAATTTTTTCACCATTAGAAAAACTAACACTGTCTAAAAATCTTGAAAACGCAGCTAGATCACGCACCAAACTTTCTTGCTTTATTTCTTCTGTTAAGTAGTCTTCAACATATGCCCGTAATGTTTTATGAATATTTGTAGAACAGTAATGTGCTGGTAAAGAACCATTATTAAATATTTTAAGTAAATCAAAATCTACAAGTTCAATAGATGTTAATGGAAAAAATGTATATTTCCAGGCTCTACCGCCCAATAAATTCACACCTTGACGTTTAAGTTTTCTAGCACTAGAACCGCATAATATAAAATATGCGTCGGTATTTTCTATCAGCCAATGTACTTCATCTAGAAGTATGGGTACCTTTTGAATTTCATCGATAATTATTGGGTGCTGCAAAGTTTCAGCTTTAAAGTTTAAAATTTCTTCTCTTAATAAATGTGGTTCTTTAGTATAACGTAAAAACAAATTTGTCTTTAATAAATCGATATATACAGAATCCGGGAATCTAGACGCCAGATACGTCGATTTACCGGTTTTTCTGGCCCCCCATAGAAATGCAGATTGGCCTACTGGCAACTCCATTTTTAAGATTCGATTGTACTGGTGATGCTGACTGGTTATTTTCACTGTTTATACACCTATTATCTGCTTTTTGGGCGCCTCATATACCGATTTGGCTTCTTTTTGATCTCAAACATTCTTATTAAGCTGCTTTTTATGAAGTATACTTCTTGTTTGGCTTGCTAGCAAGTGCGTGCCATCCAAAATAACCCCCT
>Ga0207131_1186_pt1 | contig 11341 bp, 6 predicted proteins | sample Alteio_BWMinHeat_13_FD_153557 | JGI IMG/M metagenome (GOLD analysis project Ga0207131, IMG submission 153557) | Enriched cells from forest soil in Barre Woods Harvard Forest LTER site, Petersham, Massachusetts, United States -... | ecosystem: Environmental > Terrestrial > Soil > Temperate forest >...
TCCTTGGGAGCAAAGAGCCTGGGGATCGACTCTCCAATGAGGTATTGAGAGCGGCAAGAGAGGATAATCTTCGCGTTCCACAAGGAGAGTTTATTGGTTTCATAGAGATTGATTTTTTTTCCCATCTCATCATAGCCATCCAGGATGAAAATAAAGGTCTGATTTAACTTGAGCGTAGCGATTTCATCCGGGGAGAATCCTTTGTTTTCAAGAGTCTCTTCTACCGCCCGGGTAGTCGGATTGGCAAGATGGCTTAAGGGGATAAACAGAAGGACTGGGTTGTCAGGGTTGCCGGGGGATGGAGATCTGGTTTTGCAAAGATGATGGATGAGAAATTTGCTAAAAGTTGTTTTTCCAGAACCTGATCCTCCCAGAAGGAGGAGGATTTTTTTACCGCTTTCCAGGAATGCGAGAGTTTTTTGACAAAGATCGGTAGGAGGTGCATTCCCAAGAGCCGCTGAGGGGGCAATGTAGGTGCTCAAAAGGGCAGCAATCCCGGGATCTGCCAAGGTCTCATTCCAGAGTGCCTCGATTTTTTCTGCCAGTGTTGGGACAGGGATTGCGTGGGTCAATTCAATTTCAGCCTCAGTCCCAGCCTCAGCGTCAGTTTCTGCTTCTGCCGCCTCACTATCTACAAAGGCAGGAGTAAATGGCTTCTCCTGGACCGGCTTTGAACAGCAGCTGCAGCAGCCCCCTCCTCCCAGTCCTTTTGGGATCAGGGTCAATGCAAATTGCTCCCCGACTTCGGAAATTTTTATCGCAAAGCTAGTCGGAAGAGCTGCAGAGAACTTCAACAATTGAGCAGGAGTAAGAGAAGGAATGCGGCTCCGAACTTCAACATCAATAAGCTGAGCATTTTTTTGTAGGCGGGCCTGCAATCCCCTGGTCTGGTGGTAGTCGAGATGGATCAGATAAGAGTTATGATGAAATGTGCCCAGATGAAAAGAGGGAGCAGAAGCTGTATTTGATTGATTAAAGGCTATTTCATTATTGGAATCAAGAACGTTCCCTAAGTTGCCTAACATTTGTTTCTCCTAAGGTTAATTGCTAAGAAGCTGCCTGGAAAGAAATAAAAAATGATTGTGCAACGCGATAGCTAAGTGCAATTGAATCTGCGGAGTTAACATAACTTTAAGCAGTCTTTCGATGGTTATGGTTCAAATATCGATCTCAGCTAAAAGTCTGAACCCACAAGTCTGAAAACCGCGAAGCTCGCGAAGTCAGCGAAGAAAACGCGAAGAAGGTTTAATTGTAGTGTAGACTTGTGGGTAAGGATCCCGCATAAGAGCGTTACTTTTCATTTTACATATTACATACCATCCATACCATCACGAGAGATAAAATAATCCCTGATTTCCTGATGCAAGAAAGCCCATTCCTGACGTCCCAGCTTTTGCAATGGTGCTCCATAGCGAAGCAGAGGGGTAATTCCTTCATTGGAGAAAAACTCTTCCCACTTGCTGGGAGGCTCACCCCAGGCAGCAGGGATATATCTAATCACTACCACCTTTTCTTTAAACATGAGAATGGCAAGCTTTTTACAATAGGCAAAAAAGCTTAGCTTGATATCCCCTTCAATGCCATCCAGCTTGCTCCCCAGCTTTCCTTCGGAACGGATGAACCATTTTTCGATGAAAGCATCAAACAGTTTGTTTTTGGAGAGCTCCAACCTCTCTGTAATCTCCTGATCTGCATAGCTTTGGACGATGTCCGGAAGGACCTCAGCCGTAATATAGAGGAGAAAAGGTGTCTGGATAAGAAGTGGGAGGCCGGAGATTTTACAGATATGCTCTTTATAAATCATGTAGTCATCCCAGGTTGAGGTCGGACGGCGAGCGATGTACTGTTTTAAATACTCATCGATTTGAGAGTCTGAAAATGGTGCTGTATACACTTCCTGTAAAAGAAGATGTTGAGGCGCTTCATTTTTATAGGGAGTAAACATAGAACTAAAATCTGCTTTGGCAAATGCTGTTGGACGACAGGTAATCATCACTTTTGCATTCCACTCATACAATTTGTTTTCTCTATAGAGATTCGGTTTTTTTTCCATCTCATCGTAACCATCGAGAATGAGAAGGAAGGAGTTCTCGTTTTTGAGTTGACTAATTTGTGCGGGGGTAAAATCGTAATTGGCCAATGTTTCTTCGAGCATTCGTTTATATTCCGATACTCCTCCGAGAGGAATAAATATCGGGATGGGAGCACCTTCAACCCATTTTTGCCACAAATCATAAACCAGCCGTTTGCCAAATGTTGTTTTTCCTGCCCCGGCACCCCCTAAAAGAAGAAAGACTTTCTTTTCAGTGGCAAAAAACTTTCTCACCTCCTCTTCAAGAGGAAAGGTGATTTGACAGGAAAGATCCGTTGCCCCGGTAGGGGCAATATAGTTGGCGAGGAGCTCTTTAATATCGGGATCATTAAGATAGGATTGTTTCATCGATCTGATAAGTTCAGGGATCATTTTAGGTTTTATCTTCGCTTCATTTAGAAGCTCAGTAGAGGGCTCTATAACCAGGTGCTCTGCTTTTGCGGTAATCTTGAGGCTCTTCAGGTTGGAGGGAATCCCTGCCTGCGTGAGCCATTTTTTTTGCATGGAGCTCTTTGCCTCCTTTTGAATTTGTTCTAATCGGGCTCGACAGGCAACTGTAAATTCTCCATCGTCAATGCAGCTCCATTCTTTCAGGCGTGTCAGGATGCCCACTCTTACTTTGGACACAATTTTTTCTCCGGAATCCAAGTGAAGTTTGACAAGGGCCCAGTTCATGCTGCCCCAGAGAGCCTCATCGAGATAGAGATCGCACAAAAAGCTGAGAGCTTCCATCCTTGTTGCATCCGGATCCTGTTCTATGATCTCAATGAGAGCGTTGCTGACTCCCATAAGAAAATGGGGACGCTCTTTTTCGGGGAGGGTAGAGCTTGTACTTTTGAAATATTCTTCAAAGGCCTGGATCTGCCCAAGCTCTTTAAGGGATAGCATAAAGCGCAACTCATCGTACCAGGAATGTTGTTTGCCCTGGGTATGCAAGGCCTCTTTAAAATCATTAAATGCAGCAAATAATTCCGCGAGTTCTTTGTTAGTTACGACTGCCTTGAGGTGATTGATTCCCTGAAGAAGAGAGCACCCTCTTCGTAAATAAAGGGCCAGCTTGCTCTTGTCATGTCCTATCCGGCGTAATGCCTCTCTTGCGTAGGAAGCTTTTGCTGCAATTTGCCAATCTTCATGACTTGCAAGTTCATCCAATTGCCTGTAGAGAGGATCATGTTGCGCATCATAAGAGAGCTCTTTAACATTGGCATCTCCCATCGCATCGAGCACTTCAGAGAGAGTATGTAGCAGTTGATATTGCTTCGAGAGCGTTGTCTCTTGCTTGTGAAAAGAATCGTATTTCAAGCACAGGGTTTTGAGGATATTCACAAGATCATCGGGATCGAACTGTTCGGGATCGGTTGCTCTTAATGTATCGCGAAGAGCTTGAAGGTAATCTAGATCAAGCAGGGGGGCCGACTGGATTTGAGTAAACAGAAGGCGGAGGATCTCATGGCTGATGGGTCCATTGCCTCCTCTTGCCAGCATGGTCACTTCTTTGAGAAGCGCAGGAGTTTTATAAGAGTGTTCGCCAAATGCATCGATTATTCTAAGGGCGAGTTTTTCAAAGATTGGGTATGAGTCGCAGGTTCTTTCCATACGAAACAGAGAGTCTGCGAGCTCTTCGGTATTCCGAATTTCAGCGAGATTGAGAATCACCGGCTTGTCTGCCTTGTCTGCCTTGGTGATTGCTGGGGAGGCTGAGGGTGTCGATTCTGGTTTTGAAGCTAGTGTTGCTGTTTTAGGAGAGGGAGAGGCAGCAGGAGAGGCAGCAGGAGAGGAGGCGGCAGGATTTTTTCGTTTCATTTTGGCAGCTAAATTCCCCCCACCCAGAAGCCTGGGAGTGAATTTGACCCTGAATAGTGATAGATCGTCCCTATGGCGCAACCAGAGGTCTTTTTTTCAACCGGATGAAACGGGTTTGGGCTCCCGGCATCTCCAAGATAGAGAGGAAGAGTGGCGATTTGCACAATGGATCTTGCGCCTAGATTAGGTTGATAAGGACTGATAGGATGGGGGCGGGAAGATTCAATCGGGCAAGGGAGATTTTGCGTGCGGCACAGCTCAGCAGTCCGCTGACTGACCACATGGCCGCAAGAGGTAAAAGTGACTGCGTCGAGCATCCACTCGCGCGTCACCGGGTCTTTCAGTTGCTGCAACAATCTCGAAGACTCTGTATGCATTTCGCCTATTATCATATGAAACCTCATTAAAATTTTTTCTTTAATAAGCGATAATATTTTCTGGCAGAATAAAAGGGAATCATTTTTTGTTCGGCTATTTCCTGTCAGCCTCTACGGAAGAGGACACGAGTATCGAACAGCACTATAGATTTACTGCGATTTTCTAAGATGTTCTATATCCCGCTTTAATAGCCGTCTGGCCATTATCTCAACCATACTCACTAACAACAATACGCTACTTGTCAGTGTGATAAAAGTGTCAGAATCCTTTCTTAGCAGATTTGCGGACACAACTAACGCGTTTACACAGGCTGCGAGAATATGAAGCGAAGTCTTACCCGGCACCATCGATCTCACGGAACTGCCCTGCTCCAAAAGCACCTCAACAACCTCAAAATGGCGTTTTTTAGTAGCCTCGAAAAGTGGCGAACGTAGCCTCCAATTACTATCCAAAGAGGCCCCTCCTTCACACAGCAACCTGACAGCAGCTGCATGGCCCTCTAAAGCCGCCAAATGAAGAGGTGTATGGCCTTTCCTATCTCTGACATCCAGAGAAACACTCTTCTCACATAACAACCTAACAATGTCTGTATGACCAGCCTCAGCTGCTAAATGAAGGGAGGTGGCGCCGTACAACAAATCCCTGACATCTAGAGAAATGCCCTTCTTAAGAAGAATCTCCACGCACTCTTTAAACAGTTCAATATCACCTTGCAATGCAGCAGAATGCAGTAAACTCGTCCTTGCACGCTCTTCACGTACATCATAAGAATCATAAGGCATATCAATATCATAAAATCCTTCCTGGCGAAGTGCCACTTTCACATTGCCTAAATCACGAAGTTTCTCTATGTATTCTCTCGTGTATTTTGTCGTGTAGTCATTGTAGTGATTGTTTCTTCTGGAATTTACACCGCCCGGTGGATGGGTTTCATAGAATTCTTGTAACCAAGGCGATAATGCATGTGCTAATATCAAAGGAGATCCGAATAAATTCCAACACAATATAAGCCCCAAAGCTCCCTTAACTTGCTCTCCGCTCACATCTTTTTGCATTGTGCTTACATAAAGAGCAACCAAATCTGCACAGATAATGAAGAGAAGTGCCAAATTTCCTGGAGACATATGTGATTTCAAGGAGCCACTTTGCTCGTAAAGCATGGCAACAATCTCAGCATGACCAGCAATAACAGCCAGTTCAAATGGGGTATAGCCTTTTTTAAATGGGCCATTTCCTTTCAAATCTCTGATTTCCAAAGAAATGCCTTCCTTACGGAGTATCTGAATGCACTTATTGAGCCATTCAACTTTACCTGGAGTGACAGCTAAATACACTAGACTTTCCAGCTCAAACTCAAATTTCCACCCCTCCCATAACTTTTGCAAAACACCTTCTCGGACAAGTGTTAGCACCTTTCCAAGAAGATGAATTAATTTTATTTCTTCTTCTATTTCTTCTTCCCTATTTCTATGCTCACATACTGCACACACAAGTCCCAATTGCAAGAAAATAGGCCGGCAAAGTACAAATAAACCGCAGAGAGGGATGAGCAGTTCGCGAGGGCCAGTTTGTTTATCGCCTAATAAACACTTGAGGGCTCCCAAAAAAGTCAAATCTGCACAGATCGAGCAACAGATCATGAAGATATGAAACATCCCAACTTTTCCTATACCTAAACTTGACCTCAAAGAGCCGCTGTGCTCGAAAAGTATTGCAAGAAACTCAGGACGTGAACGCCCATGAACTTTGAAAGCCAAGTCAAACGCTGTTTTATACCACTGGTTTTTAACTCCCTGAGATGCAGCTTTTTCGCAAAGATATTTAACCACCTCCATACACCTGTATTGATCATGTTCTCCACACCTAATTGCTGTATCGAGAGGGCTAAAGCCGTCACTATTAATTTTTTCCAAAGAGGCACCATTTTCACAAAGGAACCTAACCGCCTTTACATCACCTGCGTTTGCTGCTGCATGGAGCAAACAAAGGTAGTCTATATCTTTTGCTTGCGGAGGCAGAGGAGAGGCGCCCTTTTCACAAAGGAACCCAACCATTTCTACATGACCTGCCATTGCTGCTGCATGGAGTGGGGTAAGGCCTTGATTATCTCTGGCTTCTAAAGATGCGCCCCTGTTGCAAAGGAACCCAACCATCTCTACATGACCTGCCATTGCTGCTGCATGGAGTGGGGTAAGGCCTTGATTATCTCTGGCTTCTAAAGATGCGCCCCTGTTGCAAAGGAACCCAACCATCTCTACATGACCTGCCATTGCTGCTGCATGGAGTGGGGTAAGGCCTTGATTATCTCTGGCTTCTAAAGATGCGCCCCTGTTGCAAAGGAACCCAACCATCTCTACATGACCTGCCTTTGCTGCTGCATGGAGTGGGGTAGGGCCTTGATTATCTCTGGCTTCTAAAGATGCGCCCCGGTTGCAAAGGAATTCAACAACATCCACACGACCTGCCCACGCCGCTACACGGATTAGGGTATCGGCGTTATATGTGGCACCCCTTTCAAATAAGAACTCAACCAGTCCCACATGACCAGCCCAGATTGCTTCATTAACTGCATGATTACGAACTATATCGTAAAAACGATCAAGTCTGTTGATTTTCGCAATTGCCTCGAAAAGGAACCTAAATATCTCGACATGACCCGCCCTGCCTAAATATCCCACGAATTTTTCCCATCCAAAGCCACTTTGACGCAAAATGACCTCTTGTATTCCTGAGAAAGCACTCGAAAAAACTCTTTCCCTCTTGCAAAGGTATTCAACTACTTCCATACGATTAGCACTGGCGGCTCTAAGAATTGAGGTAAAGCCTCCGCGATCTGTTTTGCTGAGTGAGGCGCCTCCCTCACAAAGAAATTTAACTACCTCTATATGGCCAGCAAAAGCAGCAGCATGAAGTGGTGTTGGAGCATCCTCACAGGAATTAAACTCAACATCCACGAAAAGGCCTTTCTCGCACAAAAAATGAATAAACTCAAGATCACCTGCTAGAGCTGCCAAAGAGGCAAGTGTGGCAAGTGTTCGGTCTTCACGCAAAAGCAACTCTTCATGTTTAGCAACGGCACGAATCATTAGCTTTATCATTTCAGCATTAGGGAACCGCCGGGCTTCATCCATACGCCATAAACCTTCATAATCAGCAAAAGGTTCGAATATACCAGAGTACCTTATAACTCCCAGTATTTGAGTCGCTGTAGCTGGAGTACTTTGTTCGCACAGAGTTTTTACTAAATCAAAATTACCTTCTTTCACAGCCCATTCAAGAGAGCTTCTAAAACAATCTTGCCCCCAACCTCCGACGGTCTTATTTTCGAAGAAAGCGTCCAATCGGCTATACTCACATATGAGATCTGCCCGTTTATTTTTTGTGATCCAACTGAAAAGAGATTCGGTATTGGTAGTTTTACGACCCGCAAAACACTTGTAAATTTGCTCTTTTATAACAGACGCATCGGTTACAAGTTTACCCCAGCGCTGGCATACCAAACCCAAAGTGACCAATGCACTTTTAGTAGTCCTCCGCCGACTTGTTTGTACGGTCCTTGCAGCGCACGGCACAGGGTGAGTGCTCATCTGTATGACCCTTCTAAATATGTCAATCAACAACTCATCAGCTTCAAACCAGTCGTTGATTGTTCTTAACGGATAAGAAACAGCAGGATCATGCCCAACAGCAAACATTCTAATACCTCCAGTTTATGAATCTCAAAAACATTACAGGTGATGTCTTTATTGGCAAGCATAAAAAAGCATAAAAAACAAAGGGAAACGGTGGTTAATTTCGCAGCAATTCCCGCCAGCTAAGAAAGTTCTCGCAGTTGAAAGATTTTTAGTCAGATGTGGACAATGTCACTGTTCTTCTACTGAGATCTCTTAGATTTAATCACATCCCTAAAAAGATATTTACAAAGTCGGTCCAATCGGATATTTTCACCCTGTATTGAGGCTAGATATGGAAAGTTTTAAAGCAGATATTGTCGTAATAGGCTCAGGTCCATCAGGCCAGAAGGCAGCAATCCAGGCTGCCAAATCGGGAAAAAATGTCATTGTTGTTGAAAAGGACTCCGATCCCGGCGGTGCCTGTCTTTATTCGGGAACTATCCCTTCCAAAACATTTCGTGAAGCAGTGGTAGATCTCACCCGCTTTCATGAGCGCCATTTTGAAGGGAGTGAGAACATCCGGCCTGAAGTGACAATCGACGAATTAAACAAACGATTGCAAGTAGTCATATCAGAAGAACGGAATATTATTTCCCGCCAGTTTAAAAAAAATAACATACAATTTTTGCAGGGATCTGCCCGCTTTGAAAATCAATCAACACTTATTTTGGTCGACAATGATTACCGGCTCAAGTACCAAATTACAGCAAAGTATTTTATCATCGCCGTAGGATCAAACCCCCGCAATCCCCCGGATGTCCCCTTTGATAGGGAAGTCATATTAGACTCCACGACTTTGCTTGGAGTGGGCAAGGTTCCCAAAAGTATGATTGTCCTTGGCGGAGGGATCATCGGCTCGGAATACGCCAGCTTTTTTGCAGCATTGGGGACGCAAGTGACGGTCATCGACCGCAAGGAACATATGCTTCCCATGCTCGATGCGGAAATTGGTATTCATCTGCAAACTGCGCTAACCGATATCGGTTTAAAGTTCAAAGGAAAAAAAGAACCGGTCGAAATAGCGCGGAAAAATAATCACGCTTTTGTCAAATTCAAAGACGATACAACACTCGAAGCCGACGTCTTGCTTTACGCCTTGGGGCGTGTTGCAAATGTGGATGGTTTGCACCTTGAAAACACAGGCATCAAGATCGATGCAAAGGGATATATTCCGGTCAATCCATTATTCCAGACTGTAGTTCCTCACATTTATGCCGTTGGCGACGTCATCGGCGGACCTTGTTTGGCTTCGACAAGTATGGAGCAGGGAAGGTTGGCGGCAAGGCATATATGCGGAGCGCAAACACATCATTTTCCTACTTTTTATCCAATCGGCATTTATACGATTCCTGAGATTTCTTCTTGTGGTTACACCGAAGAAGAATTGAAAACTTGGGGTTTTCATTACGAAGTTGGAAGAGCGCATTTTTATGAAATTGCTCGAAGCCATATTGCAGGAGGCAATTCAGGATTATTTAAGATATTGTTTCATGCCGAGACGCTGGAAATTTTAGGCATTCATGTCATAGGCCGCACTGCAACTGAAGTTGTGCATATTGGGCAGATGGCCATAGGATTGCGCGCCCATCTCGATTATTTTATCGATCATGTGTTTAATTACCCTACCTATGCCGAAGGCTATCGCATCGCTGCACTCAATGGCATCAACAAAATCAAGAACCCCGCTTCGCGATTTAAATAACTTACATAATGTAATTGCTGGAGCGGCATTTGGGCTGAAGCGAAAGCTCTCGCGGTTGAAAGATTGCAAAAAGGTCAATATCTCTCTTGATATTGACCCTTTTGCAATCTTTCAACCGCGAGAGCAAAGCTACTCTAAGCTACACTTGTATTTTTTTTGCGAGAAAAAATAGCAATAAGTAACAAGACTGCTACTAGGAAGGATTTTAATAGATAATCTATCGGATGACCTATATAGGCATTAACTATCCATAAAAGAACACCAAAAATAGCACAGAAAATCAAAACAAGAATTCTTTTATTAAAAAATAATAATGATATTAAAAAGAATACAACAACCATTTCATATACCTGATTCCAGGGATATTCAGTATAATCATGAGATATCATCAGGGAAAGAAAAAGAAAAATAGAAAAGGATATTGAAAGAAGATATTTTGTAAGAGAATATCCTTTCATTTAACACACTCTTTGGGAGGTTTAGGACATTCTGGATATTCCCTTTTAAAATCAACTTTCCAGGTTTCAAAATTCTTCCAGCACTTTTCTTCGATTCCTCCATTGTTACAACACCATTCCCCTGCTTGTCTAAGCCCTTCGATAAATAATGCGCAAGCAACCTTACAAGTAGTACTTGTAACGGGTCCAAATGGAGTTGAAACACAACCACAAATCACGTTCGCAGCTACAGCAAGTTTATTTACGGTACCACAACAAGCGTAGGCCTCGGCAGGTCCTCGTTTTTTGTGTGCTGAATCACGTGGAGCATAATTAATATTATTGCCTTTTTTTATTTGGCAATTATACTTCTTTGTAATATTGACAACCCATGTGTTATCGTATTCGGAAATATCATTTTCATTGCAAAAGTTGGAAATCATTAAATTTCTGGCAAATTTTTTATAATCCTCACAATCTGGCATGTTTCTTATGATTATCTTCTCTTTAAAATAGTCGTATTTAGGAAAAAGCGGACATCCAATGACATATTTTTTATACTCTTCCACAGCAGCATCTTCTTGCCCTAACTTCATTAAGGCTGCTATCCTTTTCATTCCACACTCCAGTCGCTCGTGATCAGTTAAATTAGTAGAAGACAAGGCCTTTTCCGTAACATTCATAACTTTTGTATAATTTCCTAGAGAATATTCGCTTTCAGCACGATCGACTAAAACAAATGGGTATTCTGTTATTTCCTCCTCAGACATCAAGCTTACCGCGTGATCAAATTCCAAAGTGGCCTTCTCATGTTGCGCAACTGAAAGAAACACTCGTCCATTTTCCCAATGCTGCTGCCAATTTTCATCTGCAAAGCATACGGATGATAAAAATATCACGGATAAAAATATGTAATTTTTCATAGGCTCATTGTTTCCCGAAGTTAATCTCAATTACCAAAGTTAATTTATGGTTGGACATAGACCTATTCTTGTGAATAATACAATTTTTTACAATTCAAAATTGATTTAAATTTTAAAAATAAGACTGCTCATGCAGCCTCAATAATGTTTTAGCTTTTTCACAGGGTGCAATTAAATCTGAGAGATCTCAGTAGATGACAGTGACATTGTCCATGTCTGTCCACGCCTACCCATACTGACACATTGTTCCAGTTGTGTTTGCTCGTTGTGTGATCAAGGACATGGGTAACATTCTATCCAAGGACCGCGCAAGGCCCAACGGGCCGACATCT
>Ga0207131_1188_pt1 | contig 11320 bp, 6 predicted proteins | sample Alteio_BWMinHeat_13_FD_153557 | JGI IMG/M metagenome (GOLD analysis project Ga0207131, IMG submission 153557) | Enriched cells from forest soil in Barre Woods Harvard Forest LTER site, Petersham, Massachusetts, United States -... | ecosystem: Environmental > Terrestrial > Soil > Temperate forest >...
CTCGTTAAAGCCACATTGAAGCGGCGATAGTCTTTTAAAAAAGAACTATGTACTCCTTCAATTGCAGAAACAGTGGCTGAGAAAATCACAATATCGAATTCAGCCCCCTGCATCCGCTCCACAGTGTCTATTTTTGGGAGCTGTACAGAATGTGGAAGAGCCTCCTTCAAGGCATGCAATATCGTGTTGTTTTGTAGGCGGTGCGGGGAAATAATTCCAATTTCCTCTATCAGCACAGAATAATCCTGGATTAGGCGCTTTACAGCCCGTGCAATCCATGCAGCTTCTTCAGGAGATGACTGCTGGCGATCTGTATGATCCAGCTCCACGACAACCATAGCTTTGGCAGGATCGAGATCGTTATCAAGAGAGTCCCCAAACAAGGGATAGTTTGCCAAATACAATCTTTGTCTGTCTGCCGGAACGACAGAAAAAAGATGATTCTCATACCAATGACGTGCGGCAAATTGACAGATCGTGTCATTCATCCGGTAGGTTTCATTAAGCCTCAATCGACGTTCAGGATTAGAGCTGGAAATGAGCTCTTGAAGTATCGACCGAGGAGCTATGGAGGTGTGCGCATAATCTCCCATAACAACAGGAGGGAGTTGCTGGGTGTCGCCATAAAAAAGAGCTCTCCCTTTTCCAAAAATTAAACTCAATAAAGCATACGCGGGCAGCACTTGTGAAGATTCATCAAAAATAACCCAATCAAAAAGACGTGGAAAGTTTGCTTTTTCCAGCAATTGATAGATCCCATATCCTGTTGCACCTACCACTAAGCTTGTATTCTGAATCAAGGTTTTGGAGTCCTCCAAGGACTGTATGCCTAAATGTGCAAACCGGCCAGGATCATATCTGCCATGTTTCCATAGCGAAATCTTGTCAAGTCCTGTTTCTTGCAGTCCTGTTTCTTGCAAGACCCTCGCCGCTTTGATGAGAATTTGGTCAATGGCATGATGCGTCTGCGCTGTCACCAAAATTCTTATGTTGTGATTGCGAGATTTCGCGTAGGCACATAATGCGATAAACGTCCAAACCAATAGATGGGTTTTTCCTGTTCCAGGTGGTCCTTCAATCAGTCCAATATCATTTCTAAAGGGAAGGAATAAAGCTTGTTTTTGCATCGTATTCAGACCTGCTGCCGAAGCATGGGTGTTAATCCATTGTTCAATCCAACATGTTGACGCTTCATGAGTATGTGTTCCATGTCCATGAAGCATTCGAATAAGTTCAGGTCTAAAGCTGGGGTCTTGCATGCGATTCAAAACAGCCTCAATTTTGTGCATATTCATATCATTTGCACATTCATCTAATGCGTAAAGCCGGTTCTTGCTAGGATATATTCTTTCTGATAGAGACCTGATGGTAAGTAGACCTTTATCAGGAAAATAAGATTCAATAACAACTGTAGCCCCGTCTTGAATATGAGAACAATCTGCCGATGCAAATTTCATGAAATCGCCAACCCTGAATTTTGAAACGGGAGTGTTTCCGTCGATGGAAAACTGATAGCGTCCTAAACCTGCCACGGAGATAAATGTCATTGGGCCTATAGCTCGAAAATTTTCAACACGTTCATGCAATGGTTTTTTCTGGAATTCAAGAACATTATGCACACGATATTCGTTTTCGCGATGCACAACTGCCTGATATGCGTTTATCAATGGAATCGACCGGATTTTAGGATTGTTGTGCACGAGTTTTCGGCGACTTTTGACATGTGACAGGCACCAATTCCATATTTCTCGAAAGAGGTCGAGAGAGAAATGAAAAGAAGATTCTTTATGGTATAGGCTCAAAGGGGGCGGCGCGTCTGTTAATAAACCCAGGCAGCGAGCTACCTGACTTTGTGTCAGAGTTCCCTTGAATGGCCACTCAAAATGTTGTTCCAATACAGCCTGAATCGATGTCCAACACGTATGCATTCTACATGGAGAATTTAATGAAGTGTGTTGGAAACTTTTTTGAAATTTTTGAAACATATACCAATCTGCCGTTTCGTAAACAAGGAAATGGGGATTTTTCCCCCGTTCAACAGATTGCGACCACGCTTGTTGCAATTGCAGATAATCGCTTGTTTCATCCGTCGACGTGTCCCCCTCCCAGCTTTGCCACTTCATTCCTTCACTGTTGCAGACCACAAAAAACCACTGCTGGGTATTGTTTGGGAAATTATTGGATTCGCCTCCCAAATAGGTAATGCATGGATTTTCAATGGCCGATGATTCTTTAAAAAGCATTTCCTGATAGCAGTAAGAGAAATATTTACATGAAGTGCACGAGGAATCGACACGAAAACAATCGCCGTTTTGCTCCGAGTCCATTTTCCATTGAGAGATAAGACCGGGAATCCCCTTCATAAAATGGATCAATAAAAAATGGGTGCGGTCAAAAAGCTTGTCCGGTTCGACATGTGGATGAACAAAACCACCCAAATTTGATATCCTGACGGACATATGGAAGGAATTTTCGTTTATAAGAAAATCCAATAAATAGGCATAAAAGGCTATTCGCAATTTTTGGGCGTATGAAACCGTCAAATCCGCTTTGATATCCCAAACTTCCAGGTCAATATGCGAGCCTGCATGCTTAATGTAAATCAAATCAGGCCTTCCGTGCATGGGCCTGGGATGCTCAATTTCAAGCGCAGCCTGTGAAAGAAACAATGATTGTGAAGTTGAAATCACCTCTTCGATAGCTTCCTTTAAAGCAAAAGTTGCAGTGGCACGACGAACTGGGGTTTTCTCTTGTAGCTTTTCTAAAACCTGATTTTGGAAATCCAGTCTTTTCTGGCGCTGAGAATGAATCTCTTCTTGATCCAGGAGAAATCGTGGATGGATTTCTGTGTTAAAACGATGGCGTTGAAAATGCGCCAATCTCGGACATAGTTTCTGCGCGACATATTTCTGGATGTGCGACGCTGTTAGGGGGCTCTCCAAAACCATTGTTTCGCGAGGATGTGCAATCGGTTGAAATTCTTCCCAAAGCTTTTTTTCTTCTTCTATAGTCCAGGGACTCCCTTTCAGAGAGATCTTTTTAGTCGTTTCCTCCGCTTTTTCCTTAGTGAGTTCAGGTGGAATAATAGGTGCTGTTTTCCGATATTGTTCGAACTTTCCGAGAACTCTCATGTCAAGAAGGCGGGAGGCAATTTCTCCTTTTTGTAGATCCTCAGGCAATCTATAGAGCCAACTATTCCACAAAAAAACCTGTTTGAGTATAGTCAAGCGGGATTGTACAAATTGTCTAAATTGCTCTGCTGACAAGGGCAATGTTAAAGATTCAAGAGGGATCCAGGCGTTGGTTTCAATTCCCATTTCGTCAAATCTCACGGATAATCCTTCGATTTTTGAAGAAAATTGAGCCGTCATTACCTGTTGAATAATGAAATTTCCTACCGTTCCCAAAAATGTTTCATAACGAAAGGATTCATTTTCTAAACGATGTACTAAAACCCCGCTAGAAGTGAAAACAGCTTCTGCAATGTGATTTTGCATGTTTTCCAATAATCGTTGCGTGCGGCCTGACAATCCTTGACAAGAATGTGCGTTTATTAAAATTTGACCTATTTTCTGTGCTGCTTCAAAAGAGATCGGTATTCCCTGACCATACCACGAAAGCTCTTTTGTTGGAGGAAGTTCGGATTCTTGGACCAAAACTTCTCGATAAGTATTTTTTTCTTCGATTTGGACAATTTTTAGAATTTTTCCAGTAAGCTGAACAATGTCTCCGATCTCTATTTGTTTGACGATTAAAATGGGAAGCGAGGCAATTTTTTCTTTTTCAAGAATGACATCATATTCTTCATGAGAGGGAGGAAAGTTGCTCCAGATCTTTTTGTTCTTTAAGGCTATCCCATAACGCCATCCACCATGTAGTAGCCCTGTTTCAGAAACCTTTTTTAACCATTTTTTATTGAGCATGTCATCGACGATGGCTTCCAGTCCATCCGATTGGAAAAGTGGACTTAAGAAATGTTTGGAAACTGCCTTTTTCGCATAAAGGCAAGATAATATCTGTTGAAAAAGAACACTATAGTGGCTTGGCCGAGAACATTGTTCAAGCTGATTATCTTTTGCTAGTTCAAATAATGCGAGAAATCGGACAAGTTGGCGCGATGCTTCACTTCCATAACAAACACCCCAGAATTTAACGCATTGCTGGCGGCGGTTTCCCCGGCCTATCCTCTGCATAAATGAGATTGCTGAGGGAGGAGGTTCTATCAAGATAACACCGTCGACGTCTCCAATATCAATCCCCATTTCCAGAGTACTTGTGGCGATACATACACTTGTTTTTTTATTTTTAAACGAAGACTCAATAGAACGCCGTTCTTTTGTGGAAAGGTTGGAATAGTGGAGAAGGACATCTTGAGAAAACAAACCCTCCTTATTCAGTAAGTTGAAGAGTTGCTCGCATTTTTGTCTGCTATTGGCAAAAACTAAGAGTTTTTTACATTTCCACCGGAGCACAAGATCGTTAAAGAAAGGGACGAGTTCACGATTTTCATCTTTCAAGTGTACCCAATAGGGGTCTAAATTTCGCGCTGCTGACTGTCGATAGTAAAAAGGGTCGCGCAGACTGAAAAAAGAAGCGATTGCTTCCGGGCCGGTAATTGTGGCAGAGATAGCCAATGTTTGTAAGGGTCTTTGCGTTTGCATCTCAAGACGACGTCGTAGCCATGATAATTGCTGACCTCTTTCGCACTGAAGAAAGATATGTACCTCATCGATAATCATCACACGGACATTTTTCAAAAAGTAATGATTCTCTGGATCTTGGCTTCCAAGAAAAACGTCCAATGATTCGGGTGTAAGAATAAGAAGATGGAGTTTTTTTCTGCACGCCGTCTTGCCATCGCCCGTGCGAATACCCGACTTTAATCCCAGCTGATTGTAAATGGATTTAATCCTATGATTCATATCCAATGCCAAAGCTTTTGTAGGGATTATATAGAGAATAGTAAAAGGTTCGTTATCGATTATCAAACGCTCTGTTGCAGGAGCAAGAACAGCTTCTGTTTTTCCCATTCCGGTGCCGGCCTGAAGGATGACGTCTCTTCCTTCAAGAATGGGAGTAATAAGCGCCTTCTGAGCCTCTGTGAGGCTAGGAAAGCGCCCGAAAAAAGGACGATAAGTATTTGGAAGTTCTTCTATGAAAGACATTGCATGATGGCGATAGACCAGAACTATAAAAAGTAATGTTGAGTCTCGATATCGAGCTGATGCACTAATGCTTTGAGCTTAAATCGCGTCTCATCGGTTTTGATCCCATTGAGCACTGATTGTAAACTTTGTCCGATATGCGCAGCTTGCGACGAGAGGTCGATCTTGTAGGCATCAGCATAGAGCTTGATCAAACGATTTTGCAATCCATCCCATTCTTCTGAAGACAAATCTGCAAGACGGACAACATTTAATTTTTTCCAGAGCTCTGCATAATTTTGAGGGAATGTTTGCTTTTCGCATGCATAATCTTCGAGATTAACCTGATCAAAAAAAGACTCAGTAAATGCAAAGATGGGATAGAGGGGTTCTTTGCTATTAAATAACTGGTGAAGAATCTCGTAGCTCTTCGCTCGGCTGCCGACGCGCCCTTGTGCAATTGCCTCTGCTTCATCAAAAAATAAGATGAGTCCTTTGTAGCCCATTTCTTTAAGCAGTCCGCTAAAAGCCCGAATCATCTGAACATAGGGATCATTTCCTTTACAGGTTAAGGATTCCTTGTCATGCCCGACAACTTCGCACCACTTCATAATCTGTTTCAAGTACGAAATAGAAAGATCATGGCCTCCCAAACCCTTTTTAAGCGAGTTGGCAATTTCTTTTGGCCGCAATGCGATGCCCAACTTCGCATTTTGCTTTTTGACAGCGGGATCGATCTTAGAAATCATGGCTTTAAGGATCATCTGGAAACGGTGCGGCATGAAATTCAAATAGTCAGACGTTCCTTGACAAGCAAACTGGTTCCAGGCGTTTGCAAATGTTTGACCATCTGGCAAAGAGAGCTTTTCGAAAAACGATTGGTATACAATAGAAAACCGGTGAAAAGGGATTTCTCGCAAATCAAGCTGTACAAGGCTTACTGCATATCCTTGAGCAAGGGCTAGAGAACGGAGATAATTAAGACTGTGAGATTTTCCTTGTCCATAAGATCCGCAAATGCACAAATGAGCCGGCTTCCCTTTTTCCAAAGCTGTCAGCCCTTTAAAAAAACTACTGACGACTTGTTCCCGCTTCATTGTCAAATGATCGATTGTAGATGAATCGACAAGTCCGTCTCTTAAATGCTGCAGAGCACGTCTTAAAGAGAAATTTTTCATACTAAACATCCCAAACAGGTTCAAAGCGTTGCGTCTTTTCTATTTCCATCTCTCTGTGGCTCGCCAGTAGGTTATCGGCAAGATTATAATCATGCGAGATATTTCCCTGTTCCGCTAGATCCAGAAAGCGTATCATCTGTTTGATAAAAAGGCGCACTTCACTCAAGACTCCCAACTCTTCCTGTTTTTTACACATCTCTTCAATGAGGTTGTCTGAAACTAATTCCTGGGCATTCCACCGGTAAGAAATTTCATGAATCTGCTTCAGTGAAATTCCCAGTCTCACCAATTCCTGCCGCTTTAAAGGAGTTTTATGCAAGTCGATAATGGTGCTGCGATAATTTAAAGCTTCGGAATCTCCAATACTGCGCACACGGCTCCAGAGAGCATCGTAAGATTTAAATCCTTTTTCAGATAAAAGGATATCGGGAATAACAGAAAAGAAAAGATGTAAAAACTCAGAGTGCTCTGAATTGTCCATCAGCAGACGAATATTCTCATAAGCTGCATTTCTGATGGATGCTCCCTGTGCCATGACAGTTTCAAGCTCATCGAAAAGCAAAATCAAACCGCGATAATTATTGAGCTTAAGAAAGGCAATAAGAGATTGTAGGAAAGTCTTGCTGTTCGATTTATTCAGGTTTTCAAAAACATGAAATTGGGCAAGAATTTTTTTTGTGACTTTTTTGCCCTCAAACCACTGGTAGAGGTATTCCTCTGATGAAATGTTTTCTTCAGGGATTGCACTAGCTGCTCTGTCGGAGGGTTCGTCACAAACTAGAGCCGCAAGAGCATTAATAAAATTGCTATCAAGCTTAGACACTTGTGAAAGAGATTGAACCAACGTTTCTCGATCCAGGTTAACTGCCTTTTGCTCTTTCACCCACTGGTGAATCAAAGCGCGTAATCCTACACCATCAAAATGACCGCTTAATTGCAGAACAATCTCCTGATAGACAAGTTCAAATTTATGGATGGGAACATTGCGGGTTAATACAACAAACGATGAAGCAAAGTTTTTTTGCAGGGCAAGATGCCGGATGACCGACATAAAGTGGGTCTTTCCATCGCCATAATCTCCATTGATGAATCGAACTTTTCCACCTCCTTCGGCAATAAAATTATCCAAATCCTCCTCAATAAATTTTAACCAGTTTTGACGGCCTACAGTGAAAAATGAGACATATTCCGTAGGAACCAATCCCTTTCTGAGCCCCTCTATAATCGCTCTTGCCTGAAAAGGTTTAAGATTTTCAATGCTTTCTTGTGTAATCATGAATCAACTCTATTTTATTTTTTGACAAAAGAAGCGTGGGAAAATTGCCGTTTTTCCCCGTTTTGATCGATTAACCAAAGCGATTTATTTCTCCCGGGGTTAAGTTTAATGCGATAACCGCCCAGTGTCGAAGAAACTTTAGATTCGAAAAAGCGCCAAATATCGATAGCAAATTGCTCAACGGAGCATCCCTTGAACTTCCCTTTATCCATATTTTGGAAAAATGTTTTGCTTTGTAGGGCAAAAACATAGTCCGTATACAATGGCAAAATGGAAACGCTGCTGCCTAATCCCTCGTCGGATTTGTTGAGTATCGCTTTATAACATTCAAACAACGTATCGATGAATTTTTGCGGGTCAAAAGGAGAATCATAGAGTTTACGTTTCATGGCAAGAAGTGAAGAGATGATTCTTCGAGGGTCGACAGATTTAATGGTTGTTTGATTGATTGTGGTAATTCTGTTAACAAAATCGGCTTTACCTTCAATTCCTTTTAAGACAGAAAATTGCAATCCATCCATCTCGATGGGCAACCCCGCTTTCTCTGCTAATTGAAGCAAATCGTTCCTGAATTGCAGCTGATATTGCTCTATTTGTTTGTCGGCATGGCCGCCTAAATGTGAAAAGATCGATTTGCTTCCTTCGAAGTTAGAGTCTTCGAGGATATCTGCAGCCTGGCTGCTCTTGAGCAGCGTATCAAGTTGGAAAAAGTCATTTTTGTCAATGCTTTGGAGGCATTTTTTTATGAAATCAGACTTTTTTTGCCTTTTATTTTGTTCTTGCTGAAAAGGCTTTGCAATTTCCTCCAGCCGAGTTTTTACATCTTCTATGCGGGTTTTCCCTAAAGTAGCTTCTCGCATGTTTTACCTGGTTAAAAGGGTTGAAATCAAGAAACCGGCGACGTTAACAAATCAAATATTTTTTTTCAATAAAAAAATTAGCGATAAAATCAGGACTGACGCATTATAATTAATTTTTGAACATTTCTTCTCCGTAAGATAGGCTACCCGCAGTCCGTGCGTGACCGAGACCGTGTCCGAGACCGAGACCGAACCGTGCCCTATCTGATTGAGGACACGGTTCGGTTTCGGTCTCGGTCTCGGTCACGCACAGACTTAGATGTTATTTGCATACAAAAGACGGCCATTTTCACAATTTCGTCAAAATGGATTTTATCATCTTGCTCATCGTGCCGCTTGCGATCCTGCTTATCCTGTTCATTATTAACAGGATAAGCAGGATCGCAAGCGGCATGATGAGCACGATGATAAGGTCTTTGGTGATGAAATTGTGAAAGTAGCCCAAAAGACCGGATAGAACTCGGTATTCAGGTTCAGAATAAGATTAGAGAAATAATCGGTAATCCGTTTTGAAAAGTTCTGCCAGGCGTTTTGCGATTATCTTGCCAACAGGACGCTTACCGCGTTCCATTTGCGATAGGTTTCCTTGAGGAACATTAAGCATCTTCCCCATTTCAACTTGAGTTAATCCTTCTCGACGGCGTAAGCCACGAAGAGCTGTTGCCCAACGCGGTAAATCACCGCATAATTCGAAGAGAGCCTGGCTAATACTCATGGGCGATTCCTCAGTTTGACTATTTTGATATGGAACTGGATTAGTAGGGGGCTTTCTCATGTGTTCCCGCATAGTAAACCTCCAATATTTTCTGTTTTTATCTATTATCCGCCAACAGACTACATAAGTCGGTCGTCCCAGTGCGTAAAATAAATAACTCTAACAGACTCCTCTCATAGCACGTACATGAGAAAACATACCCGGTTGAGTAATCCAGTCAGCAATATCCACAGGCAGAGACACTCTTTTTGTAGGTTCTTTTTTTGTTCCTACAGGTCTTCCAGAACCAATTCTCTTACCACCACGACCTTTGATTTTTTTCTCAGTAGCCGGACTTACATTATCGTTAAGTCTTTCCTCGATGAGGTCATAGAGATAGTGTGGATAATTTTTTATTACTTCATTTTCTGTATCTCCAGAATATTCAACTGGATAATTTGGATGACTAAACACCCATTGTTTATAGTCTTTATCAAACCAGGGTTCAATCTTACCCACTTCATCGAGAGCAATTTTTAAATGTGCTTTTATTTCTTTTTTGGCGGCCATACTAACCCTCTTTCTTTGAATTCTCTCGCTGTTTTCTGAACGCTCATTGCAACAATCTCTGATTTTGTGTTCTTCCCATGAGCTATTTTAATGGTACAGACGAATGTCTCTTTTTCGTCATAGAGTTTGTGATCAATTTTCGCTTTTTTCAAACTCCATCCCACAATCCTCAGGTAATTAGAAAACGTTTTTTCATCCATTGGTTTGTATCCATGAAAACTGCATTTGCTTTCATTGTAGATTAATCTGCCAAAATAATCAAAATGAAATGTTAGTGACGGGTGCAATTAAATCTGAGAGATCTCAGTAGAAGAACAAAGACATTGTCCAGATCTGTCCACGCCTACCCATACTGACACATTGTCCCGGTTGTGTTTGCGCGCAAGGCCCAAAGGGCCGACATCTCGTAGCCCAGGCCGCAAGGCCTGGGTAGGCCAAAAACCCCTCTGAGCCCTGTAAGGGCGGCATAAAATGGAGTGCGGCTTTAGGCTCCTCGCGTTGCTCAATAGGCCGATAGCTCATCACTTGGACATTGTGCTGGGCCTAAAGGCGCGGTCGGTTTTATGCCGCCCTTACAGGGCTCAGAGGGATTTTTTGCCTACCCAGGCCTTGCGGCCTGGGCTATGAGATGTCGGCCCGTTGGGCCTTGCGCGCAAACACAACCGGGACAATGTGTCAGTATGGGTAGGTTGGACAGACGAGGACAAAGTCACTGTTCTTTTACTGAAATCTCTCAGATTTAATTGCACTCTTATTACTCCCTTAAATTGCTTTTTTTGGTAAAAACGGATACCTTGACGCCAAAATCTCTCAATTACGTAATTACATAAGCAGACAAAGGAAAACATATGACCCTTTCAGGACTCATTCACACCAACCACGAGTCGTTACTCGATCAACTCATCCAACAACTAGTGGACCCCGTTAGATATGACTGGATGGACGACGCAGTCACCTTCACACGATGCGGTCATACCCTCAGCGAAAGAACTGCACAGGCATGCCTCGAAAGAAGGCTTCCCTGTCCAATAGGGGAACCCCATGAAGCTAGTCCATATATCACAAATCTGATCACACGCAAGCTCATTCAACTTTTCCGCAATGCAGACACATCCTCCCTTTCACTCAGAGGAAGACTCACCTCGTTCCCCCTTTACCTTGGCGATGCGGGCACAGCCATACCTTTTATCCCTGTAGGCATAAAAACAGAAGGATGTGCTCTCGGCACATTCTATTCCTATCAGGAAGGAAGGCAAACAAGTCAATGGATCGGAAAAGTAGGCGAAGCCACAGGATTGCTGCGCAATGATCCCCGCTCCATACGCACCAGAGTACGCTCCGACATGAATCTGGATACCATCAAAGAAAAAATCGCCTGTGACTGCTACGCTATTCTCGGTCGAGGATATTACGAAACACCCCGAACATGTCTCTCCCGCCAACCCATCATCGATCGATTTACAACCGATCATCTTCTTGCACAAGACCGGGTAGAACTCGGTATTCAGGAAAGTCTGCGCATCATGTCCCGCATGTTTGAAGGATACCACGATTTTGCCCAAGCCTACACCGACCTGCGGGGAGAACGGATATTATTG
>Ga0207131_1189_pt1 | contig 11303 bp, 7 predicted proteins | sample Alteio_BWMinHeat_13_FD_153557 | JGI IMG/M metagenome (GOLD analysis project Ga0207131, IMG submission 153557) | Enriched cells from forest soil in Barre Woods Harvard Forest LTER site, Petersham, Massachusetts, United States -... | ecosystem: Environmental > Terrestrial > Soil > Temperate forest >...
TCTGAACACTTATCAGCCGGAGAAGCAGGTTCGCTACGATCAGCAATCGCTGGTGTTGCACGAGGCGATTCCGGGGCACATTTTTCAGGGGGCGGTGGCGCGGCAGCAGACGCAGCTTCCGGATGTGCGGCGGTTTTATACCAACAGCGCGTTTGGAGAAGGCTGGGCGCTGTATGCGGAATCGTTGGGCGCGCAACTGGGGCTGTACAAGGATCCGGCGAGCCGGTTCGGGCAGTTGGCGAGTGAAAATTTCCGGGCGGTGCGGCTGGTGGTGGACACGGGAATCCACGATCTGGGGTGGACGCGGCAGCAGGCGATTGAGTATTTCAAACTGCATAGTCCGCAGAGCTCGTTGGCGGAAGTGGACCGCTATATTTCCTGGCCGGCGCAGGCGTTGTCGTATAAGTTGGGCGAGTTGCGGATCCGGTCGCTGCGCGCGAAGGCGGAGCAGCAGTTGGGAAGCAAGTTCGACATACGCGACTTCAACGATGCGGTGATTCGGGACGGGCGGCTGCCGCTGGACTTGTTGACCGAACAGATCGACGCGTTCATCGCGCAGGGGTCGCGTTAGCGGCGAGGGGCGTGTGTCGTATACTGGGAGGGGTTTGGCGCTATCGTCTAACGGTTAGGACGGAGCCCTCTCAAGGCTTAAATACGGGTTCGATTCCCGTTAGCGCTACCAATTTCTCATAGACTTACAGTCCAAGAGTGACAACGAGTGACAACGCGCTCGTGTGTCGTTGGAAAACTCGGTTTGACGACGCGCAGGTTTAACCCTACTTGTACCGAACGACGAGATAAAGATAGTAGGGAGGCTCGCCGTAATCGCCGCCGCCGCCCGCTATCCTGTTCCTTGTAATTTCCTCATTATGCTCGATGAGGTCGCGTTCGACCTGCGACACCGAATCTCGGGATGGGCTCCGGTAGAGCACGATCATCTCGTCGTAGTCGCGGGCATAGCCGTTGGAGAACCTGCCGGAAGGGTTGTTCGTGATTCCTATCTTGAACCTGCCTACTCGATCCTCCCTGGTGTATGCGCTGACCCTTCGTCTCAATGTGCTCACAACGTCCGCAGGCCTACCCGTCGTCAGATCAAAATGCACGATATCTTCGTCCATACGCTTCATTCGTTTTCCTCTCCGACGCCGGTAACGCGCGTCCTGGTTCGATTCTGTACTAGGATGTCTGGCAGAGGAAGGGATTGGACGTGATGTTGCGTGACGCTGCAAAATCCGAACGGGAGCGACTCGATTCCGTCCGCAATTCTAGGGGCGCGAATCGCATCACCCGTCCCATCGACTTGCGCAGGAGGTGGACCTACGTCACAGACGTGAGTGTTCAGAAGGGCTATCTGATCTGGAAACAGGTCCCGCCGAAACGCAGCGGCAACCACTGGATATTTAACGGAGAGGTCGCCAGGGAGGCCATCATGACCCGGCACGAGGGCGAGCGGGATGGTCGCGGCATACTCGACGAGTTCCTCCTTCTTTGCGATTGCGACGACGAGGCCATTGTGCGATACGCCCGGACCTGGGGAGTGCTGGAACTATGCGCCCACAACCTGCCGTCCTGTCATGAGTTTTCACTGGGCGCTCCTCTGCGACTTCCGTCCCCGATACCGAAACCGCCCGCCGCCATTCGCCATTGGTTTCACGAGGACCCGCGTCAATGCACTCCCACCGGCCGGGAAGCGCTGGCAACTTGGAGACACTTCTCGGAGCAGGCTAGGGCGCTCTTGAACATCGCAGCCGATCTCCAGAGGGCGCACCTCGGAAGCCGGGAGGACTGGGGCAAGCTTTTGCAACATCGCGTTTCGCCAGCGAGTACACTAACAGCGCACCGATCCTGCCTGCGGGATGCGATCGAGGCTTGGTTGAAACTGGGGCGTGTCAAGCCCGCGATCGACGACCTCACAACTGGGATAACCTGGACCGGCGCAGACCTGTTCGGCGAAATCGCAGTGCAGATTGCCCTGGCGGCCAAAGCCATGGACGGCCAAGTGCTCTGCGTGGCTTGCGGCAAGCAATACCAACCCAAGAGGCTGGTCATCAGGCGAGGGTTTAACTACTGCGCCAAGATCAAGTGCCAGCGCGAGGCCGCCGCGGCTCGCGCGAAACGATATCGAGATCGAAAGAAGTTTCCCGACCGGGAGCACGGGCGGGGATTGCCGTATCGCGGTGTTTATGGTGGCACGACCGACGATCCACTGTTTTCACAATAGAATCGAAGGCTCAAGGATGGCTCTATCACGGCGTGCACCGCGATGGTGTATGGTGGTGCGTTAAGATAGGGTTTAGTGATGCGAAAAAGCGATCAGAAAAGCGGCAAGACCAAAACCACAGTCATGCCGCGTGCCTCGGTAAGCTTCCCGCCGGAGCTTTATAAAATCCTTGAAGAGCTCGCAAAAAAGAAAAAGGTGTCCATCGCATGGGTGATTCGAGACGCCGCCGAACAGTATGTGGCGGCGGAGTGGCCTCTCTTTGCCAGTAGCCTTTCGCGGGAGGCGAAATAGATGGCAATCTCCAGGAAATTTCAGGATAGCGGGTCTGTCTCTCCTCTTAGTGGTAAGGTTCTGCAGGAACCTTTGCCGCAGGGCAAGGGGGGAGAGAGCAGCGCGGCAGGGACGCCTACGCTCTTTGAACATGGCTCTGCCTGGGTCCGGGCTGATTTTCACATGCACACCCTCGCCGACAAGGAGTTCAGATATTCCGGTGATCCGAACTATTTCGTGTCCGAATATGTGACAGCCCTAAAGTCGGCCGGCATCCGCGTCGCGGTCATAACGAACCACAATAAATTTGACCGCGACGATTTTAAAGCATTGGCAAAGCACGCCCGAAAACAGGAGATTTTTCTTCTTCCCGCTCTGGAACTATCAGTGAAGGATGGCTCCAACGGCATCCATACGCTCGTCGTATTCGGTGACGAATGGATCTCGAACCCTGAGAACGAGAACTACGTCCAATCTTTCCTCAACGTTACCTTTGCGGGGCAATCGAACTTTGAGAACGAGAACGGCAGATCGAACCATGACCTGAACGAAACGATTCGCGAGCTGGATAAATTTGGCCGGGACTACTTTCTGATTTGCGCCCACGTCGAAGCGAACAATGGGCTATGGGGCGGCCTCTCTGGGGGTCGCCTTTGCGAATTGGGCAAGTCCGAACTCTTCCCGTCGCGTTGCCTCGGCTTTCAGAAGGTAAATACGCACGATATGAGGGTTAAGGTCAAGGGCTGGCTTGAGAGTTGGTATCCGGCTGAAGTGGAGGGCTGCGACTGCAAATCGATCGAGGATATCGGAAAGGGGAAGCAGACCTATCTGAAGATTGGAGCCTTCACGTTTGAAGCCGTGAAGTTTGCTCTTATTGACCACGTCAATCGAATCGCCCCCAAGCCTCCCAGAATCGAGCATTCCCATGTAACGCGGATAGCGTTTGAAGGAGATAAGCTCAACGGTCGCGTCATACATCTCTCGCCAGAGCTCAATACCTTCATCGGAATCCGAGGCAGCGGGAAGTCCACGATACTTGAGGCCATTCGTTTCGTGCTCGATGTAAGTTTCGGAAAAAACGCCGCCGACCGCGAATACAAAGAGGGCTCGATCAAGAATGCGCTAGCCAGTGGAGGCAAGGTAACGCTCACCGCTGTTGATCGGCACGGAAGCGAGTATGAGGTCCGCCGCATCGTGGGTGAGCAGCCCGATGTATACGTCGGCGGCAAACTTCAGCCCGGCATCAACATCCGTGAGACGGTCTTGCACAAGCCTATCTATTTCGGCCAAAAGGACCTCTCCAATACAGGTCAAGGCTTCGAAACCGATTTGGTCGAAAAGCTCGTCGGAGAAAAGCTGGTTGACGTTCGTCACTCCACCGCGGTACAGCGCCAGGCCGTCGTTGAACTGACGCGGCGGTTGCAGAAGCTCTCGGATGTCGGAGAGAAACAAAAAGAGTATCAGGCCAAAAAGCAAGATGCCGAATTTCGCCTGAAGGTATTCAAGCAGCACGGCGTAGAGGAGAAACTGCAAAAGCAGGTGCTGTTTGAGCAGGATGCGCGTGCAGTGAAAGATCTGAGCGACTTTATTTCCGGCTATGTGCAGGAGCTGGATGATTTCATTGCCCGTTACGCAGATGAGTTTGCCGCTCGGCGCAAATATGCTTCAAAGCAGAATGCCGCGTTTTTCACACAGGTATTCGAAGCCTTCGATCGGATTTCGCGCGGATTCGCTGACATCAACAAGGTTGCTACGCTTTCGAAGGCTGGCTCGACGGAGCTGAAAGGCAAGGTCAAAGAGTTTGCTGCGCTCAAGAACGCACTGAAGGAGGAATTCGCAGAGATTGCCCGGAAGTTGTCGGAAGAGCTGAAGTCGAGCGGCGTGACCGCTATTGAGCCCGACGAATTCCTCAAACTGCGGAAGACGATCGAAAATGCCACCCAACTCCTCGCGGCGCTCGCAAAGGAACGGGAACAGCAAGCAACGCTTAGGACACAGCTCCTGGCTGCCCTGACGGAACTGAACGATTTCTGGCATCAAGAATTCAAGCTGATAAAGGAACAGCTCGATTTCATCAACCAGCAGGAGACTGCGCTGCAGATAGAGATCGACTATAAGGGCGACAAAATAGCATTCCTGAGGTATCTCAAAGACCTGTTTCGGGGAAGCAAGCTACGCGAGACCACGCTCAATGAGCTGGTAACTTCGTTTGCTGATGGCGCGGCAATGTATCGTGAATTCGACAAGGTCAAGAGCATGATTGGCGCCTCGGCTGCGACGGTGGAGGAGTATTTCCAGCAGAATCTCAGCGCCTTGCTTACCTGGCAAGTTCCGAATTCCTACGTCATCAAGTATCACGGAAAGCAACTTAAACAGCACTCGCTTGGACAGCGCGCCTCCGCTCTGATCCTGTTCGTCTTAAGCCAACGTGACAACGACGTCGTCATTATAGACCAGCCGGAGGATGACCTCGACAACCAGACGATTTACGAAGATGTCATCAAGCTCGTGCGCAAGCTCAAGCCGGAGATTCAGTTTATCTTCGCGACCCACAACCCGAACATCCCGGTGCTCGGTGATGCCGAGCAGATAATCGCTTGCGCTTACACGAGCGATTCGATAGAGACAACGGTTGGCAGTATCGACTCGCCGCCGCTCCAGGATGCAATTGTCAGCATCATGGAAGGTGGGAGCGAAGCGTTCCGCCGGCGCAAAGAAATTTATCAAATATGGAAACGGCAGAACTCTTAGAAACAATTGCGCGAGGGGAGGACACCCGACACCAGTTCAAGGCGGACGCTACAAACGCCACGTCATTGGCGTCGGAGATGGTCGCGTTCGCAAACGGCTCCGGAGGACAGATTTTTATAGGCGTCGCCGACGATGGCACAGTTCAGGCCCTGGACGCTGCGAGCGTTGCTCGAATCAATCAACTAATCGCAAACGCAGCCTCGAACGGCGTTCGTCCACCGGTTAATCCGGTTACAGAAAACGTCGCAGTTGCGGACGGGGTAGTGATCGCCCTAACCATCCCGGAAGGCCTTGGCAAGCCTTACACCGATACCGCGGGGGGGATCTGGGTCAAGAGCGGCAGTGATAAACGCCGCGTCACTGCTCGTGAGGAAATGCAGCGGATGTTCCAAAGGTCGCAGCTCATTCATGGAGACGACGTCCCGGTAGCCGGAACGTCGATAGCAGATATCGATCTTGACGTCTTTCGACACTTCTTCAGATCACGGTTTCAACTGGATCTCGATGAGCAGCACCTCTCGCTGTCCCAGGTTCTCTCAAACATGCGGCTGCTCACAGAAGACAGGCTCACCGTGACGGGGGTTCTAGTCTTCGCCAAAGAGGCAACGGCGCTCCTCCCGGCATTTATCGTCAAGGCGGTTTCTTATCCCGGCACGGACATTCACGTCAGCAACTACGTTGAAAGTGCCGATATAGTTGGTCGAATCGACACTCAGTTCGATGGCGCGATGAGTTTTATACTTCGCCATCTGCGGCGGGAACGGGGCGACGGGCAGGGCGTTAACACTCTCGGCGAGCTGGAGATCCCGAGAATTGCCCTAGAAGAGCTGATTGCGAACGCATTGATCCACCGGGATTACTTCATTTCCGCCCCAATCAGGATATTCGTTTTCGATGATCGCATCGAGATCATCAGCCCAGGGCACCTGCCAAACAACCTGACGGTCGCGAACATACGCAGTGGTACATCGAACATGCGCAACCCGATTTTGAGTTCTCTGGCTACCCACGTTCTACCTTACCGTGGCCTCGGCACTGGAATCTTGCGAGCTCTTCGAGAATATCCAGCTATCGAGTTTGAGGACGATCGGGAGCGGAACGAATTTCGTGTAACGATCCGCCGCCGTCCGGCATTGGCCGTGACCAATTAATAGAGGCCCTCCGGTGAGTCCCGAAATACGCATCCGTAGCCGACAGCCGACTTGTCGGCACTACCAATTGCCTTAATCGGCGGTGTGGTGGTTGGCCGTCGCTGGCTCGCTTTGGCTACCTTGATCGTATATATCGACGGTGACTCGGCGCACGATCGCTGACGCAGGCAGCGCCCGACAAGCCAGCCGTCCCGCTAGCTCGCGTGAGGCCGTTGGCCAAGTATTCACGTGCAATGTCATCGGTAGGTGAGGGATCGGAGTTGGGTCCCAGATCGCGCGACGGTGAACCAGCTTGCGATCGACAAACCACCTGATCTCATAGGGATCCCATTCAATTGTGTATTGATGCAAGGCCTTTGACGCATCAAACCCCAACTCGATGATGACGGGCGTTCCCCGATAGCCGTAGTCAAATTTCGTGCCATTAGTGCCCGGGTTGTAGAACACGTTGACCAAAAGGTGGTCTGGCCGATTCCCAAGGATTTCTACATCGATCTCCTGTCGGGGCGAGTCGCGATGGAGAAAGAAACCGGTCACTAGGCCCGGGACATTCGTGGCTTGGAGCATCGCCTCGAAACGTCCGAACAGAAAATTGACGCGACTTGAGATCGCGGCTGCGCTGAGATTCCGAACCCCAAGTGGCTCCTCGATTACAGCGAACGAGAGACCGCCCCCCGGAGCTGGTGTCACATTAGAGGGACGAAAAAGTCCGAGATTTCCAGGGAAGGTATCATTTCGCAGCAACCATCGCGCGGACTGGATTTGAGCAAGGTCGTCTTCGAAGCACACCCGCAAAGAGCCCAACAATTCCTGCCTCTCAACCGCGGTCGCGCTGATGCCGCTCCAATTAATGCGTAGCTTTGCTATCCACGGCGACGGGTCATGCCGAAGCCGTCTTGCAGGAGCGACCATTTTGCTTCCTGGTGGCACTCGCTGACGCGTCCGTAGTCCGATGTCGTTGACGGATGGATATTGCGCGTTCGGTGGCGCAAGCTTCAAGTACTCACATAGATCACGCCAGGTACCTGTGCGCTCACGACACAGGCGCAGAAGATTGGCGCCTTTTAACGCTGTTAGTATGGCATGGTTGTTGCGATCGGCAGATTTATCTGCATCATCCATCACAATGTACTTTGCTCCTGGATAGCGCTGAATGAGAATGCGTATCTGCGTTTCCAGCGAACCAATATTCACGTAAGCATCGAAAACGCGATCGGTGCGACCCGCGAGCAGGCCCTCAAATTCAAATTCCGGAATACTGTCAAAGTCGCTGCAGCAGCGATAGCCAAGCATCGAGAGGGCCATTGCAAGAGATGACAGCCCTGATCCCGGCGCTCCAAACACAAAAACTGGAGAATGGATCGGGCGTCCGTGAAAGAGCGCCGAGTTGCCATTATGAAGAACACCGATCCGGGTCAGTGTCGGCAGGATCGAGTAGGAATTTGTCGAGTGCAGGTCGCGGCGTTGGTTGATCACAGAGCGGCGCAACGCCCGAACGTCCAGCCCTCGGAACTGATGATTGATCCAGAGGTCGATCGGACCGCGGCACGGAAGAAGGTCAAGCAGTGCCTGAGCTCCCTTCTTCGAAAGTACATAGCCGGACAAGTACCAAAGGCCCCGCTCCGGCCGAAACACATTCGTCGAAATTAGTTCCTTTGGAGCACCGTTGAGCACCTCCCTATACGAAACGTACAGGATGTCGAACCCCGGATTAGCCCAATCAGTGTCCTCCATTTCGCACCAGGCCTGATCGAGGATGCGCCCAAAGCCGCGTTCGAACCGGACATCGTCCTCAAGTACTAAGCTGTAAGGTGCGCTGGACTGCGCAATCGTTTTCCAAACGCCAATGTGCGAGCAAGCGACGGCGACCTCCGCCTGGCTCATCCTAATTGGGCACTCAAGATCAAATACATCAGGGATCGCATGGGGCTGAGGTTCAACGAATAGCTGGTCGCCCAGGGTATAAAACGGTTGAACCATAATGCCATCGATAAGTTCTGGAGGATTGGCCTGCGCGTCGCATGCGGAGTATCGAACAACGCGGTCGGAAAGCGGCATGCCCTGCGCGTCTAAGATCCGACCAAGTTCGCGCACCATATCGGTCCAACGGCCCGTTTGTCGGTCCAAGTTGATGACAAAAATCGGACCGATTCGCGATCGCGGAGCATCAGAGTCCCTGCTAAACGTCAGGGACTGCTGCCTTGGAAGATGGGATCGAGCGCGCGTGAGTAGCAAATGGATAATTCGCGCTGCTGAGGACAGCGGTTTCGAAAGATTCATTTGGGACTATCCACCGTGATCAAATCTCTTTTGGTTAGATAGCCGCCAATTCCTAGCGTCGCTGCGGTAACTCAATGGCCAATGCGAAACTGCGAGGGAATCCCAGTCTACCAATACAACTACATCACTTTCGATATCCCTGCTGTTCTTTGTGCCAAGATCGAAGATCGCCTTTGAAAGATTTCCCGGTCCGGTTGCCGTCTGGATCTCAGGAAACTCGTCTGTGCCAGCTAGCTCAAGAAGACGTGTCGCCTGACTAAGGGCATGTTCGATGACCGGATGTCCCGGACCTGCGATGAGTGGATTGTTGTTAAAGTAGAAAATCCAGCTGGGGTCGTACGCCTCGGCACGTAGAAACATAGCTGGCTTCACCATTGCTCCAGTTGCGATGTCGTAGCAGAGGGGCTGGAGTTTGAGCCTCCAATCCTCGGCCAGCCAGCCGATTTCGGTACCGACGCACACATCATCCGCGTCGACATAGATGCCGCCTTCAACCAACACATAGCAAAGGCGGAAGTAGTCCGCCTGCATCGCCGGGTGATAGCAGCGTTCGAAAGCCCGCTTGTGCCGAACACCTAACGAATGGCTGATGAAAGCCCCAGCGGTGCGTTCATCGAAAAACTTGTGCGCGAAGCCACTCGTCTCCCATATCGTCCACGAGCGGACGCACTCCTCGACGTCCGGCGGTAATTGCCCAAGGTCATGCCAAAACTGCACGATCGTCTTGGGTGTCGGTCGCCTGCGGCGATCGTTGATGGAATGCTGACCTAGGGAGCGCTGGACCAGCTTTCTGATGAATTCCGAGCGCTGCCGATGGTGTTCTTGACTGTCGGGTTCCTGTTGCATCTAGATGCACCGTCTTAGGAGCAGGCGTTCGCGCGTGAGTATAGATTCTTAATTCGTTTATGATACGTGATATCGGACAACTCCGACTACCTCGCCCGAAGAGTAGGGCAGGCGCACCGTTTGCGCCTCTCCACCGACCGTCGGCGTCCCGATTGGGTAGGTGTAGATCGTCTAGAATGCTAGGAACGTGAAGATCCTCTCGTATAACCCCGGCCACGATGGCGCTGTCGCGTTCCTTCAAGACGCTCGCTTGATGCTATCCATCGAAGCGGAGAAGGATTCGAATTATCGATACTCGCCAGTCTCCGGTCCTGACGTGTTCAGTGCCCTTGGCGAACTCGACGAGGTCCCTGACGTCATTTGTACAGGCGGTTGGTGGCACCGCGACCACTACGAATACTTGCACGGGTCGAATATTCGTGTCGGGTACCGTGGCGTGTCAAAGAATGACGCCATCGTGGACCAACGACGCTTCTTAGGAAGGCAAGTCCACTATTTTTCATCTTCTCATGAACGATCGCACGTACTTTGCGCCTTCGGCATGTCGAACCTAACGAAAGGTACTCCTTGCTACGCGTTGGTATGGGAAGGGGAGCTGGGCGCTTTCTACGAGATCGATTCCGAGCTGAACATCACACTAGTAGCCGATGTTTTGAATCAACCGGGGAATCGCTATGGCCTGCTCTACGGCTTAGCCGATCCAACCTTTCCTAAGGACGGACCTTATCCTCGTGTCTCGGACTCAGGAAAGCTCATGGCTCTGGCGTCATTTTCGAATCGCAGCACGCCTTCGGCTGAAGAAAGGAAACTGCTCGCTTTTCTGTTGGACGGCCCGTACCGAAATCTTAGCGCCTACGATGAACTTGCGCAAGCACCCCATTTTAACGTGGGGGTAAACGATCCGGAATTTCGCAACTTCGCAGGTATCTATAGCGATGCGATCTTCGATCGCTTTTATCAGTTTGCAAAAGCGAACTTGAAGAAGGAAAACTCGTTGCTGATCGCAGGTGGATGCGGGCTGAATTGCGACTGGAATTCCAAGTGGAAGGACAGCGGGCTCTTTACAGAGGTCTTTGTACCGCCCGTCGCCAATGACTCGGGGTCTGCAATAGGGACAGCGATCGATGCCCAGTTTCACTTCACTGGCAATCCCAAGATTGATTGGGATGTGTATTCTGGGCGTTACTTCGTCATGGAACCGTTCGATTCAGGGCCGTATGACGTCTATGAGACGAACTATGAATTGCTGGCCGACCTAGTAGCTAACGACCTTATTCTCGGGTGGGTAAGCGGCAAATACGAAATTGGTCCACGCGCTTTAGGCAACCGTTCAATTCTTGCTGCACCATTCCGCGGACATACCAGGGTGCGGCTTAATGAGATCAAGCAGCGCGAGCAATTCCGCCCCATTGCTCCTGTCTGCCTGGAAGAGGATGCTGCGAAATGGTTTAGTTGCGATCACAGCAGTCCGTTCATGCTGTATACACATCGCGCAAAAACGGACGCGCTAGCCGCGGTTACACATGTGAATGGGACTGCACGTATCCAGACAGTTTCATCTGAAAGCAACCGAAGTCTGCACCAGCTGCTTGTCGCATTTAAGGCACGTACGGGATACGGGGTTTTGTGCAACACTTCTTTGAATTTCAATGGGCGGGGTTTCATAAACAAAATAAAGGACCTCTCTGTATACGCTATGGAACACCATCTGGATGGGTTTGTGGTTGACGGACGCGCCTATCTTTTGAAGAGGTCCGACCGTTATCGGACCTACTTGAAGAGGC
>Ga0207131_1069_pt2 | contig 11293 bp, 9 predicted proteins | sample Alteio_BWMinHeat_13_FD_153557 | JGI IMG/M metagenome (GOLD analysis project Ga0207131, IMG submission 153557) | Enriched cells from forest soil in Barre Woods Harvard Forest LTER site, Petersham, Massachusetts, United States -... | ecosystem: Environmental > Terrestrial > Soil > Temperate forest >...
GCGTTATATGGCGTGATGAAAATATATCCAAAAGCAAAGAGTTTGTCGAGCTTGTTACAAATCCCGACTATCCAAAAGCAAAAGGGCTCCTCCCACTCGAATCAGAAGAGATAAAAAAGCTAAAAGAAAATCCAATTGAAGGAAAAACCTCCGCAATTTGCTTCGGTATTTCATTATTTGTCATTAATTACCTCCTGAGTAATAAGCCCGATTCGGAAGCAGCTCTTATCCTTTTGATAAATCAATTTAGGAAAGGTTTTCCTGCAGAGGCTTGTGCGTTGCAACATCTACATCAAACCTTGGACCCTTATGAATCCAAGCTACCTTCAAAAGATCAGAGTGATTTAGACAAGTGTATAGATGAAGCAATAAATGAATTCGAGCATGAAGCTGCTCAGGATTGTGAACGTCTAAAGGAAAGTGTAAAAAATTCGGGGTATTCGAAAGAAGAAAAACTATATATTCTTAACGAAAAAATTGCAAAAATCCAAGCAGCCTATGCTGAAATATACAAGAAAGTGAAAACAGATCTCACAAAAATGCATTCGTATAAGTTTACAGTAGGTAGACTCGATTATATTTCTTCCGCAATAGATATTATACTGAAAAGGCATTCCACTGAACAATACCATGAAGCCGATTTTGAAGGTATTATAAACAGCAAAGAGCAAAAAGACAAATTTAATAACCTCGAAAATGGCTATTACCAATTACTATTTAGTTTAGAAAATATTGGACACTCTATTGTTTATATTAAAAGAGAGTTTGGCTCTTATCTGTTAGATTCGACCATAGGATTAATTAAATGTGATCCAAATGCCCCAGCAGAGAAATTATGCGAATTGCTAAATCTGGATCACTATAAAGGAATGCTTAAAGAAAACGGTGAAAGGGAGCATTTCCTCGAAATCCATCGTTATATTCTAAAATATGAAAAAAATTAAAGAATAGCTTACTATTCTGACGAAATATTTGCGTCAATTTGCGGAATGCCACCAAGATCCAAATTGGGCAGCAGCTGCTGCCCAAATTCCTTAGGGACATAACATGCTCATAAGAAGAAATATGATATAATCCTCCTCTATCCACGCCTACCCATACTGGCACATTGTTCCAGTTGACAGCGGAGCCGCTGAGTACGCAGAGAAAACTTCAGAGAAAACTCATTGAAAATAAAAATCAATCATGTTAGTATCTGCCATGTTAGTATCTGCATAATCCCAATTCAAGAGAAAAAAAATGATAGTAGGCAATTACACATCAGTTAATTCGTACTTAAATTTTAATAATATTGTACCTATTTTAACTAATACACGAAATTTGATCGCTCGCACCGCTACTGTCTTTCGCAATTTTCTGCAAACGATTTTCAATAAAACATATTACTTCCCTAAAAAAATCTTGGCCATTTGTAATAATGAACTTCAAAGCAGATTCTCTTTTACAAAGCTAAAGGGGGTTCTTTGCCCAACAATAAATATGGCCCAGAAGAGCGTTATATGGCGTGATGAAAATATATCCAAAAGCAAAGAGTTTGTCGAGCTTGTTACAAATCCCGACTATCCAAAAGCAAAAGGGCTCCTCCCACTCGAATCAGAAGTGATAAAAAAGCTAAAAGAAAGTCCAATTGAAGGAAAAACCTCCGCAATTTGCTGCGGTATTGCATTATTTGTCATTAAATACCTCCTGAGTAATAAGCCCGATTCTGAAGCAGCTCTTATCCATTTGATAAATCAATTTAGGAAAGGTTTTCCTGCAGAGGCTTGTGCGTTGCAACATCTATATCAAACCTTGCTCCCTCTTGAATTCAAGCTACCTTCAAAAGATCAGATTGATTTAAAGAAGTGTAAAGATGAGGCAAAAAATGAATTGGAGCATGAAACTGCTCAGGATTATGAACGTCTAACGAAAATTGCAGAGAATTCGAACGAAAAAATTTTTGATGAAGAACTTGCAAAAATCGAAGCAGCCTTTGCTGAAAAATCCAAAAAAGTGGAAACAGATTTCACAAAAATGAGTTTGTATAAGAAGAAAGTAGGTAAACTCAATTATATCTCTTCGGCAATAGATATTATACTGAAAAGGCATTCCACTGAACAATACCATGAAGCCGATTTCGAAGGTATTATAAACAGCAAAGAGCAAAAAGACAAATTTAATAACCTCGAAAATGGCTATTACCTATTAGGATTTAAGCTAGATAAACGTGGACACGCAATTAATTATATTAAAAGAGAGTTTGGCTCTTATCTGCTAGATTCGAACACAGGATTAATTAAATGTGATCCACATGCCCCAGCAGAAAAATTATGTGAATTGCTAAATCAGTATAAAGGAAGGCTTAAAGAAAACGGTGAAAGGGAGCATTTCCTCGAAATCCATCAAATCCATCGTTATCAATTGACTTTATAGTGATTATGGTATATCTTTCTTGGTGAAAGACCCCCTTATGTACCGGGAGCGAACTATTCGTGCTACCAAAAATATATTTTGCCAAAGAACATGGTATAGATCCCACACTCATTGACCTGGACGCCCTCTTCGTCCTCGAACAATTGCGAAATGCCGGATATATTGCCTACCTCGTAGGCGGAAGTGTCCGTGACCTTCTCATTAAAAGAAATCCAAAAGACTTTGACATCTCCACTTCCGCGCGGCCTGAAGAAATCAAGGCCATTTTCAGGCGTCAATGCATACTGATAGGGCGCCGTTTCCGGCTCGCACACATTCGCTTTGGACGAAAAATTATCGAAGTCGCCACCTTTCGTTCCGGAGAAGATGATAGCGGGCTCATCATTCATGACAACGAATGGGGAACCCCCGAGCAAGACGTTCTTCGACGCGATTTTACAATCAACGGCCTGTTTTACGACTCCTCCAACCACTCCGTCATTGACTACGTAGGTGGATGGATAGACATCCAGCATCATATGCTCCGCACCATAGGAGAGCCTGAAAAACGGTTTAAACAGGACCCTGTTCGCTTGCTTAGACTTCTGAAATTCCAGGCCCGTTACGGATTCAATATCGAAGAAAATACAAAGGCAGCCATTCCCATCTGCCGCAATGAAATTGTCAAAAGCTCCCCTGCACGCATTCTGGAAGAAATATTCCGCATGATGGAGTCGGGCGCAGCAGCACCCTTTTTCCGTCTCCTGGCAGAATGCGACTTTCTGGGAATCATATTTCCCCACCTGATGCAGGCATTAAGAACCCCCCAGGGAAAAATGATATTCCGCTACCTCGCCTGTGCCGATCACCTTCACCAGCATAAAGGGAAAAACACTCTTGACCGCGCCATCCTCTCCACATGTTTTATCTATCCATTGCTGGAACATGAACTACAACGGCAATTTATAAGCAAGAGCCGGGTCCCCCACATCGGTGAAATCACCGTCACTGCCTCAACCCTCATTAAGGAAATGCTCATCCAGGCCTTTTCTCATTTTCCACGTCGCATCTCTTCCATGATCGTTTCCATCGCCGTCTCCCAATATCGCATCACGCCTCTGTCCGGAAAACGACATTACCGCGAAAAACTCCTCCACCATAAAGATTTTGACCAAGCCCTAAAATTTTTGAAACTCCGCGCAATGGTCAATGCTGAATATGTAGATATTTATACTTCAATACGCAACCAGTACCGCCAAATCGACCACCACAGTAGCGAAAAAAAACATCGACCTCCTCCCCGCCATCGTCATTCCAAATCCTCGTCCGGCCATGTCTAAAATTCCTGTCTAAGAGTTATCAAACACCCTCTAAATGAGGCACCTAGTGAAAATTATTTATTCTGTTGTCATCCCATTAAAAAATGAAGCGGGCAATATTGTCGGCCTGGTCCAGGAGCTTGAACCCGTCATGGACGCTCTCAACTCGTCCTGGGAACTGATTTGTATCGACGACGGCTCCACCGACAATACACGCAGCATCCTCTCCGACCTTGCAGCACATAATACCCGTATACGGACAATATTCTTCAAAAAAAATTACGGTCAGTCCAGCGCTTTCGATGCCGGCTTCAAAGCCGCCACGGGTCAATATGTCATCACGCTGGATGGCGACGGACAAAATGACCCCAAAGATATCCCCCTTCTAATCGATCTAATCAAAGAATGTGATCTGGTCTGCGGCATCCGCACCAAACGAAAAGATTCTTTAATAAAACGATGGATTTCCAAAACAGCCAATTTTATCCGGAGCAGAATTTGCGACGACGGTGTCCAGGACACAGGCTGTTCCCTAAAGGTTTATCGAAAAGATGCCCTGGACAGAATCAAACTCTTCCATGGCATGCATCGCTTTCTTCCCGCACTTTTTAAAATGGAAGGCTTCCGCATCAAACAAATACCGGTCAATCACCGCGAAAGGCTTAAAGGCAAAAGCAACTACAATTTTTTTAATCGCTCCCTCAATACCATCGCAGACCTTCTCGCCGTCCGCTGGATGCTCAAACGCCGCCTCCACTACCAAATCGATTCCAGTCAATCACATATGAGGTTAAAAGATAAAGATGTCTGAGGAATGGCGCACCTTTCTTTACCCGTTCGGCTTCGTTTCCGCCTTTGCTTTCGGCGCACGTTTTATCGTGCAATGGCTACAAAGTGAAAAAGCCCATAAATCCATCGTCCCCGCCTCTTTCTGGATCTTATCCCTTATTGGCAATATCTCCCTGTTGATCCATAGCTTTGTTCAGATCCAGTTTGCAGTCAGCCTCATTCAGTCCTGCAATGCTGTCATCTCATGGCGCAACCTGAACCTGATGCAAAAAAAACGGCCCCCAGCCTCTTTCAGAAAGGTCTGTTATCTCATTGCGGGTGCAATTTTTCTCACCCTGGCCTCTTTTGCTATACAAGACCGGCTTCTGCTGCACGATGGGGGCTGGATGCGGGTGCCCACCGCTCCCTGGCAACAACCTTCTGCCCGTTCTATTTCATCTTTTTGGCATATCCTTGGTGCCTTCGCCTATCTCCTCTTCTCAAGCCGCTTTTGGATCCAATGGTGGTATGCTGAAAAAGAAATGAATAGCACTCTCCCTTTATCTTTTTGGTGGCTTAGCATTTTTGGGGCTTTGTTATCGATCGTTTACTTTGTCCGCATCGGCGACTCGGTAAACTTGATCGGACCCCTTACCGGACTTATCCCCTATTTGCGCAATCTGATGCTCCTGAGAAGTGAAAAAACGGCTCCTCAAAATCTATGAAAAATTATTTTATTTTGGCCGGAGAGGCCAGCGGAGATCTCCACGGAAGCCGGTTGATCCAGGCCCTAAAAGAAAATGCAAATACCCTTTCCATTTGCGGCATCGGCGGACCCCGCATGCGACAGGCAGGGATAGAGTGCCTGATTTCAAACGAAGAATTGCAGGTCATGGGTTTTAGCGATGTCCTTTTCTCCCTTCCACGGCTATGCAAGCTTTTTTACCGAACCCTTCATCTAATTTTGCATAGACGACCAGATTGCGTCATCCTCATCGACTACCCCGGATTCAATCTGCGCCTTGCAGCAGCCCTGCGCAAAAGGGGCTATCGGGGCAAGATCGTTCAGTATGTGTGCCCCAGCGTTTGGGCTCATGGTAAAAACAGGATCCAAAAACTGGAAGCCCATTTTGATCTCCTCCTCACAATCTATCCCTTCGAGGCTCAATATTTTTCTAAAACACACCTGAAAGTCGTATACATCGGAAATCCCCTCGTTGAAACAATCCACTCCCATGTGTACCAGGAGGATTGGCTGGAACGCCTCTCAATTCCACGCACAGGAGATATCATCGCACTGTTTCCTGGCAGCCGCCGGGGAGAAATTCTGAGCCATATCCCCCAGCAGCTGCAAGCAGCACATCTACTGAAGCAGTCACACCCACACCTGCGATTCGCCCTCTCTTGCGCGCAGGAAAATCTTCAGGGACCTATTAACGACCTCGTTCGGAACGGTCCCTTGCATCCGGGCGAAGATCTCTTCATCATCCCTCCCCTCTACCGATACGAATTGATGAAGCACTGCAAGATCGCTTTGGCCAAATCAGGAACCGTCGCATTAGAATTGGCCCTTCACAAGGTTCCTGGCGTGATCCATTATCAACTTTCAACCCTTAACTACCTCTTCGCAAAATTTATCCTGAAATTACAACTACCAAGTTATTGCATTGTGAACATATTGACTGATCAGACTCTCTTTCCAGAATTTATTGGAATGCGCATTTCTCCCCACGACCTGAAAGTACAACTGGAGAAGATACATGTACAACCCTCTCTTTACAGAAAAATTCAGGATGGATGCGAGAAATTAAAAGAACTGCTGGGATCCAATCTCGCCCATCAATGTGCAGCACAGGAGATAGGCAAGCTGAAATGAAGCTGAAGACCATGTTTGACAGACTAAAAAAGATGTTTTACAGATGCAAGTCCTATATGATCGCCAAAGTTGGCGACAACATATTGTATCTGCTTGCCAGGACTTGCACTTTTGAAGTCGAAGGGGCCGAAGAATTTGTCCAACTGGCCGGGAAGGAGAATTGCATCCTGATGCTTTGGCATAACCGGCTGGCCCTGGTGCCCTATCTTCTTTCCCGGCACACGAAAGGAATCCGCTATGCAGCATTAGTCAGCGCTAGCCGCGACGGTGAGATTCTCACTTATGTCGCAAAAGGCTACGAGAATGGAAGCACTATCCAGGTTCCTCATTTGGGACGTTACAAGGCTTTGCAAGGCATCATCCGCCGCCTGGGAGAAACGGAAAAGATCGTCATTATTATCACGCCGGATGGTCCACGAGGACCCCGCTACGAACTTAAACCCGGGATAGCCTTGGCAGCATTGGAGACGCATGCGCGAGTAGTTCCCCTGGATTGGGAGGCGGTAGATTTTTGGGAATTGAAAACCTGGGATAAATTGCGTCTTCCCAAGCCCTTTACCACGATCCGGGCGAGGTTTCTCCCCCCGGTTGGTTTTGGGGAAGATCCGAAAGTTTCTTTGCATGATGCAATGGAAGTCCTGGCTAAAAGCCTTCCAGGGTAGGCATCATCCAGAGACGCACTCAAGAGTGGATTGATATCGCCTGATAACGATTTGCCTGCATCTTGAAAAGTGTTGCATATTCTTTTTGGGCTTGTAAAAGTTCATGATGTTGGCCTTCTTCTATAATTGTCCCATTCTTCAGAACAAGAACGCGATCAGACATAGACACAGAACCTAATCGATGAGTAATAAAAATCGTTGTTTTATTTTTGGATAATTCTGCAAATTTCTGAAATAACTCATGTTCACTTTTTGGATCCAAGGCGGCAGTAGGCTCATCAAAAATAAATATCCCTGCATTTCTCATACAAGCTCGAGAAATGGCAAGCTTTTGCCATTCTCCTCCAGATAGTTGAGTCCCACCAAATTCTTTTCCTAAAAGTGTGTCATACTTTTGAGGCAGTCGTTCGGCAATGGCCGAAAAACCACCTTTTCTAGCTGCTTCTTCAATCGCACAAGCGTGATCAAAATAGTCTGCATTGGCAATAGCTATATTTTCTTTGACGGTAAGCTGAAACTGGAAAAAGTCCTGGAACAAGGCACTCATTTGTTGCCTCCACGCGATAATATCAAGATCCTTCAGATCAACTCCATCTATTAGAATCCTACCTTCAGTTGGATCGTAAAAGCGGGCAAGTAGCTTTACAAGCGTCGTTTTTCCCGCTCCATTTTCGCCAACAATGGCTACTTTTTCCTGGTGTCGAATAACAAAGTTAATGTTATGTAATACTTTTCGACCATCTGGATACGCAAATGAGACGTTATCAAAGATAATAGTATCCTTGAATTCACCATGCATTTGTTTTGCAGCACTCTTTCCAGGATATGAGGTTTCTGCGAACATGAATTGACGCAGTTTGTCGAAGAAGCAAATTGGTTGCGCAAGCATAGCCACATCAAGCATCAATGATCCAAGTCCCCGTTGAATAAAGATTAGGGCTTGCAGAAGCATCACAATAGAAGCAGCACCAAGAGCACTGGACTTTGCATAAAAAATAGCCCATAATAGGGCTAGAATACCTCCAACTACGGTACAGAGAGAAAGTAGAATTGATTTAAAACACTGCCGTTGGCGTCGAGGATTCGCTTCTTGATGAAAAGCAGACGCAAGTTTTTGATAACGATTCACAATAAAATCGCCAAATCCAAAAAGTCGTAACTCTTTTGCTGCTCTATCATCCAGGGTGAGGGAAGAGAACCATGCAAGTCGCCTTGCATCTGTACTTTGGAAAAGTGCCATATCCCAAGACTGTTTCTCGAGCCAGATCATAGACCATGCGTGAGGTAGGGTTGATGCGATGAGAAAAAGGGGCAACCACCAGGATACTGTCATCAATACCATGAAGATGGAACAAAGAGAAATAAATTCTCTGAAAAAATTTGTAAAAGCATAGACAAAATTGAGAGGTCTTCTGTGAGCTTCATCTTTGAGAAATTGTAGTTCATTATAGATTTTTGGTGTTTCAAATGGCTCAAGGCCATGAAAGCTATTTGCTTTTCGCATTAAAATGAGATTGCAGTGAACAAGCACTTTTTCGTTGAGATTGATTCGCAAAAGGGAAATAAGCGGTCCAAATGTGATATCAACAATATAACCAAGACCCCAAAGAACGATCAGGAAAACAGGATGATGAAAGTTGCTTATAGTTTCAACTGGTGTGGTTGATGCATTTGCAAGCCACTCCACAATTCCCTGAATCACAAATAGAGAAACGCCTGCTGTACAGCCTTGAAGTAGAAGAAGGACAACCAGAATAAGCGTTTCATAGGGTGCAGCTTTTGTAATTTCAGAGAGCCCCCAAAAACAAATTCTACATTTTAAGAGTACTTTTTTAGTTATTTTCATAACGAGCAGTATATTATGATTTTATGGATGTGGTGATTATACAACAATCAAATATGCAAAGCGAAGTTCAAGTAGATATACGCGATAGGCGAATTTTCCTTCGGAAAATTGCTCATGTTAATCCCAAACCTTATCGTAAAGTGAAACAGAATATCAATATCAGCACGTGTTTGAGGGCGTAATAGTAAATTTAACTTCATTAAAAGACCTTTTTAACGGTCAACCAAAAGCCAAGAAACAATGTTCCAATGACTGCCAATGGCCAAGATTTCAAGAATCAACGTACGAACTTCCAGCTGCCAGCGAGGCCAGAGTTCTCAGAGTCGCCGAAGTAGCTGACATGGAGGCCCGCAACACCAAAACCGCCAACCGATGCCTGATATTTCCCACCCCATATCTCACTAATCTCAATATCCTCTTCACAACGAGTAACTGTCCATGGATTCTCACCATATAGCCTATTTCCCGAGACCACGTACTCCATCCCTACACATGTGATCGCTTCGACTAGAGTGAGCACCCGATATTCTCGAAATCCTCCCAGGAGGGCACATTGATCCTTAAAGGATTTATCTCTAGTCCCCGGCAGAACATCACGTGTCATCAACACCCAATGCGATTCCCGGCTAGAAATATTGCCATATTTTTCAAGAATGGATGGGTAAATTTTTTGATATTGAGTTGCATAGCCTCCTCCTCTTGGGGTTTTCATTAATTCGCCAAGACTATTTGGGGTGAGAGGCCTTCCATTCACGGTTGCAGGAACCAGTACGAGCATATGGGTTTCCCCGACTGTTTTGCCCGGATCATATGGGCAGGAACTTGCCAGGATTTCATCGATATGAGGAGGGAAGGGAGGTTCTTCGCCTACATCTCCAAAATAAGTTTCCCATTTGGCTTTGCCAAAAGCCATAGAAGAAATAAGAGGAGGTGGAGGAAAAGAGCAGACATGAGGAAAACGGGCTATTAGGGTTCGAATAGCTGCAGGACTGATTTGCGTATCTCTCCAATGGATCTCTTTCAGATTGGGACAGTTTCGAGCGATAGCGGGGAGACTTGCATCAGTCGCCTGGTGGCATCCTTCGAGATGGAGGTTGCGAAGATTTTCACGGTAAGCTTCCGCGATACAGATGACCCCTACATCGGTGATCTGCTTGCAATGGCTGAGATCGAGAGTGTGCAGGTCCGGACAGAATCGAACGATATATCTCAATGCCTGGTCGGTAATTTGGGTTTCACTTAAACCAAGAATTTGCATGTAAGGACAATTGGAAGATCCTCCCATATTGTAAGAGAAAATCTGAATCCCCCCATCGTTAATTTGGGTGCAGCCATTGAGGATAAGTCGTTGCAAATTAGGGAAATTTTGACCAATAATGAAGAGTCCTACATTAGTCACCCGCTGGCAGTTGCTCAAATCGAGGTGGCGTAAATGAGAGGTCTTCCAGGAAGAGTGAGCATCCGGATTGGAAAAACAACCGACCATGACTTCCAGATCTTCGTCTGCAAATGATTGACACCAGGACATTCGGAGGGTGGTCAGATTTGGGCATTGTTGCATCACCTCTGTCAACCCCGAAACAGTGGCTTTATCAGACCAAATGGGGCAGGGCCAAAACAAAATTTGTGTGATATCACTGAAGGATCGAAGCACTTGCAATTCCTCTCCAAAATATCTCTTCAATTCTTCTTTTTCCAATGGATGGACGAGATGCTTGATCAATTGCAATTGCATTTCCTGTCTTATTTGATCTGTTTCATACCGTCTTTTAAAAACTTGATGTTCTGCTCTTGATGTTTTTAGCTCAGCAGCCAAATTTGCCATCTCTGCAATCAGGAGTTGTTGACCACTCATCAGCCTTTCGATGGCTTCCAAACTTTTATGAGCGGGTAAGGGTGGGACTGGATGAGCTGCAGATTGCACTAATTGGCGTATCATTAAGCTGGGAACATATGAACTAACTGCATGCGTCTGATCGATGGGGCACGGCAACCCTTTTTGAAGGCAAACATCTGCTGTTTTTTGGCTAACAGTGTGACCACAATTCAGGTTAACAGCATCGACCATGATTTCATGGCTAACCGGATCGAGCAGCAGGTGCTGGATGGATGAGTGCGTTTCAAAAGACATAATTTCTCCTTTTTTACGGGCATGTGGAGGCTAATTTTATCCATCCCCCAACCATTCTGCCTATCTTGTAAATCTGTTTGAATGAGGGTGATAAAAAACCCAAAATTAGTCAACTTATTTCCTTGCCGAAATATCCTCTTCAATAATTGAATGTTTCTGTCTTTTCAGGTAAAATCAGTTTCAATTTAAACCATGAGGAAAGGATGAAAGAAGTACAAATCTTTGGCATCATGACTTGACTTACGATGCTTTGGCTTTAGTTACACGAGTTTGGCAATTTCTGAATCTATCGCTCGACGG
>Ga0207131_1190_pt1 | contig 11146 bp, 10 predicted proteins | sample Alteio_BWMinHeat_13_FD_153557 | JGI IMG/M metagenome (GOLD analysis project Ga0207131, IMG submission 153557) | Enriched cells from forest soil in Barre Woods Harvard Forest LTER site, Petersham, Massachusetts, United States -... | ecosystem: Environmental > Terrestrial > Soil > Temperate forest >...
GGGCAAGGAAGAGCACGGGTCTGAAGACCCGCCACTACAAAACAAGATGCCGAGCTTCCCGACACACATCGACGGGGCCCTAAAGGCAAAAGGGGAAGGCAGGGAGCAGCGATGCTGCGCCCCTACAAGGGAGATGTCTTAATCGTTGTCGGGATGACTGTGGCGCCACTGCCAGTAGTGGCGGTGGACTCTGTAGTTCTGGCGCTCGTAGCTACGATAGCCCCTGTGCTGGACTACGAGGTAGCGCCGATAAGCGCGGTCTTCGCGGTCGTCCCAGTTGTGGTAGTCGCGGTGGTCGCGATCGTAGACGCGGACCTGGACGCTTCCTTCTTGAGGCTGGGGGCCGGCGATGAGGACGGCAGGCGCGGCAAGAGCAGCACCCAAAAGCAACAAACTGAAGTATCGATTGATATGACGCAAGATGATTTCCTCCGAGTCCGAGAGACTCAGTTGCAGAATCCCGGTAGGGATGACTATGCACTTTTGGCGAGGTGGTGTATGTACCGAACGACACGGTTTTGAGAATCAGAATTTCGGAGAGGCCGGGCTCCCGACCGAGTCGGGACAGGTGCCGCCCAGCGGCTACATGGGCGAATTCGAACCCGCGGGGGCTTTGAGTTGCTTTGGCCTGAGGCTCTTCAAAAGGTCGTCAAAGCGGACCCAGTAGATGGCGCAATCTTTTTCACTCGTGCCGCGGGCGTAGAAGAGGTATTTGCCATCAGGGGAGACGTATTGGCCCCAGCGATGAGCGAGGCCGTCGTTGATCTTGGGGCCGAGGCTGACGGGCTCGGTCCAGGTGGAATCAAATTTGCGAAAAGAGATGTAGAGTTCGGATTCGTAAGTCTTGGTTACCTTGGCGCTAACGATCATGTAGGACTCATCGGGTGCGACGTAGAAATCGCCATTGGATCCAGGTTCGTTGATGGGACGACGGAGGCTTTTGACGGTGGAGGCAGCGCCGGCGAGAGTCAGCGTGGAAAAGGAATAGGTAAGGCCGTATTTTTTATCCTCGGCATCGGATTCGACGGCGAGATAAAAGGTGCCGCTTTGCGTGGGCATCAAATCGTACATCACAAACGGCTCTTCGAGAAACACGGCAGGGGCGGTCCAACCGTCGTTGGTTCGGAGTGACATCCAGACCTGCTTGCTATTGTGGCCCATGAAGTAAAGCGTTTTGCCGTCCACGGAAAATGCTTGTCCATAATGATGCTCGTTGAGAACCGCAGGACCAACCCATTTGTGGCCGTCGAACTTGAAGACTTTCATTTTGGCGTTCTTCAGGGTGTACCAGGCGTCATTTTGAACGTAATAGAACTCCTTGCCATCGAGGGAAAAGGCAACGCGGTCCATGGCGAAGGTTCCGGGTTCCGTGAGTAGGCCGGGCGCGAAAATTTGCGGAGTGTCCGTCGGGCGTGGCTGTGCTAAGTAAGCGTCCTTGCTGTCCAAAAAGCTATTTTGAGCGTGCAGCGTTGGGGCAAAGCAGAGGGCGGCGACCAAGAGTTTAGTGAAGCGTTTCGTGTTCACGCTGGTTTTGAACCTTTCTGTGACGCTATTCATAACGGAGGGCGACCATGGGGTCGACTCGGGCCGCTCTTCTTGCGGGAATCCAGCAGGCCAGCGCACCAGTTGCGATTAACAACGAGGTCGTGCCCGCCAAGGTCAGAGGATCGTAAGGTTTCACATCGTGCGCCAGTTCCGCCTGGATTGCTCGCCCCAGCAGAAGACTGACGATCAATCCAATGGCAACTCCGGATGTCACCAGCCGCAAGCCTGCTTTGATCACTGATCGAAGCACGTCGGCACGTTCGGCACCAAGTGCCATGCGAATTCCGATCTCATGGGTTTTTCGCGCGGTCGCGTAGGCCAGCACGCTATAAACGCCGATAGTGACAAGAACCAGGCCCAGGCATCCGAAAATGGTCATCAGGAGGAAGCCAAAACGAGGGCCGGCATACAACTGCTGGCTGATGCGATCCTCCAGCGCGTTCGGAAAGGCAAGCGCCACGCCGGGATCGGTGGCCCACACCGCTTGACGCACGTCGTTCATCAGCGCCATCGGCGTTTGCTGCGAGCGCACCAGCAGGGCCTGCACCTCCGAACCTATGACGGTGTACGGCACCCAGACTTGCGGTTGAACCGCACCCTGCAGACCGTTGTTTGTGACATCAGCCACCACGCCTACGATTTCAAACCACGGCTCGCGTACGGGATCCGCAAGGGTCTCTAACCCCGCGAGGTAGACTCGACGGCCGAAGGGATCTTCACCGCGAAGGTAGGAGGAGACGAACGTTTCGTTGACCACGGCCAGTTTTCTTGCGTCATGGATTTCCGTTTCGGTGAATGCGCGTCCCGCCTTGAAGGGAATGCGCAGCACGCGGAAATATCCCTCGCTGATGTTCTGCAGCATGGCGTGCCATTCGTTGTCATGCGACTTGCCAGAGATTTCGATCTTGCTGTCCCCACCGCCGGACGGCAGCAGCGCGCTGGATTCCGTGGCATCCAGCACCCCGGGGATAGCCTTCACACGGGCAAGCAGCGGCTGGAAGAAACCGCTGACTTGCGCGGCGGTCTTGTAACGATCGGCGGGCAAGGGCAACAGCGTCTGGAAGACGTGGTCGGCCTGGAGCCCCAAATGCACCTCGCGCAGGGCCACAAAGCTTCGCATCAAGAGCCCTGCGCCGATGAGCAGCGTGAGCGACACGGCCACTTCCATCACCACGATCGTATCGCGCATCCGGCCGGTGCGAAATCCGCCGAGCACTGCCTTGCCGCTGTCGCGCAGCGGATCGTTCAGATCGCGGCGCGCCGCCTGCAGCGCGGGCGCCAGTCCGAAAATCAGAGTGGTCAATATGGACACAACGAACGTGAAAGCCAGCACCGGAGCGTTCAGGGCGATAACGGATTCCGCTGGAATCATATCCTGCGGCATCGCGGCCACAATCGATTTCAATCCACCCCACGCAAGGAGTACGCCTAGGGCCGCGCCGCTGATGGCCAAGACGAGACTCTCGACCAATAGCAATCGAACCAGTCTCGCGCGCCCGGCGCCCAGCACCGCGCGCAGGGCGAACTCTTTCTCTCGCGAAGTCGCGCGCGCCAGCATGAGGTTGGCGACGTTGCCGCAGGCGATCAGCAGCAACAATCCAACGGCGGCTAGAACCGTGTATAGCGTGGGCTCGAGTTGCGCTACGACCGTGTCGCCCACCGTCTTGATTAACACTTGGAAGTGGGCGGGAAAATTCTGGGGATTGATTTTCGCCAGATGGTTGGCGATGACGTTGGCATCCGCAGCAGCTTGCGCCTTGGAGACACCCGGCTTCAGCCGCCCCAGGAGGAACCAACGCGCTGGCAATCCCGCAAAGCCCGTGGACGGCCCGGGAACTGGCGTTTCTGGAATGTACACATCCGCGTCAAACCAGCCAAAGCGTGGCGGCATGATTCCGATGAGCATTCGAGCTGCGCCATTCAGAACAAAAATCTTGTTCAGTACACCTGGATCACCGTTGAAACGCGCCATCCAAGTCTTATGGCGCATCACGAATACCGGCGGCGCTCCTGGCTGGTAATCTGCCGGTTGCATGACGCGGCCGTAAAGTGCCGGCATACCGAAGAATTCAAAAGCGCCTGGCGTGACATCCGCTCCGTAAAGCTGCTCGACGCCTTCTCCATTTTTGTAGAGCACGAGATCATCGGAAGATCCGATTACGGCGTCAAACACGTGGTTCTGACTGGCAAATTCCAGAAACTCATTGGAGGTGTAACCCTGACGCTCGCCTTCCTCAGCCCGGGCAGTATCGTGAATGCGCGGAAAGACCATGCGTCCGGCATCCTTGTAAGGAAAGGGTTCGAGGAGCACGTTGTCGATCACGCTAAAAATCGCGGTCGAGGCGCCGATGCCTAATCCCAGCGTTGCGATGGCCACTGCGGTAAATGCACGGCTGCGCCCGAGGCTGCGCAGGGCGTAGCGGAGGTCGCGGACGATATCCTCTACGGATACTAGGGTACGCAATTCTCTGCGGTCTTCCTGCAACAGCGTAGTATTTCCGAACTGACGACGAGCGGCGGCCGCGGCGTCCTCCGGCGACATTCCTATCGCCACGAAACGATCCATGAGCAATTGCAAGTGCGCCTGCATCTCGTCGTCGAAATCGCTGTCCCGTTTTCGAGTCGCGAAGAGTCTGCGCACTCTCGCCGCAAACGCGCGCAACCGGGAAATCCGCACGTTAGTCATGGCTATCTCTCCTCCTCCAATTGCAGCACGCGCCCCACTACGCCGGAAATCCGCTCCCAATTCTCGGTCTCCAGCGCAAGCTGCTTCTCGCCACGCGCGGTGATAGAGTAAAACTTGGCTTTGCGGTTGTTGTCGGAGGTCCCCCACTCGGCCGCGATCCACTTCTGCTGCAGCAGGCGCAACAACGAGGTGTACACCGTACCCTCGTTCAAGTGCAGCACATCGCGGCTGACCTGCTCGATGCGCCGGGCAATCCCAAACCCGTGTTGCGGCCCCAACGCATGGAGCGTTTTCAGAATCATCAAGTCCAGCGTCCCTTGGAGGACCTCCGACTTCTTTGCATCAGTCATTTCACCCTTCCTTTGCACGCTCCATAGGAAGGTACCATTCTCCCTTTGCAATGTCCATAGGTGCGAAACGACCAGGCGAGGACAATACCCAAGTAGACGGCTCGCACTTGCGCGGGATTTCGCGCCATTCTCTCCTTCGTTTCCTGGTGTACTCCGACGGCTATTTTCCTGCATCCTAGGAGAATCCTTCGATGGAGGAGAGCCCCCATGACACACTCTCGCTGGCGGCATTTCCACGACAAATACCGAGCGTCGCGCATTCTCGCCATGCTCCCGGCGTGTGCTTTGTTTCTGGTGCTTTCCTGCTCAGCGGTGCGGGGACAGTCCGCTGAGCAAGGTAAAAGCGAGCTTCGCAAAGAGGAGCCGCGCACGGATGAGCTTCGGAAACTGAATGAATCGGTGAACGCGCTGATCAAGAGGGTTTCGCCGAGCGTGGTGCAGATCCTGGTGACGGGGTATGGGCCGCTGGAAGGAGGAGAGCGAGGAAACGCCGCCTCGGTGATTGGGAGGCAGCGGGCAATCGGCTCGGGATTCGTGATCGACTCCAGCGGGTACATAGTGACAAACGCACACGTGGTGAATGGGGCGCAACGCGTGCAGGTGGTGCTGCCTCCCAAGATTGAAGGAGGGTCACTGCGGGCAGCGCTCTCGACGCGGACAACAATTGTTCCCGCAAGAATTGTGGGCGTGGCGCGGGATGTCGATCTCGCGCTCATCAAAGTGGACGCGGAGAAACTGCCGGCGCTGGGGCTGGCCGACTACCGCAAACTGGGACAAGGCGAACTAGTTTTTGCTTTCGGGAGCCCTGAAGGTCTGCGCAATTCGGTGACCATGGGGGTAGTTTCGGCGGTGGCGCGGCAGATCGATGCGGATTCACCCCTGATCTACATCCAGACAGACACGGCCATCAATCCGGGAAATTCCGGCGGTCCACTGGTGAACGTGAACGGCGAAGTGGTGGGAGTGAACACATTCATATTGTCGCAATCGGGAGGAAATGAAGGCTTAGGATTTGCGATTCCGAGCAGGGTGGTGAACGTGGCGTTTCAGCAATTGCGAAAGTACGGACATCTGCACCGCGCAGAGATTGGCATTGGAATTCAGACGATCACGCCGACGCTGGCGGCGGCACTGAACCTGCCACGCACTTACGGTGTAGTGATCTCCGACGTGCAGCCGGGGAGCACAGCGGAGGCCGCAGGAGTGCAAATTGGAGACGTGCTAGCTGGTGTCGACGGAAGAGAGGTGGACAATCTGCCGTTTGCTGCGTTTCACTTTTTGTCGCTGGAGACGGGAGACAAAGTCCACCTTGATCTGCTGCGAGGCAAAGAGCGTTTCGCTCTGGATGTGAAAGTGATGGAACCGCCGCACGATATGGATCAAATCGCCGCGCTTGCGGACCCGGAGAAAAATCTTGTGCCGGCTCTGGGAATTCTGGGCATCGAAATTGACAAGAGAATTGCGGCGATGGCGACGGACTTGCGGGGCCCGTTTGGAATCCTGGTGGCAGCGCGGGCGGCGGGAGCGAGCGTGGAAGTGCCGCTGACCGCCGGAGATGTGATTCGCACGTTGAATGGGCAGCCGATGACGACGCTCGAGCGCTTGCGGAGCGCGCTGAAGGCGCTGCCGCCGGGAGCGCCGGTAGTGTTGCAGATTCAGAGGGACCAGAAGCTGCTGTTCGTGGCCTTCACGCTGGATTAGGCGTTAGGGGAAGCTTGCGCGCAGAAGCGATGTGTAGATAGAGTACGGGGAATCCTCAGACGGAGCCGGAGCGCGGACCCCTTGGACTTGCGAACATCCACGTATGAACTGGTTGAGCGATTCAAGAGGGGAGACACGGAGGCGTTCAGCCTCGTGTTCCGGAAGTATCAACGAAGGCTGGCGACGCTGGTGTATTACAAAATGAGCGCGGAGCTGCGGAATGTGGCGGAGGTGGACGACATTCTGCAAGAAGTGTTCCTGGCGGCGTCGCAAGACATGAATCAGTTCACGTATCGAACGCCGGGGAGTTTAATGGCCTGGCTTTCGCGAATTGCGGATCACGTGATCGTGGATGCCGCGCGCTATCGGAATAGGGAGAAGCGACGCGCGGAAGAGATGGTGAGGTTGCGGTCGGAGAGCAATCCCGAAGGGGCGGAGCCTGCAGATTCGGAAACGCCTAGCCGCGTATTTGAGCGCGAAGAAAATGCGCAGAATCTCGTCAAAAAATTGGATGCGCTGCCCGCGGAATACCGGGAAATGATTCTGATGGCGAAGTTTGAAGGGCTGACGACAAAAGAGATTTCCGAGCGCACAGGAAAGTCGCGGGAAAATGTCGCGCTGCTGCTGCACCGCGCGTTGAAGCGCTTCCGCGAGCTGGAAGTGACGAATCCATTCCCATGAGCGGCGAAGAAATAAAAAAAGGACGGCGGGATGATCCCGGGGACAAAGAGAAGTCCCTGGAGCGGGAGCGCGCGGTTGCCGAGGCGCTGGCGGCGTACGTGGATCGCCATGCTGGCGAAGAAACGGTGGACATTGAGGAGTTCTGCAGGGCGCGACCGGAGATAGAGAGAGAGCTGCGGCCGTTATTGGAATCGATGAATGCGATGGACGGGCCTTCGTTTCCGTACCTGGCGAGGAAGGATGGAGAGGCGGCGGAAAAACTGCCCGAGACACTTTCCGGGCACAAGATTCTCGGAGAGATCGGCGCGGGAGGCATGGGCCGGGTTTTGCTGGGTTACGATGACGGGCTAAAGCGCAAGGTCGCGATCAAGATATTGAACCGGAGATACCAGGAAAATGAAGCGGTGCGCCAACGATTCATGCAAGAGGCGCGCGCGCTGGCGCAGATCAGCCATCCGAACATTGTGCATATCTTCAGCCTGGGCCAGCCGGAAGAGACGCCACATTTTGTGATGGAACTGGTGGAAGGCGCTTCCCTGGTGGAGGCGGTGCGAGCGCTGACACTGCGGCAAAAAGCGGATCTGATGCAAAAGGTGGCGCTGGCGGTGGATTTTCTGCATGAGCACCAGATTTTGCACCGCGACTTGAAGCCGACGAACATCCTGGTTGGCACCGACCTCGAACCGAAGATTCTCGATTTTGGATTGGCGCAGCAGTTGGAGGGCGACGGAAGGCGGATGACACGCCCGGGCGAAATCATGGGCACGCCCGATTATTTTTCGCCGGAGCATACCGTTCCGGGTTCGCGATTTGATCCGCGGAGCGATGTGTTTTCGCTGGGCACGATGTTGTACGAAGTCCTGACGGGAAGCCTGCCGTTTCATGCGGAATCGTTTGGCGAGCAGGTCCGTCAGATCCGCGAAGACATACCCATCTTACCGCGGCGACGGAATCCCGAGGTCCCCGGCGAGTTGCAAGACATCTGTTTGAAGGCGCTGGAAAAAAAGCCGGAGAATCGCTACGGCACAGCGAGAGAGATGGCCGATGACCTGGAACGATTTTTGGCCGGAGAAAAAGTGCACGCGGTGCCGACGGCGTATGCGAGCCTGGTCACCGGAAAGATCGAACAGCACATTCAGGAGCTTGAAGCATGGCGGCGGGACGAAGTTCTTTCCGAGTATGAATTCGATGAGTTCCGGAAAAACTACAACCGTCTGATCGAGCGAGAAGATGCCTGGATTCTCGAAGCCCGGAGATTGACGCTGCCGCAGGTGACGCTCTACCTGGGAGCGTGGATCCTGACGGTTGGTGCTGCGCTGTTGTTTCTCTTTCAATTTGTGCACCTGCCGGGAAAAGTTTCCGTGGCGATGGTGGCGGCGGTCGCGGGCTTGACGTTATGGAGCGGGCGGCGAATCTGGTTAAGGGGCCAGCTGCGAATCGGAATCGCCTTCCTGCTGACGTTTTGCCTGCTTGTGCCGATCGTCCTGTTGCTGACGATGATCGAGTATCACATTGCCGCGATACCATCGCCGCACAAAGACTGGGAACTGCTGGCGAATCTGGAAGAGCCGTTCCGTGCGGTGACCAATGCGCAACTGTGGTGGGGGATTCTGCTGACGTTGCCAGCGTGCGGGTGGTTGCGGCGATTCACGCATTCGTCGGTTTTTTCGCTGATGGTCGCGGTGATGGGAGTCGCGCTGAGCCTAGTCACGCTGCTCCGACTCGGCTGGCTGGAGTTTGCCAAGAATGATCCGGGGTGGTTCTATTTCCGGATTCTGCCGGTGGCGGTGATCTTCTTTGTTGTGGCATTTACTATCGAGCGGTTAGGTTTTTTCAACGACTCTCGCTATTTTTATCCGGTTGCAGTGGTGTTTACGCTGATGGCGCTGTCCGGGCTCGCAGCGGTGCATCATCCTTACCGGCAGTGGCTGGAGAGAAATCTGGCGTGGACGCGCGGGCAGATTGAATACCTATTCATCGCCAACGCAGGTATTTATTTTGCCCTGCAAGCTCTTTGCGACCGGTTTCCCACGGCGCAAATGCGCGCGGTAGCGAAGGCATTCCGCTTTGTGATTCCGGGGCACATTCTGACTTCGCTGTTCTTGCTGTGGTTTCATGCGTATGACCGGTGGCAGGACGAGCTTGACAATCTTGCGCGGAAACGAGAAGCGCGGACACTGGAGATTCTTCTGCCGATGGTGGCGTGCTTCTTCATTTTCGGAAGTATCCGCAAGCAGATGAAGAATTTCTTTGTGAGCGGAATGATCTTTCTGGCCATTGGAATCGTTACCTGGCAGTTCGACCTGTTTGAAAAGCAGTCGCGCTGGCCCATCGTTCTGCTGATTCTGGGGTCACTGCTGATGGTCAGCTCCACGCGGTACTCGGCCATCAAGCTGGCAGTTTCCCGGCTGGTGCGGCGCCAGACCTGAACACTTCCTTTTTCGCGAACCAACTGCAATTCCCGTCTTTTTTTGACGCTATTCCTCATTAAGGGGGAGCGATTGCCCGAAGGATTCCGCCTGAGCTGGGCGGGGGGCCCGAAGAAGCTCCCTTGGGAGGAGTGCGGCCATGAGGAAACAGAAGTTCTGGCAGAGGCACCCAGGGAATTGGATCGTCGGCATGGCTGTGGCGCTTGGCAGTTTCGTGCAGGCCGGTTGTGAAGAGGGGGGAAGCGAGTTTGCCGTGTCCCTCCAGCCCTTCTATAGCGAAGTGGACCTGCAGTCGGATCCGCTTTTGGCCGGGACCTGGCGCGACAAAGAGGGAGATGTGAGCTTTACGTTCGAGCCAAGCGCGGAAAAGGAGTACAAGTTGGTTGTTATTGAGAAGGAAGGAGAGAAGAAGACTTCCGGCGAGTTCGAGGGCCATCTTGTGCGGCTGGGTGGAAACCTATTCCTGGACTTCTTTCCGAAGAGCATCGAGGAGGGAGGCGACTTCTACCGCGTACATTTTGTCCGCGGACATTCCATCGCTCGAATCGAAATCGGATTGGACTCGAGCGAGATGACGTTTCTCAGCGCCAGCTGGCTCAAACGGAAAATTGAAGAAAAGAGCATCGACACACCTCATGAAAAGGTGGATGGAGCGCTGCTGCTGACGGGAACCGTGGAAGAAGTGCAGGATCTCGTATTTCTCCATGCCGAGGAGGAGGGCGCGTTTAGCGAACCGCTGACGTTGGAGAGGCAACGGGTCGAGGAGGAAATCCAATGAACACCACAGAAGCTCAGGAAATGATACGCGCGTCGATTGGAACCGCGGATGTTCTCGATGCGCGGATGCCGAGTGCTGGGGATCGGCTGGATAGCTGGAAGGAAATCGCAACTTACTTGAGGCGTTCGGTCCGTTGCGTACAGAGATGGGAGAAAAACGAGGGGCTTCCCATCCTTCGCCATCGGCATGCGCGCATTGCGACGGTGTACGCGTATCGCGGGGAACTGGATGAATGGTGGCATGGCCGAAGGGAGTCTGACGACCCGGAGTCTCAGCTTATGGGGATAGCCCGCACGGGGACGACAACGATAGAAGAGAGCCATATCATCGGGGTTCGCAGAGTTGATGCCGAGGAAGGACGCAGCCCGGCGGGATAAAGCGCGCGGGGGCCGGCAAGAGGCCGACCCTTCGCGCGCGAAATGGTTGACGGTGCCCGAGACGGGACCGCCAAAACGTTGGTGAGTTATTTAATCGCGGTCAGTCTGGATGGCTGTGGCGCCAATTCCAGTAATTGCGCTGCTGTCTGCCGCTCTGCCTGTTGTACTCCCGATAGTTTCTGTGCTGCTCCGTGAGATAGCCTCTGTAGGCGCGATCCTCGCGGTCGTCCCAGTTGTGGTAGTCCTTGTGACGGCTATCGTAAACGCGGACTTGCACGCTGGCTTCTTGAGGCTGGGGCCCGGCCATGAGCATGACTGGTGCGGCGAGGGCAGAAGCCAAAACGAGTGAACTGATGTAGCGATTCAAATTGCGCACGATGTATTCCTCCAAAAATCCGAGATGGCCAGATTCGGGATCCCGGTAGAAGTAACTATGCTCTTCCGGGCGGGTCTTGTATGTCCCGTAAAGCACGTATTTGAAAAATATAATTTGCTCTGAGGGGGAAGCGTACGAGAAGGAAAAGAGGGATGGTTGAAGCAAGACGAGCCTCGAAGGAGCATGGGGAACCGTTGCGTTGGCGTTTCAGATGGGGACAGTC
>Ga0207131_1018_pt2 | contig 10827 bp, 11 predicted proteins | sample Alteio_BWMinHeat_13_FD_153557 | JGI IMG/M metagenome (GOLD analysis project Ga0207131, IMG submission 153557) | Enriched cells from forest soil in Barre Woods Harvard Forest LTER site, Petersham, Massachusetts, United States -... | ecosystem: Environmental > Terrestrial > Soil > Temperate forest >...
GTGTCGGTGGCTCTGTTGGCTACCGTAGGCGCCGGGATTGTCGCTATCCGCAAGTCGGACCACGATCCAAACCCAATCTTGAACCCCTCCAAGCCGGGGCCAGGAACCGCTGGTGGAAAATCTGCGGGTGGTGGTGGCGCAAGCTCGGGCGGTGGATCCGGGGGTGGTGGTGGATCCATTGGCCTTGGCCCCGGCACCGGTGGATCGGCGCCACAGCAGAACCAGCCTGATCTGCCGGGCGGCAGCATAGACACTGGCGGGACTGGAAGCCTCAAGGATCTCATTACTACAAATCCCGGAGGGCATAGCGGAGGGAACTCGCGACCCGCAGTACACCCTTCCCCGAGTCCGGGCACTGGCGTCGTCGCTCCGCCGTCCAACCCCGTGCGGCCGGAACTCTCGGGGGAGGAGATGTATCAGCGGGGGCTGGCGGCATACAATCAACAGCATTATTTCGATCCCCTTAAGGATTCTGCTCTTTATTGGGCCATTCTCTCCCGCAGAGCCAACAACGAACATGGCAAGCAACTGGAAACCAAGCTCAGCAACATCTTCCGCGCCCAGGTCAACTTCTACGCCCAACGCGATCCGAAGACAGCCCTGGCCCTCGTCGACCGGCTGCTCATCTATTACCCCGGAAACCAGGAACTTCTCGGCGACCGCCAAAAACTCCTCTTGACGAAGTGAGCAGGCGGCCGGCACAACTTGGAAGCACTCCGGATCAGAACTGAAAAGTTGTATACCGCCCCTCCCCCTGGGTTTTGCATAAGTGTTCATTCTAAAGGTAGATAAAACCCTTTGTTTTGATACAGTTTTGCAAGTGTTCATTCTAAAGGTGGTTGTCCCTCGTGCCTCAGGGCAAGCGGGAACGGGCGGCTCGCCAGAAAGCAGCTGTGGCGGAGCGGGAGATCCTTCGCGCAGAGAGAGCGGGAAGGCACAGAGGTTGGAAGGAGTTAGAAGGGGCGCGGGCCGAGAGAAGAATCTCCGCACACGAGCCGCAAAAGGCACGGCTCGTCCTTCGATGCTCAGGGTAAAGATGCGGAGAGCCAAGGTAGAGGGGCGACGCGGAAAGCGCAAAGGCCAGTGGCGGATCGTGGGCGGGCGGCGATTCATGGGGCATGGTATAACATTTAGGTACTGCCGTCAAGAGTTACTTTGCGGATAGCATTCGAATGGAGTGTGGAAGAGTGCGCGAACGATGGTGGATTCTAGTAAGAAAGTAAACGCAAGAGGGAGAAAAACCGGAGTGACCCACCCTTTGCAAAAAACAAAACCGCAAAGGCTACCCGGGAGGTTTCTGTCGCGCTAAGGGTGATCCACCCGCGGCGCTCCGGTCGCTTACGGCTCCCTGCGCGCTGCCGCTCGAAAGTGCGCGGAGCTAGGGGCAGATCACCTTCATCTAATCAGCCCGTCTAATTCGCTCGATGATTGAGTCTAGAGCAGGGGCATAGCTCTGGTTACCAATGAAACTTACTGAGAGATGTAGGTCGGGAATATCACAGGTGATCCAAAGGCGCTGTGCATTTTGTATAGTTGTAAAGGCAATGCAATAGCCATCTTTTGCCTCAATACGAACCCTATGTTCGCCTCTGAACTGATAACCCTCTCTGCTTGCATGGTCGATCAACGACCTCTTTTGCTTCTCATAGTCGTAAGGCGCATTGGCTGGAAGTGATAGAGCACCAACCATGATTTGAGAAAAGGCTTTAGGGCGGAAATAAAGCCTATGCATTCTTTGCACGATGAGCGTATCGTCACCCGTGAAAGACCGCCACCCCCACGGAACCGGGACCTTCCATTCTTGAAAACTCGCGGAATTGCCGTGAGTCAGGTGCCAGCCTGCCGAAACGACTTCAGGTAAGAAAACACAGACGAAGAATGTGAAAAGCATTACCGCCCAGGCAATTAGCCTCCGTTTACCTAATCCAGGACTTACAGCGCGTTCAGAACCTGTCATGGTAACCCCCGACGGGTGGCCCGGGTCGGATTGGTTTGAGCGGTTGACATTGGTCACGGGGAGAAGATATCACTGTGGTACTTTGCGGGAAAGTACGGCGGAGGGTGCCCCAGGTTCGGTTTTTGAACCTGGGTCTTGGGTTTATGTATTGTCTGGTTCTTTGAAGAGACACTGTTTCGCAGAAGGTCACAATGCCGAAAGGACTGCGGCGGTACTTTGGCAGAGGGGACTTGCACTTTGTGACGTTTAGTTGCTATCGGCGGCTGCCGTTGCTGCAGAGCGCGCGTGCACGCGATGTTTTCGTGTGGGAATTGGTGAAAGTCCGCGACAAGTTGCAATTTCGGCTGATCGGTTATGTGGTCATGCCAGAGCACGTGCATCTGCTGATGAGCGAACCTGCGATGGGAACACCTTCCACAGTTCTACACCGATTGAAATTAAGTGTGTCACGACGGCTGCGCAAACGGGAAAAGAATTCCACGCAATTGGCGCTGCCGTTCGGAGAGATGGAACCGCTGCGGGCTTTCTGGCAGGCACGTTTTTATGACTTCAACGTTTACAGCGGCGGGAAGGCAAAGGAAAAGCTGAATTATATGCATGCCAATCCTGTGGTGCGCAGGCTCGTAAATCATCCGTAGGATTGGCGATGGAGCAGTTGGGGTTTCTATATGAAGGGAGAGAAAGGATTGATTCGAATCGACAGTGTGTAGGGTCATTCTTTCGTATTGATGAAGTGGGGCAAGGAAAAGCTCCAGGGGAAAGGGAAGCGCGACTCAGAACGCGGGTAGAAATCAACCCAAGACCCAGGTTCAAAAACCGAACCTGGGGCACCCTCCGTGCTTACAGTGACCCCGACGAGTGAACATGTTGCGGCGTCTCAGAGTGTTGCGACGAATCGGAAGGAAAAAAGAACAAGACCTTATTTGCGGGCCACCCGTCCCATGAAAGGCTCTGTACGCTGGCGATTAACCACCTTACGGCGTGCGAGCCAGAGTCCTGTAATAGGTGTCAAGACCTTTGAACGAGAACAGGACGCCCGCAAGCCCGAATAAGGTGCGAAGCCAATTCACGTGGCTCCACTGGCTGACGGCTGTTCTTATCTCATCGAGGTGGTCAGGGATTGGCCAGGTAAACAAAATGAGATCGCGGGGAATGAAGTACGCGAAGGTCAGAACGAGAATAGCGGCGTAAAGCGCAAACGAAATGGCAAAATAAAGACGCAGCGAGGCGCCGTCCTTCCAAAACAGAATTATCGTGAGGAGACTCAGCAACAGATTGGGTGGACCAAAGATGGCGTAAAACCGCCTCGGGTCGACATGCTTGTAATAGTCCCGGGCCGTCTGTATTGATGTCGGGACGTCAGAGCTCCAGCTCTTGGCATCGATGAGAGTGTTATAAACCGTGACCATCACAAGGCCAGACGCAACTATGATGGACAAACAAAGGAATGCTATTTTCATGTTCTGCTCCGACGATCATTCGAATTGGCGATACATACCGACAGCGCTGCCAGTCAAGGTTACTTCCCTTTTTGGAGCAACGCACTAGCGGAGTCGGCTACCAGGATTGGTTTCTTTTTTATGAAAAGGGAGAGAGTGGATTGGTGCCCATCGATCCAGTGGATTAGGGAGTGTCGGCATGGAAAGGAAAAAAGACGACCCACGTGTAGAACGACACGTGGGTCGTCACCCAGCCCAAGCTGCCGTTTAGTTTGCACCTGGGCCCCGCCTTGGATTGAGCGGCCGGAAGATCGACTACCGGCCACCCCCCTGTCCGCTGCCGGCGGATTGCTGCACGTCCTGTTCGGCCTGATCGGCCTCACTCTGCTGCGCTTTCAGGTCATTCACCGCGCTGAGGTCGGGCGCGGACTTGGCTTCAGCTACTGCCGTGGGATTACCTGCCGGGCCTTTGGGCAGGCCATTCTTGCCCTCATTCTCTGCCAGCGATCCGAGCCCCTGATCGATTTTCTCGCGGAAGTCGTTGCTCATTTCTTGCAGGTCGGCGACTTGCACTCTGGGCTGTGCTCCGGCCTGACAATCCTTCGGCTTGCTGCTGAGGACTTTCACGGCAACCGCATTGTCGTCTCCGGGTGCGTCTTCTACGCGCTCGATGAGATCCCCGGAAGTGAGCGAGCAAGAGTCGGCGCCCACCGGAACGTCCAGATTGGCCGAGACCACAAACATGGTTTGCTGCGGGTCAAGCGCCGGGGGTGGCACCTCGCCGCCGTCGCCCACGGGCGGTGGAGGCGGTGTTCCCCCTGCAGAGGCCCTTTCGGCCGCGAGTTGGCGCTGCACTTCGTCGGCGATGAGTTGCTTCATCTCCGGAGTGATCGCCGTCGCGCCCTGATTGTCCGCTGCCACAGCCGCAGTTTGCTGCTGATTCTCGTACGCGGCTTGCAGATTCGCCGCGATGATGTAATCGGTCAGCCAGAACGCCGCGCTCGGATAGAACGGAGCGGGCGCGAAATAGTATCCGTAGTAGCCATACCAGGGCGCCCCGCCCCAGCCCCAACCGTAGGCAATGGAAGGACCCCAGGGCGAGTAAGCCCAGCCATAGAATCCGGGAGCGTAATAATACGCTGGAACGTAATGATAATAACCGACGCCGCCGTAGTAGTACGTGCGATAGACATGCGTATAGGTTCGTCCCCCGTACACGTAGGTGCGGCGGACGTATTCATGTCCATTGCGCGTATAGGGGTGCTGTACGTAGCCGCCGCCTCGTCCGTAACTTACGATTCTCGTGTGATCCGCGCGTTCGGTAACGACTCGCCGTTCGCCGCGCGGACCGCGGTCAATGGTGGTTCCGTTGGCAGTGTGAATGGAACTCACCCGGCCCTGGGCGTTGACTCTGCCGACTGTGCCGCGCGGCGTGGTCACGGCGCTCAAGTGGCTCCCACTGTATTCCAGCTTGCTCCCCGTTTTCGTGGTCACCGTTCTCGTGGGGACACTCTTTACAGCTGCGGCGTTTGACTTAATGGCCGAGGGGTTGTTCCTGCCGATGGTTGAGTTCGGCGGATTCGTCCTGGCTCCATTGGCAGTGTTCGGCGTGTTGGTCTTGAGATTTGCGGAGTTTGGAGCGTTCGGCTTGACGCTATTCGGAGTATTCGTCCTGATTCCGTTGGCAGTGTTCGGCGTATTTGTCCTGCCATTCGGAACATTCGTCCTGGCTCCGTTGGCGGTGTTCGGCGTGTTGGTCCGGTTCGGAATCGTGCTATTTGTTCTGCTGCCGTTCGCTGCATTCGCACCGTAGGTATTCCCACCGGGCGTTGTGTTGGTCCTGCCTGCGGGCACGCTATTCGTCCTGGCCGGCGGTGCCGCAGGCCTCGCTGCCGGTGGCGCTGCTCTCGGCGGAGGAGCTGCCGGTCTTGGAGGTGGGGCGGCCTTTGGAGGCGGTGGAGGGGGAGCGCTCTTCTTGTTGCTTTGCGCCCAGACTAGCCCAGGAAGAATGCTCAGAATCAGCGCCGCAAGCCACGCGTTGCGGCTACTCTTACGATTCTTGGTCCAAGTCATCTAAACCTCCAGTTTTTTTTCGAGAATTCCCAGTCCCCCCGGATTGTTAAATGGCACGCACTTCAAACTCCGCACCGCGCTGATTCTGTTGTTCGCATTTGTCGCTGGGACAGAGAACCTGTCCCATTGCTTTCTCCAACCAATCGAACTGGCCGGGGCAGTGTGCGGTATGCCCGGGATCCGGGTCGCGCCGTGAGCGGTTCGCTCCTTGCGCGACGCAGTTCGGCTGGAAAAAAGAGTGTGGCCCGAGGCCCGACTTTCGCCGAGACGAAAGCATCAGCATCGAAGGACGGCAATGCTGCAGAACTCATATCAAGATTCTCTGTACGACGGCAAGGCTTTTCTTTCCGGGCATTGCTTTCCGGGACGAGGGACAGAACTACGCGGAGTCGAGGGGCTAAAGATAACTGTCAGACGGGGCATGTGCCGCTCCCGTAGCCGAGTGCTTCACGCTGCACTTATTCATACGGCGGTTTCAGGCCGTCGGATGACAAGCGCTCATCATATAATTCGGAATGATTCTGTCCGTGCCATGCCTTCATTTTGAGCGTGAGGAGCATAATCATCGTATGGCTAACATCGTTGGCTATCGCCGGCCTTCTCCCGGCACGCAGCCTTCTTATCTGCATCCCCCCTATCGCTCCTCGATCAAGCGCGCGCCCGAAAAACCTCTCGTGTATCTCCCGCACACGCTCTCAGAAGTCACCGGCCCGTCCTTCGTTCCCGAACTCATCGACGCCAAAGCTTGCGATCTTACACGCCGGCATTCCGGCGAACCGCTCGGCGAACGTATCATCGTCAGTGGCCGCGTCCTCGATGAAAACGAGCGCCCCGTCCCGCACACGCTAGTCGAAGTCTGGCAAGCCAACGCCGCCGGCCGTTATCTTCACAAGAGCGATCAGCATGAAGCTCCGCTCGACCCGAACTTCACGGGCTGCGGCCACGCGCTTACCGACGCCGAAGGCCGCTACCGCTTCGTCACCATCAAACCCGGCGCATACCCCTGGGGCAATCACCACAACGCCTGGCGCCCCGCGCACATTCACTTTTCCATTTTCGGACCTGCGTTCGCCACACGGCTCGTCACGCAAATGTATTTTCCTGGCGACCCGCTTCTTCCTTACGATCCCATTTTCAATTGCACTGCCGACGAAGAAGCCCGCCAGCGCCTCATTTCGCTTTTCGATTGGGAAACGACGATTCCGCAGCAAGCGCTCGGCTACCGCTTCGACATCGTTCTCAGCGGCCGCGAAGCCACGCCGGTAGAGGATTTGAAATGAGCAGGCAGGCCACAACTTCGCAAACCGTCGGTCCGTTTTTCTCCATCGGGTTTGACTGGCTCGCTCCGGACGACCTCACTGCACCCGGCGTCTCCGGCGAACGCGTCATCATCGAAGGCCGCGTCCTCGATGGCGACGGCCAACCTGTTCCAGACGCCACCCTCGAAATTTGGCAAGCCAATTCCCACGGTAAGTACGCCCATCCCGAAGACACACAGGGAAAACCGCTTGAAAAAGGATTCACCGGCTACGGCCGCATTCCCACGGACGATCAGGGAAAATTCCGCTTCACCACTATCAAGCCCGGCCAAGTTCCCGGCCCCAGCACTGGTTCAGAGAAAAAGTTCCAAGCGCCGCACATCGCCGTCGCCGTCTTCGCGCGAGGGCTTCTGCGCCGCCTAGTCACCCGCATTTATTTCCCCGACGATCCCGCGAACGCCACCGATTTCGTGCTGAATCTTGTCGAACCCGCTCGCCGCGGAACGCTCATCGCAAAAAAAATATCTGCCGCAAGAAACACTCTCGAATGGAACGTCATCCTCCAGGGGCCAGACGAAACCGTATTCTTCGACTGCTAGCGCAACCACAAATCAAGCGTTTTGTTCATGAGGAAGGAATTGCCGCGAGGCGGGCTAAGAGTTCGTGGCGTTCACGACTTGCGGATTCCGCGGCAGATTTGGCGTGATCCCAAACTGTTTTGAGCCCCACTCGCAAAGCCCTTCGAGGAGCGGGATCAACGTCTGGCCGGAGGCGCTAAGCGAATACGTCACCTTGGGCGGAGATGAGTGCACCACCGTGCGGTTCACGACTCCATCTTTCTCCAATTCGCGAAGCTGCGCCGTCAGGACTTTTTCGCTCACGCCGCCCAGAAGATCGCGCAACTCCGCAAAACGCAGCGGCCCAAAGGACAGCCGCCAAACTGCTTGTACCTTCCATTTTCCGCTCAAAGTATCGATGGTCGCCCGCACGGGACATCCATATTTAGCTTTCATCGTGCGCTCCGGGCTTACAAATTTGTGCGTACTTCACCGCACTATAGGCACGTTATACCATGCTTACGAAGCGTTCCAGTCGCGCGTCAAAGGGAATTTACGCCGTATTGCAATTGCGAATCTCATCTTCCTAGGAGCAACAAATGATCCTCGTCACAGGTGCTAGTGGAAGTGCTGGCAGAGCGGTTTTGCAGGAAGCTCTCAGAAAACAGTCCAATGTCCGCGCCATGTTCCGTTCCAAGGAGGATGCCGCAAACGCGCTCCCGGGATGCGAGCCCATGATCGCGGACTATGCGGACAAGCAGAGTCTTCGCAACGCTGTGAACGGAGTAACCGCCGTCTATGTCGTCTGTTCTCCAATTCCGCAACTCGTCGAACTCGAAAGCAACATGCTGGATGCCTGCAAGGAATCCGGCGTCAAGCACGTTGTTCTTAATTCCGCGCTGGGAGCGGGCGACTTCGCTAAATCTTTTCCGAGCTGGCACCGCAAAGTGGAAGACAAGCTCAAGACCATGGGAATGACCTACACGATCCTCCGCCCCAACGGTTTTCTGCAAAACATCGCCGCCTTCTACGCTCCAACCATCCGTACCCAAAACGCCTTCTACGCCAATCTGGGAGAATCAAGAACGAGCTTCATCGACATCAGTGACATCGCCGTCGTCGCCGTCAAATCGCTGCAGGGAGCCTCGCACATCGGCAAAATCTACGAATTGAACGGGCCGGAAGCCATCTCAAACCAGGAGCTGGCCAAACGCGTTTCCAAAATCGCGGGTCGCACCATCAATTACGTCGATCTGCCCGATTCCGCCTACCGCGACGCCATGGCCGGTCTCGGAATGCCCGAATGGCAAGTAACCGCCCTCATGGGACTTCACGAGCTCTACAAACAGGGCGGCGGCGCAAAAACAGATGGGCTCCTGAAATCTTTAACCGAACGCGACCCCGTGACGCTCGATCAATATCTCGCGGCCAACGTCCGCGAATTCCGCGATCAAGCCGCCTCCGCTTGAATCGCCCCCATCGCGGGTTTTAGTCCGTGCAAGAGGAAAAACGACGCGCTCGATTGCCGCGTGTATGGAAAAAAGACACCGTAGCGGCAAGCGCCACGGTGTCTTTGAAAAGATTCTGGAATTGAATCAGGCCTAGCGGATTGCCTGAATAGCTTCCTCGACGTGATGATGGGCTTTGTCGATGTGCTCGAGGGCGCGCTGCTGGAGTCCCTGAGCGAAGCGGTTGTCTTCTTCGCGCGCGATGTCGTTGTGGGCTTTATCGATGAGCTCGATTGCCCGGTGCAAACGGCCTGGCCAATCCAACCGCGTGTCCACCGGCGGGTGTTCGTTCAGGTCTTTTCCGTCGTCGATGGCCGCCTTTTTGATTTCGTCGATGGCGGCGTCGAGTTCGTGAATGGCTTTCTTCTCCTGTTCGCGCAATTCCCCATGATCGGGCCGTTGCAGATGGGCCCGGGCGTCACGCAAATCCGTGAGCGCGTGCAAGTAGGCTGGATGCCTGCCTTGCGGTGGCTGCGCCATGGCGCTCATGGCGACGAAGAATGTAATGACGGATGCGGTCAGCAGAACCTTATATGCGGTCTTCATCGTTGCATTCTCTCCTTGTAAGTTTAGCGCTTCGCCCACAGCCGCCTGGCTGGATTTTTCAAAGGGCAAAATGACACGGCCAGGCGCTCTAAAAAGTCTAACACCGCAGATTTGAGATAGTTTTGGCGTTGCCCAGAGCGCCATACCTGTACGAGTGGGCAGTTGGTGAACGCGTATGCGCTTTTTTGTGGGCGAGCTACGGAGTGATTCCGCCGAAGCAGAGATATTTGAGCTCGACGAAATCATCGATGCCGTACTTGGAGCCTTCGCGGCCGAGGCCGGATTCCTTGACGCCGCCGAAGGGTGCGACTTCAGTGGAGATCAGCCCGGTGTTGATACCCACGATGCCGTATTCGAGCGCTTCGGCAACGCGCCAAACGCGGGCGATGTCGCGGCCGTAGAAATAGGAGGCCAGCCCGAATTCGGTGTCGTTGGCCAGCGCGATGGCTTCGGCTTCGGTGCGGAAGCGGAAGAGCGGGGCGACCGGGCCAAACGTTTCTTCGCGGGCCACGGCCATTTGCGGAGTGACATCGGTGAGAACGGTTGGCTCGAAAAAGCGTCCGCCGAGCGCGTGGCGATGACCGCCGACGAGAATCTTGGCTCCTTTCGACTGCGCGTCGCGAATGTGGCTTTCAACTTTTTGCACTGCGGCGTCGTCGATGAGCGGTCCCTGGGTGGCGCCAGATTCCAGGCCGGAAGCGGGCTTGAGCGCTTTGACCGCGGTGGCGAGCTTCGCGGCAAAAGCGTCGTAAACGCTTTCCTGCACGAGCACGCGGTTGGTGCAAACACAGGTCTGGCCGGTGTTGCGATACTTGGAAGTAATAGCGCCCTCGACGGCGGCGTCCAAATCGGCGTCATCGAAAACGATGAACGGCGCGTTGCCGCCGAGCTCGAGCGAAAGTTTTTTCACCGTGCTGGCGCATTGCGCCATGAGAATTTTTCCGATTTCCGTGGAACCGGTGAAAGAGAGCTTGCGCACGATGGGGCTGGAAGTGAGTTCGCCGCCGATTTCGGTGGCGGAACCTGTAAGGACATTGAAAACACCCTTGGGAACACCGGCGCGCTCGGCCAATTCCGCCAGAGCAAGCGCGGAAAAGGGAGTTTGCGAAGCGGGCTTCAGAACGACGGTGCAGCCGGCGCCGAGGGCCGGGCCGGCTTTGCGCGTGATCATGGCCAACGGAAAATTCCACGGCGTGATGCAGGCCACGACGCCGATGGGCTGTTTGATCACCACGATGCGTTTGTCCGCCTGATGCGGAGGAATGGTGTCGCCGTAAACGCGCTTGGCTTCCTCGCCGAACCATTCAAGAAATGCGGCGGCGTAGGCGACTTCTCCGCGGGATTCCGTCAGCGGCTTGCCTTGCTCGAGAGTCATCAGGCGGGCGAGATCTTCCTGATTGGCCATCATGAGGTCGAACCAGCGGCGGAGAATGACAGCGCGCTCCTTGGCGGTTTTTTTGCTCCAGAGCGGGAAGGCGCGGTTGGCGG
>Ga0207131_1116_pt1 | contig 10770 bp, 11 predicted proteins | sample Alteio_BWMinHeat_13_FD_153557 | JGI IMG/M metagenome (GOLD analysis project Ga0207131, IMG submission 153557) | Enriched cells from forest soil in Barre Woods Harvard Forest LTER site, Petersham, Massachusetts, United States -... | ecosystem: Environmental > Terrestrial > Soil > Temperate forest >...
TGTGACCGTGAAGACTCCTGGGCTTGTGGCAATGCCGCCCGGAGTCGTTATCTGAATCTTGCCTGTTTTTGCGCCGGTCGGAACCGTGGCCGTGATTTGCGTATCGGAATCAACCGAGAACGTTGTTGCCTTCACGCCCCCGAATGTGACTTTGCTGGCTCCCGTAAAGCTGGTTCCGGTAATCGTCACTGGTGTTCCCACCGGCCCGCTGGTCGGGCTGAAGCTCAGGATCGCGGGCGTGACTCGGAATATTTTGTTGCTGGTTAGCGTTCCTCCGGGCGTGATTACCGTGACCGACCCTGTGGTCGCGCCGGCTGGAACCACTGCAGTCAGATAGGTGTCAGAGACCACGGCAAAGGTCGCCGCAACTCCATGGAACGAGACCTTGGTCGCCCCGGTGAAGCCTTGGCCGAGGATTTCGATAGTCTTCCCGACTTTGTCCTCGAACAGGGGACCCACGAAACTGACGAACGGGCCTAGCTTCATGCCCAGGCTGTAGAGCACGCCGCAAAAACACAGCTTCCCGGTGCCGCCGCCGTAGGTGTCTCCGTAGAGAGTGCCGTTGGTGTGCTGAAATAGGGAAACCTGTGGATTCGCGCCCGGATACTTGCCAGTGGTGTTCGTAAGGTTAAGGAGGACCCTGTACTTGCCTGTGGAGGTGATCTGGAAAAGCACTCCGGACGAGGTATTGCTTCCAGCCGCGCCATAAAACTTGCCATCGGTCGCCTGTACTAGACCAGCGAGCGGATGAAGTCCCAGCCCGTCGGTCTCACTAAAACTGTGGAGAATGGTGAGCGCTCCGGCTGGGGTCATCTTATAGATCGCACCAAAACCGTTTACTCCGCCAGCTTCGGTTGTTCCGTAGAAATTTCCGTCACTCGCCTGAATGATCGCACCCTTAGGGGTTTGCCCGTCTGGTGTGCCACTGAAACTATGGAGCACGGTGAGTTTGCCTTGCGGTGTGATTTTGAACACGCCGCCGAAACGGTTTGCACCCCCGCCTAGGGCTGTACCGTAGAAGTTGCCGTCGGTCCCTAGTGTCACCGCCTGGGGATACCCAAGACCACTAGCACCAGGAAACGTGTAGATTTCTGTCAGCTTCCCCGAGGGGGTGATTCTATACACAGTACCGAACACCTCCCCGCCACCGTCACTCGTCGTGCCGTAGTAGTTTCCGTCGAGGCCCTCGATCGGAGCAGCGTAGGCACAGCAGTTGAAGCCGCTAAAGCTGTACAGCGTCGTGATTTTCCCGCTGCTAGTGACTTTGAACACAGTTCCAGCGCCGGATTTGCCACCTTCATAAGTCGTGCCGTAGAAGTTGCCGTCGGTGCCCAGCGTCAGGCCGCTGTATGGGTAAACACCGTCGTCGCCTTTCCCGTCGAAGCTCCACGGTGTAATCTTCCCCGCGAGGGTGAGTTGAAACGCGGTACCGAAGGCAGATGTTCCCCCGCCCTGCGAAGTACTATACAAGTTGCCGTCGCGTCCCTGGGCGAAAAGGCCAATCCAAGCAGGATTTGCGGGGTCTGTACTGCTGCTTCCGAGGTTGTATAGGTCGGTATACTTCTGCGCGTGTAAAGCCGTAGCACTCGCAATGACAATGACAATGGCAATTACGGCCGCCAGAACTTGTATTCTTGTGACACGGGTGTTCTTCAAGTGATCCTCCTGAAACTCTAGACGCGCACTTCCTCAGCCAGCATTCCTGTGTCAGCAGACGCTTTGAGGGTCTTCTGTCTTTCCGCGGCTGGCACACTTACGGTGAGCCTCCACTACACATTGCGCAAACGCGCAGGAAAAACCGTCTTCCTTACGCGAAATAGTCAAAATGCAGATTGACTCGATGGGCCAGCGCGGCTGAGCACTGCAGGGGAGGTGACTGAGCGCCCCAATTCTCCCCCAGGCTAGGCTGCCGGTCAAGGACAAAAAGATTCTGGCGCTCCACAGCCTCGTCCTCAAAATCCCCCTCGCGGTAGGGCGAACAGACGGCGCAAACTTGGGAAATGGCCTGTACGACAGTTAACAAGATCGCCGCCAGGCTGCCTTCGGTCAGGGCAGTCGCAAGATCACCGTGGTCCATGATCTCTTTCTGCTTCTGGCATTTCACAAGGTCACTTTGGAATAGTTGACCTCGGTACATATCGCCCGGCAAGCCTTTAGCCTAGTATTTCAAGGAACCCACCTCTGGACGAAACGTTCCACCGCTCGTAAGACGTCAGTTAAGGAGGGATCGTGAGAACTGGATCTGTCGATGGGATGCAGGCACTAAAGCGCCGAAGCAGTCGCATGGCGCTCAAAGCTCAAATAACCCTCTCAGGCGACGACTGTACTAAGTGCGCCTTCACTATGCCCGCCAAAGCAACCAAGCTCAACCGGCATGGGGCTGCCATTCAACTGAATCGTGAGCTGCTGGTCGGTTCAACCATCCTGTTACAAAATACTCGCCGCGCTCAACTCTCGGCCCGAGTCGTCACCCTGATCAGCGCACAACGTCGGGGGATCTATACCTATGGGGTCGAGTTTCTCGATGCGGACGCTGTCGAAAAGAATTTCTGGGGAATCAACTTTCCGTCACCCGCGGTTCCGAAGTGAACACTGTTTAGGTCAACTGTTGAAATGTCGCGCGGTTTGTCTGCTGACTCAATCAGCCGGGTTTAGGGTGCCCCATCCTTTCCGTGTTCTTTGCGGAAAGGGTGGGAGACGAAACCCTTAACCAGAAACGCCGATCCCAGCGCGATTCGGGTTCTAGTGGAGTAAAATACCTGGCAGCCTATTAGCGATTTCCCGCAGGAGAAGCCTATGAAACGCGATCGGAGTTTGAGAAGAATGGGTACAGGGTTGCTGCTCATCGCGACCGTCGCTCTGCTGTTGGTGCCCGGTGCGGGGGCGCAGAACAAGTTCAAGACACTGTACAAGTTCAAGCAGGGCGCGGATGGCGAGCTCCCTTGGGCTGGTCTGATTTTTGATCAGTCAGGAGATCTCTTTGGCACGACTGCTTTTGGCGGCGCCAACAGTTGCAGCCCACATGCGGGCTGCGGCACCGTTTTCAAACTGGCGCCCAATGGAAACGGAACCTGGACTGAAAGTGTGTTGTACAGCTTCGCGGGCGGGAATGACGGAGTCGAACCGTTGGCAGGCCTGGTCTTCGACAGCGCGGGAAATCTTTACGGCACAACGCTCGACGGCGGCCCTAACGGGGTCGGCGTGGTCTTCAGGCTGACCGCGAACACAGACGGAACCTGGACAGAGAGCGTACTGTATAGCTTTTGCTCGCTCTCGAACTGCGGCGACGGATTCACGCCCATTGGCGGTCTGATCCTCGACCAAACAGGAAATCTCTACGGAACGACCGCGCAGGGCGGCACCAACAATGCAGGCACGGTGTTCAAGCTGACGCCGCATCAGGGCGGAAGCTGGACGGAGAGCGTGCTGTACAGCTTCACGGGGAATCGCGATGGAGCTGATCCCCAGGGGGCCCTGATTTTTGATCAGGCGGGAAATCTCTATGGCACCGCAATCGGTGGCGGGATCACTTCGTGTCGTGGCGGTTGTGGAGTGATCTTCGAGCTGACACCCCAGAACAATGGAAGCTGGACGGAAAGCGTACTGTACAGCTTCACGGGGGGTAGCGACGGAGGTCTTCCGGTCGGCAACGTGATCTTCGATCAGTCGGGAAATCTCTATGGCACCACCAACCAGGGTGGCCACATGGGCAGGGATTGCTCCGTTGGCTGCGGCGTGGCCTTTGAGCTGTCGCCGAATCGGGACGGAAGTTGGGCAGAGAAGGCTCTTCACCAGTTTAACGTCAAGCAGGGAGCGTTCCCTGCTACCGGGTTGACTTTCGACGCGGCCGGGAATCTCTATGGTACAACCCAGGTCGACGCGGCTGGCTTCGGAACCGTCTTCAAGCTAAGCCCCAACTCTAACGGAGGATGGACGCAGACACAGGTGCACGTTTTCGTCAATCATCCGGGATCTTACCCCCATGCCGGAGTGATCTTCGACGCTGCGGGGAATCTCTATGGAACAAGCTTCGGGGACGGCAATCAGACCTTCGGGTCGGTGTTCGAGATCACGCCGTAGGAAGTATGGCTGCATCGCGTCCAGATGTCCAAGTCTGCCACTGTTTGCACAGCAGAGGTTTCAAGTATTCGTGGTAACTGGCGCAAAGTCCTATCACGCTCATCGACCTCGGTTAGGCAGACACTAGCCTGTCCCCTCCGCTTCCCATTTCGGGACCGCCCGCTCTTTTTCCTCGCATTTTCCTTGACTTCACTCTAGCTATACCAGATAACAAATATATATCTCATCACTGAAATGCCCTCCCCCACGCATAACCCGTTTGTTTCTAAGATTTTGCCCGTAACTCCTTATTCCTCAAAGATTTCAACCCTAGTCCCCCGCTATCGGCAATAATATCCTTGACTAACCCAGCACGACCTGCTATTGTCGGTTCATGGCAAAACCAAAGACTCTTCAAGAAGCAATCCAGCACTTCTCAGATGAGCAGGTCTGTATTGACGCTGTAGCCGCTATGCGCTGGCCGAACGGTGCTGAGTGCCCAGCCTGTCTCGCTAAAGAGCCTTACTACCTGAAGACTCAGAAGCGATTCAAGTGCCGCGAGTGCCGACGCCAGTTCTCCGTGAAACTCGGAACCATCTTTGAGGATTCCCCGATCCCCTTGCAAAAGTGGATGCCTGCAATGTGGATGCTGGCGAACTGCAAGAACGGAGTAAGCAGCCACGAGATTGGCCGCGCTCTCGGAATCACTCAGAAGTCAGCATGGTTCGTGCTGCATCGTCTAAGACTCGCCATGAAGGGCTACGACCAAGGGAACAAGCTAGGCGGCAAAGACGGTGGAGCAGTCGAAGCGGACGAGTCATTCATCGGCGGCAAGATCCAGAACATGCACCGCGAGAAACGCGCACGCTATGCCAGCATCACAGGGCACGTAGGCGGAGCAACTGGCAAGACCGCCGTTATGGGAATGCTGGACCGCGAAGCACGAGAAGTCAGAGCCAAGGTCGTACCCAATGTGAAGCGTGAGACGCTGCAAGCCGAAATTATGAACGGCGTGAAGTACGGCTCAACCGTGTACACCGATAACGCGGTCGCCTATGACAAACTAGAGCGGCATTACGTCCACGATGTTGTGGATCACGCGGAAACCTACGTCAAAGGACAGGTCCACACAAACGGACTAGAGAACTTTTGGAGCTTGTTTAAGCGGCATCTTCGCGGCACCTACGTCGCGGTCGAGCCGTTCCATTTGGATCGTTATTTGGATGAGCAAGTTTTCAGATTCAACAATCGCCTGAAGCCAATGGACGATTACGCACGATTCGAGAAAGTTCTATCGCAGGTCGCGCACAAGCGACTCACATACGCAGAGCTAACAGGCAAGACTGACGATGCAGCCACTACGACGCCTGAGAAATTCTAACCCCCGCCGCTTGAAGCGTGGCCCGAAGAAGGTTTAGGGCCGCGCTTTGGCTTGTTCGCACGCTCATCCTGGTATTGCTTCTCGCGCTCTGCAAGCTCGGTTTTCGAGACGGTGAGAACGTGCCGCAATCCATCTTGGAATGTCTTGTACTTTTGCGCTGGTGTCGTAGCGGGGTCGAGTCTAGACTTCATAAGGCCATATTACCGGAAGGAGAACATTCATGAAAGAAGGCGATCCAGAACATATGCGCCTATTGCTTATCAACGTCGTGAAGGCACTTCAACAGGCACACTCCGACATAGCGCAATTGCAGCAACATTTCACGGCAATGAGAAATTCTATTGCTGATTTGCGGCAACCTCCACTGGATCAGATTTTTGCGAACTATCAGAGGCAGGTGGATTATCTAAAAAGCGCGCAAAGGCAGCAGAGTCCAGACTCCACTGCCGAATTGCTTTCTCTAACGATTCGACAGCTTGAGCGAGATTAAAAGTTGATTGCATTTGAGGCACACTCCATGCGAAGATTCGCGTGAGAGTGTCGAATTGGCCCGGACTGGCATCCGGGCTTACTTTTTTTTCTCAGGCGACAGCAGGGCGAGTCGGGATTCTGGCGTCACTCACCATTCTCTCTAAATCTGCACGCCTGTATTCTCCGTGATAGCTTTCCTTCCCACACTCAAACGGAACCTCTAGGAGCATTTGGATGACTTGTCGCACAGCTTCATGCTTTAACCGATAGTCGCTCTGCATACGCCTCAGTTCAAAATTTTGCTCCCAAGCGAATAAATCAGCGGACTGTAGGGCTACCACTTGTTTGCGGTCGCGAAAGATCGGGTCTGGCAGTCCTTCCAGTCGCATCAGGTTCATAAACTTCCCGTAATCAAGATCGCCTCTCTCGAAAAAAACTTCGACATTATCCTCTCCAAAATCTTTCTTCCACCGATTGATGAGCGCGAGGGAAGTACGCGCAGCCAAAGCATAGGGCGGGAAGAATCGGTCAAGATCGTATTTTTTATTAAGTTCCCGGTAGTCATCCAAATAGATGATCGAAGAGATTGAAAACTTGCAGTATTGCTGGACGATGGACGCGAGTCTCCTCAGGAACCATGAGGTTCTTTTGTCATCCCATCCAGCAAACTCTTTCTTATGGGCATTGCAGTCTGTAGCGTGAAAGACTTGTATTCCCTCAGCGTGTAACGCCTGATCCCATTCCTGCTTCCAGAGTATCCACTGATCGGCGGTCGCAATGAATCCCGACACAACCATAAAGTCGGAATCGGCAGGATGACCGCTGGCGTCAAGATAGACAGACAGGCTCACAACGCTAATCCTCCGCAAGTCACACGTAAAGTATAGAGCCTTAATAAGATGCTCTAGTGTGTCATAACTTCGCGGGTTAGGCAAGTATATCATTGCCCCGCTATCCCGCTGATTCCAATAGATCAGGGGGGAGGGGGGTGGAGCCTCATCATGTCGTCGTACCCCAATAGCATTCCCCGTTGCGAACATCTCAAAGTCAACGGCACTCAGTGCGGATCGCCCGCCCTGCGCCGCAACCACTTCTGCTATTTCCACAAGCACTGGCAGGAAACCCGCATCGTCCTCAACGCCAACCGCGCCCGCCGCGGCCGCGCCTCACTCGACCTGCCCGTCCTCGAGGACGCCAACTCCATCCAGGTCGCGCTGATGCAAGTCATGCGCTTGATTCTCAGCCGACAAATCGAACCCAAAACCGCCGGCCTCCTGCTCTACGCCCTGCAAACCGCCAGCTCGAACCTGAGCCGCACCACCTTCGAACCCTTCATCAAAACCCGCGTAGTCATTGACCCGCGCACGGTGGACCAAACCCCGCTCGGCGAAGACCCCTGGCGTCCCGAAGATTTCGAAGAAGAAGAATACGAAGAAGATGAAGCCGGCGAGCCAGTCGAGGCCAAGTCCCAAGACGTCGGCGAAGACAAAGAATGGACCGCCGAAGTAACCATCCCCAACATCGAAGCCCGCGCCGATGCCGAAGAAGAGATGCTTCCAGTCATCGCGAAGGCACTCAAGCCTTCTGCTACAAGAAAGGTACAGCGAACGCTTTCGAGTCCGCGACGCCCGTGTCGGCAAGTCTCATATCCAAGGGGCATGTTGGACAGCGGGTCACCTGGCAGAGCCGGCTTGTACATCGAAGCCGTAGCTTCTTAGCACATTGGCGATCGCAGATGTCTTGACGAACGACAAGAATTGTCGCGCAGCTTCTTTATTTTTGGACGCCGCGAGAATGACGCAAGCCTGCTCAATCGGAGGGTATTCGTCGCTGGGAATCTCGGCATAACGCCCCTTGTCTTTCATATTCGGAGACAAGGCAAGCGCGAGGGCCACGATACCGACATCCGCCGAGCCGGAAACTACAAACGACGCGGTTTGTGAAATGTTTTCGCCGAGCACAAACTTGTCTTTCACTTTTTCGTAAATGTTTTCGTTCTGCATGGCTGCCACAGCAGCCTGCCCATAAGGAGCGTGCTGCGGGTTCGCAACCGCAATCTTCTTAACCGAAGGATCGAGCAGGATCTTGAGGCCGGAATTCAAATCCAGCTTTGACTCCGTCGGGACCCAGATCACAATCTTGCCCCGGGCATACTGGTAGAAGCTCCCCGGCTCAGTCAATCCCGAAGCTTCGAGCTTCTTCGGATACTCGAGATTCGCCGAAAAAAACATATCGAAGGGAGCGCCATTCTGAATCTGCTGGAAAAAATTCCCCGACGAACCGTAAATGAGCTTCACCGTCTTCCCCGTTTCCTTCTGGAATCGGGCACCGACATCCTGCATGGCGAACTGAAGGTCGGCCGCCGCCGCCACGGTGATTTCTTGTCCTGCGCACAACCGAGAAACAAAGGCAACCGCCAGCGCCGCGATCAGGATCAGTTTTCGGATGCTCATGCACTTTTTCCAGGCGTCTCATGTCAAACGCGCAGAATCATCACTTCGGTGGCTTTTATGAGGGCGGCCGCGGTCTGCCCCGGCTTCAGTTGCATCTCACGCGCGGAGCGGGCGGTAATGATTGATGTGATCTGCTGGCCGCCAATCGAAATCGCGATTTCGGCCATCAGGCCACTGATGCGGACGGCGTCGATTCGTCCTACTAATTGATTACGTCCACTGACCCGGCGGATCACCAGCTCGCGTTCCTTTTCCGTCCGGCCTCGCGTCCTGAAGAGCAGCCGGTCCACTTCACTTTCCGGAATGCGATGATGTCCTCCGGCGGTCCGGATGCTGCGAATTTTCTTCTTGTAGATCCACTGCTTGATGGTGGGAAAGCTGATTCCGAGCTGCAAGGCCGCGTCACGGAGTTTCAGCAACTCCTCAGTCTTCCGTCCGGATTTGCCGTTTCTCTGCATGGAAACGAATCGTACAGTCAACGCAGGGCACGGTCAACCGCGGTAACTTCCTTCGGTAGTATAGCTCGGGACTTGATCTAGAAAAGGATCAAACTGCATGGTATTGGACAGTTAAAACATACTTGTTATACACTTCTGATTCTTTAACACAAATGATAGTTGGGAGGCGGAATGCGTCGCGCTAATTTGGTCGTGCTTTTGTGGCTTACGATGGGGGCGTTCCCGGCTCAGGCCCAAACGGGAGCGAGCCTTTCCGGCATGGTGACGGACCAAACCGGCGCGGCCCTTCGCGATGTCGCGGTGACAGTCAAGAACGTCGACACAGGTGCAACGCGCGCGATCACAACCGACGGCGGGGGACACTATCAGGTGTCCGGCCTGCCTCTTGGGCGCTTCGAGATTCGTGCGGCAAAACAAGGGTACGCCGGTGAAACGCGCACCGGAATCAGCTTGGCGGCTGGCGAGAACGCGATGGTTGACATTAAGATGCAGCGGAGCACCCCCGACGCCTGCGCGAGCGGCCACGAGTTCGCCACTACCGATTGCACGCTGACCTGGCACGGCATCACACTGTACGGTGCGTATGACATCGGCGTCGGCTGGGTCAGCCACGGCTTACCGGAAAACGGTTATAACTATGAAGGCGCATCTCTGGTAAACCGAAACGGCTATCAACATCGATTCCTCATCGCGCCGAACAACCTGCAGCAGACGGGTCTGGGCATCAAGGGCAAGGAAGAGTTTCTGCCTGGCTGGTCGGTTGTGTTCAACGCTTCAACTGGCATCAATCCGCAGTCCGGCCTGCTGGCCAACGCGTCAGCCACCCAGACTATCAACAACGGCCTTCCCAGGAAGAGCTATTCGTACGCCATCGACGGAGCGCGCGCCGGCCAACCCTTCAATGACGAAATCTATGGCGGTATATCGTCCGCGCATTTCGGCACGCTAACCTTCGGTCGTCAGCGCGCTCTCGGTACCGATGTGATGCTCCTTTACGATCCGGCGGGCGGCAGCTATGCCTTTTCGTACATCGGGTATAACGGCACGATGGCCGGCGGCGGCGACACCGAGGACACCCGCTGGGACGACGCCCTAAAATATCGCCTCGCCTACGGCCCGGTCCATTTCGGTGCGATGTACAAATTCGCTGATGGTTCTGCCGGCTGCTATTCGGCTTCCGGAACCTGGACAGCCGCCAACTGTACGCCGGAATCGGCGCACAACAACGCCTATGGATTCGACCTGGGCGGAGACTACGGCAAGTTCTCTGCCGACGTCGTCTTCCAACAATACAACCAGGCGATCAGCGTATTGAACCCCTTGCTGGGGCCTCAGAGTCCGACGGCGCCATATCAGTCGACCACCAACAGCATCAATACAAACCCCATCACCGGCGACAATGTGATCGGAACGACCAACACCGTATATGGCATCGTGACCGACAACCGCGCCATTATGGTCGCTGCCAAGTATAAGTGGGACCCGTTCAAGTTGTTTGCCGGCTACGAATACATCTGGCAGAATAACCCGTCGAACCCGTTGGGCGTGGGCGCCTCGGACCAGGGCGGTTATCTCCTGAGCGGGGTCGAAGACAACAATCTTGATTCTCAAAAGTTGTTAAACATCTGGTGGACGGGCGGGAAATATGCCATCGACAGCAAAACCGACATCACTTTCTCCTGGTATCAGCAGCGGCAGAACGACTTCCGTGTTCCGCCGACCTGCTCGCCCGCAGCCGGTTTCCGTAGTTCCTGCGCGGGCACCCTCAACGAGGTGTCGCTCTACGCGGATCATCACTTCACCAAACGGTTCGACGGTTTTGCCGGACTTGCGTATTCCTACGTGACCGGCGGTCTGGCCATCGCCATTCCTCATAAACCCGGCGTCCCCTATTTCCACAACAACAACTTTGCTCCGACAATCGGCGGTCGTTTCAGCTTCTGATCGC
>Ga0207131_1192_pt1 | contig 10757 bp, 9 predicted proteins | sample Alteio_BWMinHeat_13_FD_153557 | JGI IMG/M metagenome (GOLD analysis project Ga0207131, IMG submission 153557) | Enriched cells from forest soil in Barre Woods Harvard Forest LTER site, Petersham, Massachusetts, United States -... | ecosystem: Environmental > Terrestrial > Soil > Temperate forest >...
ATCTTCCAGTGTAATGGGTATATTATACGATATTATCCATACAATATTGCCGATATTCCGCGTATGCTAACGGTTTACTATAATAATAGCCTTGAAAATAATCGCAGCCCTCTTCCCGCAAAATTTGCACCTGCACGTCATTTTCTACTCCCTCAGCCACAACTTTTAACTCCAACTTACGGGCTAAATTAACAATTGTCGCGACTATGGCATGATTTCGATCGTAACGTTGCATCCCTTTCACAAAAGATTGATCAATCTTTAAAATATCCACCGGTAAATATTGCAACTGGCTTAACGATGAATGCCCGGTACCAAAATCATCCATAGCAATCTTCACCCCCATGCTCTTTAACGTGCGCAGCATTTGCGCAATCTTTGCTAAATTATCCATAACCAGGCTTTCGGTTATTTCCACTTCAAATAATTGTGGCGGCAAATTAGTCGCATTTATCTGCTCCACCAGCATAGACACTACATCTCCGGCATTAAATTGTGCTGCGGATACATTAACTGCAACTGTTAGATCTACCAACCCATCCGCATGCAAGCGCTTAAGATCTACACCGGCAGTTTTAATGATCCATTCCCCCAGAGGCACGATCAGGCCCAGCTTTTCTGCCAACGGAATAAACGTCTCTGGCGAAACCAATCCTAATTCAGGATTAAGCCAACGAATCAAAGCCTCCGCACCAATAACCAATCCAGTCTTTACCGCTATTTTCGGCTGATATACCAGAAAGAATTCATTTTTTTGCATTGCTTGTTGTAAATTGGACAACAAAATATCTGTTGCTTCTACTGCTGTTTCTGAGGTAACACTGGCTGGTTCATATTTATAAGCCGAATTATTAACTATGCTATTAAATTGCGCAATAACTTTGCGCCTATCACGTTTCTTGCGCCATATCTGTAACCATAAAACCAGACTAATACTCAAGGCTGTGGCACTAAATGCAACTAATAAAATTAACCATGTTAAGTTAATTTGAATTCCTGTTTCCATCATCTACTAAATACCTACATTAATTTAAAAGATAACTTCCCCCCTCTCCCCTGAAACTTGTTTTCGGGGGAGAGGGCTGGGGTGAGGGGGCAAGTAGATCACGTTAAAAGGTGATCTAAACTATTTATGCTATTACGCCGCGCATGATCTTGCCAAAATAATGGGGATAATTCAGCTAATGCGCGGCGATATACCCCACGTTTAAAAAATATCACCTTCCGTAATGGATACCAATAACTTACCCATTGCCAACCATCAAATTCTGGTTTACTAGATATATTTAAGTTTATTTGGGCGTCATCACCCATGAACTTTAATAAATACCAGCGTTGCTTTTGCCCGACAAATTCTGGCTCTCCAGGTTTAACTATGCCAGACACAGATTTGTCCCTGGTAAAATTATACGGGACCTTGTAACGTAACCAATGTTTAGTTTGCCCAATAATTTTTACTACACTATGTTCTAAACCAATTTCTTCATATAATTCACGCAATAAGGCATCTTTTATTTTTTCATCTGAATTAATACCACCTTGTGGGAATTGCCAGGCATCCTGACCGACCCGCTTCGCCAATAATACTTGCCGCTGCTGATTCACCAGGATAATTCCAATATTGTATCTAAAGCCATTTGCATCGATCACTTTAATTCTCGTTACTGTATGCTATATCTAAATTTCTAGCCGCTGCTGCTTCATCTAATCTGGAAACTGGTAACGTCCACGGTGCTTGCCGAATCTTTTCCGGCGTAGTTTGTGCTTCTTTAGCTATTTGCGCCATGACTTGAATAAATTCATCTAATGTCTGTTTAGTTTCCGTTTCCGTAGGCTCCAACAACCAACACTCCGGTACCAATAAGGGGAAATACATAGTTGGTGCATGCATGCCAAAATCTAACACCCGTTTCGCAAAATCTAGTGCGGTTAAATTAAGCTGTTTTGCTTCACGCTTAAACGTTAGTACAAACTCATGCATCGCTTTGCGCTGTGGATATGCCGCTTGAAAACCTAATTCCTGAATTTTACATAATAAATAATTTGCATTTAATACTGCCATCTTGGCCACGCGTTGCAAACCATCCCGTCCAAGCAAGCGCAGATATAAATATGCTCGCAGCAGTATGCCGGTATTCCCTGCAAAAGTAGCCAAACGACCAATACTATCTGGACAATCACTCTGGGTTAGCCATACATAGTTATTCTCACGCTTACCAACCATAGGTACGGGCAAAAATGGTGCCAAGCGTTTGCTTACCGCAATTGGCCCAGAGCCGGGGCCGCCGCCACCATGTGGGGTAGCAAAAGTTTTATGCAAATTCATATGGATCACATCAAACCCCATGTCACCTGGGCGCACCAAGCCCAAGATCGCATTTAAATTGGCACCGTCATAATATAATAAACCGCCAGCATTATGCATAATCTCTGCGATTTGCTGAATTTTGCGTTCAAACAAGCCTAATGTCGAAGGATTGGTCAGCATGATACCTGCTGTTCGTTCACTCACCGCCGCTATTAATTGGTCTAAGTCTAAGTCTCCATCGACCGCAGTAGCAATTTCTTTAACCTTATAACCGCACATTGCCGCAGAAGCTGGGTTGGTACCATGCGCCGAGTCCGGAACAATAATTTCATCGCGCTGATAGTCACCACGTTTATTATGATAGGCACGAATCATAGCTACCCCAGCAAACTCACCTTGCGCCCCAGCCATAGGTGACAATGCGACTTGATACATGCCGGTTATATTTTGCAACATGCCTTGCAATTCATACAAACACTGCATAATTCCTTGGCTATTGCTTAGCTCGGCTTCTGGATGGCGATGTAAAAATCCTGGCAACATGGCCAGTTGCTGCACTCCGCGCGGATTATATTTCATGCTGCAGGAACCCAAAGGATAAAAGTTACTATCAATACAATAATTTTTCTGCGCCAATCGCGTATAATGACGCACTACTTGTAATTCTGACACTTCTGGCAACTGCGCTGGTTGCTGGCGTAAGAAATGTGCTGGCAAATCTACATTTAGATTCTCAATCTTTGGTACATGCAGCGTACATTTCCGTCCAGGAGTAGATTGTTCAAAAATTAACATGATGTTCCCCCACCGTACCCCAGATCTTTACATATCTTTATATCCGATCGCCCTCTGCAGCTCCTGAACAAATAACTCTATATCTGCTGCAGCTCCTGCACAAATAACTCTATATCTGCTGCAGCTCCTGCACAAATAACTCTATATCTGCTGGAGCTCCTGCACAAATAACTCTATATCTGCTGGTGTTTTTGTTTCCGTAACACAACACAACAAGCAATCGGCTAATTCTGGATAACTATCCCCCAAAGCAAAACCAGCCTGAATCCCACGCTGCGCCAAATGTTCTTTAATTTTAGACACTGGCTGCGGACATTGCAGCACTACTTCATGAAAATATGGCGAATTAAATTTTAATTTGAAACCAGCATGGTTTTCCAATGCTTGTTTTTGCAGTAATTTCACTAATAACAAGGTATTGTGATGACAACTTTTAGCGACTGCTTGAATACCAGAGAAACCTAATAGGCTCATATATAAGGTCATAGCAGTTACCAATAGACCTTGATTGGTACAAATATTCGAATTAGCTTTAGCACGCCGGATATGCTGCTCCCGCGCCTGTAAAGTTAATACATAACCCACTCTGCCAGCTGTATCTGTAGTCCTACCAACTATTCTTCCAGGCAACTGCCGAATGTATTTTTTCTTGCAACACATAAAACCACAATATGGCCCACCGGAAGCCATGGGGATCCCAAACGGTTGTCCTTCACCACAGATAATATCAGCGCCATTATCACCCCAAACACCAGGTGGCTGTAGCAGCGCCATTGCCATAGGATTCACCACCGCGATGACCAAAATATTGTGCTTATGTGCCCAATTAACTAAATTATCTACGTCTTCCAGGCCACCAAAGAAATTTGGCTGCTGGATAACTAGCGCTGCAATATTATTTGACGCCAATGTTTCTGCCGTCGCAACTGTTTCTGTTGCTATGCCTGCAACTGCAGAAATTTCAGTCAGAGTTACACAGCCAGATTCTGGGGCATATGGTACATTGAAGATCTCAATCTCGCGCGACTGCACCAAAGTTGTTACTGCTTGACGATAATGTGGATGCACTGTGGTTAGCATCAACACCTGTTTTTTCTTACCATGCGATAGTCGAACTGCCATCAATACTGCTTCTGCTAAAGCCGATGCTCCATCGTACATCGAGGCATTCGCCGCTTCCGTTGCCATTAACCGCACTAACATGGTCTGATATTCATATAACAACTGCAAAGTGCCTTGACTGGCCTCAGCTTGATATGGGGTATAGGACGTAAGATACTCGCCACGGCCAGCAATTTCCCAGACTGCCGCAGGAATATGATGTTCATAACTTCCAGCACCAATAAAATTTAATTTATAATTATCTTGATCTGCACGCAGCAACATCAATTGCCGCAATTCCATTTCCGTCAAGCCCGCTGGCATATCAGCAATAGTCGTTACTTTTAACGGATCAGGAATTTCAGCAAATAGCTCATCTACACTCTGGACACCAATTGCCGCCAGCATTTGCTCAATCTCAGCAGCCGTATGTGGAATAAAAGGCACAAATTAGTCCTCATCCTCAGAAGTAATTTCTTTATAATCATCAGCATCTAATAGCTGCTTATATTCATCCATGTCTTTAATTTTAATTTTATACAGCCAGCCATCACCATATGGATCAGTATTAATTAACCCCGGAGCATCAAGTAAATCTTCGTTCACCGCTACAATTTTACCAGATAATGGCGTATATATATCTGCAGCTGCTTTCACTGATTCTACGACGCAAACTTCATCATGGGCATTTACTGAAATATCTTCATCTGGTAATTCAACAAAAACTACCTCGCCCAATTTTTCTTGCGCATGTTCAGTTATACCTACTACCGCATGCCCATCGTCGTCAATCCGTACCCATTCGTGAGTCTCTGAATATTTCAACTCGTCTGGATGTGCATTCATGATCTGCTCTACCTCCTAATATAATTGTTAAACTCATATTAAATCGCTTTACACTTGGAAAGCAATTGGCTATTTCTTTTTTAGAAATGGTAACTTAACAACCTTGGCCAGCATGCGCTTGCCACGGATTTCTACATAGTAATGTTCTTTAATCGGGGTATTAACCCGCGCCAAGCCTATTGCCTGCTTTAAGGTAGGGGAGTAACTACCGCTGGTAATATCGCCCACTGCAGTAGAGGTATCCGGCTCCGCATTAACAAACAACTGATAACCATGTCGCAAAACTCCTTTCTCCTCTAACACTACACCTATAAGCTGCCGCAGTTTTGGTTGTTTCGCTTGTCCCAGCGCTTGATCCTGCAGCTGTATCTGTGTTTGCATCTGTGCCTGTGCCTGTGTTTGTGCCTGTGCCTGTGCTTGCTGCCTCTGCAAGGCTTCTCGCCCAATAAAATTCCGTTCTTCTGGCTGCCACGCCACAGTCCATGCCAAGTTAGATTCTAATGGCGTGACATTGCTGTCCATATCCTGACCATATAAATTTAAACCCGCCTCCAACCGCAGCGTATCCCGCGCAGCCAGTCCAATTGGCGGCACGTGCGCCGCTAGCAGCGTGTTCCAAAAAGCACCCACTCCGGTTGCTGGCAAAATAATTTCCACCCCATCTTCGCCAGTATAGCCCGTACGCGCGATAAAATATGCGTCGGTTACCAGAAACGCAAATGGCTTTAACTCCATGATCTCTATACCAACGGTTGGGAATATTTTAGCAAGAGTAGCGCGCGCCTGTGGCCCCTGAACTGCCAGCATAGCTAAATCTGTGCGCAGCTGCAGCTGCAGATCCACCGCTCCTAATTGCTGCTGTCTGTGCTCCTGTGCCTGTTGCTGCAACCATGCGTAATCACTGGTCACAGTTGCGGCATTTACCACCAAGCGATAATGATTCTCCGCAACAAAATAAACAATAAGATCATCTAGAATGCCGCCTGCAGCATTTAACATACAACTATATAAGGCATGTCCCGGTTGCTGCAATTTATAAATATTATTGGCTAATACTCTGGCTAAATACTGTTGACTCGCAGATCCTGTGATCTCAATAACCCCCATGTGCGAAACATCAAACATCCCCACGGCATTTCGCACCTGGTTATGCTCCGCAATTTGTGAACCATAATGCAACGGCATCTGCCAGCCAGCAAAATCTACCATGCAGGCGTGCTGCTGCAGATGAGCGGCGTATAATGCCGTGTGTTTTCGTGTTGTTAGCATGTTCCCTCCGTAGAACTATCCAATACACACATCTTTAAGCTCGCAAGTTTAGATCACATCCCCATGGCCTTTAATGCTAGAGCCCGCTTCAACCAAGCGCATTTATTCACCAAACGCAAACCATTAGCCCTAATTGTGCGCGTAAATAGATCTTCCGCAGCAAATAAAGATTTAAACCCAACTCCGGAACTAAGCATCGCGAAATTTTCACTGCGTCGTTGTCGTTCATATTTACGCAAGGTCTTTTTCAACCCCACACTGGTTTTACTTAAACCATGCTGCTGCAATAACTCCGCAAGCAACGCCACATCCCGCAGCCCCAAATTCAACCCCTGTCCCGCCAACGGATGCACCACATGTGCCGCATCACCAACCAGCACAGTTCTATGACCAAGGTAAGAATCCGCATGCATTGGCTTCAGTGGGAACTGAGCACGCACCCCGAATAAACTACTATTCCCCAGCCTATAGCCAAAGGCTTGATCCAATTGATGCCCAAATTCCTGTGCTGTTAACTCCATGCGGCTATTCACCAACTCCGGTGCGCCTGACCACACAATGGAACTAAGCTGCGGCTGATCCAATGGCAGAAATGCTAATGGGCCATCACTATTAAACACTTGTCGTGCCGTATTATTATGCGGCTCGGTAGTTTCAACAGTCACAACTAATGCGTGTTGATTTACTTCCCATGCAGTTATCGGGATCCGTTGATGTTGCCGTAACCATGAATTAGCACCATCGGCACCAACGATTAAGCGCGCATTGATCGTTCGATCCGTTAAAGCCTCAGTTAAAACTAAGGCTTGCGAATTTTCTTGTGGCAACAGATCCTGTACCTTGCCATAAATAACGTTAACTCGCTGTTGTTGCTGCAGCACTTGCAGCTTGCGCCACAATGCAGCTTGCATCACACGATTTTCTATCACATGCCCAAGTTCTGGTTCAGCAAATTTCGCAGCATTAAAAGCTATTTCAGCACCACTAGCTCCATCCCACACCAGCATGTTGCGATACACCCCCACCCGCTGCTGCACTATGTCCTGCCACACATTTAACGTGCTAAAAATATTTCGTGCGGATCTAGCTACAGCACTCACCCGTAGATCATATTGCTTAGCATCCCAGATTAATTCAGGTGCCTGCTGCTCGACCAATGCGATAGAATATTCGGTGGTTTGCGCTAATAAATTAGCTAGAGTTAAGCCAACCAAGCCACCACCCAAAATAACTATATCCACATCTACTACCGGCATAACTTCCCCACCCCTTGGCGCAACACCCATTGCTTTAACGGTGGCAACAAATTGCACGCTGATAGGCACACAGACTGTATAATTTTAGCGCCAAAATTTTGCCCCTGAAACAACGCATGCAAGCGATGCGTTAAACGTTGCGTGGTCGCATGATCTTGTTGTCGAGCCGCGGCATATTGCTGCAACAAATCATTACTACCGATATCTAGATTTTGCTGCTGCGCTACCGCTAATAATTCTATTAACACTGCCACGTCTCTTAAACCTAAATTTAGCCCTTGCGCTGCAACTGGATGCATAGTATTCGCAGCATTGCCAATTACCAGTAACCTCTCGCCTACTACGGTGCTTGCCTGCACCTTGGTTAATGGAAACCGCACCCGCGCATCTAGCGCCATAAACTTACCTAAACGATAACCAAATTTTTGCTGCACTGCTGCCAAAAATTCCGCATCCGTTAACGCTAATAGCTCATTAGCTTGTGCATTCGCCACAGTCCACACAAACTTCATTCGGCGTTCACCAAAAGGTAATAACGCTATAGTACCTTGCGCGGTAAACCGTTCATACGCAATATTATTATGCGGCTGATTTATATAGATATTACTGACTAGCGCAGTTTCTACATAATCGTGAGTATCTGTATTAATTCCCTGCAGCGCGCGCAATGTAGAGTTGGCGCCATCTGCTGCTACCAACAACTTGCCACTTAGCATCACTGGGGATTCATCACTTAGTACTGCTTGCGACTTACCGCTCACCGCCACTGGCAATTTAGAATCACCAGTTCCCACCATAGTACCCATTATTTCCCATAAATTTTGGCTCGGATTAAAAATAAATTGCATGGCTTGAAGCGGCCAAAACTTATTCACCACGTTAGTCCGCGTATTATCTTCCGTAATGGTGTTTAACTGTGTATGCAACTGTGCTGCCAATTTATCCGCATCCATCAAGTATCCCAACGCCGGTAAACCCAGCTGATCATGCTGCAGCTTGGTTATACCAAAACACCCTTGCTTGGATACATGCACTGTTTTAATCGGTGTGGTAGCAGCTAGCTCCAATGCTTCCCACACTCCGAGCTGATGTAAAATTTTTTTACTGGTAGCTGATAGCGCTAAACCGCGATTATCTGCTTGTTCAGTTTTAACAGCACCTAACGGCACCTTTTGATCTATAATTGCACACGACAAACCCAACTGTTGGATCCCGAGCGCTAAACTAGCACCAACGAAACCACCGCCAACAATTAAGATGTCATAAGTTTTTTGCATACATCAACCTATCATCAACGCTTCGATCTCAGCGATAGTTTTAGGTGCCGCTGCAGTTAACACTTCATTGCCAGTGGCAGTAATCAACACATCGTCTTCAATGCGCACCCCAATCCCGCGCCATTTGGCATCGATAGTTGCATCATCTGCTGCAAAATATAACCCTGGCTCTACCGTCAATACCATGCCTAATTCCAATACGCGGTAATCACCTTGCAACCGATATTTCCCCACATCGTGCGTATCTAACCCTAGCCAGTGGCCACTACTATGCATATAAAAGCGTCGATAGGCCTGTTTCTTAATTAATTGCTGCTGCGTTCCCTGCAAAATATTTAATTCCCGCAAGCCAGCGACAATAACCTCAACTATAGCTTCCTGAATTGCCGACCACCGTTGCCCCGGCTGAGCCGCTTTAATCCCTTGCTGCTGCGCCGCTAAAACTAAATTGTAAATCGCTGCCTGCGCAACAGTAAATTTACCATTAATTGGAAACGTCCGCGTAATATCTGCGGCATAATTATTATATTCACCACCCGCATCAATTAAAACTAAATCTCCTGCCTGTAATACTGCATCATTCGCCGTATAGTGCAAGGTACAAGCGTTTGCCCCACCACCAACTATGGTAGTGTAAGCCACTGTTTTACAACCTTGCTGCATGATTTGATAAATAAATTCCGCTTCCACTTGACGTTCGTTTAAACCAGGTTTCACCGTACGCATTAACTTGGTATGTGCATCAGCGGATATTTTTGCTCCACGCCGCATAGTTTCAACTTCCAACGCCGATTTATAGAGCCGCAACTCATGCACAATGGCCGATATATCTACCATAGCTTCCGGAAAGCTATTACTTTTTTGTCCGGTCGCACGCCCGCTAGCTAAAGCTTTTTGTTTCGCCTGCTTCAGCCAGGCATTCAGGCGCTTATCAAATTCCTGCTCTTCCGCAAAGTGATAATACAGTTTGGTTTTATTTTGTAACATTGCTGGCAAATGTCGATCGATTTCTGCGAGAGGATAAGCCGCATCGGCGCCATATAGCCGTTTAGCGCCATCCATGCCTGCACGTTTGCCGGTCCATAACTCTGCGGTTTCATCTTTCGGTAAACAGAATAAGGTAAAACCATGGACATATTCTTGTGCTTGCCCTTGTGCACCTTTACTTAATACCAGCACAGCATCAGCTTCATTAAAACCAGTCAAGTAATAAAAATCACTATTCTGCCGGAAGGGATATTCTGTATCACTATTGCGCTGTTTTATACTTGCTGCTGGCAAAATAGCAATGCTATTCGGGGCTAATTTTTCTAATACCTTATCACGCCGCGCTTTAAATTCATCCATAGTTATATTCATAATTTACTCCGCTTTGTTATCCTAATAACAAATTTATCTGGCAAGCCACCGGTTGATCAACTTTTTAATAATACTATAACATGCGACTTTAAGGCAGGGCATGAGGCAAGGCTGATTGACTCCTAACGCAACTAGCTCTATATTGAAATTAGCACTTTAATTTTTTATCTTGCTCTTTTAGTTTTGTGAGGCTTAGCAGTGAGCAACGACTTACGTGGAATTTCTGTAAAAATCTTGGGTAAAGATTACCAAGTAACCTGCCCGGAAGGCAAGGAAGCACCGCTTATGGATGCGGCGCATTTTCTTGATCGTAAAATGACCGAAATCCGGCATGGATCCAAAATATTTGGCTTGGAACGCATCGCTGTTATGGCAGCGTTAAATTTAGCTCACGAGTTATTGCTGCATCGCAACAATACTACTGAATACGCCGAAATTATTACTACTCAATTACAAAATTTACATGACAAACTAGATGGCGCATTAAATAGCGACCAGCTAGATGGGCATGTAATAGAGGCAGAGGCTGATGTAGCTGCGGTTACT
>Ga0207131_1193_pt1 | contig 10716 bp, 10 predicted proteins | sample Alteio_BWMinHeat_13_FD_153557 | JGI IMG/M metagenome (GOLD analysis project Ga0207131, IMG submission 153557) | Enriched cells from forest soil in Barre Woods Harvard Forest LTER site, Petersham, Massachusetts, United States -... | ecosystem: Environmental > Terrestrial > Soil > Temperate forest >...
AAATCCTTAAATCAGCAAGAAACATTCGAAAAGGTTTTACAAAATTATTATGAAAGAAAAGGATTGCGATGGAAGTTACAGAAAAGCCTTCATCCTAATACTTTACGCGCAATGCCCCACAACGATCAAATTCCTGAGATACAGGTCATTATTCCTTTTAAAGACCAGAAAGATTTAACATTGAAGTGCGTCCACAGTGTTTTGAAGCAAAAAAATGTGACCGCTAAAATTACTGCTGTTGACAATCGAAGCACTGATCCATCTATTTCACGTGAGATAGAAACACTAGGAGGAGAAGTCATCAAAGTGGATGAACCTTTTAACTACTCACGTCTAAACAACATTGCTGTCAGGGAAACCCGAACTGCGGCAAAGTGTGATCTCCTCCTTTTTCTCAACAACGATGTAGAACTTGAAGAAGACGCTCTTTATGAAATGGCCAGCTGGATTGAACAACCTGGCATCGGGATGGTAGGATGCCGTCTTCATTATCCTGACGGACGCCTGCAGCATGGAGGTGTGAATCTCAATCCCTATGGAAGAGGAGAGATGCGGTGGGAGCACGTCGAAAAGCTACATAAATTTGAAGACATGAATGTGACTAAAACACCAGGGATTTTCGACGCTGTCACAGCAGCCTGCGCCATGATAAAGCGAAGCACCTTTTTGCAAGTGGATGGATTTGACGAGGTATGGTATCCCATCGCGTACAGCGATACCCATTTAGCCTTTAAAATTGCAGGATTAAAGTTAAAGTGCTTTTATACTCCCTATGCAACAGGCATCCATCATGAGAGCGTGTCAAGGCTAAGCTCGATTGAGGATTATGAGAACTCATGGTGGCTGCATCAATTACTCATGAAGAAGAAAGAACACTACTGATAACATAATTAAAATGAACAAAAAATTTTATGTCAAAAAATCCCTCAAATAAATACACTTGGCTCAGAATGGTACGTGCGCCTGATTTCTTGCGAAAGGCCATCTGCAAGAATAAAAAAGGACGCATTATATTCAACTCACCTTACCGGGAGCGGCATTTGGGATGAAGTGAAAGCTCTCGCGGTTGAAAGATTGCAAAAGAGTCAATATCTCTCTTTATGATGACCATTTTGCAATTTTTGAACCCCGAGACTTTGGCTCAGCCCAAATGCCGCTCCCGGTGCGTAAGATGAGTTATTTAACCAAGCTAGGTGATTAAATGAAAATTCTTTTAAAGTTATTTTTTCTGCTTTTACCGGTTTTTGGCACTGAAAAATGTGTGGGTCTCACATTTAATTTGGGCCCAGAATTGGAACATATGCTCCCTCCCGTATTCTTTCAATTTAAATCTAATCCAAACAATCGTCAAGGACATGCCCCTCTCATTTGTTGTGATACAATTCGCACTATAGCAAATTGGGTAATTGATGAAACATGTACTCCAATTGATACCGCGAAAATGCAGCCGGGTGATATTGTATTTGTGCATTGCCTTTTGTTAGACCAATTTATTGAATTAGTCTCGCCACACATCAATACGCCTTATATATTATTTACGGCGGATCATGATCCTGATGTTATGTCTGCTCCATCGCATTTGCAGCTTCTAAAAAATCCAAATCTTGTCCTTTGGGCGACTATAAACTGTATGCTCCCTTCACACCCCAAATCCATTCCTTTACCCTTAGGCATTTTTCCGAATCACCCTTTGACCGACGCAATCAACCGTTACGGCGATGCGATCAAACATTCAAAACAAAAGAAAAAGAATATTTTATGTATTGTTAATTTCTTGAGTTCAACTTGGACCCATCCTGATAGGATCCGCGTCATCGAAGATTTAAAGAATTTTTCATTTATTACTTTTGAAAAGCATCACCCCATTAACGAATATCTTGAGCATCTTATGAATTCCACTTATTGTATTTGTCCAAGAGGTAATGGTTGGGATTGTTATAGAAATTGGGAAACCTTATTGCTAGGTTCTATTCCCATCATGGAGCACTCCGTTTTAGATCCTCTTTTTTATGATTTACCCGTCTTAATCATCGATAGCTACAAAAGTTTAAGCGAAAAATTTCTATCAGATGAGTTGGTCAGAATAAAAAACGGAACTTATAACTACAAAAAACTAAATAGTGATTATTGGACAAGTTTTCTTTTAAAGATGCAAAAACATATACGCCGGGGGCACGACATTACACGGAAGGTCAAAACTTTTAAAAAGAGAACATATGGGAACAAATTATAAAAATTATTCTATCTCATAAGCGATAAAGCCTCCCTAATTTTTGATCATTATTTAGATTACATCGGAACGGCTTGCGCGTTTGATATCAGACGGCAATTCATGATGTTCGACAAGCAATCTTCAAAAGAAAAATCACCATCAATGTAGATCAAGTCACAGAAGGCCCTTGAGCATGTGTCAAAGCCCCAGAATAAAACGATCGCACCATGGGTAATATTTTTTAATATGACCCCCGGTGCGATCGTTTAACTGCGGGAGCTTTCACACATGCTCAAGGGCCCTTTACCCTCTAAAAAGCAGGCAGGAAATTATATGCGAAAATTGCCTGGCAGGAATTGCTGGAAATATTTAAAGTGAAGAAAATTGTAGCTAAACCAAAATTGGAGAATCAAAATGGAACTTTTTAAATAATTTTTGCTTCCTGTAGTCTTTATGTTTGCTCCTTTTATTTTGATGTCAACCATTTCCGCTGTATATTCATCTATGAAAGAGCTTCTTCCGGAATACCGCTTTGCAGCTTATTATGCTAATCCAAAACAAATAGAATCTATTTTTAAAGACAATGATATCAGAATTGTCATTGAAGTAGGCAGTTGGATCGGCGGCGGATCAACAAGACATATGGGAGAACTTCTGAAACAGCACGGTGGAACCCTTTATGCAGTGGATACTTGGCTTGGGAGTTCTACTCAACAGGTTGGTCAAGTCCATTACCAGCCTATCTTAGCTCGGGTTTACGAACAGTTCTTATCGAATATGGTGCACTGGAATTTAACGGATATAGTCATTCCTTGCAAAATGACCAGCTTAGAGGCGGCCAAAGAGCTTGGTCATGTGCAGCCTGATTTGATATATATCGATGCTGAGCATACAACAGAAGCTGTATATGAAGATCTAACAGCGTGGTTTCCATATGTCAAGAATCATGGAATTTTTTGCGGCGATGATTGGAGTTGGCCTAGCGTGCAAAGTGCGGTTAGGAGATTCGCGGAAGAAAATAATTTAAAGATTGAAGCTTCAGGCAATTTCTGGAGGCTTGTTTTTTAAAGTGTTTGAAAAATCCAAGTGCTCTAAACATCACTTAGAGCCTGTTTTCCAACTGAGCAGCATCTAAACCGAGTAAAGGCTCTGTGAATAAAAAAGTTATCTCTGATTCAACATCACAACACTATCTAGTGTCTTATCCATTAAATTGACGATATTTTGGCTGCGGATTAGACAGTAGGAATTAATTCTAAAAACAAGACATTACTTTCGAATTACTGCGACATATAAACCATTCCACCACTTTGAAATGTCGCCGTTGCCATCAGAGGGTAGACTCACTTCATAAAGGATTTGATAGCCCAACTCCTTGAACGCATCAAAAGTTCCATTTCTTACATCATCCCAGTTCCAGTCATCTACAATTGCAATAAAGACATCATCAAGAATGTTATTATAATATAAAAATGCGTTTGCCTGATCTTGTCGGGCATGGCCGCCATCATAAAAATAAATATTAACTTCTTCAAAAACAAATGATTCTGGATCTACATCAAAGCAATCATGTGAATAAAATTTATGTGGCACATCAGATAGAAATTGTTTGCAATTGCTTTTAAACTCTTCATAGGGGCCGCCGAACTCGCTCCAATTGTCAATAGCAGTAGCAGAATGTAAGGATTTTGATTTTCATAAAGAGCAGAAATAAAGGTAGATCCTTTCCAACACCCAATTTCTAAATAATTGACATAGGGAAAGTTACAAATATTGTTCAAAAAATGCCTGTTTTTCGCACTGCTCATACCGTGAATGTTCAGAATATTTTCATTGAGGTTAGATAGGCCTTTTTCTGCGGCGCCTATGGAAAATTGAACATGTTTGATAAGCGTATCTTCATATGTTGTAAGGGATGTTTTAGGAACAGGATAATTTTCCTCAAATACATGAATGTTGCAAGGCTTAGTCAAAAGGGCTGATGGCCCAGCATAAACAGAAACACAACATGCAAAAGCAAGTGCTGCCAAAATGTATTTCAGACGATTCATAAATCCTTCCCAAAAAATGTAAAAAACTTGCAGATTGAATCATTCGATCCGCGTATAAATCTAAACATTAAGTAACTACCATAATTAGCAAAATCTCTCTCGGTTGAGAGATTGCAAAAAGGTCAATATCTCTCTTGATATTGACCCTTTTGCAATCTTTCACCCCGAGGCATTTGACCCAAATGCCTTCCCGGAGCGGAAGGCGAATTATTAACACAAAGCAAATTCATAGTCCAACTCTATCTTTAGCTATTGGAATGGAAAAGATTGCAAAACAATCAGGAATGTATTATTGATGAGGACATGGTTGAAGAGCCAGTATCGTTTTGAATATCCAAAAAAATTATCGTTATATCGTTTCCATCGTTGATTTTGATACGGGGTAATACTTTGCTTCTATCGTGGTTTTTGGCAAATCCTAGTTTTCCTTATTCAGCCGGGTAAGCGAATAGAACCTCTCTCCTCAGTTTTGGGGGAGGACATTTTTATATTTTGCTTCTACCCACGATCTAAAACCATTTTCATCCCAGGAATGATGTACCTTATTTATTTCCAGTAATCCTTTGTCTTTTAATGAATCAACGACTTCCTGAATCCACGAATGATAATCGTCGATCAGTAAAATTGTCTTTGGATGGGCCAATGATCTGCAATTCACTATGTCAGACATACACATTTCACGAGAGTGATTTCCGTCAATGTAAATCAAGTCAAATTTTTGGGCTGGATTTTGTGAGGCGTAGCCTGGTACTGTTTTCATAGAATCGCCTTTGACGAATTCAAATCTGGATTTATATTTGTGCGTCATATAATCAACAGCCACGGGAGCGTAAGGGTGCTGGCATATGTCAAAAGATGTGAATTTCTTTAAGTTTTTACAGCGTTGAATAAAGTTCTCAGCGCTATGGCCACCGTTGAGACCGATTTCCATCATGGTTTCTATTTGCTGATTTTGTGCAAGAAATTCATTAAATTGCTCTCTTTGCTTTTCTGTCATGTAGCCTTCATTATTATTGGAATGGTTTGGAGAAAGGCTAAAGCCATAAATCCCAAGATATTGGTCTAATCCTGGCAGATTAGGTTCATCGATGACTAATTTTCCGTATTTGCTAAATAATGGTTCAAGTACGCCATGTTGCCCTGCAAAATGGATGAGAAAATCGCCATTCTGATAGGTGGAAGTAAGCGAATTTTTAGTTTCAACAGGATATGAATTAAATAGACGTTGTGGGACGTCTTTAATGTGAATAGTGTTTTCTGATTTATTTGTTTCAGCCACTATTCCAAGTTGTTCGTACCATTTGTGATTCAAGAACTCCGTATGTGTATAAACTTTGTCTAAAAAAATTTTACTCCACTCGCAATTGCGAAAGAACATCACCCCTGAATTAATTCCTTCGAAATCGTGAGCGATAATTAAATCATATTTTTCATCAATGAAATTTTCCAAGGGGATGCCTTGATTCATGATCAATGTGTCGGCGTCCAGCCATACAACCCATTTGCAGTCTGGCCTTTTAAAGGCTTGCTGGATTAATAGCACCTTACTCCACGCAGGATGGCGAGAAGGATCGAGGTTTTCATTGCAGGAAATAAAATCATATCCATGTTTCTGGCAGTATTTTTTTTTATTTTCAAACCCAGGTTTGACTGATTCAATGAAATCTTCGCCTGCTGCAAGAGTCACCACAGCAATATTTCCGGCATTTGCTGAAAGAGCAGTCAGAAAAAATATTACGCTCAAAAATAACCATGTCATTATAACCTCCAAATATTACTACTCGCTGATAATGACATACCTGAAAGATTTTAACGTATAAAAATTTTTTGTTTTGCTCGACTAAGGTAGTGAGGCCATCTCGACCTGAATTACACCCTTTTAGCTTAGATTAAGAATTTTCATTGCGAAAATATATCCTAATCCTTTAAAGTGACGAAACGTCTCAAAATTTTGTCAAACTTTTTTTCAGTTTGATTTACTTTTAGGGTTATTACATGCGCTCTTCTTCTGCTATCCATATTAAAAACCTTTGTAAAACATTTGCTTCGCGGGAAACATTTCCAGGTATTTTAGGTTCGCTCAAGGGGCTATTTTCAGCCAAAACTCACCAGGTCTCTGCCATCAAAAATTTATCGTTTGATATACAGATAGGCGAGCGGGTAGCATTCATAGGACCCAACGGAGCAGGAAAATCTACCACGATAAAAATGCTGACAGGGATCCTTCACCCCACTTCAGGTGTCATTGAAGTTTTGGGATTAATCCCCTGGAAAAACCGGCATGAACTTGGATATCAAATCGGTACGGTATTCGGGCAACGAACACAATTGTGGTACCATCTTCCTCCCTCCGATACTTTTAACCTGTTGTCTAAAATTTACGAAATCGATCCAACCCTCTTTCAAATCCGCCTTGACGAACTTGTGAAATTGTTTGAGATCGGTCGTTTCCTGCACAAACCGGTCCGTCAGCTCTCCCTCGGCGAAAGGATGCGTTGTGAAATCGTCGCCAGCCTCCTTCACAACCCTAAAATCCTTTTCCTTGATGAGCCGACAATCGGTCTTGATATCAATGCCAAATTGATGATTCGAGGGCTTCTCAGTAAACTGTCGATGGAACACGGCACAACGCTTTTCCTGACCTCCCACGATACCGCTGATATCGAACAGGTTTGCGGCCGCGTCATCGTTTTGGACCAAGGGAGGATCATAAAGGACAGCTCCCTAAAAGCCTTGAAAAAGGCTTATATGAAGAGAAAAGTTCTCAACCTCGTGATTGAGGAGGAATGTTTGAACTTAAATTTGCCAGGTATGGATATTATCGAGAATGAAGCGCACCATTTTAAATGTGAAGCGAATATAGAAATCACTCCTGTCAATCAAATCATTCAGGAAGCTTTGAAATTGACAGGCATCAAAGATATCACCATCGAAGACCCTTCAATGGAAGAGGTCATTCGCCTGCTCTATCAGGAAGGGGCCTATGAATAAATTTGAAAAATATTTGGCCATTTTCCGCCTTTCATTCATACATACAATAAAAAATTATAAGGCCCTGGTCGGCTTGAGCGTATTCCTGATGACCTGCCTGGTTATTTTTGCAAACTTGTGGAAATTTGTCGCTGCAAACCGCGGCATCGTCACATTTTCTCCCGAACAGCTTTTATGGTACATTGCCCTGAATGAATGGATCCTGGTATCCGTTCCGGATATCCATGAAGACATGGAACACGATTTAAGAAGTGGCCGCCACGCCTATCTGCTTCCAAGGCCCGTTTCCTATCTCGGATCCGTCTTTGCGGAAGCTGCGGGAGCCCTTTCTGTCAATCTTATCGTTCTTGGACTTGTCACCTTTCTTTTCACCTGGTATCAGGCAGGCGCACTCCCTTTTCACTTTTCCGGTTTACTCCTATCCGCCGCTTTTGCTATTGCTGCCGGGGTACTGAGCCTTCTCTTCCGCATGCTGATTGGACTTTCTGCATTCTGGCTGAATGATTCTGAACCTTTATTTTGGATTTGGGAAAAATTACTCTTCATGTTCGGTGGATTAATGATTCCGTTGTCTATCTATCCCCTGTGGATGCAGAATATTGCCGTACTGACTCCATTTCCAGCAATCCTTGGAGAAAGGAGTGCGCTTGTATTTGAATTCAGCAGCCGTCAGGTATCCTTGCTTTCCTTATCCTATGTTTTTTGGGGGACCATTTGCATGATCCTGATCCTGATAGTATACAGAAGGGCTTTGCGCATACTAAATGTCGAAGGGGGGTGAGAAATGATCAAGGGATTGATTTTCTATGCTGCATTGCTCAGGACAAGCATCAAGGCTTCTATCAGCCAAAGAGGCGCTTTTCTCATCGAATCAGCGTTGATGGTGGCAAATAATCTCATGTTTTTTTTCATTTGGTGGATTTTCTTCCGGCAGTTCAATACTGTCGCCGGATGGAACTTTCATGACATGACGATCCTTATGGCAGTAGGACTGGGAGCATATGGTTTGATGCTCATTTGTGCCGGAGGGATAAAAAATTTATCTGCAATCATCATTAGTGGCGATCTAGACACATTCATGACTCAACCCAAAAATTTATTGTTGCACATCGCCGGTTCGAAATCCCGTTCCAAAGGATGGGGTCATTTATTGACAGCTTTTTCCCTGATTTTACTGGGGGGCATATTTGATTTGCAGACGCTCCTGTTGATGGTTTTGAGCATGATCTGCGGGTGCATTGTTTTTGCTGCCTTTAATATCATCGCCCACAGCCTTCCCTTTTGGATGTGGTCTGTGGAGGGATTGGCAAAAAAATATTGCGATTCTCTATATCTTTTTGCTTTATACCCCACAAATATTTATTCAGGCATTCTGCAAGTTGTCATGTTTACATTAATTCCGGCAGGGATCATCAGCTACCTTCCAGTGGAGCTCATCCGCAATTTTTCCTGGCCCCAGTTATTCCTTCTGCTCTGCTGTCCGATACTGTTTACAGCCATTGCTGCATCGATTTTTTATTCCGGTCTGAAAAGGTACGAATCGGGCAACAAATTCGGAATGAGGCTTTAGAGGCTGACAGCCATTTGAAACCTGTCGTCAGTGATCAACAAAAAAATTTACTCAAATGATGTTCTCAACCAGAATGCAAATAAAGGATCGTCGAATATGACAGTTCCGCGACCTGTTCCTTCTTCGTCCAGAATCTCCTTTTCTTTCAACGCCTTGATTGCAGAAGAGAGTGCAGCTCCACTTGCAATCTCATATTTACTCAATAGTTCTTTTGCAAAAATTTGCTTACCTTCTTTCGCCGCCAGCCTTAATGTTCTTTGTTGTGTGGGCGTTAGGGTGTTAAGAAGCGTTTGATAGGCATAAGCATTTTGTTGAACAACTATTTTTAAGGCATTATCAACTTCTTCAATCGTAATATTATTCTTTCCAAGTGCCACAAGATGAAAACAGATCATTTGGACATAGTTTGGTGTTTCCTGAACCCGCTCTCTAAGATATTGTATTGCTTCGCGGCCGCATTTTATTCCCACGCTCATGAATCTTTTTAACACCCAATCTGTGAATTCATCTCCAAAAGAGGGAAATTCAATCGGCTGGCAAAACATATAGAGGGGTCGGGAAGGATTGTTAAGCATGTCGTAAATAACACTTTTCCTGGAACCTGTGAAAATAAATGAAGTGTTACGCAATTGCTGCATATGCGTCCTCAATGTAGCTTCCAGCCATCCTCCATCATCAATTTCAGTGATTTTCTGGAATTCGTCGATAGCAAAAATGAATCCATCCTCAAGTTTGCTGAGCGACGAAAAAACATCCTGAATCATTTCTTTGGTATCTTTTTCTGAGGATGAGAATGAATCAACAGTTAAATCAAAAGAGGGCGTTCCCAGGTATGGATCCAATTGGGTAGATATTCTGGGCCGTATATTTTTTATAGATTTTAATTTCGATTTGAAAGAATCGAGCCAGCTTTCTCTGCTTTTTAAAGCCCTCAATATTTGATGGAGAAAATCTTTGTGGGAGGTGATATTAAATATATCGATAAAAACATAGGAATGGGAACTCTTATTAAGTTGTTTGAGAAGATTCAATAAAAAGGAAGTTTTGCCAAATCTTCGCGGTCCAATCAAAACGACATGAATGCGATTAATCAAACATTGTGAGACAAAGGCTTCAAGATTCGGCCGGGCCAAATAGTATTCTCCCTCGACAGGATCGCCAAATTTAAATGGATTGACCGGAAATTTTTTCATGTCTGTTTTGTAACAAATTTGTTAATAATTGGCAAGCACCATCAACTAACAAATTTGTTAATTATTGTCAATCAGCGTCAACTAACAAATTTGTTAGTTGTCCCCCTCTCTTAAGAGTCTGACAGGAAATATCTGATGGGATGATTTGTGTGCTAATTTTTTTTGATCCCATAATTAAATTTAGCAGCACAGCATCTCGTCAGCTATTTCCTGTCAGCCTCTTAAAGGTCAAAACGGGGCTTATCGATAGCACTGGAATCTGTTTGATAAATATCCCGATTGACATTTCAAAAATTTAAATTATATTAAGCTCGACTTTGTACATTTTTTGGACCCATATTCGAGAGAGAGGCTTTTTACAGCGTAATAAATTTCGAAGGAAGGGATACTTCTACCCCTTCCGAGGAATTTATTTAGCTGTAGAAAGCCATCTCACCGAAGATGGGTCCAAAAAATGTACAAAGTCGAGTTAAGATATTATCCAAAAAAAATGGATTTTCTATGACAAATAATTACCCAATCCTTGTGACAGGCGCTGCAGGTAATATTGGAGCTGTAGGGCGATCTGTTGTGAAGATCCTTCTAGAACAAAAATATCCCGTAAGAGCACTTGTCCATCGGTTAGACGAACGTTCTCAAGAATTGGGCGATTGGGGTGCAGAGGTTGTTGTAGCCGATCTCACCAATGGAGCAGATGTC